>Ga0209164_1000078_pt1 | contig 304364 bp, 261 predicted proteins | sample MTBNYHSulfiMetaG_FD_187458 | JGI IMG/M metagenome (GOLD analysis project Ga0209164, IMG submission 187458) | Enrichment culture microbial communities from rom New York Harbor, USA that are MTBE-degrading - MTBE-NYH (New York Harbor Sulfidogenic)... | ecosystem: Environmental > Aquatic > Marine...
GGGGGGGGGGGGGTAAAATATCCCGTGTGGGACGTATTAAAAAATCGTGCTCGTGCTCTTGATCGAAATTCGACTGATATTGGTATGTGATTACGAGCGCGAGCACGAGAAAGAGAAGGAAGAGATCACTATGGCTGAGTACTCAAGGCAACACCTTATCGAGGACTATGCCGAACAACTTTTGGTCCGCATTGCTGAAAAGCTTGCGCCCGGTGCTCTGCGCACTTACGGGTTTGAATACGAGTTTCTGGCAAAAGAGCCGCCCACATCGGACTGCGTGAAAAAGATGCACGGGTGTCTTGCCGAGATGGGTTTTGTCCATGACGGCAAGTACCTGAAGAACAACCACGGCATGCACGTCACCTTTGAACCCGGCGGCCAGATCGAATACCACAGCATGCCCCTTCTGCCAGGCGCCGATGAAGCATTCGATGCCACTTTAAAGGAGATTGACACCATCAACGACGCCATTCGGTGGGAGTGCGGCGTGGACTACACGCCGGAACCCTATATCCCGGGCCGGGGGGAAGGGCCGCTCTGTCTGACCAGCGAACGGTATGTCAATCTTCACAAACGGCTGGCAAAAAGCGGCACCCGGGGCCACGAGATGATGAAGGGCACGGCCTCCATTCATCTGCATGCCCTGATCCTGAATGTTGACGAGATGCCGGCCCTGTTCGGCCTGATGGAGCGGATGGGTCGAAGCCCTGATTTTCGTATGGGGCCGGAGCGCCGGGATATCTGGGACAACACCGATCCCACCCGGTGCGGCATGCCTTACCTGCGGCCCGGCGGGGATACATCCGCCGCCGACCTGGCCCGGGATATCGTGCGGGTGGGCATGGACGCAGTGGTGCTGGGCGCCGAGATTCCCTACTGGCAGACCCGGAACCCGGCCTTTGAATCGTTTTTGTATCACATGACAACCATTTTCACCGACGTACGGCTCAACATGAGCGCCCCCACCCTGGAGTTGCGGACCCTGGACGCCGTGCCCGGCGGTCTGTTTAAGGTAAAGTGGCGGCAATTTATTGATGAAGTGGAAGCACAAGGAGGTCTGACATGATCAAAGCGATTGAAATTTACACGACAGGCACCTGTCCTTTCTGTATTCGGGCCAAGGCCCTGCTGGACAGGAAAAAGGTTCCCTACACCGAGTTCCGGGTGGACCATACCCCGGCCTATGTGGATGAAGCCGTGAAGCGCAGCGGGGGACGTACTACCGTGCCCCAGATTTTTATCGGCGAGGTCCACGTGGGCGGGTGTGATGAGCTTTACGCCCTGGAAAAGGAGAAAAAACTCGACGCCCTGCTGGGATTATAAAAATTGGGTTCATCTCCCGATTAGTAGTAGTAAAGACTTGCATGATTTTCAGTGCAGTCGATGGTTTTAGAGGGGCCAAGGGTTCAAGGATTCAAGTGGTCAAGTAAAAACCGATAAACAAGGACTTGATGAATTCCCGAGTGTTCGGTTTATGGGTTGAAAGCCGGACATTACTTACCAATGATTCAATGCCCTTTGGAATAATAGAACAGTAACAAAAACAGGTATAGAATCTTTATAAATCTTTCAAAAACAAACCCTCGACCCCTCGACCCCTCGACCCCTTGAATCCTTGAACCCTGCGCACCCACTAAATCGGAGAAGATACAAAAACGGATTGACTGATCTGACCAAAGGAAGCATATCATGGGAAAATGCATGAACCACCCGGACCGGGATACCAACTATGTCTGCCTGAAACACGGAACCTATATGTGCGAGGAGTGTCTCAAGTGCCGTGACCCTGAACTCTATTGCAAGTTCCGGTCGTCATGCCCCATCTGGTTCATGACAAAACACAGCGGCGGACTGGATGATGCCGGTGATGAGAGAAAAGCAGAGTGTTCCGTCACCTTCCAGCCCGACAACCAGGTGGTCACCCTGGCGGCCGGCAGCACCCTGCTGGACGCGGCCAGGGCGGGTGAGGTACCGCTGAACGCCTCCTGCAACGGCAAGGGCTCCTGCGGCAAGTGCAAGCTGGTGGTGGTTTCCGGCAAGGTGGACCATCCTTCAACACCGCTGCTCACTGACGAGGAAAAGAAAAACGGTTACGTGCTGGCCTGCCAGGCGAAACTTTCCGGGGATGTGACGGCACGCATTCCCGAGGAGACGCTGGAAAAGAAACTCCAGGTGGCCGGTATGGGCGCGGAAGTGACCGACCGGTTAAAGGGGCTGGTTCCGGAGATTACCCTCATGCACGAGGCGGTGGCCCTGGAGCTTGCACCGCCCACCCTGGACGATGCGGTCAGCGACCTGGACCGGCTCAACCGGGGACTCAAGCAGAAGGGCTACGATCTGGACCGCATGAACATGGGGCTTCGGGTCATGCGGGACATGGCCTCGGTTATGCGCAGCCAGAATTTTCATGTCACGGCCCATATCCTGAAGAAGCGCTGTTCCAACGAGGTGGTGGGGCTGAACGCCGGGAACGCGGCCGGTCCCGGCCTGGGTCTGGCCATTGACGTGGGCACCACCTCCATCGTGGTCTACCTGGTGGACATGGCCGACGGCACGGTGATTGCCGCCACCGCCGGCCATAACCGGCAGGCGGCCTGCGGCGATGACGTGATCAACCGGATCGTGTGCTCGGAAAAGGACGGCGTTAAAAAGCTGCGCACCATGGCCCTTGCCACCATTAACGGACTGCTTAACGAAGCCCTGTTTGCGGCGGGCCGGGATCGCCGCGAGGTCACCAATATTGCTCTGGCCGGCAACACCGTCATGACCCACCTGCTGCTGGGCATTGAGCCGCGCAACATCCGGCGCGAGCCCTACGTGCCAACCGTTTCGGAATTTCCCATACTCAAGGCCATCGAGGTGGGGATCAAGGCTGACCCGGACGCGGCGGTGTTTATCATGCCCGGCCCGGCCGGTTACGTGGGCGGCGATATTGTTGCCGGCCTGATCTACACCGGGTTCCACCGGAAGGAGACCATGACCCTGTTTATCGACGTGGGCACCAACGGCGAAATCGTTCTGGGCAACAACCAGTGGCTGCTCACCGCCTCCTGCTCGGCCGGACCGGCCTTTGAAGGCGGCGGCGTGCGCTGGGGCATGCGGGCCGAGGAGGGGGCCATTGAAAAGGTCGTGATTGATACCGAAACCATGGTGCCTGAAATTTCAGTGGTGGGCGGCAAGCCGGCCCGGGGCATCTGCGGGTCGGGCATGATCGACCTGATTTCCGAGATGCTGATGACCGGCGTCATTCAGGCCAACGGCAGGTTTGCCCTGGACGCGGACCATCCGCGCATGACGGCCATTGGCGATGAAAAGGCCTTTGTCGTAGCTACTGCCGACCAGACCTCCGTGGGACAGGATATCGTGTTTACCGAGTCGGATATCAGCACCATCGTCCGCAGCAAGGGCGCGGTCTATGCCGGTTTTACCGTGCTGTTGCGCCAGGCGGGCATTGATTTTCCCATGCTTGACCAGGTGATTATCACCGGCGGATTCGGCCAGTTCTTAAACATTGAAAAGGCCATTACCATCGGCCTTCTGCCCGACATCGACCGGGCAAAATTCAAGTACATGGGCAACAGTTCCGCTGCCGGGGCTTACATGGCCCTGCTTTCCGAAGAGCATCGCAAGGAGGCCGTGCGGGTTTCCAACAGCATGACCTATGTGGATTTTTCCAGCAACAACGAGTTCATGAGCGAATTCACCTCGGCGCTTTTTTTGCCCCACACCAACCTGGAGGATTTTCCGTCGGTCAAACGACGGTCATATTGAGGCAAGAGAGCTGATTCCCATTGACATTTTGACGCACACAGGCACCTGTGCTAAGGTGGAGGGCACATTCCCCACAACGAACAGGTATGGCAATGGACATGTCCTCTGAAATGACGTTTCGTGTGAAGCTGCTCCCCGGACTTGCCGAAGAGACCAGCCGAAAAGATGCGATTGCCGGTCTGGTCGAGCAGTTCGGACTCAGCCCGGAAAAAGCGGAAGCCTTTCTTGAGGGGCCTCCCCGGATTATTCGAAAAGGGTTGAGCCGCGAGCAGGCCCACCAGTTTCAGAAAGCCATTATTTCCTCTGGCATGGATTGCCTCATAGAACCGGAGGAGGCGCCGGTTGAACGGCCTTCTGACGGTGGCGGGCTGTCAGTGTCAGCCACCGGTAAGCCGGGCCTTCCCTGCTGCCCCAGCTGCGGCTATCAGGCCAGGGATTGGGAAGATCCCCTGATCACGGCTTTCAACGGCATGGGGCAGTGTCCGGCCTGTGACATTATTGTGGCCAAATACAGGAAGACCGGCGATGCGCCAGACCCGGCGGATGCCGATGGACCGGCCCCGGAGGTCCCGTCAACGGAGGAACAGCCCCGGCCGGTTCAGATACCGGTCTACCAGCGCACCGGCCCGAGCCGACAGTCCGAACGGAAAAAACTGACAGTCCTGGTTCTGGGGGGCCTGGTTTTTTTGGCGGCCGTTTATCTCTTCTGGCGCATTTCCTTTGAACCGGGAACGGGTACGCCGATCGCCCAGACCACGGTAAACCAGCGTACTCTTTCCGCGGCCGCTGCGCAGCAGGATCAGGTGGACCACATTGAAGCACTGGAACTGGCCGGTTCCCAGGCCAATTCCGCCTGGTTTGATGAGGCTGCCATTCGCATTGCCCCCGGTGAAACCTGGCAGGGGACACTGACATTCAAGCTCCCCTTTGAAAGCGCTTTTCTGACCATTCCGCCCGCGTACGGCAGCGGTGCTTTCGGCGATAACCTGTACCGGGATCTTGAATTGGACGTGGAGGCAAATCCCTGGCAGGATATGCAGATTCATGTCTCAGTGACCAGCCGGTATGTTTCGAGCTACTATTTTCCCATCTGGGTCATTGCGGATGGGGGCCGGGTGACGCATGTCTTATATCCAAAGGATCGGTCCATATCCTTAGAGCAGCTGGGGCAGATTCCCCGGGAGCACTTGACGGATATCGAACTTAATGCACCCACCGGCCTGTCCAGAAAGTTTGATCCTGTTTTTGATCTTATTCAGGGACAGGCACAGGGCTTCCGGGCCGAGGTGGGGCTAATGATCCATGTGCCTGAGTCTTTCGCTGAATACACACTGGGCCGGTATGTAAAAAACCGGGCTGAAACCCTCTATCTCAAGGGACCGGAGAAAGATGACATGCGCCTTGCCCTTACCCTGGCCAAGCAGAAAGGGGATCCGGCTCTGTATGTCAAACCGGGCAAATTTTCTCCGTAAAAATATTTTTAGACAGCGCTATACCGATGCCCGCAGGGCCGGCTCCAGCTCAGGGTAACGGAAGGCAAAGCCGTTGGCCATGAGTTTTTCCGGAACGGCCCGCTGGCTGTTTAGAATCAGTCCTCCTACTTCACCGGCAGCCAGTTTAAGCACGAATTTGGGCACCTTTAAAAAAGCGGGCCGGTTCAGGACACGGCCGAGGGTCCTGGCAAAATCGGCGTTCTGTACCGGATTGGGCGCGCAGAAGTTGACCGGGCCCTTTACCTTTTCATGGGTGGCCACAAACACCATGGCCGCGACCAGGTCGTCAATGTGAATCCAGGGAAACCATTGATTGCCGGTACCCAGGGGGCCGCCGGCAAACAGGCGGAAGGCCGGAATCATCTTGGACAGGGCGCCGCCGCCCGGCCCCATCACCACGCCGAACCGGGTGGCCGCCACCCGGACGCCTTTTTTCCCGGCTTCAAACGCCTCTTTTTCCCAGGCCACGCAGACCCTGGCCAGAAAGTCGGCGCCGGGTGTGCCCGGTTCCGTTAAAATTTCGTCCCCGCCGTCACCGTAGTATCCCACGGCCGAGGTGTTGCACAGGGTAATGCCCGATGCGTCAGCAGGCAGGGCTTCCACGACGCGGCGGGTGGTCATGATGCGGCTGTCATAGATCAACTGCTTATAGGCCCTGGTCCATCGGCGAAAGATATTGACCCCGGCAAGATTGATGATGACCTGTGCTTTTGCCACGGACTCCTGCCACGGCCCGGCCGATGTGGTGTCGGCCTGGACATACTCAAACTTTTCATGGCGGAACATGCCGGCCGACCGGTCCACGCCGGTGACCGTGTGGCCCATGTCCAGCAGTTGGGCCGTCATGTGGGTGCCGACAAATCCTGAACTGCCGGTGATGAGGATGTGCATGGTGGCCTCCTTGGTGCGTTCTTTTTTAATCGTGCTCGTACTCGTACTCGTGATCGAATTTCAACCCGCCGCGTAGGGATCACGAGCACGATTACGATCAAGAGTACGATTTAAAGGGTTCTGTGTAAATGATGTCGGCCAAAAAACCCCTTACCCCTCTCTCCCTTGAATCCCTGAACCCTTGCAATCTTATTGTAACGGTTTTTTGATAAATTGTTTATAAGAAATCGGATCATGGGAGGCGATCAGGGTGACCTGGTTTCCGGCCTCGGCCATGAGTTGTTTAACCCGGTTCAACTGTCTTCGGGCTTCCGGCCGGTAAGTGTGGGCCACGGCCCGGAAAAAGGAGACGCCCAGGGGCGTTTTGCCCGTGACCTCATGCTTTACGTAGAAGGTGTCGCCGCAGTGAAATATCCAGCCGGTTTCGGTTTCCACGGCCACGCCGCAATGACCCCGGGTATGGCCCGGCAGCGGCACCAGAACGATCTGGGGCGGCAGGCCGGGGATGTTCCGGATACAATCCATGCCGAACCATGGGGCCGGCGACAGCTCGCTTTCATCGTGCAGGACCCAGGCCGGGCCATGCTCCACCTGGCATCGACGGTACCGGTGTTTTTCTCCTCTGTTTTCCGGTGAAAACACGGCATCATATTCCGGTTTCAGAACATGCACCTGGGCATGGGGAAAGTCGGAAAGCCCGCCGGCATGGTCGCTGTCCAGGTGGGTGCAGATGATATGCGCCACCTTTGCCGGGGGAATGCCCAGCCGTTCAACCTGGTAGACGGCCGTGTCCTTGATATCAGGCCGGGCGTTGAGAATCCGGTTGGCCGGGCCCAGGCGAAGGGGGTCGGCCATGTCTTTGGTGCCAAACCCCGTGTCGACCAGAACGCAGGTTGTGCCGGTTTCCAGCAGCAGGCAGATTGAGGGCACGGCGGCAAGATGGGGGGCAAACCATTTTGCCAGCTTCGGAAACATGGTGGCGCAGTTTAAATAGTGGATTTTCATGTTCGTTCCCTTTAAAATTTTATGACCGCAACGTTTCCATCCAAAGCAGCGGTATGATTAACAGGGAATCCTGTCAATTTTACGCTGGATTACCCGGTCAAGCCGGGTAATGACGGGCGCTTTTATCCAAATCGAAATCGGTATCGGTATCGAAGCGTTGATCAGGCCGCGAAAAACCGGTTTCCCACAGCCTTTATTTTTCCCCCTTTTGTCAGCTCCTCCAGCGTGAGTATGATCCAGCCATCGGCGATGTTGCGTTTCTGGGCGTGCTCGCCCCGGTAAAGAGCGCTGGCGATTTCATTGATGGTGGCGCCCCTGCCGGTGGTTTGCGCGATCACGGTCAGCACATCAGCGGTGCGCTGGGCCCGGTGGGCCAGAATCTGCCGAATGCGTTGCCGGGGTTCGGTGATGGGGCTGCCGTGGGCGCTTAAAATCAGGTCCAGCTTCGGCAGGGCCAGAATTCGTTCCAGTGTTTGCGTGTAGGCGGAGATGGACGACAGGGGCGGGCCCAGCCAGGTGGTGATGGAACGCAGAATGGTGTCGCCGGAAAACAGAATGCCCCGGTCTTCGCTGTACAGGGCGACATGATCGTCCCAGTGACCCGGCGCGGAAAGCACGCGCCAGGGCTCGCCGTTGATTGTCAGCCGGCTGTTTTCTTCAATAAAGGTATCGGGCCGGTCGATAAAGGTGGTGCCCAGCAGCAGGGATTGAAGAACGGCCAGGTAGGCGGTGAGGGTCATCTTTTTTCGAAGGCCGATGTCATACTTCCAGTAGGCCATGGCCCGGCGCCGGTATCTTCCCGGGTTGAGATTGACGGCCATTTTTTTGGTGAGCATGGACTGGATGCCGAAGCGCTTTTTCAGGTAACCGAGGCCGGAAAAGTGGTCGGGGTGGGAGTGGCTGGGAAGAGCCCGGCTAACGACAAACGGTGTGCCCCGGGTGGCCATCACAGCCTGAATGCGCTCCAGTTCCTTTCCCATGTGCTCCAGAATGGCCTTTCTGCCGTAGCCGGTGTCGAATATCAGACCGTCGGAACCGGCCAGCACGTACAGGTTGACCGGCGGCATAAGGGCACCCATTGCCCCTTGTTCGGTGATCATGAAAATGTTGGGAGCAACTTCTTGCATACCCCCTCTTCCTCTTTAATCTTGCTCTTGATCTTACTCGTAATCGTACTCGAAAAATTCGATCACGAGTAAGATTAAGATCACGAGCACGATTTAATGCATTCCGTGTAAATTATGCCGGTCGGCCCCTCAACCCCTCGGGATCGAATCGTTACCGGCTTCCCCGTACATTCAGCCGCTTCATTCTGTTATACAGGCTGGTGCGCTTCATGCCAAGAATTTTGGCGGCTCCGTCCGGCCCGGCGATTTTGCCGCCGGTTTTTCCCAGCACATGCTGAATGTAGCGCCGTTGCATCTCGTCGAGGGTGGGCATGTCGGCAAAAGGCTCGGCACCGGGCCGCGTATTGCCTGCGGGCAGGTCCAGTTCCAGGCGGTCTTCAGTGGAGAGTAGCACCCCGCGCTCAATCACATTTTCCAGCTCCCGCACATTGCCCGGCCAGGGATAGGCGCAAAGCCGTTGCTGGACTTCCGGGGTCAGCTCTATTGTGGGCCGGTTGTGGCGCAGGCTGTGGCGTCGCAGGAAACAGGCGGTCAGCAGAACGATGTCCTGTTGCCGTTCCCTCAGGGGCGGCATCGTGATGGGAATGACGTTGAGCCGATAATATAGGTCTTCCCGGAACCGACCGGCAGCCACTTGCCCGGCCAGGTCCCGGTTGGTGGCGGCGATCAGCCGGAAGTCGGAGAAAAGGGGCTTGGTGCCGCCCAGGCGTTGAATGGTCTTTTCCTGAAGCGCCCGCAGCAGCTTGACCTGGATCGACTTGGGAATCTCGCCCACCTCGTCGATAAACAGGGTGCCCTGGTGGGCCAGCTCCAGCAGCCCCTTTTTCTGGCGGTCCGCGCCGGTGAAGGCTCCCTTTTCATATCCGAACAGTTCACTCTCCACCAGTCCCTCGGGTATGGCGGTGGGATCCACCACGATCAGGGGCATATCGCACCGGCGGCTCTGCTGGTGTATTCGCCGGGCCACCAGCTCCTTGCCCACCCCGGTCTCGCCCAGGATCAGCACGGTGCTGTCCGTGGGCGCCACCTGGTCCACCTGGGTCAGCACAGCCTTGATCCGGCTGCTTTCCCCCACGATCTCCACGGTTCCGGTGACGGTGGACGGTACGGCCAGTGGCGGCCGGAGTTTTTCAAATCCCCGGGAAAGGTCCCATGCGTGTTCGATATAGCTGCCCAGTGTGTGGACCAGCCGGTTCAACTGGGCCGGGTCGAGGAAGTTAAAACAGTCGGTTACATAGGCGTTGTCATGGTACAACACGCCCCTGGGCTTCCCCTCGATTTGAAAGGGAAGACAGAGAATCGCCTTTCCCCGGTAGGGGGCCTCGGATCTGTCGTCCCGGCGCACCATGATGGGCCGCCCCTCCCGCCAGGCGTCAAACACCAGGGCCAGGTTGGAACGGAAGGCGCTGGAAAAGACTTCGGTTTCGGTCAGGTTGCAGGCGGCGCGCAGTGCGGGTGGTTTTTTCGGCGTGTCGGAAAACCAGAACAGGGCGCCCCGTTCCGCGACGAAATAGCGGTTGGTGGCCTGAACCAGCCGGGTGAAGAGCCGGTCCGGCGCCGGGCCGGGCATGAGCTCGGAAATGATGTCGATAAACCGGAGCAGGAACTCCTCCTTAGCCTCCGGCGGCGTTTCCCGGGCCGGCTCTTCGGCCAGCAGGTGGCGAAGGTCGTCCGGGAAAAATGTCTCTCCGTAGCCGGCCAGTTCTTTCCAGGCTTTTTTGGCCTGGCGCCGGGCTTCGGCAAGATCGTCCCGCTTCAGGTGAATGCGCATCAGGATAAACCGGGTCTTGGCCAGTTGCACCGGTGTACCCGACTGTTCCAGATATTCCGCGCTGGCGTTCAGGTCCTTTTCAACGGTTTCGGGTTCGGCACCGAGAAAAAGTCGCTGCTCGGCCATCAGCCGCAGCAAGACGCCCTTTAAATGAATGTTGGGTTCCCGCATGATGCGCATCACTTCCCGCTGCATCTCGGTTTCGGAAAAGATGGGCTTGCCTGCCTTGTAGAGCTCGAACCCCATCTCCAGGAAGATCGGCGTGGCATACTGCCGGACCAGGCCGGCGGCGGTTCCTTCGACGATGGCGTGGGTGATGTAGCGAGTGGCCTCCTCCAGCCGGCCCTCGGCAAAGTGGTAGTAGGCCATGCCGCCCCTGGCAAAATAGAGGGCCAGGTCGTTGCCGGTTTTTTCCCCTTCGGAAATGGCGCCGGACAGGTGAATGGCCGCCTCTTTGTTTTTTTTGAGTTCCAGCAGGACAATACCCAGAACGGCCCGGGTGGTGGCTGCCAGTGCCCGGTCGCCCCGTTCCAGGAGCATGCGGCGGTAGTAGTCCAGGGTGCCGATGGCCCGGTGAAACTGGCCCAGGTAGGCGGCGCAGTAGCCCAGCCACATGGGGGCCGACGGGTTGGGCATCAGTGGGCTCCGGGTGGTTTCAAACCGTTCCACCGCTGCTTCAAAGTAGGAGATGGCTTCGGTGAACATGCCCTGAAGGTGGTAGTAAAGGCCGACAAACTCGGCGGCGCCGGCCTGAATGTCCTCGTCCCCCAGGGCTTCCACCTCGGTTTTGCCCTGTTGAAAGAAAGGAATAGCCCTGGATCGCTGGTTGGAAAAATAGTAGTGGCGGCCCAGATGCAGTTTGATCATGGCCTTTGAACGAAGGTCGCCCAGGTGTTCGGCCGCTTTCAGGGCCGCCTGAAGAAACGGAATGGTTTCGCCAAACCCCTTGCCCAGAATGAAATTCAGGTTGGAAAGTTCCAGGGTGGCGGCCACCAGCACATTGCTGGTTTCCGGCCGGTCCCCGGCGGCAAGCCGCGCCACCGCGTTGTGAAAATGGGTCCGGGCCGCCTCCCGGTCGGCCTTTTCAAGGGCCGCCCGGGCCAGGTCCACCTCCAGGCGGGCCGCCTCTTCGGTATAGGCAAGCGGGGGTGCAGAATTCATCTTTCCCTTTCCAATCGAAATCGCTATCGGGATCGGTATCGAAATTTATGGACTTTGATCGTTTTGTTTATTCTGTTTATCAGTGTACTTTTCTTGATGCCAAGAAAAGTACCAAAAGAAGCACGCCCCGCAGCTTGGCCTTCGGCTTTCCTCGCGCAAACGTTTTTTCCGGTGCGGGCAGGAACTCGCCCGCTTCGCGGTGCTCAGACAGCCTGCCCGCTTCTTTCCGAAAAAAGCTTTTGTGCTCGGCGTCGCTGCAATGGGCGGGATTAACTCTCTATGCCTGGACACTATCCTTGTGCCTGGACGACTGTTGTTTTTTGTGTCCCTGAAGCAGTGTTCCCAGATTGTCCAGCATGGCCATACCTTTCCAATCGGTATCGCTATCGCTATCGGGATCGGTATCGAAATCGAAATCGAAAATTTTTCATGACCGGATTGTCACCCGGTTGTTTTAAAAAATCAACATGAATGTTCATATATGGACATTTTTATGACCTAATAAGGACACTCGCTGGCGAATTAATATATTTATATTTTAAAAAACAAGTAGTTATTTTTTATTGGACAGCGGTATGCTTCTTGCACAAAACTTGTTGTTTTTTGGCATAAATTATCAACCACCTGTCATTTACAAAAGGAGTTGAACAATGCGCGATGTATATGTGATCGGCGTGGGCATGACCCCCTTTGGCAAGCACATGGACAAGAATATGAAAACCCTGGCGGCCGACGCCACCAACCGGGCACTGGAACATGCCGGTATTACAAAGGATAAGCTCCAGGTGGCCGTGGTGGGCAACGCCTACCAGGGGCTGGTCACCGGCCAGGAGTCGATCCGGGGACAGGTGGTGCTGCGGGCCATGGGCATCGGCGGCATTCCCGTCACCAACGTGGAAAATGCCTGCTGTTCATCGGCCACCGCACTTCAGGTGGCGTGGATGGACATTGCCCTGGGCCTTCATGATGTGGCCCTGGTCCTGGGTATGGAAAAAATGTACATGGATGACCGGGAAAAACGGCTCAAGCTCTTTTCCGCTTCCGCCGATGTAGAGGTCATCGAAATGCTGGTTCAGGCCATGAAGGCCGATGCCGAGCGAAAGCGCAAGGAAGCTGAGGCCAGGGGAGAAACCAAAAAGGAGAAGGAGTCCAAGGGCGGCAGCGCCTTCATGGAAATATACGCCATGGGAGCCCGGCTTCACATGGACAAGTATGGCCTCACCCAGCGGCAGCTGGCCGTTGTCAGCTCTAAGAATCACAACCACAGCGTGAACAACCCTTATGCCCAGTACCGCAAACCCTTTACCGTGGAAGAAGTGCTGGCGGCCCAGCCCATTGCCTACCCCCTGACCCTTCCCATGTGCGCGCCGGTGGGGGACGGTGCGGCCGCAGCGATTCTGTGCTCCAAGAAGATGATCAAGAAGCTGGGCGCCTCCAAGCCGGTAAAGATCCTGTCCACGGTGGTGGGCGGTGGCATGGACCGCGGCTTTGACGATCCCGACATCGGTGAACGGGTGGCAAAGGTGGCCTATGAGGCCGCCGGTGTCGGTCCTGAAGATATTGACGTGGCTGAGTTCCACGACGCCACGGCCTTTGGCGAAGTGGTCAACACCGAGGCTTTGGGGTTCTGCCCCCGGGGTGAGGGTGGGATTTTTGCCGAGCAGGGCCACTCAACACTGGGCGGCAAACTGCCCATCAATCCCTCCGGCGGCCTGGAGTCCAAGGGACATCCAGTGGGCGCCACCGGCGCCGGCCAGATCGCCGAGCTGGTGTGGCAGCTGCGGGGCGAGGCCGACGGCCGGCAGGTGGAAGGGGCCCGCATCGCTTTGGCTGAAAACGGCGGCGGCAACATCGGTATCGAAGAAGCGGCCATGGTGATCACCATCCTTCAGGCCGATTTCTGAGCCGCTGTATTCACCCGCCGTGACCAGGGGAGATGCTGATGGATCAATCTGTTCTGGCGCACTCAAGTCCAGGCGGCGGGACCTGTCCGGGTTCCGTGGGCTGCCTGTTAATGAAACAAGGAGGGAAACATGTTCGGTTTAAAAAAATCGGGAAACATTGAAGACCTGTCCATCTTCAAGGCCATCAACCTGAAGATCGACGACCCCGAAAAGGTGGCCCTGCGGTTTGTCAATGAGGATGGCACCGAGGAACCGGTCTCCTACCGGATCCTGTTCGAGCAGACCAACCGCACGGCCCATGCCCTGCTAAATGCCGGCATCGGTAAAGGCGACACCTTTACCATGCTCATGAAAAATCATCCGGAATTCATCTACTCCCTGTTCGCGGCGGTTTCCATAGGCGCCGTGGCCGTGCCCATTGATCCCCGCTCCAGGGGCCGGAAACTGGCCTTTCAGATCAAAAACACAAAATCCAAAGGCATTCTCGTGGCCGACCAGTTCATGGAAAGCCTGGAGGAGATCAAGGCCGATATCGCCGACGTGCCGGTGGTGGGGGTGCTGTACAAGACCCATCACAAGGTTCCGGAAAACAGCGCCTATCCGGTTTTAAACGAGCTTCTGGAAAGCGGAAACACCGACATTCCCGGCAGGGCACTGCCTTTTGACGCGGGTGCCCCGGCCCAGATCATTCACACCTCCGGTACCACCGGCGACCCCAAGGGCGTGGTGCTCAAGGCCGACCGCTTCCTTATCTATTCCTTCATGGCCGATTTCCTCTGGCAGTATCAGCCCGACGACATTCCCTACACCGGGCTCTCCCTGACCCACGGTAACGCCCAGTCCGTGACCCTGATGCCGTCCCTGGCCAAGAAGCTGCCCGCCGTGATCAGCGAGCGGTTTACCAAAAGCAACATCTGGGACATCTGCCGTAAATACGGCTGCACCACTTTTTCCCTGCTGGGCGGTATGATGGCCGGCATTTACAACGAACCGCCCAGGCCCGATGACGCGGACAACCCGGTACGCAAGGTGATCAGCGCGGGCACGCCCCGGGCCATCTGGGAAGATTTTGAAAAACGGTTCGGCGTCAAAATTCACGAATGGTACGCGGCGGTGGAAGGGGGGCTGGCCCACAATCCACCGGGCTCCGGGCCTGTGGGCTCCTTTGGCAAGCCGCCCGAGGGGCTGGTGGAGATGAAGGTTGTGGACGACAACGACAATGATGTGCCGCCGGGCGTCCGTGGAGAGCTGATCAGCAGAATGGTCAACGGTCCCACCGAGGTGAACTACTACGGCAAGGCGGATGCGTCAAAGGAGAAGACCCGGGGCGGGTGGCTGCGCAGCGGCGACATCTGCCACCAGGACGAGAACGGGTTTTTCTATTTTGATTTTCGCAAGGGCGGCGGGCTTCGGCGCCAGGGTGATTTTGTCCAGCCCGACCTGATCGAAAAGATCATCGGCGAGCACGAGTCGGTATCCGAGGTGTGCGTCTACGGCGTGCCGGCGGCGTCGGGTGCCCCGGGCGAGAGCGACATCGTGGCGGCCATGGCCCCGTTTGCGGGAAAGACCGTTGACGTGGAAGGGGTCAAGCAGACCTGCCTGGCCGAACTGGAGCGCAACTCCGTGCCCACCTATTTTCAGATCGTCGACGAGATTCCCAAAACCATTTCCGAAAAGATGTTGTCCCGGGTGCTGGAAGAGCAGTTTGACCCCAATGCCCCCAACGTGATTCGGGTCTGACACGGCTGACACCCTGATCGAAAAAGGACAACCAGTGCCGCCCATCAGGGCGAAAAAGGAGAGCATCATGTTTGAGTCATTAAAACAGGCCTATCTGCCGGATATGAATTTTCCCGTCCGGACCATTGATGCCGAAAAATGCAATCAGTGCGGCCGGTGTTTTGAAACCTGCCCCACCTACGGATACCGTTGGGAAAAAGGTCAGGTGCCCGAGCCCATTGGTTACGGCGGGTTTTCCCAGGCCTGCATCAACTGCGGCAACTGCATTGCCGTCTGTCCGTCCGGTGCCATCACCATGACCGGCAGCTTTGTGATTCCCTTTGGCCGGTACAAGGTGCTGCTGGAGGGAAAAATGGCGGCCCCCCATCCCCTGGGCGCCGAAGAGCAGCCCTTTGATGCCATTGAACCGGAACTCACCGAGGTGGAAAAGGCCATTTACACCCGCCGCTCCAACCGGCTCTTCAAGGACAAACCGGTGCCCCGGGAACTGCTGGCCCGCATCCTGGAGGCGGGCCGGTTTGCCCCGTCGGCGGGCAACTGCCAGCCCTACCGGTTTATCGTGATCACCAACCAGAAGCTCATCAAGGAGTTCGAGCGCCGGGCCATGGGCGCTCTGCGGCTGCTCAAGAACCTCTACCTGGCCAAAAACGGCAAGCGGTCCGCAATCAAGAATATCGTGTTCAGCGTCATCAGCTGGTTTTCGATCAACAAGCTCGACCCCCGGCCCATCACAGCCATGGAAAAGGCCGACCGGAAGGATAACGCCATGTATTTCGACGCGCCGGCGGTGATCCTGATTCTCAAGGATAAACGGGGGATCAGTAATCCGGACCTGGATGCCGGCATCTGCGCCCAGAACATGGTGCTGGCGGCTCATTCCCTGGGCCTGGGCACCTGCTACGTGTCTCTTCCCATGGAGCCCCTGTCCATGCCCCTGATGGCCGGGTTTCGCAGGAAGCTGGGGATTGCCAAGCCTTATGTGGCGGTGACCAGTATTGCCGTGGGCTATGCCAAGGGCAAGATCGACGGCCCGGTGAAGCGCGACACGCCAAGGGTAGACTGGAAGCTTTAACCCGAACATTTCATGAAATTTTTCGACATGTATATAAAACACGGTATGTTCTAATAGACTTTGGGCGTTTTTTAAATACAAACGGCCACAAAAAAGGTGAGGCATCTTGCGCCAATTTTATGTCGAAAAATTTCACCCTTCGGGCGAGCCGCCTTGGCTGCGTCTGCTGTGTTGCGACATGCTTGCGGTAGGCCGGCTACAGCGTCGCATGCCGCGCCTTGCATCCGCAGCCAAATCAACTCGTGAAACGTTCGGGCGAAACGCAGCCGAATCAACGCGTGAAATGTGCGGTCTGCAAAGGCCGGAGTTCCGGCGTAAACACCAAACCACCTGGCCGGGAAAAAACGGCACGGCTCGAGGTTGAAAGATGGGAATAATCGATTTAAAGGGTAAAACGGTTTTTATCACCGGCGGTGCTTCCGGTATCGGCAAGGCGCTTTCCCTCTGTTTTGCAAAGGAGGGCGCCAACCTGGTTCTCATGTCCCGCGAGGGGACAACAGAAGATCTCGTTTTAAAAGAGTGGGCCGAATCGTTGCGGAAAACCTGTTCCGTCGAGGTATGGACCGTCAGCTGTGAACTGTCCCGGCCTGAGGGGCCGGAAGATCTTTACAACCAGGTCAAGGCCTGCGTGCCGCGCATCGACGTGCTGGTGAACAACGCCGCTGCCATGGCATTCGGCCTGTTTCATGAACTCTCCCTTGCCGACCAGGATCAGCTTGTCGCCGTCAACGCGCGGGCCTATATGGCGCTGATGCGGCTGTTTATCCCCGAGATGGTTCAGCGAGGCCAGGGACATGTGTTTAATGTCTGTTCCGTATCGGCCTTTGTGCCCACTCCCCGTCACGCGGTTTACGGCGCCACCAAGGCCTTTGTTCAGGCCTTAAGCGAGGCAGTAAATGAAGAGCTGAAGGGCACCGGCGTTACTGTCTTTACCCTGAACCCCGGCTACACAGACACGCCTCTGCTGCAAGGCGGCGGCTTCCCCAAAAAGCTGCGGTTCTACAGCTTTGCCGGCAAGGCCAGCCCGGCCGTCATTGCCGAAAAGGGGGTGAGGGCCTTTGTTCGGGGAAAGCGGGTCTATGTGCCTGAACCCCATCTCCGGATCCTCTTTCTGTTTTTCAACCGGTTCACGCCCAAGCGCTTCATCAACGCCATTTCAGAGTGGATGGTAAAAGGTACCTGACCCGGTCTTTTATCAAACAGGGGGAGCGGCGCCGGCCGTCCCATATCCGGAAGCCCTGAGACAGGAAGGAAAGGTTATGAATTCACATTCTCCGCTTACGCAGGTGCCGTTCCCCGTTGAGGAGCAGAACCCCCGGTTCGGCCATTTAATACGGTCCCTGTCCGCTGTCAGCCGCATGAAGATCAAGCTGTGGGAGGATGCCTTATTTGTTTTTGCAACGCTTCCGGTCGACCCGGCCGCGGCCAAAAAGATCCTGCCCCGGTTCATGTGGCTGACCAGGCCTTATCAGGCGACACTGTTTATCGCCAACTATCCGAAAACAGCCTTTACCGTTGCCTACAACGAGGCGGCCCTGCTGCTGCATGTGACCACCCCCCTGGGCCGGGGCGTGCACTGCCCCTGGATGGTGGTGGATGACGATACGGCCATGATCTATGGCCGGGAGGTGCTGGGCTATCCCAAGAAACTGGCAGACATTCCGTTTGCCGATGACGGCGCAAAAATAAGGGCCGGCGTGACCCGGCGCAAAACCGACGTGGTCTCTGTCGAGGCGACGCGCATTGCCGAAGAACCCAACCCCGGCCCGGTGATGGGTGTGAAAACGTTCAACATCGGCGGCATGGGACAGTGGTTCTCCTTCAACCCGGTCTGGATGTTCACCCCCCGCGAGGCGGTTCACCAAGCCTTTACGGCCACGGCCGCCGTAACGATAAACGATTCGGATCACGACCCCATCGCCCGTCTCATCGCCCCCCATACCCGCCCGGTTCCGGCCCGCGTGGCCAGAATCGACATTTTCGGTGCCCGGACCCTGATTCCGGTCTGGATCACCGGGCTGCGGGTATTTCGCAATACCTTTAATTTGCGTTACCGGTAATTGAGATGTTCTGGTATGGTGGGTTTGGATGTTTTTTTTGCGGTGGACCTTTTTAGAAAATCACTGAAACCAAGGATATAACAAGATGGCTTTTTTGCATGTTCCCGTGATTGTCGGGGCCGGCCAGGTGACCCGACGGCAGGCGGTCCCTGTTGAAACCGGGTCCCCGGTGGGACTGATGGCGGAATCGGTGCGGGTCGCGGCGGAAGACGCCGGTCTTACGGCCCAGGCCCTGGCAAAGGCCGATCTGCTGGTGACCACTTCGCTTTTTTCAGACGACGGTATTGTCAACGTGGCAGGATGCGTGGCCGACCGGATCGGCCTGGCCGATGCCCGGTGCAGGGTCTCCGGATTCGGCGGCACCGTACCCCACTCCATGCTGCATCATGCCATGGACCATATCGCACAAGGCAGGGCCGAGCTGGCCGTACTTACCGGTGCCGAGGCCCAGTACACCCGGCAGCAGGCGGTGCGGGAGAAAACTTTTTTCGGCTGGGGCCTGTCGTCGGACCGCGACTGTCTGCCGCCGCTTTCGCCGGTAGGCCCGGCGGACGGGGCCTGCGAAACCGAGCACATTCACGGGCTTTCCATTCCCGCCTATGTCTACCCCATGTTTGAAACCGCCCTTCGAAAGCGGTACGGCCGCACCATCGCCGATCATGCGAAGGCCATGGCCGACCTGATGCACCGCTTTTCACAGGTTGCGGCGGAAAATCCCTATGCCTGGTTTCAGGCGGCCTTTTCAGCGCAAGACATTGTCTCGGTGTCGGACGACAACCGTTACATCGCCTTTCCCTACACCAAGCGGATGAACGCCATGCTTTTCGTGGACCAGGCCGCGGCCCTCATCGTCACCTCCGAGGCCAATGCCGACCGCATGGGTATCGACACGTCAAAACGGGTTTACCTGCACGGTTATGCCGAGGCTCATGACCACTGGCATGTACTGGAGCGCGAAGCCTACGGCGTTTCGCCGGCCATCGAGATCGTGGGCAGGTCCGCCCTGTCCCAAGCCAAAACGACCATCGACCAAATCGATTTTTTTGACCTGTACAGCTGCTTTCCCGTGGCCGTCCAGGCCACCCGGGACATGCTGGGCATTGCCAAAGACGATTCCCGGCCCCTGACCGTGACCGGTGGCCTGCCTTACTTCGGCGGGCCGGGCAACAACTATGTGCTGCATTCCATGGTCCAGATGGCCGAGCTGCTGCGCCGCCATCCCGGTAAAACAGGCCTTGTCACCGGCAATTCCTTTTACATGACCAAGCATTCGGCAGCGGTCTGTTCCACCCACCCCCCGGCGGACAATAGCGCGATTACCGCTGATGTTCACCAGTGCCAGCAGGAAGTGGACCGGCGGCCCAGAAATTCGATCGACCCCACCCCTTCAGGCAGGGCCACGGTGGAGACCTATACCGTGGTTTATGACCGGCACAACACACCCAGCAAAGGAATTGTCATCGGAAAAACAGAAGAGGGAAAACGGTTTGCCGCCTACACCCCGGTCGACCCGGATCTGCTTTGCGCCATGGTGGATCAGGATTTCTGCGACGTTTCGGGCAGGGTGGTCTCTGCGGACAAGGTCAACACCTTCACGCCGGAGTGACGGGGATGACCGTGCAAAGCACCGGTTGGCAGGATTATCTTAGCATTTTCCCCATATATGACGCGGCTGCTTTGATGATGCCACCGTTCAATATGCCGGTAACCAACAGGTTCACCGGGACCAGCGGGATTTCCCACTGGATCGTCTGACGCCGGGCTTCCACCCAGTGCCGCATGCGTTTTCGCCAGCTCTCCCTTTTGATTTTTTCAGCCGTCATTCTAAAGGAGGCGGTTATGGTGTAGGGCTGCCGGATATTATTGAAGACCAGCCTGGATCGCAGTTTTTCCGCCAGTATCATGGCCTGCAGGGCCTTGCTTTGCAGGCGTTCCAACAGGGACAGTTTGCCGAAAAACGCATCATACTTTCCGCGGACTTCACCGGCCAGTTGCCGGGCATGGTCATTGGGCGCGTGCCTGTACAGAACATTCAATAACGGGTACATGAATCTGGCCCTGGCGACCTTTTCCTCGTGCCGCAGTTTCATGAAACCCGTTTTATGACCGCGTGTGGCCATCACGCCGCGAATGGCGGTATCAATGATTCTCAGCAACGAAGGGCCGTTGAGCTGATAATCCTGAATAAACGCGTTTTTCAGATACGTGGCCGACTCCTCGCCGGAAAAATGGGGATGGGTGAACCATATTTGATGCTGGCCATGCCACTCCTCGTAAGGGATATCCTGCCTCAACCGGCCCTGCTTTTCGTAATCCTTATACAGCGCGGTGCCCGGCAACGGCCCCAGCTGCATGAACTGAACCAGGTCGGCGTTCAGGCCGGTGATGAAATTGATATCGTCATGAATGGTCTCTTTGTCATGGTGCTCAAGGAAAAGAATTCCCGAGGCAAGTACGGAAATGCCGTGATCCCGAAGCTCTTTTACCAGGGCTTTAAAGTCAACCCCCTTGTTTTTTTCATACACCTCTTTCTGTGATTCCGCGCCCATCCATATAAAATTGACCCCCAGCCGGAGAAGAAAATCGATTCCCATCCGGGTAACCGTTTCAGCGGACGAAAAAATGTTGAACGTATAATTTTTACCGTTTTTTTCCAGTTCGCAAATAAGCTCCCGGGCACGGTCTTCTGATTTTAAAAAATTTTCATCCATGACAAAAAAATCGGTAATGCCCAGCTCTTTTTCCATTCGCGCGCAGACGTCATATATCTCCCGGCCGGTTTTAAAAAACGGCGTGTAAACCTTCTGGAAATAGTGCGTCGTGCAGCAGAACCGGCATCCATTGGAACACCCGACGCCCGTCATGATAACCCCCGAGTCCCGGGGCAGGGGAACCCCTACTATGTGTTTGTTAAACGACGAATAGATCATCGGGTGAACAACAGGCGCGTTGACATCCTCATGAAAGAGCTGCCGCAAAAATCTTACCCCGTCCCCCCGGCACACATGGTCACAGGGAATCAGATCCTCAATATTGCCGATGCTGGTGCCGTGGCCGCCGAGAATAATCTTTGTTTTCGGGGAGACGTCCCGGATGATCTCTGCCATTTTACGGGCCTTGGCAAAGTTGGGAACAATAAAGGAGATGCCGATATAGTCGTATCCTTTTTTAACCTCATCCCGGAACCGTTTTTGTGACGGAAAATCAAGAACCATGGTCGGCACCTGAACATTCTCCGCCATCAGGTGGAGCCCGGCACTCTGGTGGTTTATGCGAAGGGAAAAAACACCCTGTTCCCGTGTAACCTGGTTATGGAACAACTCCATGATGTTTTCTTTACGGCCATATGCGTCATCAACGCCATAGGGTCCGAAAACAGATGTCAGCAGCAGTTTCATCAGTCTGTCCTTCTTATTCAGTTTCAATGTTGTTTCAATACCGCAAAGAAGCGGTTGAGTGTCCAGACCGGAGATTTGACGAAACATCCGGGATGATCGGTGAACTCAGAACATGTAAAGCATAACAGTTCCCGATTGCGCCCAAAAGCGATCTTTCGGGTATTGCAAAAGTTTTACAATCAGCGGGTTGGTGGTAGGTTTTGTGAAACAGGAAGGCTGTCACGTCTGTGTTTCGCCGGGGTTGCCGGGCCTGTCCTGGCTGCCCAGGCCGGGCCGGCAGAGGATTGCGGTCAGGGCTGGATGGCGGAAATAAAACAGCCGTCACCGCTGCCACCGATGGATGCCGCCGGGGCCGGCTCCTGGTCATCGTCATTGTCTACGATGTCCAGGGGATTGTCGGGGACCTCGGCGGGCGGTTCCACTGTTGCGCCCGACGCCAGCGGGGCGGTCAGGGCTTCGTTTGCGGCATATTCGGCAAGAATCCGGTTACCGGCATCCGAAGGGTGGACCTGGTCATAATAAAGGTAAATGTCATCCGTGGGCAGGGCATCGGCCAGCATGCTCGTGGCACTGTCAAATCCATAGCCCGCTGGATTGGCCACGATGTCGCGAAACAGAGAAAAAACATCAAAATAATAAAAATCCACCGTGTCGTGGGCCGCCACAAATGCGGTCAGCAGCGCGGCCAGGTTGCGGTTGAATTTTGTTGAGTAGTAAGTGCCCAGCACCGCATAGATGCTTCCCACTTCCTGCGCGCCGGGCATCTCTCCGATATCCGGCAGGTTGTTGATCAGAATCTGTCTTGCGCCGGCGTTGATCAGCGTGGCAATGCCCGTTTCCAGCCGGGCCACACCGGGCACATCCTGGGGATCGGCCTCTTTCCAGAGATCATTACACCCGGCCCAGACAATTACAAAGGTTTCAGCGCCTATTGTCGGGTTGTCAAGCACCACGTTCAGGTACTGGTCGATCTGCCATTGCAGATTGGGTTCCGTGTCGCCGGTAGTGGCTCCACCATAGGCCATGTCCAGCAGCGGGCAGCCGTAACTTTCCGCAAGATACTCCACCCACGCCTTTCCTCCGGCCTCACAATAGAGGCCATATCCGTACCCATCGGCATCACCGTTGTCCGTCAGGCTGTCGCCGAACGCCACGATATTGTTAAATGCAAAGGCCGGAGAGACGATGGCAAAAAGGCAGAAAACCGGAACCAGCAGAATCAGGAACAATGAGAAGCTTCTGTTTTTTATCATTCTTAAAACCATCTCCAAAAATTAAAGTTTCTTTTCGTTGCAGAAAACCTGATTTTGATTCTGAAAGTTTCCTTTTTCTTACCGCAAAGGCGCAACGTACGCAAAGGGTTATTTTTCCTGCTTTACACGCAGTGTTCCTGCTTTTGTTTGCGACCTCTGCGTCTCTGCGGTGAATCTGGTTTTTCGCGGCTCCCTTAAATCCTACCACTGGCCTTCGGCATTGGCCTTGTCGGCAAAGGTGACCCGGCCTTCCTTAAAGGCGGTCACAGCCTCGCGCACCGTGCCGGCAACGTCGTTGGCCACCTTCACGCCGGCGGCGTCCAGCACCTTGAAGGCATTGGGGCCGCAGTAGCCGGTGAGCAGGACCTGTGCCCCTTTGTCGTGGATGGTGGTGGCGGTCTGAATGCCGGCGCCCTTGAAGGCGTTGACGTTGGCCGCGTTGTCGATCACCTCGAATTCAAACGTTCCCGAATCCACAATCAGGATATAGGCGGCCCGGCCAAAGCGCGGGTCCACGGCCGTTTCCAGGTCGGTTCCTTTGGATGTGACAGCAACTTTCATGAGCCCTCCTTAACAAAAAATTCACCGCAGAGACGCAGAGGCTCAGAGATAAACATGGACGCTTCCGCATAAAACAACCCTCGTCTCTTTGCGAAGCGAAACACAATTTTTTGCGCTCTTTGCGCCTTTGCGGTGTAAAAAAAGTCACCAAAAATCAAGTCCCAGGTTTCCGGGATTCAAATTGAAACCCGGATAGCGGATGTCCTTTTGATGGTTTTAAAAGGGCCACACCACCACGATCAAGGGCACGGCCACTGTCATCACGATCAGGGAAAGGGGAAGTCCCATGCGCCAGTAATCGCCGAACCGGTAGCCGCCGGGCGCCATCACCAGGGCGTTGGACTGATGTCCCACCGGCGTTAAAAAGGCGCAGGAGGCGCCCACGGCCACGGCCATGAGCAGGGGGTCGGCGGACACGCCCATGCCATGGGCAAGACTCAGGGCGATGGGGGCCATCAGCACGGCGGCCGCGGCGTTGTTGATCACGTTGGAAAGCAGCATGGTGCCGGACATCAGTACGGCCAGAACGGCCCAGGGCGGAAACCGGCCGGAGAGCAGAACCAGCCTGTCGGCGATCAGCTGGGCCCCGCCCGTGGTCTCCAGGGCCGTTCCCAGGGGAAACAGTGCCCCCAGCAGAATGATGATGGGCCAGTCCACGCTTTCATAAATCTCTTTTAATGGAATCAGGCCGGTCACCACCATGATCAGGGCTGCGGCGGCAAAGGCCACCTGTACCGGCGCCAGGTCCATGGCTGCGGCGGCCATGGCTGCGCCAAAAATGCTCACGGCCATCACCACCTGGCGGGGCCGGGAAAGATGAAAGCCACGCTGGGCCAGGGGCAGGCAGCTCATGGTCGAAAGAAAGGTGTTGATCGCCTCCTGCCCTCCCTGCAGCAGCAGGATGTCGCCGGCGGCAAACCGGGTCTGGCCCAGCCGGGTCTTGAGTCGCTGGCCCTGGCGGGCCACGGCCAGCAGGTTCACGCCATGAGTGCGCCGCAGCCGCATGCTCATGGCGGTATGGCCGATCATGGCCGATCCCGGGGAAACAATGACCTCAACAATGCGAATGTCGTCGGACTCCAGGGCTGCCTTGTCCGCCTCCCGGTTGGCGGCCAGCTCCATGCCCAGCTCGTCGATGAGAAACTGAAGCTCCTCGGCATCGGCCTGTACCACCAGGATATCTCCGGCGGACAGCACCTCGTACCACGACGGTGCCGGAATATGGCGCTCTCCACGCACCAGGCCCACCACCGTGACCTGCTTCTCCTTTTCCATGGCCAGGGAAAGGTGGTAGAGGGTCTGGCCCACCATTTTTGAGGTTTCCGGCACCATCACTTCGCTGATGTAGTCGTCGATTTCAAACAGTTCATCCGCCTCGGTGTCGCTCTGCCGCCGGGGCGTGAGCCGCCAGCCCACCAGTGAAATAAAGATCAGGCCCGCCGCTGCCACACCCAGGCCCACAGGGGCAAAGTCGAACATGCCAAATGCCGGGTTTCCGGTTTCGGTGCGAAAGGTGGCCAGAATGATGTTGGGCGGGGTGCCGATCAGGGTGATCAGGCCCCCGATCAGGGAGCCGAAGGCCAGGGGCATGAGCAGCAGGGAAGGGGAGCGCCCGCTTTTGCGGGACATCCAGATGGCCACGGGCATCATCAGGGCCAGTGCCCCCACGTTGTTCATGAAGCCGGAGCAGATCACCACAATGCCGGTGAGGGCCGCCACCTGAAGGGTGGGCCGGTTGCCCACCTTTTCCAGCAGGCGGGAGATGCTCTCCACCACCCCGGCGTTAAGCAGGCCCCGGCTGATCACCAGCACGGCCGCCACCGTGATCACCGCCGGATGACCGAACCCGGCAAACACCTCGTCCCCGGGCACCAGCCCGGCCGCAAAGATCGCCAGCAGGGCGCCCAGGGAAACAATGTCATACCGCCACCGGCCCCACACAAAAAAGACCAGGGTCACCAGCAGCACGGCAAACACAACCGCCTGATCAAAGGTCATCTTCCCTCCGCTCTCGCAACAGTTGACATGCCCGCACTATACCAGAGCCCTGGCACAAGAGGCAACAGCCTCCAAATCCAAATCCAAATCGGTATCGGTATCGGTATCGAAATCGAAATCCACCAGCCTCCCCCACACATCGCAGGCCACCCACCGGTAAAAGGTGTTGACACCATTTGCCGGCCGCACTATAGATTATCCTGTCAAAGCAAATTCTTACCCAATCGATCCAGACGGATTTCAGCGTTAATGTTTGAGGAGGGCATGACGTGAAGTCTCCGCTGAAGGACAACCCCCTGCGAAACCCCGGCGAGTCGCTCGATATTGAGCTGAAAGACACACTGGTTGCAGACCTGCTTTTGTATTATATATTTGCCTGTTTTATGGTGCTTTTAGCCATTCTGGAATGGTGGCGATGGTTTAAAAGTTCTCCACCTACCCCAGTACCGTACACGGTGGTGGCGACAACCGCCATACTTATTGCGATGTTTCAGCATGTTCGGCTCAGAGCAAAAGCAAAGAGACTCAGGCTGGGCAGAGACAGCGAAAAGGCGGTGGGCCAGTATCTTGAGCTTTTACGCGAGAGCGGCGCCAGAGTGTTTCATGATATTCCGGGCAAGGGATTTAACCTCGATCATGTGGTGATTCACGAAACCGGAATATACGTTGTTGAAACAAAGGCCCTGTCCAAGCCGGACCGGGGGAAAACAAGGCTTGTATACAACGGCGAGAACGTATTAAAAAATGGCCTTGCCCCGGACCGCAACCCCATTGACCAGGTCCGGGCCGCCAGAAACTGGCTTGTCGACCTGTTAAAAGAGTCAACCGGGAAAAAATTTTCCGCACGCCCGGTGGTGGTCTATCCGGGCTGGTACATACAACCAACGGCCGAGGCAAAATCAAGTGACGTGTGGGTGCTCAACCCCAAGGCCCTGCCGTCATTTATTGCCCACAGCAAGCCGCAACTCAGCCCAGAAGAGGTGAACCTGTGCGCTTACCACCTGGGACGATATGTGCGTATGACAGAAGATTAAGTCTTGCAGTGAAAAACAGTAGGAGTGAGAGGCTTTATAACCTTTTGAAATATATCGGCACTCCACGTAATTTGGATGGGAGTTGATTGTAGGGCTAAGCGCGTGAAAAATTATTGACGAAATGGTTCCATATATGGTATCAAGGTAACTTGCGAAAATGGGTAAAAACGACAAAATATTTATTAAAGCCAAAAAATCACCAGAAAATCTGAGCTTTAAAGAGTTATGTACTTTGGCGGAATATGTTGGTTTTCGGTTTCGCAATCAGACTGGTAGCCACAAAATATTTAAACACCCAACCATTAAGAAAATTCTTAATCTCCAACCAGATAAGAGAAATAAAGGAAAGGCAAAACAATATCAAGTGAAACAACTTGTTGATATAATAGATGAGTTCTGTTTAATGGAGTAGGGGGCTTTGATATGTTTAAATATTCTATCAATCTCGCATGGAGTGAAGAAGACTCTTGCTACGTGGCAACTATTGCGGAGTTCCCGGATTTGTCAGCGTTTGGTGAGTCCCCGGAAGAGGCTGTGGAAGAGGCAAAAACCGCAGTTGAAGGTTTTTTAAAAGTGTATGAAGAAGATGGATGCCCAGTTCCAAAACCAAAGACACTTAAGGCTTTTAGTGGGCAGACCCGCTTGCGACTACCTAAAAGCTTACATGCGACATTGCACCAAGAAGCAGAAAGAGAAGGTGTCTCCCTAAATACTTATATTATAAATCTTTTGTCCGAAAGGCACCTTTCTCGGCAGTTTGAAAAAGGATTTTCGGAATTAAAAAGTTGTATTTTGTCAAATATGCTATCTACTGATGAACCGTCACCCAGGGCTAGATCAGACATGCAGGTACAATTTTTTAACGAGGGTCATAGACTAATACATTAATTGGTGAGTAAGATATGAAAATAGCAAAGAATATTAAAACAATACTGTGTGATGATGTCCGCCAAGAAATCGGAGGGAAAATATCGTTAATGGGTATATATTCTTCCGATATATTTGTAAATAAATTTCCAGCAATATTGCCTTCTATAAATTTAGTAATAATGTTTGAAGAGATCAAAGAGCTTTTTGATGATATTCTCATTGATGTTATTATGCCCGATTCAGATCCGATTAAAATCAGGCACCCTGCTCCTCCTATAATGAAAAAAGGAAGAGATGTTAATATTGTAATTGGGTTGTCGCCTTTTAAACTTAATAATAAAGGCTTAGCTAAATTCGAAATACGATTTTCTGAGAACGAAAAGCCAAATATAATTCATAACTTTTCGGTTAAAACCAATGAACCAGCCCTAGAGAAGGCAAACTAGCACTGGCGAAACATTTCGCCTTCAACCCCACCACCTTTTACTTCTCTTCCCGGTTGATCTTCCTACACAACTCAAATGCCGGGGAGGCTTTCCGGCCATCAATGCTCAGCACCGGCGCGGCGCCCATCAGGGAGTTGGTCACAAACAGGCCGTCCGCCTCAAGGGCCTGATCCAGTGTGACTGGCGCCTCTTTTATTCCGTATCCCCAGGATTGAAGCAGATCAAGTGCGGCCTGCTGCATGACGCCGGGCAGCACCGTGGCGGATTGCGGCACCAGGATGGTGCGGTCATATACTACCAGCAGGTTGGCGGTGTTGGTTTCAGAGAGCGTACCGTCAATGTTGCAGATTAATGCCTCGTCCGCTCCCTGTGCTTTGGCCCACTTTCCGGCCTGAAAGTAGAACAGGTAGTTTATGGTCTTGTGCCGGGCTGTGGCGATCTGCCGGGGTTCGGGGTAAAGGGCAAGGTCGATGCCCTTTTTGTTTATCAGGGCAAGCCGGTGCGTGTAGGGCCTGGCCGTGACCGCCAGGGTGTAGTCAAAGGGCGCGGTCTCTCTTTGTCCCAGGGATGCCAGAATCTTGACGGCTGCCGGGCCGTTGTTCAGGCCGTTGGCTGAAAGCACCTGCTCTATAACAGTCTCCCATGTCAGGTCCGGGGCCGGTCCGGGAAAAATCTCCGGCCAGGAATTGTTGAACCGCTTAATGTGGCCGTCCAGCAGGCGGGGCGTGCCGTTGTCGGCCCGAATGGTTTCAAAGAGGCCGGCCCCATACTGAAATCCCGGTGATGCAAGGGGGACAACGGCCTCGTTCTCTTTAACCATGCGGCCGTTGAGCCATACACGGGGCCGGTTCGCCGGCACAACCTCCGGCCCGGTAAAGGCGTCCAGCATGGTCCGGGCCTTTGCCAGGGTCTCTTCATACTCTTCCGATGGCACCGAGTCGTACACAATGCCGCCGCCGGCTGAATAAAAGAGCCGGCCCCCGTGCAGGGTGGCGGTGCGGATGGCAATGGAAAGGTCGGCGGTGTCGTGAAAGCTGATGTAGCCGATAGAGCCGGTGTAGATGTGGCGACGGCAGGGCTCCAGTTCGTCGATGATCTCCATGGACCGGATTTTGGGGCACCCGGTAATCGACCCGCCGGGAAAAGCGGCCTCGACAAGGTCTGCCGTGTCACGGTTTTGGGCCAGTTCACCGGTGACCACCGACACCATGTGAAAGACGTTGTCATAGGCCTCCAGCCGCTTATGGTCGGCCACGTTTACGGTGCCGGAGGCGCACGCCCGGCCCAGGTCGTTTCGCAGCAGGTCCACGATCATGGAAAGCTCGGCGTCATCCTTTTTGCTTTGCAGAAGTTCATTCCTGTTTTGTTCGTCCTGCTTTGGTGTTTCTCCCCTGGGCCGGGTCCCCTTGATGGGCCGGGTCTCCACGAAACGGCCCTGTTGCAGCAGAAACCGTTCCGGCGACGTGGAAAGAATGTGGTGGTCCCCGGCATGGATATAGGCAAAAAACGGGGCCGGGTTTTTCTTGTAGAGCCGGGCAAAAAGGGCATAGGGGTCGCCGTCAAAGGCGGTTTCAAACCGCTGGCTCATGTTGACCTGGTAAACATCGCCGGCGGCAATGTAGTCGCGGATGCGGGCCACGGCCGCCTCGTAATCGGGCCGGGTGAAGTTGGAGGCAAAGCCGTTGCCTATGGAAACCGGGCCGGAGACAGGGGCCGGTTGATTCATGACCGCGTAAAACCGGTCCAGGGCCTGCCGGGTGGCATCGGCCGAAAATTCGGGGACACAGAGCCGGGTGGTGTTTTCTTTTCTGTCGTGGACCAGGATGAGCCGGGGGGCAAACAGGTAAAGATCGGGCAGGCAAAGGTCGTCCACCGATGTGCGGGGAAGATGCTCAAGGCAATCCTTTACGTCATAGGCAATATATCCGAACAGGCCCGCGCCGATGGGGACCGGCAGATCGGGGGTTCCCATGTGAAAGCGGGAAAGAAGTTTTTTTAAGGACTGAACGGGGTGGCCGGTAAAGGTTTGTATGCCCGCTTCTGTCTGGAATTGCAGATGGCCTGTTTTAGCGGTAAAGACCAGCCAGGGGTCTGTTGCCAGCAGGTGATACCGGGCGCTGTCCGCGTTGCCGCCGGACAGCAGAACGACGGTGTGTGGGGCCTCGGCAAACCGCGCCGCCGTGGTTTCAAAGGGTTCGTTCAGGCCCAGGGTTTCGGTGTGAACGACAGCCGGTTTTGAAAGAGTGGCTAGAAACTGGTCCATGACATTACCCCTGCGCCAGAAAATTTTCGGCCATCTGTTTTCCATGTTCGGTAAGAAAGCTTTCCGGGTGAAACTGAACACCAAAGGTCGGATGGTCTGAATGGCGCAGCCCCATGATTATGTTGTCCGCGGTGGTGGCTGTTACCCGAAGCGCGTCGCTCTCCTGCCGTATCATCAGGGAGTGGTACCGGGCCGCGGTAAAAGGCGATGGAATCTGGGAAAAAAGAGGGTCGCCGTCATGGTGCACCGGGCTGGTCTTGCCGTGGACCGGCACCGGGCAGCGCACCGTGGCCCCGCCGAACGCCTCGTTGATGCACTGCATGCCCAGGCACACCCCCAGAATCGGCACCCTGCCGCTGAACGCCCTGATCAGTTCGATGGAGATGCCGGCGTGGGCCGGGGTTTTCGGGCCCGGGCTGATCAGGATGTAGTCGGGGCCGGCGGCATCCGCCTCCGCAACCGTGATCTTATCGGCGCGGTGGACCCGAATGTCCAGGTCAAACAGGGAGAAGAGCTGTACCAGGTTGTAGGTAAAAGAGTCGTAGTTGTCGATGACCAGCAGGTGTTTCATCTTTCCCTTCATCCAAATCGGTATCGCTATCGGGATCGCTATCGGTATCGAACCCTATGCACCGCCAACAGTGCCGTATCCATAAAAAAAAGCCACCCGGACAGAGTCTGGGTGGCTTGCGCCTATTACATAACTCGTTATTTATGTTCTTGCTGTTGTCCCTGTCTATCATCGGCAGTCGGCAAATACAAGTCGAAATTCAGCTTGCAGGTCTACTTCTTCTTTGTCGCGGTTTTGGTGCTTTTTTTGCTTTTTGCCGGAGTCCTCTTTTTCTTTTTCGTTGCGCCGTTACCGTTCAATGCCAGGTCCAGCACATCGCCCATCTTGTCGGCAAAGTGAAAGGTCATGGCGCTTTTTACCTTTGCGGGAATCTCTTCCAGGTCCTTTTTGTTGGGCCTGGGCAGGATCACCTCCTTGATGCCGGCCCGGTGAGCCGCGATCACCTTCTCCTTGATCCCGCCCACGGGCATGACCTTGCCCCGCAGGGTGATCTCGCCGGTCATGGCCAGGCCGCTTTTCACTTTTCGGCCGGTGAGCAGGGAGACCAGGGCCGTGAGCATGGTCACGCCGGCAGAGGGGCCGTCCTTGGGAATGGCGCCCGACGGCACATGGATATGGAAGTCGTACTTGTCGAAAAAGTCCTCGTCAATATCGTAGTCCTGGGCATGTGCCCGGATAAAGCTCAAGGCCGCGGTGGCCGACTCCTTCATTACGTCGCCCAGCTGGCCGGTAAGGGTGAGGCCCCGCTTGCCCTTCATGGAGGTGGCCTCGATAAACAGAATCTCGCCGCCTACCGGGGTCCAGGCCAGGCCCATGACAACGCCCGGGGTCAGGGCGGTTTCGCCGGTCTCGGAGGTGAACCGCACCGGGCCCAGGTATTCGTAGAGGTCTTCGGGCTTGATGGCGCCGGACACCTTTTTGTCCTCGGCGATCTTGGCGGCCACGCCCCGGCATACCGACGCGATCTCCCGTTCGGCGTTGCGCAGGCCCGCCTCGCGGGTATAGTCGGAAATAATGTGGCGAATGGCGCTCTGGGAAAAGGTGATCTGTTTCGCGGACAGGCCGTTTTCCTTTCGCTGCCGGGGAATGAGGTACTGCCGGGCGATTTTTACTTTCTCTTCCAGGGTGTAGCCCCGCAGCCCGATGACCTCCATGCGGTCCCGCAGGGCCGGGGGAATGGTGTCGATCACGTTGGCCGTGGCCACGAACATCACCCTGGAAAGGTCAAAGGAGACATCCAGGTAGTGGTCGGCAAAGGAGAAGTTCTGCTCCGGGTCCAGGACTTCCAGCAGGGCCGATGAGGGGTCGCCCTTGAAGTCGGCGCCCACCTTGTCGATTTCATCCAGCATGAAAACCGGGTTGTTGGTGCCGGCCTTGCGAATCTCCTGAATGATGCGGCCGGGCAGGGCGCCTACGTAGGTGCGGCGATGGCCCCGGATTTCGGCCTCGTCCCGCACGCCGCCCAGGGAGATGCGAATAAACTCCCGGCCCAGGGCACGGGCAATGGAGCGGCCCAGGGAGGTCTTGCCCGTTCCCGGAGGGCCCAGAAAGCAAAGGATCGGCCCCTTGGAATCGGGGTTGAGCTTGCGCACGGCCAGGTATTCCAGAATCCGCTTTTTGGGTTTTTCCAGGCCGAAGTGGTCCTTGTCCAGAATGGCCCGGGCCTTTTTGATGTCCAGGTGGTCTTCGGTATGTTTGTCCCAGGGCAGGGTGGTGAGCCAGTCCAGGTAGGTGGAGGAGACCGTGTATTCCGACGACGAGGGGTGCATGCGGGAGAACCGTTCCAGCTCCCGGGTGGCGGCCTTGTAGGCCTCTTCCGGCAGGTTGCCCGCCTCGATCTTGGCCCTGTACTCATCGGCCTCGACATTGCCGTCCTCTTTTTCCCCCAGCTCTTCGCGAATGGCTTTGAGCTGCTTGCGCAGGTAGAACTCCTTCTGCTGCTTGTCCATGTCCTCCTTGATCTGGGACTGGATCTTGTCGCCCAGCTTCAGAATCTCCAGCTGGTGGTTGAGCTGGCGGGTGACCTTTTTCAGCCGCAGCTTCACGTCCAGGGTTTCCAGAATGTTCTGCTTTTCTTCCGTAGAAGAGTTAATCGTGGAGGCCACCATGTCGGCCAGGGAGCCGGGCTCGTCAATGGTGACGGCCATGGCCCCCAGTTCGTTGGGAATGGCCGGAGAGATGCGTACCAGCTCCTGGTAGACATTGGAGATGTTGGACATCAGCCCCTCGGTCTCCTTGTCCTTTTTTTCGCTTTCGATGATCTGTTCGAAAGCGGCCTCCAGGTAGGGGTCGGTTTTTACAAAATTTCTGGTCCGAATCCGGCTGATTCCCTGAAGCATCAGGTGAATCCGGCTGTCATCGGGCTTGGCCATCTTGAGAATCAGGGCCAGGGTGCCGATGGGGCTCAGGTCGCCGGGGCCGTAATCCGACTTGCGCTCCCCGGATTTCGGCGTTATCAGGGCCACCAGCCGGTTGCCGGACATCACTTCGTCGATCAGGGTCATGTACTCGTTCTGGGTGATCACAACGGGAATGATCATCTTCGGAAAGAGTACGCCGTCGGACAGGGGCATAATGGGGACGGTTTCCGGCAGTTTGTCGGTGGTTCCGTTTTCTTTATATTCAGGTATTTTTGGCTGAGCCATGCATTCCTCCGTTACAGGTCTGTCTTTGATTGCGAAAAAAAACGCCGCAATGTGGTTGCACAGTGTGGTCTACCGGTCAAGGTGCTTGATCGGTATCTTTTTAGATTCGGAAACCTGGTGCTTGCCCATGGTAATCCGCAGAAGACCTCCGGAAAGCGAGGCCGATACCCTGTCCGTGTCGATGAGCGTGGGCAGAAAAAGGACGCGGTCGAACCGGCCGTACTGGATTTCGGCCAGGCAGAACCGGGCCTTTTCAACGCTTACCGGGGCCTTGCGGGCGCCGGAGATGCGAACGGCCCGTTGGTTGATCTCCACCTCCAGCGACTCCCTCTCCACTCCGCCGATGGCGGCCACAATGGTGATCTCTTCCCGGGTCTCAAACAGGTCCATGGGGGGGACCCATTTCTGGTTGTACCGGGAAAACATGGGATTGACCGATCCGAAAATATCATCCATGGTCTTTCGAATGTCCGCCCCCCTCTGGTCCAGGTCGCTGCTTAATCTGATTTTGATAAAATCCATTGACTCTCCTGCCTTTTTGAAACCACGCATCGGTATGTTCTGTTCCGGCATGCCGCCAACCGGGTTGCCCGGCCTGTCGGTTCTGCCGTTATGCGACACGGGGTTATGCTACTATGTTTTTGACATTTTGGGAAGATTTGGGGGTGATTTTATGGTATGTCAAACCAGAAGCAAAACCGTCTGGATGAAGGAGGGATGGAATGGAGTCAGCTGACGAGGCCATCATCATCCGGTGGGCCTCCGCCCATTCACAGGAAGCCGTCACCCTGTCGGCTTTTCTCTCGGAAAGCAGGGAAGGCCTTTTTCTGCGGGATTTCTGTCGCTACCTGAAACGGGCCGCCCCGTTTGTCCATTTTGACATGGCCGATGCGCGGCCGGGGGAGCCTCCCTGCCTGAACCCGGCCCCCAACATTGTTTACCAGGCCGCGCCGTCAGGGGCCGAACTGGAGCTTTTTTTAAGCGTGCTTGCCGGCGAGCCGCCTGTTTCTCCGGAAAAGATACCGCCTGCGGCCGACCTGCTGGAGAGCCTGGAAAAGCCGGTCAACCTGGATCTTTACATCTCCTCCCACTGCCCGTTCTGCCCCCATGTGGCCGGCCCCCTGCTGAGCCTGGCCCTCTTATGCCCGAAGATTGTTCTCAACGTGATCGACGGCACCCTGTTTGAAGAAAGGGCCGAAAATGCGGGCATCAAGGCCGTTCCCACGCTGATCCTGGAAGACGGGTTTCGCTGGACCGGCAAGGTGGCCCTTGAAGAGGTGATCAACGTGGCAGCCCACCGGGACGGCGCGGATTTTGGCGTGGACACGCTCAAGGCCATCGTTACCGGCGGCAATGCCGGAACCGCAGCCCGCATGATGATCGACAGGGGCCGGATCTACCCGGCCTTTGTCGATCTGCTGACCGACCCGGACTGGTCGGTGCGGCTGGGCGCCATGGTGGTGTTTGAATACCTGTGCGAGGCCGGCGAGAACCTGGCCACAGCGGTCGTGGATACGCTGTGGTCCCGGTTTGAGACCCTTTCCGGGGAGGTACAGGCCGACATGGTCCAGATGATGGGCGATGCCCGACTGCCCCGGGCACAGGAAAAGGTGAGAGCCGTGGCCGACGGGTCCTTTGATGATGCCGTCAAGGATGTGGCCCGGGAGTTTCTGGAATAGGGCGGGGGCATGGTGCGTCGGTATCGGTTCCGGTTGCAATCCGATCCCGATCCCGATCCCGATTTCGATTTCGATGGAACAGTAAAACCAGGAGCAGGCAAATGAAAGAGGGCTCTTCTTTTCGAGAAAAACTGAACATCGATCATTATTTTCTGTTTGCGCTGCTGTTTGTCGCCCTGTTTGCCAGCTACAAGATGATTGCGCCCTACCTGGACCCGATCCTGCTGGCGCTTATCTTTGCGGCCATGGCAAACCCGGTCTACCAGTGGTTTGTCAAAAAAACCAGGGGCCGGGAAAATCTCTCCGCGGGCCTGGTCTGCCTGCTGCTGACCCTGGTGATCGTTATTCCGTGCATGATCATGCTGTCGGTGATCATCGCCCAGGGCATCGACTCGGTGGGCGCCATCAACCGGTGGGTGGCGGCCGGCAACCTGGAAAAGCTCAAGGACGCGCCCCTGTTAAGAACAGCAGTGGATTTTATGCAGCGCTATCTTCCGCCCAGCGTGCTGGAGGGGGTTGATCTGCAGGCCCTGGCCATCAAAAGTTCGTCGGCCGCCGGCAAGCTGCTGGTGAGCCAGAGCGGCCAGATTCTCGGCAACATCTCCATGGTGGTGGGCAAGTTTTTTCTCATGATTTTTGTCTTCTTTTTCGTGCTCAAGGACCAGCAGCGGCTGTATGATTACATCCTGCACCTGATGCCCCTGTCCTCAAAGCATGAAACCGTGCTGATCCAGAAGATGAAGGACGTCTCACGGTCGGCGGTGCTGGGCAGTTTTCTTACGGCCATGGCCCAGGGCGCGGCCGGGGGCATTGCCCTGGCCATCTGCGGCCTGCCCGGCTTTTTCTGGGGCGCGATCATGGCCTTTGCATCGCTGATCCCGATGGTGGGAACGGCCCTGGTCTGGGTGCCGGCGGCGGCCTACCTGTTGATCTCGGGAAAGATGGGCCTGGGAATTTTTCTGGTGGTCTGGTGCGTGGTGGTGGTTGGCATGATCGACAACTTCCTGCGGCCCCTGTTTATGCGGGGCGGGGCCGGCATGAGCACGGTGATGGTTTTTTTCGCCATTCTGGGGGGTATTCAGCTGTTCGGCCTGATCGGCCTGATCTACGGCCCGCTGATCTTCGGCATCACCATGGTGCTGCTCTATATCTACGATTTGGAGTTTGACGCCTTTTTAAAGAGCCAGGACCAGATATAGACGGCTGTGTCCTTTTTTTGGCGGCAAGAAAAACACACAAATAAACGGAGAAAATATGGCAACAGGACGTAGCAACAAACTTGTCGGACAAACCGGTGAGTACCTTGTGGCAGCGGAGCTGTCACGCCGGGGATTGATCGCTACCACTTTCACTGGCAATGTCCCTCATTATGACATCATTGCTTCAGACGAAACCGGACGCCATATCTCTGTTCAAGTCAAAGCCAGCCGTGGGACATCCTGGCAGTTTGGCGACATCACCCGATATTGCGACATTTTGTTCGAGGGGAAAAATCAAACTGTCGGAGGCAAAAAAAAGTGTCCAGTGCGCCGACTTGTTGTGGTTTTTGTCAAGATTGAAGAAGACGGGAACGACCGTTTCTATATTCTTACTTGGCAACGATTGCGCGATATATTGACGGCAAGACACAATGCATACTTGGCAAAGCATGGGGGCGCTCGTCCCCGGCGATGGGACTCTCTGCACTGCATTATCACTGAAAAGGCTTTGCAACCATACCGGGATAAATGGGAAATCGTTGAGAAGAATTTAAAATAAGCACTGAACCACAGGCAACGCTGAGGGAGGAAGGATGCCTAAATATAAAAAAACAGGGGATAAAAAGCGCCGATTTGAAGATCATGAACTGCCCGATTATCATTTGCATTGTCGTTATTGCATTTTGCATGGGCTGTCGATGGCACAGGCAGCCATCCTGTGGAATGAAAGGTTCAAGGGAAAATATTCAGACAGAAATGAGCAGATTAACCTGCTGCTTTCGTTCTTTCGCCAAGAGGGGACTTCATATGCGCCGGCGAAAGAGACCCCATTGATGCAGGACTTTTTTAAGGAGGGCGAAAGGTGTTTGTCAGAAGTGAGTGGTAGAAAACGTGACCGCGCCCTTGTTAAATATCGACTTGAGACGGACAACTACAAATGCCAAAAATGCGGATTCCCATCATCCAGCATTACGGAAACAGTTCCAGACTCCATATTAGTTGAGGTGCATCATATAAATCCGATTCAGGATGGTGAAAGGGAAACAAAAATTGAAGATCTGATAAGTCTGTGCCCGAATTGCCACAGACTTATCCATGCCATAGGCAAGAGAATCGGGGCAGATAGGCTTACTATGGATTTATTGGAGACTTATCTTCCCTGACAGTTGGCCATAAAAGGAGTATTCCTGCCCATTGCAGCGCAGCCGAGCGCAAATGTTTTTTTCGGAGAAAGCGGGCAGGCTGTTTGAGCACCGCCGCAGGCGGGCGAGTTCCTGCCCGCGCTGAAAAAACCGTTTGCGCGAGGGAAGCCACGCCTGTGGCGTGGCCAAGCTGCAGGGCCGGTTCTTTTGGTACTTTTCTTGCCGCCAAGAAAAGTACACTGATAAGCAGGATAAGAGAAACAATCTTTGAGAGCACCGCTGTAAATACAATTCGATACCGATACCGATAGCGATAGCGATAGCGATTTCGATATGGAGAGATAAACGGGCTATTGGTAGCTATGCAGGCCGGGCAGAAGGTTCACGCCGAAATAGGTGAACAGCACCGCTGCAAACCCGGCAATGGCAAACCAGGCGAGTCGTTTGCTCTGCCATCCTCGCATCAGCCGCACGTGAAGCATGGCCGCGTAGATAAACCAGGTGATCAACGACCATGTCTCCTTGGGGTCCCATCCCCAGTAGCGGCCCCATGCCGTGTTGGCCCACACCGCGCCGGTGATGATGCCCACGGACAGGAAAAAGAACCCGAACACCACGGTCTGGTGAATCAGTTCGTCCAGGGTCTCGGCCGGAGGAATAAAGGTGGATGCCGGTTTTGCGTCCTCTCCCTCTTTTCCGTGCTTGATCAGGTAGACCACGCTGACGGCAAAGGCGATGGCAAAGGCCGCGTATCCCAGAAAGCAACTGATCACGTGGGCCGTGAGCCAGTTGCTTTGAAGGGCCGGAATCAGGGGCTGAATTTTGTTTTCTATTTCCGGGGAGAGAGAAGCGTAGGCCAGGGCTATGAATGCCAGCAGAACGGTGCCGGCGCCGAATGCCCTGGTTTTGAACCGCATCTCAATGGCCAGGTAGACCGCACCGATGGCAAAGGAGAAAAAAACAAGCGATTCATAAAGGTTGGACAAGGGGATATAGCCATTCCCCATCTGGTGGGATTCAAACCATCGAACAAGAATGCCGACAAGGTTTGCGGCCACCGCGCCCCAGGTGATGATGGTGGCGGCCTTGCCGGCGGACCGGTTTTCAAAGGCCCAGGCCGCTACATAGGCCACCACGGCCAGGCCGTATACGAATGTGGTTACCGAGAGAATATAAGAGTTGATCATATATGCGGTTCCTTGTGTTGTTTCTTATAAATAAGCGGGCAATCAGACGTTCAGCTTTGCCAGTTTTTCACCGATTTCCGCGGCCTTTCGTTTGGCGCCGTGCCGGTTCTTGTTGGCCGTGCCGAAAACGGTTACCGTTGTTTTGCCTTTTTCCGTTGCCACGCGCACGGCAAATTTTCGGTGGGCTGTGAAAAAGGTGATGTAGATACCCAGGATCATCAGGATAAACCCGGCATACACCAGAGGCACGCCGGGGTCTTTGGCCACCTGAAGCCCGGTGTACATGACGCTTTCAAAGTTTTCCACGGTCACGACCACGTCGCCCTGGCGCATTTTGTCAAAGGCGGCGTGTCGCAGCGGCAGCACCACGGTGTGGGCATCCTCCCCGGCTTCGATCATGCCCAGAAAAGAGGGACCCACGTCGTGTTTCCCCATAAACAGAAAAGAGTTGGTAAACCGCATCAGGGTAAAGGTGCCAAGGCCCTCGGGCAGGGTGATTGATTCTCCTATGCCCATGGTCTGCCGGTATGTCATGCCCGTGGCCTTGCTGGTAAAGGCAAGCGACACGTCTTTGGCCGATGCCGTGCCGTAGCTGGACTGAAAGAGGCGGACCCCCCTGTATTTCATGGGCCGGTTGACCACGATGTCCTTTGTTGTTTTCACCTGGCCGTCTTCCAGGATGGAGAGGGTGGAGCGGTACTCCTTGGGCCGGCCCGATTCGTAGAAGCTGACCGCAAAGTCATCGCACCGGATTTCAAAGCCCAGGGGCATGGCCGCGCCCGACTCCCGAAGCTGGATGGTGGAAGCGGACTGGCCTTCGGGAATCTGCACGTAGCCGTCAAACCCCATAAACGAGCCGACCAGGGCGCCGGCCAGCAGCACCAGCACACTGAGATGGACCACGTAAACGCCCAGGCGGGTGGCCCGGCCCTTTTCGGCAAACAGCAGAAAGCCGTTGTCGGCCGGCTGATGAACCACTGTGGGAAACCGCTTTTCGAGAAAGGCCTGGTAGCTTTTCTGCAGGGTCTCGGGAGCGGCTTTTACGGTAAAGGGCTCGCCGGCCGGTTGCTTGAAACTCTTTTCAGAAAAAGAGGGCGTTTTTGAAAACACTATTTTCCACACGGTTTTCAGGCGGACCACCGAGCAGACCAGGATATTGACCGCCAGCATCAGGATCAGGGCCTGGAACCAGTGGGACCGGTACATGTCGTCGATCTGGAGCATGGCGATGAGCCGTGCCCCGGATTCTCCGTACTTGGCTGCGTAAAAGGCGGCCGGCTGGGTCTGGGGAATCAGGGTGCCGATGATTGCGGTGGCGGCCAGGGCCAGCAGAATGCCCACGGTAAGCCGGATGGATGCAAACAGGTCCCAGGCGGATGCGAGGAACCCGTTTTTCTGTGGCTGGGTGTCAGACATAGGGTCTTCTTTCTTGGGTTATAGTGTCATACCAGGCAGGACAACATTTTTGTTTTTTAAAACCATGACCTGTGGCGGGATACCCCTGGTAGGCGTGGTCAACCGGTCTGCCTGAAAGGCGGCTGTGCCGCCAGCGTTCATTGTACATACCAGAAGAGTATGATAAACATCAATAAAAAATTGAAGCGGCTTCTGAAGGACCGGATGGCGGCTTGCCGAAAGCCGGTTGGAACATATCTGACGCATTTTATAAGGAACGGGACGACTTGTCATGAGCGGCAGGCTTTACGTGGTTTCATGCCCCATCGGCAACAGGGAGGACATCACCCTTCGGGCACTGCGGGTGCTTGCCGAGGCCGATGTTATTGCAGCGGAAGACACCCGCAAGGCCCTGGGCCTGCTTTCGGCTCACGATATTGCCGCCCGGGGCCGGGTGCTCTCCTGTTTCGAGCATAACGAGCAGCAGCGCACCGCCGACCTGATCCAGAGGCTGCAGCAGGGAATGTCCGTGGCCCTGATCACCGATGCCGGCACCCCCTCCATTTCCGATCCCGGTTTTTACCTGGTGAGAAGCGCCATTGCCCAGGGCTTTGAGGTGGTGCCCGTGCCCGGTGTATCGGCGGCAGTGGCGGCCCTGTCGGTAAGCGGCATGCCTACCGACGCCTTTGTGTTTGTCGGTTTTCTCCCCAAAAAACAGGGCCGGCGCAGCCGCAGGCTTGCCGACCTGGCCAATGAGCGGGCCACCCTGATTTTCTACGAGGCCCCCCACCGGGCCTCGGCTTTTCTGGCCGAGCTGGAAACGGCCCTGGGCGACCGGCAGGCCGTGGTGTGCCGGGAGATGACCAAGACCCACGAGGAGTTTCTTCGCGGCACCCTGTCTGAACTTTCGGCTGCCCTGGAATCCCGGGACGCGGTAAAGGGGGAGATCACCGTGGTGGTGGAGGGCGCGTCGCAGGACGGCGAGGATCTCGATCCCGAAGAACTGGCCCAGGCCGTTCGGGAAGCCGACTGCGGCGCGTCGGAACTGGCCAAAACCCTGGCCCGCCAGTACAACATCCCCCGGCGCCAGTTGTATGAAGAGATCATGAAGATCAAAAAAGAAAATCCCTGACCGTTTGGTCTTTCATCAGCCGTTTCGTTTGCCGCGTTTCCGGCCCCCTTTTTTATCCCGTTTTCTTGCAGGCATGGTCTCACAAGGGATTTTTATACCCTTAAAAACTGTTTTTACACAAAGTTTTAATTCCTTAAGTATGGATAAAAAAACAAAAAATACTTCTTATGCAATGTTAATTCAAGGCAGTATTAAAAATTTTTTCAATAAGCCTTGACAAATAATATTATTCTGATATTGTTCAATAATTGTTGAGAAGACATAAGTTAAAAAAATGCATGAGTTCCATACAGTTCCCTGTAAAAATAATTTGAGATGAAATTATTTCTCTGAATTTTAATTTGCCGGTCACCCGGCCGATGGCGAGTTGTTTTGTTTGCCGGCCGGTACCGGCAACAGCAAGGAGGCCCGATTGAACAGCGAGCAGGTCAACCATTCTGAACGTGTACTGGGAAAACCAACCGTGGAGATGCTCAAACAGGTCCACGAGGATGCCTGCTGGATTCTGGAAAACCTGGGTGTGGGCTGCCGACAGCCCCAAATGGTGGAGGCGTTTCAAGCCCTTGAGGCCGAAGGCCTGGTCCTGATTCACGAGAACCGGATTTACCTGATGCGCGACCTGGTGGACCGGTGTCTGGGCAGCACGCCGGGTGTAGCCGATTTTTTTGTGCCGAAAAACAGCTTTTTTATCGGCGGAACGGCCCCCTATATTTATGATGATAAAAAAGGGCTGGGCGGCATCATGCCCACCGAAGACCACGTGACCCGTATTGCTCAAATCGCGGAGAAGAGCCGGGTCGTGGCCGGCATGGGCCGGGGCGTGAAGCTGGCCGACGAGGTGGTCCAGATGAACCTGATGGATACCCACTGTTCCAAGCCGCTCTATTTTGCCGTGACATCGGACGCCGCCCTGGAGCGGGCCGTGGCCCTTCACAGGAAGCGGGGCAACGTGATGGTGGTCTTCTGCCTGACCCGCCCCCCCCTGGAAGTAAATGAAAATTTTTCAGAGCATTTTGTAAAGGTGGTTCAGGCCGGGCTGCCGGTTTTTATTTCCGCCATGCCCATGGCCGGCATCAGTGCGCCTTTCTGCTACAACGGGGTCCTGGCCATGACCCATGCCGAAGTGCTGTTCGGCATCTGTGTCTCCCAACTGCTTCAGCCCGGGGCCGTGTGCATCCATGCCGGTTTCCCCACCGTTGCTGACCCCCGTATCGAATACAACCCCAACTACGGGTTGGTCTCCCATAATCTGCTCAACATTCTGATGACCCACCTGTGCCTGATGCTCGATCTGCCGGCGTTTCAAAGCGCCTGCACCACTCACGAGGAACACCTGACCCAGCGGGCCTATGACGATGCAAAAGCCGGGCAGGCCATGTGTTTGAAATACGGGTTTCACATGATGCGTCACACCTTTTCATTTCTGCGGTACCTGATCGATTTTTCCATCGAAAAGCTGGAACGCTCAATTGAGATTCTGGAAAACACCACTCCGGACGACGCCCCCCCGGTCGAGATGCCGGTTTACGATCCCCGGGGTATGGAATCAATCATGCACACCGGGGTGGGCATGTATATGGAGGATCCGCTGACCACAGCCAACTTCGGCAAGGTATTTGTCGATTAACTTGTTCCGCATATTTCATGAAAATTTTTGACTGCGGCCAAAGCAATTCGTGGAATATCCGGGCTCAATCGTCTGAATCGTTAACCCAGACAAAGGAGAGATACCATGTGTGGCATTGCTGGATGTTTCGGCAGAAAGGATGAAGCGACCGTTAAACGTATGCTGGATACCCTGGGCCATCGGGGCCCCAATGATCGGGGAATGCATGCGGGCGCCAATTTCGTGGTGGGCCATACCCGGCTTTCCATCGTGGACGTGGCCACCGGCCGCCAGCCCATTCTTACCGATGACGGCACAAGGGGCATCGTGGCCAACGGGGAGGTCTACAACTTTCGCAAGCTGCGGATGGGGATTGCCGACAAGTACCGGTTTCGCACCAAATCGGACACCGAGGTGGTGCTTCATCTCTACGAAGAAAAGGGACCGGCCTGCGTCAAGGACCTGGACGGGATGTTTGCCTTTGCCCTGTTTGACGGCGACGCTTTTATGCTGGCCCGGGATCCTGTCGGCATCAAGCCGCTCTATTACGGGTTCAAGCAGGAAGCTCTCTATTTTTCATCCGAGCTGGGGGCCATGAGCTTTGCCGGCTTGGACGAGGTCCACGAGTTTCCGGCTGGCCATTACTACACGCCCAGAGAAGGGTTTGTGCAGTACTACAAGGTGCCGCCCATTGAGGATGACCAGCTTACCGACATCGAGGAGACCTGCGAAATTATCCGGGAAACCTTTATTCACGCCGTGAAGAAAAGGCTGCTGGCCGACCCCGAGGTGCCGGTGGGCTCTTTTTGCAGCGGCGGACTGGACAGCAGCCTGGTGGCGGCCATTGCTGCGGACGAGATTCCCCGACTTCACACCTTTGTGGTGGGCATGAAAGACGCCTTTGGAGATATGAGCGACGATGTCAAGGCGGCCCGGATTGCCGCGGCCCATATCGGTTCCACTCATCACGAACTGATCTTTACCGAGGACGAGTACTACGAGGCCCTGCCCACGGTGATCAACAAGCTGGAAAGCTATGACCCCTCCCTGGTGCGGTGCGCCGTGCCCTGTTACTTCACCTGCAAGATGGCGGCCGAGTATGTCACCGTGGTGCTGACCGGCGAAGGGGCCGACGAGCTGTTTACCGGCTATCATTACATGAAACATTTTCCGGAAGACAAGCTGAACCTCGAAGCCCGTCGCTGCATCGGCAACCTGCACAACATCAACCTGCAGCGGGCCGACCGCATGGGCATGCTGTTCAGCCTGGAGCTTCGGGTGCCCTTTCTGGACGAGGCCATGGTGGATCTTTCCATGAAGATTCCCCATGAACTCAAGATTCGGGAACACAACGGCGCCAAGATCGAAAAGTGGATTCTGCGCAAGGCCTTTGAAAACACGCACTACCTGCCGGACGACATCCTGTGGCGCTACAAGGTACAGTACACCCAGGGCGCGGGCTGCGAAGACCTGGGCGAGCGCCTGGCCAACCGGATGGACGATGACGAGTACGAGAAAATCAAGGCCGAAAATCCGGACGCGGTGATCAACAGCAAGGAGGCGGCTTACTATTTTAAGATTTTCCGCGAGTATCACCCCCAGGATTCGATTCTGGGCTCCATCGGCATCTGGACCGGGTTTGACTTTGCCGAGGAGCGGGAGAAGGTCAAAGGCACGGTTGACGGGGACCTGAAACACGAGCACGAAGAGGAAACCGACGACGCCTCCCAGGTGGCCTGAGCCGGTCCATGGAACTGACGATCCTGGGCTCCGGCGGATGCACGGTGATTCCCAGGCCGCTGTGTACCTGCCCGGTGTGCCGGCAGGCACGGGAAAAGGGAATCCCCTATGCACGTTCCGGGCCGTCTGCCTTTCTGCACGACGCCGGCCTGCTTATTGACACACCGGCCGAAATCGTCGGCCAGTTGAACCGGGAGTCCATCGGCCAGGTGGACCACCTGATCTTTACCCACCTGGACCCCGACCATATCGAGGGGTTTCGGGTGGTGGAGCAGATCGCCCTGGACTTTCGGACCTGGCGGTCCTGTCCGGGCAAATGCATAGACTTGGTGCTGCCCCGGCCCTTGATGGATCGCCTGGAGCGGATTTGCACTGCTTACGGCTCTCAGGCGGCCTTTTACCGGGACCAGGGATTTATTCGGTGCCGGGCCTTTGACCGGTCCGCGCGAATCGGCGATGTCACGGTGACCGCCCTTCCCGTGGACCGCGGGGACCAGACCGCCTACGTCTATATTTTTGAAAAGGCGGGTGTAAAGATCGTTTATGCCGCCTGCGACATACGGCCGTTTCCCGAAAATGACCCGGCGGTGCGCGATCCCGACCTGCTGGTGATTCAGCCCGGCCTTTTTGAGACCGGCCTGAAGAAGGGTTTTGTCTATCCGGCAGATCATGTCTCCCGGTCCACGCTCTATACGTTTGATCAGACCGTGGACCTCTGCCGCCGAATCGGCGCCGGGAAGGTGGTGTTTGTTCACCTGGAAGAGTACTGGAACCGGAGCCATGACGACTATGCGGCCCTGGAAGTGGGTCTGGACAACATGCACTTTGCCCATGACGGCATGCGCCTGAGTGTGTAACCCGGAGGTTGTGTGAAATGTTTGAACCGGAAACGAAAACGACGATCAATAAGGAGCAGACAACGACACCCATGAACTTTGCGGACGATACCCTGCTGGACCAAATCCACCGGGACGCGGTACGCGTACTGGAAGAGACCGGTGTGTGGTGCCCTTCAACGGAGGTGCGGGAGATATTTGAACAGACCGGGCAGGCGGCCTTTGACGAGACCACCGGCCACCTGCACGTGCTGGGGCCCCTGGTGGACCAGGCCCTGGCCACGACCCCGAAACGGGGCTCCTACTGGATCGGTGAAAATGCCTTTGGCGTGGGCGGTACCGCGCCCTTTGTGCATGACGACACCACTGGTGAACTGATTGCCCCAACGTTTGAGCATCTGGCGAAAATCGCCGCTATCGTGGACCAGGCGGACGTGATTGACTTCATGGCACGGGGCGTACTGATTCCCAAGCACGAGGTGGAGGTGATGGACACCATCATTGCGTCCTGCAAAAAGCCGGTATATGTCGCGGCGGTCTCTGAGGCCGGCATTGCCCGGGCCGGGGAGATTCAACGGAGCCGGGGCGGCCTGACCGTTCAGTTTTCCATCATCAACAGCCCCCTTGCCATCATCGAGAGCATGATTCCGCCGTTTCTTTCCTGCGTACGGCAGGGGATTCCCATTTATGTTTCCACCATGCCCATGGCCGGGCTTTCCGGTCCTTACTCCATGTCCGGCCTGGTTACCCTGACCCATGCCGAGGCCCTGTTCGGCATCACCCTGGCACAGCTGGTCAACCCCGGCATCACGGTGGTTCACGCCGGCCTGCCCTCCATTGCCAGCATTAACGACAACTATGCCGTGAACCTGGGGCTGGTCTCCTTCAACATCGCCAACCTGCTCATGGAGAAGGTGAACAAGCGCCTGGACCTGCCCTCCATTCAGACCGCCTGCACCACCAGCCAGGCCCATCCCAACGAGGTAGCTGAAGCCGAGGCGATCAACGGGTTTGCCCTGATGAAAAAGTACGGGTTTCACCAGATGCGCCACGCCTTCGGGTTTTTAAAGGAGCTGGTCTCCTTTTCCATCGACAAGCTGGAGCGTCACATCGAGCTGTGCCGGGCCACGGGCCCGGACCAGGCCCCGGAATATGAGTTGGAGCCCTACGATCCGGAGGGGCTGGCCGCGATTCTGCGAAACGCCAGCCGGGCCGGTTACATGCGGGACGACCACACCCTGAAAAACACGGGAAAATCTTTTTTAATATGAACCCAAGCCAAAGGAGAGAACCATGACACAGTTTGCGAATATGACGGAAGCGATTCTGGCCGGTGACCCGGACAGGGTAAAGCAGCTGGCTGAAGAAGGGATCAGCAGGGGCGACGATGCCGGGGCCGTTATGGCGGCCATGATCGGCGCCATGGACATCGTGGGCGAGAAGATGGAGGCCGAAGAGATGTTTATTCCCGAGGTGCTGATGTCGGCAAAGGCCATGAGCGCGGGCACCGAGCTGCTCAAGCCCCACCTGGCCGAAGGCGGGGGCGGAAACAAGGGCACCCTGGTGATCGGCTCCGTACACGGCGACCTGCACGACATCGGCAAAAATCTGGTCAAGATGCTCATGGAGGGGTCGGGTTTTTCCGTGGTGGATCTGGGCACCAATGTGGCGCCGGATGCTTTTCTGACCGCGGTAAAAGAACATTCGGCCAGCCTGGTGGGCATGTCGGCCCTGCTGACCACCACCATGCCGGTGATGAAGGAAGTGGTGGACGCCCTCAAGGATGCCGGACTGCGGGACCAGGTCAAGGTGCTGGTAGGCGGCGCCCCGGTCACCGATGAGTATGCCGAACAGATCGGGGCCGACGCCTATGGTGCGGATGCCGGATCAGCGGTGCGGATCGCCAAGTCCCTGGTGTAACCCCCACCCGTCAATTGCCGAATCAGGAGAAAAAGGAGAATAAACAATGGCAAATATTCGCAGTAACCAGCACGCTTTGTTAAGCCCCATGGCCCGGAAGATGTCCGAAGACCAGTGCAGAAATCTCTACTGGGCCTGCCTGGAAATTCTGGAGCGTACCGGCGTATGCCTGCACGAACAGGCGGCCGTCGACCTGTTTAAAAAGGCCGGCGCCATGGTAAGCGATGGCAACCGGGTACGCATTCCCGCCGGCATGGTGGAAAAAGCCCTGGGCACGGTGCCCCGCAAGATCAACTTCTGTGACCGCAACGGCAACCGGGCCATGCAGGTGGGTGGCCACCGCAGCTACTTCGGCACCGGCTCGGACTGTCTTCACATCATCGATCATCGCACCGGCCAGCGGCGAAAGGCGGTGCTTCAGGATATCGTGGAGGGGATGACCCTTTGCGACGCCCTGGACCACATCGACTTTGTGATGTGCATGTTTCTGCCGTCGGACGTGCCCCAGGAAAAACTGGACCGCTACGAGATGGAGGCCATGCTCAACCATACCACCAAGCCCATTGTCTACGTGACCACCGAGTTTTCCGGGTGCAAAGACGCCGTGACCATGGCCGAGATCGTGGCCGGGGGCGCGGACCAGCTGCGGCAGCGACCTTTTGCCGCCTGCTACATCAACGTGACCACCGGATTGCGCCACAACGGCGAGGCATTGCAGAAGCTGCTCTACCTGTCGGGCAAGGGGCTTCCCTTTACCTATATTCCCTCGGCCCAGGGTGGTGTGACCGCGCCCATGACCATTGCCGGTACCATGGCGGTGAATAATGCCGGCGTGCTGGCCGGTCTGGTGCTTTCACAGCTCAACAACGAAGGCGCCCCTTTTATCATGCCGGGGTGGGGCGGGAACATGCTGGATATGAAAACCACCACCCAGCCCTATGCCGATCCGGGAAAGCGGGGCCAGGCCATAGATTTTGCCCATTTCCTGGGGCTGCCCACCTTCAGCCTGGCCGGATGCAGCGAGTCCAAGGTCATGGACCAGCAGGCATCCGCCGAGGCGGCCCTGACGCTTTTTACCGACGCCCTGTTTGGCGGCAACCTGGTCCACGACGTGGGATATCTGGAATCGGGGCTGAGCGGCTCGCTGCCCCAGCTGGTGATCTGCGATGAGATTTTAAGCTGGCTGGACGCCTTCATGCATCCGATTGAGATCTCTGATGAGACCCTCTGTCTGGACCTGATCGACCAGGTGGGGCCGGACGGTCAGTACCTGGACCACCCCCACACCATGGAACATTTTCGTGAGCGATGGTATCCCGGCATTTTCGACCGTTCCAACCATGCCTCATGGCAGAAGAAGGGGGCGAAGAACCTTGGCGAGCGGGCTACTGAAAAGGTGGACAAAATTCTGGCCGACCACAAGCCCGAGCCCCTGGCGCCGGACGTGGCAAAGGCTGTGCATGCCGTGATAGAAGGATAGAAAGGAGACGTGCCATGCGGGTGGCCATCTGCCAGACAAAGCCTTCGCTGCTGGATGTTCAGACCAACCTTGAATCGGTGATTGCCCATATTCATAAATGCCGGGAACAGGGCGCCCAGCTGGTGGTTTTTCCTGAACTGGCCCTGACCGGATATTTTGTGGGGCTGCAATATCACAAGGCGGCCCTGCGGCTGGATTCCGACCAGATTCAAAAGTTGGCCGCCGCCACAAAGGGAACCGCCGCGGTGGTGGGATTTATCGAAGAGTCCCGGTCCATGAATTTTTACAATTCAGCCCTGATCGCGGTGGACGGGGAGATCCTGTTTGCCTACCGCAAGCTGAACCTGCCCAACTACGGGGCCTTTGAGGAGCGCAAGTTTTTTGCCAACGGCAAGCATATCCGGGTGTTCCGGCTCAACCACTTTAACGTGTCGGTGTTTATCTGCAACGACATGTGGCATCCGGCCCTGCCTTACCTGGGCGTCACCCAGAAGGCCGATATCTTTGTCTCCATCATCAACTCATCGGAAGAGTCCATGGGCGCCGAGTTCAGCAACATGGAGAGCTGGGACATCATCAACCGGTTCTACTCCCGGGTGTTCGGCATCTACAACATCTGTGCCAACCGGGTGGGCACAGAAGACCCGGACGAGACCTGGGATATTCCAGACGATGACAAGCTGCTGAAAAAGACATCGGACGTGTTCCTGGTGCCGGAGGTCAAAAAGCGGTACCGGTTCTGGGGCGGCAGCGAGATCATCAACCCCTTTGGGCAGCGGATTTACAAGGCCAGGCTCTATGAGACCGACGTGATCATGGGCGAGCTTTCAAGGGACCTGGTCCGGCGCAAGAAGATTCTGCTGCCCTACCTGAGAAACGACGATCCCTACTTTACCCGGCGGGAACTGCACCGCATCCTGTTTGAACAGGCCGGCGATGGTTCCAGACCCCAGCACAAACTCTGATCAGTCCCGCGCTGTTTTTGCCTTTCCGGGGCGGCCCCGCTTTGCGGGTGTTGTTTTCGGCAGGGGCGGGTCAACACCGCTGAGGGGGCCGGCCTCGGCCAGGATCGGGGCCGCATCAATGTCCCGGGCGTTCATCAGGGCCACCACGCGTTGCAATGAGCTGAGGATCATGGCCTGTTCCCAGTCGGCCAGCCGGTGAAAGGACTCGATAAAATGCTGCTGCAGCAGGGGCGGGGCCTTTTCCAGCAGCTGCCGGGCCGAGGCGGTCACCGTGATGTAGACCTTGCGTTTGTCCTGCCGTCCCCGCCGCCGTTCAATCAACCCTCGCTGTTCCAGCCGTTCCAGGATGCCGGTCACCGTGGGCTGGCCCAGGCTCACGGCCTTGGCGATTTCGTTGATGGCAACTTCCTGGTGAACAGAAATGGTCTGGAGCACGATCAACTGGGGCCCGGTGAGCCCGAACTGCCGGACCAGTGCCCTGGAATGCAGGTCCACGGACTGGATGATCCGGCGAATGGCGATCAGTACCTGGTTGGAGATGGCTGTGTCTGCCGGCTGACGGGTGGGTCGTTTCATATGCGGTATTCCCCTGTACCAATGGATTAGGAAAACATTGAAAATTTAAATTCACCGCAGAGGCGCAGAGGACGCAAAGAAAAAAATGAACGCTGCGCGTAAAACAGCCATTGCCGAAGCGTTAAGCGAAAATAAACCTTTGCGCTCTTTGCGTCTTTGCGGTGCAAAAACAAAAAAATGAAAAATCAGCATCAGATTTTTCATTCAATATACGGGTCAGTCCTTCTGAATGGTTTTCAGGTATTCTTCCCACTCTACGGGCACCAGCTGTTGCTTTTGCGTGTTGCACGATTTACAGGCCTGCACCACGTTGCCTTTCGTGGTTTTGCCGCCCCTGGACAGGGGCACCACGTGGTCCATGGTCAACTCCGACGGCCGGAACGGTTTGCCGCAGTAGTAGCAGGCGCCCCTGGCCAGCTGCTGTTTCCACCACTGGGTCTGCCGCAGGTCCCGCGCCTTGTTTTTTTCCCGTTTTATTGCCGTGTCATCGACCGTCTCTTCCCAGGGGGAAGTCCTTGTCATGCGGCGATTTGCCGGTCCTTTAGCCACCGGTTGATCTCCTGTGTCAGAAGTGTGTAGTAGCGTTCCGATCCGCCCAGGCCCCGGCGGCCGAAGTAGTAGTTGATCTCAAGAAACAGCGGGCCGCTTTCGGGCCGGGCCGCCGGAAAGATCAGGTCAAAGCCGGCCAGGTTGATGCCTGTTTTTTTGCAGACCGCCTGAACCGCGGCGATTCCCTTTTCCCTCAGCTCCGGGTGGGCCTGGTCATCAATGTCGGCGCCCCTGGCGATGTTCACGGCAAAGCCGGTGGTTGCACCGGCCACCCGCCAGTAGGCCACAAACTTTTTGTATATTACCACTACCCGCAGCACGCCGAAAAAGGGTGGAACGTACCGCTGCAACAGAAAGCCGGCCTGGCCGGTGCGCTCCCACGCGCGGGCCTTGTCAAGCAGGGGGGGCAGGTCTTCCGGGCCTGTTACCGGAAACACGCCGTGGCCCTCATCCGCCTTGTCAAGCTTGAAGACCAGGGGAAAATCCAGGGACGGTCTTCCGGCCTTGTGTGTTTCGAAAAACCCCTTTACCGTTTTATAAGTCATCGTTTCCGGGTGAGCAACCCCGATTTTGGAAAACAGCTCGGCCTGGCCGATTTTGCCCGGATACGTAAAACGTGTGGAAAAATCGGGGAACACGTGGCGGCACCGTTTTTGGGCCTCCGCGTAGAGCGCGGGACCACAGGCCTGGTGCAGAATAACGGCCGTGGCATGTCCCATGGCCGCCTTTTTATCCTCGGTCAATGATCTGCCCGCGCAGTGGATGTAGCGGTCGCCGGGAAAGCAGGGATGAAAGGAAAGCACCGTCATGCGTCGTCCGAGGGTTTCATGAAATATTCGGGTCAGGGATAACCGAACTCTGACAGCCGCCTGTCATCTGAGCTCCAGTTTTTCTGAACCCGGACAAAAAGTTCCAGAAAGACCCTTGCCCCGGTCATTTGCTCGATATCCTGCCGGCTCTCCTGCCCGATCTGTTTGAGCATGGCCCCCTGTTTGCCGATGATGATTCCCTTCTGGGAGTCCCGCTCCACGTGAATGGTGGCCTGAATGTGAATCACCGACCCCTCTTTTTTCTCTTTAAAAGTGTCGATGGTCACGGCCGTGGCATAGGGAATCTCCTGGCCGGTGAGGCGGAATACCTTTTCCCGGATCATTTCGGCGGCCAGAAACCGTTCCGGCGCGTCGGTGAGCATCTCTTCGGGGAACAGGGGGCCCCCTTCAGGCAGCAGCGCTTCCAGCTCGACCATCAGGTCTTCGGTCTGAATTGCCTCCAGGGCCGATATGGGGACGACTCGCTCAAAAGGGTAGAGCCGCTGCCAGGTGTCAATCATTTCCAGAAGCTTGTGCTTTTTGATCCGGTCGATTTTGTTTAAGGCAAGGACCACGGGCTTGTTGTGATGTTTCAGGTGTTCAATGGTCACGTGCTCGGCATCCTTCCGGGGTTTTACCACGTCGATGACCAGCAGGATCACGTCCACGTCGGCCAGGGCCGACACGGCCGTACCCACGATGGCGGTGTTCAGTTTGCCCTTGGGCCGGAAGATGCCCGGCGTGTCCACAAACACCACCTGGGCATTTTTGCGGTTCACGACGCCCAGGATCCGGTTGCGGGTGGTCTGGGGCTTGTCCGAGGTGATGGATATTTTTTCTCCGGTCAGCAGGTTGAGCAGGGTGGACTTGCCTGCGTTTGGCGGACCGCAGATGGCTATAAAACCTGAGCGAAAGTCCTTTTTGGGTTCCAGCGGGTCGATCATCGGATTATCCTTAAAGAAGCCCCGTCATGCGGGCAATGGTTTCCAGGGCCGGGTCCCGGCCCGTTTTCTGCAAAGTGGAAAAAAGGATCATCTCGTCCGCGCCAATACCCACAGCTCGTGCAATTTCGTGACGCCGGCGGTCGGCGGCCGTCTTTTTAAACTTGTCCGCCTTGGTCAGCACCATCTTCCAGGGAATACCATAATGGGCGCACCACTGCATCATCAGGAATTCGTCCTCCCTGGGCTCCCGACGCAGGTCCATCAACAGCATCAGGCCCCGCAGGTTCTTCCTGCTTGACAGGTATCGCTCCACCATGGGGCCCCATGTTTTCTGTTCCTTGCGGGAGACCTTGGCATACCCGTATCCCGGCAGATCCACGAACATCACCTGTCCATTGATATCAAAAAAGTTGATCAGCCGGGTCTTGCCGGGGGTGGCGCTGGTCTTGACCAGGTTTTTGCGGTTGACCAGCAGGTTGATCATGGAGGACTTGCCTACGTTGGACCGGCCGGCAAAGGCAATCTCCGGCAGGTCCGTGTCCGGATACTGGGATGGCTGGACCGCGCTGGTGACAAACTCGGCGGATCGAATAATCATGAAGGCCACCTTCCGGGTTTGTCGCACATACCCTGTTATATTACCTTGTTTAAGGGATATTCAATGATGCCCTGGGCCCCCTTGGCCATCAGTTCAGGAATCAGGTCCCGCACCGTTTCCGAATCCACCACGGTTTCCACTGCAAACCAGTCGGACTGGTAAAGCGGCGCCACCGTGGGCGCGTTGAGGCTGGGCAGCAGACCCACAATGGCGTCCAGACCGGCCTGGGGCACGTTCATCTTCAGGCCCACCAGTTTTTCCCCCAGCAGAGCGCCTTTCAGCAGCAGGGCGATCTGCTCCAGCTTGGCCTTTTTAAACGGGTCTTTCCAGGCGTCGTGGTTGGCGATGAGCTGGGTGTGGGTCTGCATCATCTCGTAGATAATGCGCAGGCTGTGGGCCCGAATGGTGCTCTCGGTTTCCGTGATTTCAACGATGGCGTCGGCCAGGCCGGAGACCACCTTGGCCTCTGTGGCGCCCCAGGAAAACTCGACATTAACCGATATCTTTTTTTCCTGGAAAAAACGTTTGGTGTAGTTGACCAGTTCGGTGGAGACGGTTTTTCCTTCAAGGTCTTCCAGCTTCTGGATCGGCGAATCCTTTGCCACGGCAATGACCCACCGGGCCGGCCGGGCGCTGGCCTTTGAATAGACCAGGTCGGCCACCACGTGCACGTCGGAGTTGTTTTCCGCGATCCAGTCCTTGCCGGTGAGGCCCGCGTCCAGGGTGCCGTGCTCCACGTTGCGCGCCATCTCCTGAGCCCTCAACAGGGCGCAGGAGATCGCCGGATCGTTGATGTCCGGGAAATAGCTTCTGCCGTTGACGTTGATTTTCCATCCGCACCGCTTGAACAGGGCGATGGTGGCGTCCTGAAGACTTCCCTTGGGAATGCCGAATTTCAATACCTGTGTCATTTCTTATAGACCTCCGCGGGATCAAAAACCCGTTCCTGGGTAATGCGGCCGGTGCCGTCGGCCTCCACGTTTGTAAAAAAGCAGCTTCTGTACCCTTTGTGGCAGGCGGCGCCGCCGATCTGTTCCACTTTAAAAAGCAGGGTGTCGTTATCGCAGTCGATGCGGATTTCCTTTATAATCTGAACATTGCCAGAGGACTCCCCCTTGACCCACAGCTGTTTACGGGAACGGCTGTAATAGGTGGCCTTTCCCGACGCAAGGGTCGCTTCCCAGGCCTCCCGGTTAATATAGGCCAGCATCAGCACCTCGCCGGTGGCCGCGTCCTGGGTAACGACCGGTACAAGCCCCCCGGTCTTTTCAAAATCAGGCGTTATCATTCCTTCGGTTCCATTCTTTGTTTTATTAATGGTATCGTATTGTTGGTAAATGTTTAGTAGCGTCTGCCCGGCCGGATGTCAATAAATTTCATGAAATATCCGGGGCAGGAACTCGCCCGCTTCGCGGTGCTCAAACAGCCTGCCCGCTTTTTTCCGAAAAAAGCATTTGCGCTCGGCTGCGTTGCAATGGGCGGGGCCTGCCATTGATGCTCCGACGTGGTGTATAAAAAGATTTGTTTCTCTAGAGACGACCTGGTTTTCAGCTTATTTCCGGAATTTGTAAATTCAGATGGTTATAAAGTCTAAACGTCCTTTTAGGAACGATTTTGGATACCAATGATTTTCCCATGTTGAAAAATTTCATGAAATATGCGGGCTTGCATGTTGAAACCGGCTTTTATATAATGCAAAATTTTTAAACTCCCGAAATCGGGAAAACTGGAAAGACCATGTTTTTCAAAAGAAAAAAACAGGCCGGCCCGGACCGGCCCGTCGAAAAAGCCGAAGAGAGCCTGACAAAAGGGGTGATGCTGGCCTACTGGATTCTGCTGCTGCACCTGGGGCTGATCGCGATTGCCGGCCTGGTGGTGCTGATCTTCAGGGGGGTGGCCTACTATTTTCTGTGGCTCGTGTTCGGCGGCGCCGCCATTGTGGCAGGCAGTGGATATTATATATTGAAAAAAATGAAGCAGGAACGCCATACCATTCAGCAGATTCTGAGAATGCCGGAGTTCAGGGGCCGCCCGGTGGAGATCAGCCTGCTGGGCGGGGCCGCTTCCCTGCGCATGGGCGGCGGCTCACCGGCCCCCATTGATGTCAACCCGGTCGGGGGCACCGCCACGCCGCTGCTGGAAGACCCGACCCGCACCCGCATTCGCGACCTGGGTGAACTGGGCCGGCTCTACCGGGACGGCATGATCTCCCGGCAGGAGTATGAGACCCTGAAAAACGAAATACTGGCATCGGTCCGGCCGGAAGAGTTGAATGGCGAGCCATCGGGCACGGTGGATATCGGCCCCGCGGAATAAACCAATCGCTGCGAGGGTTTTATGGCAGGCGAAGACAACATGGTCTACATTCTGATCGCTCTTTTTTTTACCAGCCTGTTTTTCTTTTTTTTCTTTTCCGGACTGTGGCACTGGGTCTGGTACGGCCGGGGGGCGGACCGGTGCGGTCCCCGGCTTGCCCATCGACTTTCCTGGTTTCGCAAGAAAGGGGAAGATGCCGTACCCGCGGCACGACGGTTTGCCAGAGTGTTTTCCACCTTTCTGGTGCTGGCTGCGGTGACGGCCCTTGGCGTTGTGACTTACCTTATGATCAGTTGATGACGGATGCTTTTTTCTGTTCAGATTCAATAGAATATATTATACTTTGCAACAGCTTTTTTCCCATGACGCTTTCACGGACCGGGGCCGTCGTGCCGGCCGTGAAACCATGACGACAGGAGCCGGTGATGAGCTTTCTGCTTCAGGTCTATGTGGGTTTTGTGGTTTTTTCCGCTGTCGTTTTTCTGGTGGCCACACGCATTGTTCAAAAAAATTCTATCGTGGCCGTGGTCGGCTATGCCATCATTGCCGGCACTGTCATCGGGTCCCTGCTGACCTTTGCTTACACGACCGGAAACTGGGCCAACCGGTATCTGCTGGCCGGCACCCTGGTCGGCTATTTCCTGGTACTGGCTGTCTTCTATGTCGGCCTGATGTACTATATCTATTCCCGTGTCAAAAAGCCCCTGGAGTCCATTATTGTCATCAACAAGGGAATCGCCGATGGTGATCTGCGGCACAAGGTTCTGGATTTCCAGGGAGAACGGGAACTGGCGGAACTGACGGCCTCCATTTCGGCCACCAGCTCCAGGCTGAATTCCATCGTGTCCGGCATTGCCGCCGATGTGAATGTGCTTGCCGAAACCGCAGGCACGCTGATCGACCGTTCCACACAGCTCCAGCAGAACGCCGGCAGAATGAAGGAGCAGGCGTCGGCTGTTGCCACGGCTTCCGAAGAGATGAACACCAACCTGCTGTCGGTCTCCTCTTCGGCGGAACAGTCATCCCGGAACATCAACCTGGTGGCCGCGGCATCTGAGGAGATGTCTTTGACCATTAATGAAATCGCCAAAAGCACGGAACGGGCCCGCAAGGTCTCTGGTGACGCCACGATTCAGGCCAATTCGGCCTATGAAAAGATATGGAAGCTTGAAAACAGCGCTCTTGAGGCCAATACCATTATCGAGACCATCAACGAGATCGCCGAGCAGACCAACCTGCTGGCCCTGAACGCCACCATTGAGGCGGCCCGGGCCGGGGAAGCGGGCAAGGGGTTTGCCGTTGTGGCCGACGCGGTCAAGCAGCTGGCCGGCCGAACCGCCGCCGCTATTGTGGATGTGAAGGAAAAGCTGGAGGTGATGGCCGAGTCCCGGGCCGAAACCATCGCCAATATTGCCGGCATCCAGCGCATCATCACCGGACTGGACGAGATCGTCTCCGGCATTGCCGCTTCCATCGAACAGCAGAGCGCCACCACCCGGGAGATTGCCAGAAACATCAATGAGGCGGACGAGGGAGTGGCCGAAGGCACCCGGCGGCTGGCCGAAGCCACATCCGTATCGCGGCAGGTGAACACCGACCTTTCCCATCTTCACGATGCGGTGGACCAGACCCGAAAGACAGGGGAGGCGGTGCGGGAGATTGCCGACCGGCTGCTGCAGATGGGCGATGACCTTAAATCCCTTGTGGCCTACTTTCGGGTATGATAAAAAATCGCAAATTTAAAAACGGATTTGATGGATTGTAACCTTGTTGATTCCTAAAGATGACCATCGTCAGGCCCTGCGGATGCGGCGGTCCCTGATCGCGCTGACCGGATATGTGGTGATTACCCTGGGTTCCACGCTGGTGGCATCGGCCGGCCTGATTCGCGGCAACAGCCTTTCCGTTCTGGCCCTGGTGATGAGCCTGTTTATCCTGATGGCCATCTTCTTCCCGGCCCTGATATACACGGGAGTGAACCGGCGCTTCAAAGACCCCAGCCTGACCCTGCCCCAGCTGCTTCAGGCTATTTTCTTTGTCACGGTTTTCAGTTATTTCATGGTCAGTGAGATTCGTGGGGTCAGCACGGTGCTGTATATTCTGGTGTTCGTATTCGGCACCTTCCGGCTCAGACTGAGGGAGTTCATGGGCCTGGTGGCGCTGACCGTGGCTCTATACGCCGGCGCAATGGCCCTGCTCCATTACCGCCACCCGGACGCGGTGACGGTGAAACTGGAGATCATTCGAGGCGCCATCCTGGTGCTGTCGCTGCTGTGGGTCTCCTACATGGCCAACTATATCGCCAATCTCCGGCGGCGTATCAAGGAGATGGCCAGTTTCGACGCTCTTACCGAGGTCTATAACCGGCGGGAGATATTTGAAATTCTGGACCGGGAAAAGTCCTTTTCCGACCGTTCGGCCATTCCCTTTTCGCTGTGTATCCTGGACCTGGACGACTTCAAGGAGGTCAACGACACTTATGGGCACCAGGCCGGGGACGAGGTGCTCAAGGCCTTTGCCCGCGCTCTGCGTGAAAATGTCCGCACCGAGGATTACGTGGGCCGGTACGGCGGAGAAGAATTTCTGGTGGTGTTTGTTAATTTTGAATGCCGGGATAACAGTGCGACCTGTGTGGCCCGGCTGTTGAAGGTGACGGAGCGGCTTTCGTTCCCGGGCATTGCCGATGGCCTGAAAATCACCACCTCCATTGGTGTGTCCGCCTACCGGCCGTCAGAAACCATTGACGCGGTCATTGCCCGGGCCGACCAGGCCCTGTACGAGGCCAAGGCCGCCGGCAAAAACCGGATTGTCTGCAGCGAACCCTGCGGCACCTGAACGGCTGGCCCGATTTTTCTTTTTTCCCACCTGGTTTGCGTTTTTGACTTTTTCCCCGGTTCCCTTTATGATGCCTGAAAATACAGTTATTCGTATATCTTTTGTTGCAAAGGCGAGTCGTGTCCCCTACATGGAATACCATTAAGTCGGTACTTGAGCGGCGTGAACAGCAGACCCTTTCCTCCCGGGCCGAGTCCAGCGCAGCCGGCATTCGGCGCAGGGGTGAAGATCAACTGGACCGGGACTACCGGCTGGCATTTGCCGTGGACGTAGACCGCATTCTCCACTCCCTGGCCTATACCCGGTACATCGACAAGACCCAGGTGTTTTACCTGATTGAAAACGATCACATCACCCACCGGGTGCTGCATGTCCAGCTGGTGTCCAAGGTGGCCCGCACCATCGGCCGGGCACTGGGCCTCAACCAGGACCTGATCGAGGCCATTGCCCTGGGCCACGACATCGGACATGCCCCCTTCGGCCATGAAGGCGAAACCTACCTGTCGAAGCTGTGCGAGCAGGCCGGCATCGGCCCGTTTCTGCACAACGTGCAGAGCGTCCATTTTCTTGAATCGGTGGAACGGAAGGGCAGGGGGTGTAACCTCTGCCTTCAGACGCTGGACGGCATTCTGTGCCATGACGGGGAAATTCATACCACCAACCTGAAGGCCGACCGGAAGAAAAATTTTCAGACCTTTGGAGAAGAGATCGCGGCCAAGCGGCGTGATCCCTCTCTTCAACTGACCCCCATGACCATGGAGGGATGCGTGGTGCGATTTGCCGACACCATCAGCTATATCGGCCGGGACATCGAAGACGCCATCCGGCTGGGCCTGGTCCGGCGGGAGGAGATGCCGTCCCGGAGCGCGTCCGTTCTGGGGGACACCAACGGCAAGATCGTCTACAGCCTGGTGACCGACATCGTGACCCAGAGCATGGACAAAGACCATGTGGCCTTCAGCGAGGAGGTGTCCGCCGCCCTGCGTGAGTTAAAGCGATTCAACTACGAGCGTATTTATATGAACAAAAAGATCAAGTCCGCTTCCGGCCGCATTGAAGCCCTGTTTGCCCTGCTGTTTGAACGGTACCTCGGGGACCTGGAGGCAGATAACCGGTCATCGGTGATTTTCACCCATTTTTTGAAGGACATGGCCCCGGGCTACGTGGAGCGGCATACGTCGCCGGAGGTTGTCCGGGACTTTATCTCAGGCATGACGGATAACTATTTTCTGCGTCAGTGCCCGGATGACATGCAGCCGATACTTCATGTGTCCGGAACGTAGCCCTCGTGTTTCATGAAACATGAGGGCTGATGGGGCCAAAAAGGGGTTGCTGAGCGCCTTAAAAGGCTCTATTTTAGAAGAAATATATTAATGCCGCCTTTTTGGATCTGCTGATCTCACGCAAAGGAGCTTGAAAAATGAAAAAAGCAAAAATCGTGTTGGTGCTGGTCATTGTTTTCGGGATCGGTTTTATCGGATGGCAAAACGCGGGTTTTGTTACCGATCAGCGGCCGTTCAAGGTTCTGACCTACGAATCCCCGGAGATTTATAACGGCGTGGTGATTCTGGCGGCATTCCTGCTGGGCGCGCTGCTGGCCTACGTTTCCGGTCTGCTGACACGGTTCAAGGCCAAAAAGGAGATCAAGGAGTTGACCGCCCAGGTGGAGGCCTGCCAGGCGGAAAAAAGTGTTCTTCAAAAGGAGAAAGCCGCGGCGGCCTCTGCGTCCTCGGCAGCGCAACCACCGGACGCCGGCCCGACAGGTCCGGACGGGGCAGCGTAACCCGGTAACGGGCATGTGGACAATCACCATGGAACGTATCCTGAACCCGTATATTGCATGAAATATCCGGGCTAATCTTTATGCAGGTGGTCTGAATATGGGCTCCACAGGCGTCACTCCCATGATGCAGCAGTACCTCTCCATCAAGGAACAGCATCAGGACGCCATTCTCTTTTACCGAATGGGCGACTTTTACGAGATGTTTTTCGAAGACGCCCGGACCGCGGCTCCGGTCCTTGAAATCGCCCTGACCTCCCGCAACAAGAACGACACGGACCCCATTCCCATGTGCGGTGTTCCGGTAAAGGCCGCGGACGGATACATCGGCCGGCTCATCGAAAACGGCTTCAAGGTGGCGGTGTGCGAACAGACCGAGGACCCGGCCGCGGCCAAAGGCCTGGTCAGGCGGGCCGTGGTGCGCATCGTCACCCCAGGCATGATCATCGACAACGCCCTGCTGGAAAACAAGACCAACAACTATGTGCTTTCCCTGACCCATGCCGACGGCGTTGTGGGGTTTGCCAGCGTGGACATTTCTACCGGCACCTTTCGGGTGTGCGAGTCATCCGACCTGCGGGCCGTGCGTCATGAGTTGCTGCGCATCGCGCCCCGGGAAGTGGTAATACCGGAATCCGGCGCCGGCGATGCGGCGCTTTCTCCTTTTGTTTCCCTTTTTCCCCCAGCCATTCGGACAACCCTCGCCGACCGGGAGTTCGATTACCGCACCGCCTGCCAGCGGTTGACCGACCAGTTTCAGACCCGGTCCCTGGAGGGGTTCGGGTGCCGTGGCCTCAAACCCGGCATTGCCGCGGCTGGGGCCCTGCTTTCCTATGTAAACGACACCCAGAAACAGAAGGCATCCCACCTGACCGGTCTGGAGGTCTACAGCATCGACCAGTACCTGCTGATGGACGAGGTGACCTGCCGGAACCTGGAGCTGGTGGCCAACCTTCGCAACAATGGCAGGCAGGGAACCCTCATCGATGTGCTGGACGCCTGCGTCACCGCCATGGGAAGCCGCCTGCTGCGGCGGTGGATGCTCTACCCCTTGCTGTCGGTGGAAGCCATCAACCAGCGCCTGGACGCGGTGGCCGAGGCAAAAGAGGGCCTGGGCGTCCGAAAGGCGGTGCGGGAACTGCTCAAACAGGTCTACGATATCGAGCGGCTCACCAGCCGGGCGGTCATGGGCCGGGCCACTCCCCGGGACCTGCTGGCCCTGACGCAGACTCTTTTTGCCCTTCCCGGCCTGTCAACGGAACTGGCGGCCTTTGCCAGCCCCCTGTTCTCCTTTGACGGGGAACTGGAATCCGGAGACATGGAAAAACTGGCCGGCCTGGCCGATCTGCTTGAATCGGCGGTGCGCGAGGACGCGCCGGTTTCCGTGGCCGATGGGGGTGTCATCAACCCCGATTATCATCCCCGGCTGGCCGAACTGGTCACCATCAGCCGGGACGGCAAGAGCAGCCTGGCCCGGCTGGAGGCCACGGAAAAAGAGAAAACCGGCATTTCCACCCTCAAAGTTCGGTACAACAAGGTATTCGGTTACTATATCGAGGTGCCCAGATCCCAGGTGGGGGCCGTGCCAGCCCACTACGTTCGCAAGCAGACCCTGGTCAACGGCGAACGCTACATCACCGACGAGCTTAAGACATTTGAGGAAAAGGCCCTGGGCGCCGAAGATCAGCGCATTCGGCTGGAGCAGGAGCTGTTTGCCGATATCGTGGGCCGGGTGACCGCGTGCAGCCCGATGCTGTTTGCCGCGGCCCGGGTCGCGGCCCGGATTGACGTATTGTGCGCCCTGGCCCAGGTGGCCGATGACCATGATTATATCCGGCCTGAAATGCTGCCCGGCGGCGAGATCATCATTGAAGATGGCCGTCATCCCGTGGTGGAGCGCATGCTTTCCGGCGAGCGCTATGTGCCCAACAGCATTACGTTAAACGATACCGACCGGCAGCTGCTGATCATCACCGGCCCCAACATGGCAGGGAAATCCACGGTGCTGCGCAAAGTGGCCCTGTTTTCGGTCATGGCCCAGATGGGGTCTTTTGTGCCGGCCCGGCGGGCCGCCATGGGCGTGGTGGACCGGCTGTTTACCCGGGTGGGGGCGCTGGACAACCTGGCCTCGGGCCAGAGCACCTTCATGGTGGAGATGGAAGAGACGGCCAACATCATCAACAATGCCACGCCCCAAAGCCTGGTGGTAATCGACGAGATCGGCCGGGGCACCAGCACCTATGACGGCCTGAGCATTGCCTGGGCCGTGGCCGAGGCCCTTCATGACCTGCACGACAGGGGGGTCAAAACCCTGTTTGCCACCCATTACCACGAGCTGACCGAACTGGAAAACACCCGGGCCCGGGTGAAGAACTTTCACATTGCCGTCAAGGAGTGGAACGATACCATCATTTTTTTAAGAAAGCTGGTGGAGGGCAGCACCAACCGCAGCTACGGCATTCAGGTGGCAAGGCTGGCCGGCATTCCCGGGCCGGTGATCGCCCGGGCCAAGAAGGTTCTGCTGGATATCGAGCAGGGCACTTACAGCTTCGAATCCAGACCCCCTGAAAAACAAAAGGGCGCGCCGGCCGGCCCGGTCCAGCTCTCCCTGTTTACCCCGCCGGAGCAGATGCTGGTGGACCGGCTGAAAAAGATCGATATTTCCACCATGACGCCCCTGGAGGCTTTGAACTGTCTTCACGAAATGCAACAGAAGGCCAACGACATATCGGAGACCGACGGATGATCTGCCAAAAACGCGCATCGTTTGTGATGATTCTCGGCTGCGTGGCAGCGGTGTTCTTCTCCTGCGCCTCTTCTTCGGCAAATCTCAAGACCCGGTTTTTCGAGGCGGAAAACTGTTATGCCGACCTGTCCCGGAACCCGGACCGCCAGCAGTACCGGTCCTACTGGCAGCGGTGCATCAATGCCTTTCTGGATGTTTATGAGCAGGACCCCGCCGGTCCCTGGGCCGCGGCCGGCCTTTACCGGGCCGGGGCGCTGTACACCGAGATGTATAAACACTCTTACCGGTCCGCCGATCTTCAGGAGGCCGCCGACCTGTTCAACCGCATTGTTCACCGGTTCCCGGACAGCGCTTACAGCGTCAAGGCAAAGGAACAGCTGGCCGCCCTTTCCGGCAAGACGACGGTGGTCAAAACCCCGGCTACAAAGGCCCTGTCCGCTTCGCTATCCGAGGATGAGATCAAGGCCCGTTACTTCGAGGCCGAGGGCTGTTACAGCGACCTGACCAACGCCCCCCGCCGTCAGAAATATCGCAGTTACTGGCAGACCTGCATTGACGGTTTTTATGACGTGTACGAGAGCGACCCCACTGGCCCCTGGGCCGCCGCCGGCCTCTACATGGCCGGAAAGCTTCACACCGAGTTGTACCGGCACTCCTACCGCCAGGCCGACCAGGACCGGGGCGTTGAACTGTTGCAGCAGGTGGTGCGGGATTTTCCGCAGAGCGCCTACACCGAAAAGGCCGCCGCCGCCCTGGGTGATATTCCCGGTGCCGCGCCCCTGGTGGTGTCCGATGCCGTATCCCCGGATGACCCGGCCGCATCCCCGGCCGACGATCCCTACTGCATGCCCCCGCCGGAAACAACGCCCGCGCCTTCAGGGCCGGCCATCGTGGAGGGGGTGCGGTTCTGGTCCAACCCGGCCTATACCCGGGTGGTCATCGACACCAACAAGCAGGTGGAATACAACCACAACCTGCTCAAGCACGATCCCCGCCAGGGAAAGCCCCAGCGTCTGTATGTGGACTTGGATCAGTGCCGGTTGAGCAAGGATCTGTCGCGCAGCATTCCGGTGGACGACAATCTACTCAAGGATATTCGGGCCGGCCAGTTCACCACTGATACCGTGCGGGTGGTGGTGGATATCAAGTCCTTTGAGGACTATGATGTTTTCTACCTGCAAAACCCCTTTCGAATCGTCATTGACGTGAGAGGGGAAAACGGGGACAAGGCCCAGGTGGCCCGTACCCCGGATGAAGTGCTGCCGCCGTCCACCGGGCCCAAGTCCCTGGCCGAGCAGCTCTCCCTGGGCGTGCGGCGGATCGTGATCGATGCCGGTCACGGTGGAAAGGACGGGGGCGCGCCCGGATACCGGAGAGGGGTTCATGAGAAGGCCGTCACCCTTTCCCTCGCCCGGAAACTGGCCGACCAGATTCGACGGGAAATCGGGTGCGAGGTGATCCTGACCCGTTCCTCGGATGCCTTTCTGACACTTGAAGAGCGCACCGCCATTGCCAACACCCGCAACGCCGACCTGTTTATCTCCATTCACACCAATGCCTGCCGCTCCAACAACGCCTACGGCATTGAAACCTATATTCTCAACATTGCCACCGACGAAGAGGCCATGGAAGTGGCGGCCCGGGAAAACGCCACCTCCACCAAGAACATCAGCGATCTTCAGGTGATCCTTCAGGACCTGATGCAGAACACCAAGATCAACGAATCCAGCCGCCTGGCCGGGTTTGTGCAGGGCTCGCTGGTCGGCAACCTGAAAAAAAGCTACAGCCGGATAAAGGACAAAGGGGTCAAGCAGGCCCCGTTTTATGTTCTGCTGGGCGCCCAGATGCCGGCCGTGCTGATAGAAACCGGGTTTATCAGCGACAAGACCGAGTGCGGTCGCCTGATCGACGGCAGCTATCAGGACAAGGTGTGCGAAGGCATTGTCAAAGGCATCAGGGAGTACATGCGCCACACCAAGATGGCGGCCTTCTCCCATGGCGGGGACGGGTAGGGGGGGACGTTCCGCACTTAATATTAAAAGGAGACAAAATGTATAAATCCAAATCTGTAATTATTTTATTACTTCTTTTTCTTTTAGGAGCCTGCGCTACGGCAATTCCAGTTCCCCAAAAAACTAAATTTGTCACAAGCTTGGGTGGCGGTTTTATGATAGATCGGCCTACAAAATCTGTCTGCTATGCCATGTCCTATGAACTCAATAAAACCTTTGATAGCAGCATTTACGCAGTCATTGAATTTGAAAATCCGGAGGGTGGCAAGCCATTTTCCGCAACTGTTGAAATCCCAGCCAAACAAAAAGAGATTCAAGTACAATCTAAAAAGTTCAAAAAAATTAGTAACAATAGAAATTATCTTGTTATTTTGAAACTTTTCTATGACTCATCGTTTACAAAATTAATAACTTCTCACCCGCAAAAAATTCGATTCGCATTAGATCCTTCTACGGTAAAGAGTTTAGGGATCGAATTGCTCTAAAAATGCATAAACACATGGTTGAAAGGACCGCAATATCTGTGCGGTTTTTCCTTTTACCTTATTTTCAAAACGTGCCCATATTAATAGCCTTAATACCTTGCGGCCTCTCACCATGGGCATTCCGCATTAAGAGGGAGCGGACTTTTATCGCAGTCCATAAAATATCCAAATCGAAATCGCTATCGGGATCGGGATCGGGATCGAAACCGATGTGTGGCACTGCATCAAAAGCGGCTCTGGCCTGTACCATCGAGGTTCAGCAGCAGATTGACGCGCTCTATCCCGATGTGGAACGCAATATTCTCACGGTTTCAGGCCAGGCCCCGGCGTTGCCTGCACAGAAGCCGAAACGCGCGCCAAAAAAGACCGTCAAACGGAAACGACCGGCTGAAAAATAAGAATCATACTCATAATCGTGCGCGGGCTCTTGATCGAAGTCAATAACAGCCGATCAGGAGCACGCGCAGGGTGATGGCAAATTGCCGGCCGGTGTGCGTAGTGCTTTATGTGATCAGGTTCTGAATCCGCATCATGAAGTCGCCGAAATCCCGGCCGTACTCCGGGGAGCCTTCAATGGAAAGATAGCCTTCCCGAATGGCGGTAATCATGTCCACGTCGTTTAGTACCACGGGCATGGCCCCTTCCACGCCGTTGAACTTCAGGTGAATAAAGGGCCGCCGTTTGGTGAAGGTGCCCCTGCCGGCCTTGGTTTTGCCGGCCTTGACCCGCAGGTAGGCGGCGATTTCGTCGTCCACGGTGATCTGGTAGATGCGCTCCGGCTGCTTGCCGGTCCATTCGGCCATCTCCGGATCGCCGCCCTTGTTGTACTGGGACATGGCTGTGGTGATCATGTAAAAGGTCATCTTGACCTTCAGCCGTTTTTGGGCTGGGTCTTTGGGCCGGGCGTTGGGCATCAGGATTTTAAGGGCCAGAAGAATGGTCATCACCTTGATCAGGAGCCCCACCTTGAATATTCCCCGAATTCGGGGCAGGGCCGGCTTTCCGGCAAACATGGCGTTCATGGAGGCCACGCTGCCGAACACAAAGGCGATGTCCGGTTTTTCCACCACGCCCTGGACCACGGTAAACGAACCGTTGTCAAACACCAGGCAGGCCCCCACGTCACCGGCCGGGTCACGGGCCACGAACTGAACATCGGCTTTTACGTTTTCAAACCGTTTTTTGATTTTGGGATCATCTTCCAGCAGTACCCGGATCACGGGAAGCACGGCCCGCAAAAAGATGCGTGACGCCATCAACTCTCGTTCGGTTGCCATAGGTTACACCTCGTCTTCCCAGTCTTCGTCTTCCTCGAAATCCATGTTCATCACTTCCCGCACCGTCTCCAGGATGCCGTCAGCATCCAGCTTGTAGTGGGTGTAGAGATCTTCCGGGTACCCCACTTCGCAGTAACAGTCGGGAATGCCCACCCGCTTGAAGGCGCACCCCTTGCCGTTGTCCGCGATCACCTCGGCCACGGCGCTGCCCAGGCCGCCGATTCGGTTGTGCTCTTCAAACACGATGACCCGCCGGGTTTCGGTGACCGCCTTTAACACGGCCTCGGTGTCCAGGGGCTTGATGGTGTGCATGTTCAGCACCCGCACGGAAAGCCCGTCGTTTTCCTTGAGTATTTTTGCCGCCTCCATGGCGTGAAACACGGTGATGCCGCAGCAGATCAGGGTGATGTCCGTGCCGGGGGCCAGTTCAACGGCCTTGCCGATTCGGAACCCGTACTCTTCGTTGTCATAATACCGGGGCTCGAATCCCCGGCCGATGCGAATGTAGACCGGCCCGGGCCAGTCCACGCACTGTTTGACCGCGTTGGCCGTTTCAATCCCGTCGGCCGGAACGATCACCGTCATGTTGGCAAAGGAGCGCATGATGGCGATGTCTTCGGTGCAGTGGTGAGTGGTACCGGCCTGGCCGAAGGATGCTCCGCCGTGGGTGGCGATGATTTTCACGTTCAGGTTCTGGTAGCAGATATCGGTGCGCACCTGTTCGGCGGCCCGCATGGCGGTGAAGGCCGCCATGGTGGAGACAAAGGGCAGCAGACCGGACTTGGCCAGCCCGGCGGCCACGCCGAACAGGTTCTGCTCGGCAATCCCCACGTTAAAGAATCGGTCCGGAAAATGGTCCTGAAACTTGCCGATCTTGGTGGACTTGGCCAGGTCGGCGGAGAGCCCCACGATATCGGGGCGCATCTTTCCCAGATCACACAGCACCTGGCCATATATCTCGGCCTGGGTCAGGGTGTCTGCGTCATATACGGTCCAGCTTAAACCTTCAGCCATGATAAACTCCTTTTATACGAATGGATTGTTGCACTGTTACACGCGGCCATAGGCCTTGTCCAGGGAGTTTCTGGCCGATTCCAGCAGCTCGGAATCCAGACCCCCGTAATGCCACTTGACCTGGTTTTCCATGAACTCGACCCCTTTGCCCTTGGCGGTGTTGGCCAGAATCAGCACCGGCCCGCTCTTTTCCGCATGGGCATATTCAATGGCATCGGCCAGGGCGTTAAAATCGTGGCCGTCGATCTCTTTGACGATAAACCCGAAGGCTTTCCACTTGTCGGCAAACGGTTCCAGGTTCATGATCTCTTCCGTGGCACCGTCGATCATCAGCTTGTTTCTGTCCACAAAGGTGACCAGGTTGGTCAGCTTGAAGTGGGCCGCCGCCATGGCAGCCTCCCACACCGAACCCTCGTTGCACTCGCCGTCGCCCAGAATGCAGTAGGTCCTCCAGGATTTTTTCTGGAGCCGCGCGCCCAGGGCCATGCCCACGGCAATGGGCAGGCCGTGGCCCAGGGAGCCGGTGGAGGCGTCCACGCCACGAACCTTGTTGCCGTCCAGGTGCATGCCGAAGGGGGACTTGAACTTGTTGAATCCCTTTAACAGCTCAAAATCAAAATACCCTTTTCGGGCCAGCACCGGGGCATAGGCCACGCCGGCATGTCCCTTGCTCAGGATCAGCCGGTCCCGGTCTTCCCAGTCGGGGTTTTTCGGGTCCACCTTCATGTACTTGTAGTAGAGAATGATCAGCATATCCACCACGGAGAGTCCGCCGCCGATATGGGCGCCGCCGGACCAGCCGGTGATGTCCACCACGTCCCGCCTGGCCTGGTAGGCCTTGTCGGCCAGCAGGGTCAGTTCTTCCTTTGTAAGTGCCACGGTGTCTTCCTCCTATTTTTTTTGTGGGTTGTCGCCGATGACGGCAAAGGCCTCGTCCGCGATTTCAAGGGTGCGGGCCAGGTCTTCTTCGGTATGGGCCGCCGACACAAACCAATTGTGGTGAGAAGTGAAAAAGGCGCCCCGCCGGGTGCATTCGCCGCACCATTGCTGGTGCAGCATCAGGGTGGGGTCGTCGGTGATGCGCAGGTATGGCATGGACGGATGGCCGGAAACCTTCAGGTTGTAGCCGTGACGCCGGGCCGTCTCGACCAGGCCGTCTCTCAGCTTTTCGCCGTAGGCCAGCATGGCGGCCGCGGCATTGATGCGCGCCATCTCGTCAAGGGTGGCAATGGCCGCTGCCATGGGGACCGCGGAGAACCAGTAGCTGCCTGTGTAAAATACCTTGGCCGCCGCTGATTTCATTGCCTCGGTGCCCATCAGGGCGGAGATGGGATACCCGTTGCCGATGGCTTTGCAGAAGCAGACCAGGTCCGGCGTAAACCCGAAATAGGCGTGGGAACCGCTCAGGTCCAGGCGGAACCCGCAGCGGATGTCGTCAACAATCAGTACCACGCCGTGCCTGCGGCACAACGCCTCGATTTTCTGCCAGTAGCCCTGGGCCGGCAGTTCGTTGTCCGCAAAAACCGGGTGGTGGTAGGGCGTGGCGATAAATCCCGCGACCTGGCCGGGATATTGCTCCAGCACCGCTTCAAAGGCGGCTGTGTCATTCCAGGGGATGCGGACCATCTGGGCCGCATCCTCTTCGGTCACACCGTGATGGCCGAAGGTCTGTGCCCAGGGCGCGGTGCCGTGGTATCCGCCGCGAATGGCCACGATCTTTTTTCTGCCCGTGGCGTGGCGGGCCACCATCAGGGCGTAGGAGGTGACATCGTTGCCGTTTTTGGCAAAAAAGGCCCAGTCCATCTGCGCCACGGTGTTTACCAGTTTTTCCACCAGCTCCACCATGACCGGGCCGGGGCAGGAGAGGCAGTTGCCCTTTTCCAACTGGGCCAGGGCGGCCCGGTCCACGGGCTCGTAATTGTAACCCAGCACCATGGGGCCGTAGGCGCACATGTAGTCGATAAACTCGTTGCCGTCGATGTCGGTAAAGCGGGCGCCGGAGGCCTGTTGCGCGAAAAAGGGGTAATGCTCCGGCGGTACCAGGGGGGCCGGGCTGAAGTGACCGTAAATGCCACAGGGGATGACGCCGGCCGCTTTTTCAAAAAGGCGCCTGGAGTTTTCATAAGTATAGGGAGTCGTCATCGGTTTTCCTCTTTTCAGGGTTGAAGGTAATGGGGAATCCGGTCCAGGATCAGGTCCACGGTGTCGATCATGGGAATCTGGCCCTGAATTTTCACGTCCCCCAGCGCGATGGCGGTAAAAGGGTCGATTTTCTGGTTGAGCAGCCGGTTGGCAGTGGCCAGGTTTTTCATCAACAGCAGGGCCGCCGGTCTGTCGTGTTCCCCTTTTTCCATGGTAATTTTCCCTTTTGTCACGGTCAGCGTGATGGCCGGACCGTCGGGAAGAATCTTCATCACCATGGGGCCGTCGGGCATGGCTCCGGCCACCGCCTTGGACTGAGCATCGGTGCCGGACAGGACCGCCACGGCACGGCCGGCCGTGTGAAGGGTCATCAGCGTATTGACCGTGGCATAGTCGGGGTCCTGAAGCAGGTCGTCGGTGGGCTTGAGAAAATACTCCATCCGTTTGGTGATGGCGGAAAACTCCTTTGCCATAAAGGGAAGTTTCGTAAATCCCTTCAGGGGGATGGGAATGCCCTTGTTCTCAAACATGGCGTTGAGATGGCGGCACGAGACAAACATCAGCCGCACATCCGGCGACGGGTGCTTGCCCGCGCCGGTTTCACAGGCGCCGTTTGCAAACCGGACAAAGGCGGCAGGCCCTTTTGGCACGGCAAACTGGATACAGATGTTCCAGCTTTTTGCCATGGCCGCGGCAGTGGCGTCGCGCCGGACCAGGTCCTCAAGATTGGGCAGCACGGCGTAAAGATTCAGCTGCGCCAGAACAGTATCATGGTTCACAACACCCTCCTGCTTTGGTTGTTGGTGGAGGCCCGGTTCAGCCGGCATCCGGATTGAACCGGCAGTGGGCATCGCTTTCGATCCCGATTTCGATGAAGAGGGGCGGGCATCCGTTTCCTTTGGTTTAATTGATCAGCGATGCCGCTGGTGTATATTTATAATCAAACGCCTGGGCCACGCCGGGGAAGGTGACCTTCCCATCAATAATGTTTGCGCCCAGGGCGATTTCCGGGTTCTCCCGCATGGCCCGCTGCCACCCCTTGTCCGCGATCTCCAGGGCATAGGGCAGGGTGGCGTTGGTCAGGGCCAGAGTGGAGGTTCGGGGCACGGCCCCGGGCATGTTGGCCACGCAGTAGTGGATCACCTGTTCTTCGACAAAGACCGGATCTGTGTGGGTGGTGGGCCGGGAGGTTTCAAAACAGCCGCCCTGGTCAATGGCCACATCTACCATCACGGCACCCTTTTTCATGGTTTTGAGCATCTCACGGGTCACCAGCCGGGGGGCCCGGGCCCCGGTCAGCAGCACGGCCCCGATCACCACATCGGCGGTCTGAATCCGCTCCCGGATGACGGCCGGGTTGGACATCAGCAGAAAACAATTTTTCGGCATCACGTCGGAAAGATAACGGAGCCGTCCCAGGTCAGCGTCCAGCAGGATTACCCTTGCGCCAAGGCCGCAGGCCATCTTGGCTGCATTGATCCCAACCACGCCGCCGCCGACGATCAGAACGTTACCGGGCTCCACGCCGGGAACGCCGCCCAGCAGCACGCCCAGACCGCCCTTTGACATCTCAAGAAGCTTGGCGGCTTCCTGGACGGCCATGCGGCCGGCCACCTCGCTCATGGGGGTGAGCAGGGGAAGGGAGCCATCCTTTTTCTGAATGGTTTCATAGGCGATGCACACGGCCCCGGTTTTGATAAGGGCGTCCGTCAGTGCTTGGTCGGCGGCCAGGTGCAGAAAGGTAAACAGGATCTGCCCTTTTCTCAGAAGGCCGTATTCAGAGGGCTGGGGCTCTTTTACATGCATGACCATGTCGGATCGGGCGAAAATATCCGCAGGGGTATCGATTATTCGTGCCCCGGCCTTGCGGTAAAGGTCGTCGTCAAATCCACTGCCGGCCCCGGCCCCGGCCTCCACAAGGATCTCGTGGCCCCGGGTTGTCATCATCTCCACACCGGCCGGCGTCATGGCCACCCGGTGCTCTTCTGTTTTTATTTCCTTTAAAATGCCGATAATCATCTGTTCCGGTTTCTTTATATGGGGGTTTGTGTTTTCTTGTCGCCGGCCAGGCGTTATCTTTCCTTTTTGCCGGTGGCGGCCACATGGTCGGTCAGCAGCTCGACCAGAAGCCGGCCGGTATCGTATGCCGCTTCAAGCGATATGTCTTTGGGGTTGGCAAACCATTGCAGCTCCGTTCCTTCGTGCATGGCGACAATCATGGAGGCATAGGTTTTTTTCGTGGCGGCCGGAAGCTTTTTAAAGACCTCCAGCCCGTCGATGAATGCAGTGATCTCTTTACGGAACCGGCGAAAGGTGGCGGCAATGGTGGCCCGGACTTTGGGGTTTCTGCGCGACTCCACCAGGCATTCCAGAAAAAAACCGGTAAAATCGTCGTTGATCATGCTGTCGCTGAACAGGTAGCCGATGGCATACCGGAACTGCTCATCGGGGTCTTTACACGCCTTCATGTCGTCTTTAAAATGCTGAAGAATGAGGTCCGCGTAAACCGTTACCATCTCTTCGATCATCTCGTCACGGTCGGCAAAATAGTGGTGCAGCACGCTGGGCTGCACCCCGGCCTCTTTGGCGACTCTGCGGATGGAGGCTCCGGCAAACCCCTCTTTGACAACGCATCGGTAAAAGGCAGCGACAATTTCACTGCGCCGGGCATCTGCAAGACTCTTTCTTCCCATGAAGGCCCCCTTGTTTTATTGTTCGGTCACATGACCAAAATATTAACACACCCGTGAACCGTGTCAAGAAAAAATTTTAGAAGACAATTTTTTTGCCCAAATCGGCGTGGGATCAGAACGGTTCAGGCGGCGGGCCGCTTTTTAACACGAAGGGCACGAAGGCCACGCAGAACATGAAAACAGGAGGGAAAAGAACGTAGAAGGAGTCTATGTTTGTAATGATGTCATGAGGCGTTTTGAAACCGGCTATTCTCATGCCCGCAGGGCGGGCGGCTATCCGGATTGCCCCGGAAAGGCCAAAGGACTGTTGTATTCAACCCTGTTCTTTCCGGCGGCCTTGGCCCTGTAAAGGGCTTCATCCACCATTGAAATCAGCGTGTCAATCGAAACTCCGGTCTGGACATAAGCCGTGACGCCAATGGACACGGTGATCCGCAGTTCCTTGTCAATTTCAGGAAAAGAGAGTTGCCGCGTGGCCGACAGCAGGCGCTCCACACAGGCGGGGTTGCAGTCATTGCAGTCACTGCTCACAAAAATGACAAAAAACTCTTCTCCTCCGTAACGGCCCAGGTAATCTTCCGCCCGAATGTTCATTCGGATTGTTCGGGCAAACGCTTTTAAAACGCTATCCCCAGCCTGATGCCCGTATGCATCATTGATGTTTTTAAAATCATCAAGGTCCAGGATGCAGAGGGTGAAGGGGGACCCGGCGCGGTCTGAAAACGATTTTTCCCGTTTTAGGATTTCAAGGATTTCCCGCCGGTTGTAAACATTGGTCAGGGGGTCACGTGTTGCCAGCAGCTTGACCTTTTTTCTTAACCTGAAAACATAGGTGGATATGTACGAAACCCACAGCAAGGCGATAAACAGCATCATGGTGCGGATCGTTTCCGTCATCACATCAACCGATTCCGGATGGTTCCGGTAAAGCAGGATCATGGAAAAAACATACAGCGTGACCGTCATGGCGACGAGGGTGAGAAAGGCACGAAACCGCAGCTGGAAAATACCGTACATAAACATCAGAATATAGATCGTGATAATACTGCCCCGGATGTTCGGCCCGGTGAAGTAAGCCATTATCGTGGCCCAGCAGATAGCAATGGACAACTGAAAGACGGTCAGGCTGGGGTCTTTGAATTTCCGGTTTACACCGGAATAAATCATGAGAAAAACGCAGGTATAGACTACCAGCAGGGACAGGAACAACAAAAGAATGCCATTCAGTGTAATATGGTTGGTCGCCCCCCCGGAGTGACAGATCAGGGTGGCAAGGAAGATCACAAAATACCCGGAAAGCGCTAAAAATGCCCGTCGCATCCGCAGCGCCTGGCCGGAGTCATTTTTTGGTATCAGACTAATCATTCAAAGGATAAGAAGTTGTTTTTAAGATCGAAATTCATATCAAGGACGACCTTGTGTGTCAACTTTTTTCCATACACGTTATCCAGGTTTTCCCGTAATCAGGTTTCGATTCCGCTTGTCTGTTATTTATGATAAATGAGTGGCAGGCCATTCATCTTTATTTATAGACATAGAAAGGCATCAATATGATCTGGACCTTAAAAAAAGCGTACTACCGGATATTCCAATTCTGCATGGGGTTGGGAATGAAGGTCATTCCCTGGATCGAGCCGACAGTGATTGAGGGGCCGGGCTGTATCGAAAAACTCCCTGACGCTATCAGGGAAAAGGGGTTTACCCGGGTGCTGGTGGTCACGGACACCGTACTCATGGGCCTGAACATGCTGGATGCGCTTTTCGATGCGTTGAAGGCGGCCGGTATTCAATACGCGCTTTATGACCAGGTCCAGCCCAATCCCACGATTGACAATATCGAGGCGGCCCTCAAGGTTTATAAAAAAAATAACTGCCAGGCCATTATCGCGTTCGGTGGCGGCTCACCCATGGACTGCGCCAAGGCCACGGGCGCCCGGGTGGCCCGTCCGAACCGGCCGGTAGCCAAAATGCGGGGTCTGTTCAAGGTTATTCTGCCTGCCTTTAAAATGGGGTCCCTGATACCGCCGGTGCTTTTCGCGGTGCCCACAACCGCGGGAACCGGCTCTGAAACCACCATCGCCGCGGTGGTCTCCGACACGGCCACCCACGAAAAGTATCCGATTACCGATCCTTCGATCCGGCCGCGATACGCGGTGCTGGATCCGATGCTGACCGTGGGCCTGCCGCCGCACATCACCGCCACAACCGGCATGGATGCCCTGACCCACGCGGTGGAGTCTTACATCGGCAAATTTTATAACAGCCGGGACACGCGGAAGAAGGCGGTGCTGGCGGTGGAAATAATTTTCAAGAACATTGAAAATGCGTACCGGAACGGACAGGATATTGAAGCAAGGGGCCAGATGCTGCGGGCCGCCTATTATGGCGGATATACCTTTACGCGGGGCGGCGTGGGCAACATTCACTGCATCGGCCACAACCTGGGCGGCATGTACGGCGTTCCCCATGGTCTGGCCATGCCGGTGATCATGCCCCATGTGCTGGAGTGGTATGGAGCGGTGGCGCACAAACCGCTTTCCGAGCTGGCCGATGTGGCCGGGGTGTCAAAGCCCGGCATGGACCGGCCCCAGAAAGCCAGCGCTTTTATTCAGGCCATCAGGGATTTGAACATGCGGATGAACATTCCTGACAGGCTTGACTGTATCAGGGATGAAGATATTCCGATCATTGCCGAACGGGCGTTAATGGAGTGCAACCCGACCTATCCGGTCCCAAAAATTATGAGCAAGGCGGACTGCATGGCGGTTATCCGGCAGCTCAAAGCGTAGTGTCATAAAAACAGATCGACACAACGGCCCCCAAATCAATTAGTAAAATATCCGGGCTAAAGGGTTTTCAACTCGTGCAATAGACGGACTATGCTATTTATATAGGCGGTCATTATTGTCCAAAACGGTTTTAATCATGGCAGGACAGTCTTCCGGTTGTTTATCGAAATCGCTATCGCTATCGGTATCGAAATTGAATTGTCTTTACGGCAGTGCCCTTAAAGAGAATTTCCCTTATTCTGCTTATCCATGTACTTTTCTTGGCGGCAAGAAAAGTACCAAAAGAACCGGCCCGTGCAGCTTGACCTTCGGCTTCCCTCGCGCAAACGCTTTTTTCGGAGCGGGCAGGAATTCGCCCGCTTCGCGGTGTTTTTGTAGGGGCAGACCTGTGTGTCTGCCCTATCAATGGGCGAACACGCAGGTTCGCCCCTGCAGTGTTTGCCCGCTTTTCCCCGAAAAAAGCGTTTGCGCTCGGCTGCGCTGCAATGGGCGGGGCCTGCCATTAATGCCCCGACGGGGTGTATAAAAAATTTGTTTCTCCAGAGGCAACCTGGTTTTCAGTCTTATTCCCGTAATTTGTAGATTCAGATGGTTATAAAGCTTAAAAGTCCTTTTGGGAGCTATTTGGGACACCACTGATAGGCGGTATTTCGTCCCTATGACCAGCTCATCTTAAACACCGTGGCGGGGGCCCCCTGCCATGACCGCTCGATGATTTGAGACTTGACCGCTTTTTTGATCACCAGTTCTATTGTCCGTTCTATCCAACCCAGGCCGACAAGGTACCATTGTTCAAAATCCGGGTCAAAATCGGTGATCGTGATGATAATCTCATTGTCCGAGGCCATTTTCTTTTCAATGGTTATGGAGTCATAAACATTTTTAACGATTTGCTGAAAAGCGCCCAGTGCCGACTCAGCATCCTTTTTATTGAGCACCGTTTTGTAAATAGTGGTCATCGTTGTTTCGCCGGCCATTCTCCCCCATTCCCGCAGTACATCGGGCCCGTTCCCGGCATTCACCTGGCACACGGCTTTAAAACAGTTTTTATAGGTCTCAAACGGATACCACTTGGATGCCAGGATCAGCGTTGAGATAATTTTTTTGTCCTCGTCCGTAAGCAGCTTTTCACAGGCCCCTGTCTTGTCCGCTTTGATTGCCTTGACAAAGGTCACCAACATGCTTCCCTTGACCTGGCTTACTTTGACCTTGCTCATAAAAACCGCCTTTCCATTAAAGAAACAATTTTCTCAGACATTCGGTATTTAAATCATCATACTATTATCGGCACAACCCAGCCAGAATATTTTATGAAATTTTTCAACAGGGATGGAATGGATATGTATCTTCCGGCCAAATCGACTCGTGAAACATTCGTCTTGTTCTTACTGATGGTCACCTTCATAAAGAAGATTCTGTTTTTGCTGATGAAAAGAAGCCTTTATATCTGTTTTCATATTATTGCCCCAAAATTACCATATAAGGTAAGTTCTGCTATTTGGCAAAAATTTTTTTGTTATTTGGCAGTATCGTTTTTGGCCTAAAAATTAACAGCTTGAAATATATACGTAATTATTCTGGCATGATTAATGCCATATATAAATAATGATAAAATAGACGTCAGGCTCATTAAAAGGGGGATATAAAATGAAAAATTTAACCATTTTTATTTTGGCTGTGCTGACAGTTGTTTCTTTTTCTTTATCGGTTCCAGGATCTTCACATGCAACGGGCTCGGCCCCGCCTGAACCTGGTCCCGTTACTCCTCCGCCTATTGGAAACGGAATAACCCAGGTGGATACAATGTACGGTGATGTCAAAGGCTTTATTGCCGATGAAGGTGTCGTTGCTTTTCTCGGGATTCCCTATGCGAAACCGCCTGTTGGCGAGCTGAGATTTGCCCCTCCGGTGGCCCATGAATCCTGGGGAAATATGTTTGAGGCAATGGATTTCGGGCCAGCCTGTCCGCAGCAGGAAATCGAACCAAGCGACGTAATGAACTCGAATATCGATGAGGACTGCCTCACCCTGAATGTATGGACGCCTTCTGTAGATGGTCAGGAGAGGGCCGTCATGTTCTGGATCCATGGCGGTGGTTATTTATGGGAGAGCTCGGGCGATAAGCTTTACTGTGGTGCCCGCCTGGCCGCACGGGGTAATGTTGTGGTCGTAAGTGTAGAATATCGACTCGGCGCCTTTGGTTTCAGTTATTTTGATGACGTTCAGGGCAGCGGCAACGCCGGATTGCTGGACCAGGTTCTGGCGCTTCGCTGGGTTCAGGACAATATTGTAGCCTTTGGCGGAAACCCTGACAATGTAACCATCTTTGGGGAGTCCGCCGGGAGTTACAGCGTGTGTGCGCTTCTTGGCATGCCGGCTGCCAAAGGCCTGTTTCATAAAGCCATCGGGCAGAGCGGCGGGAGTTCAACGATTCGCCAGAAAGACTATGCCCGCCGTTCAACAGAGCTGCTCTATCAATATGCAGGAGTCAACACCCTGGCGGAACTGCGCCAGCTCAGCTGGCAGGAGGTGATGGCTGCACAGGAGCAGGTTATGGAAACAACACTTCTGCCGGAAAACATATATGCCGGGGTTATTGATGGTACGGTCTTTACAGAGCCACCCCTGCATGCCATTGCAAAAGGGCAATCATCAAATATCCCCCTGCTTGTGGGAACCACAAAAGACGAGGGACGATGGTGGATGGCTGAAAATCTGCTGCTGGCACTGCCTGCTGCAACACCACTGGTAACGATGACCGCGTTCCCCTATTTTGAACGGTCTATTCCTTCCAATAAAACAGCTGCAGAGGGAATTGCCCTGTACTACTTAAACTATCCTGAACTTGTTTTCTCGCCGAATCTTGTGGCTCTGGCCATGATGACGGATGCTTTCCTGCGTGTTCCAACACTTAGACAGGCGGAAGCGCAAGTCGCGTATCAGCCCGGAAACGTTTTTGTCTACCGGTTTGACTGGGAACCCCCCGCTCCTGAATATTCCTTTCTGGACCTCGGGTCGCCGCATGGTTCAGAACTGGCCTTTGTCACGGGATATCCAGAAGGCTGGCCCGAACTCTACGGGGAGGATGGTATTCCGAAGGGCCTTCAGGACCAGATGATGGATGCCTGGGCTTCGTTTGCCAAAACCGGAAACCCCAACCACGCAAACATGCCGGAATGGCGCCCTTATAATACCAGTGACCGCCCGACCATGCTTTTTAAGGCAAGAGGCTCAGACGCAACCAGCAGGCTGAAAAACGATCCGGACGGTGCAACACGGGCATTCTGGAATGCCCAGCCCTTTGATGGTATTAATCCTTCCCTGTTGCCTGAGGATCTGTCCGAGTCGGGATCTATTCTTCCGGGCCTGTTGTAGAATAAAAAGATAACCCTGCATAAAATGCAAAGAGGCAATCCAACGAATAAGGAGGAAACGTAGAATGAAAACAACTAGAAGGTTGATTTATGGTCTGGTTTGCATCGTCGTATTTTCCATGATTTTTTTTGGCTGTAAAGTAGCTGATACAAAGGTGGTCGTTTCAGATGCTTTCACCAGCAACTGGGCCGGCAGCGGCGCTGACCCCGGTGAAATCCTGCCCAATGTTACTGCGTTTTATCTGCCTGCTAAGGATTACAGGGGGTTGGTAGGATATCTTACAGCGCAAAGGATCCCTGATGTCACCGCACGTTTTAAAATACAGGATCCGCGTAATAACACTTGGATACAGATCGGGCCGAATTTTACAACAAATAGTGATGGTATTGCCAAACTCAACAGCCTGCGGAACTATATTCCCGCTGGTATTCTTGCTTTGGCGCCGATTGAGCTTCGGCTCATGGCCGAAGTACAGTGCGATGACGGCTGGTCTAAAGACCAGGAAGGTGTTCTGAATATTCTCAGTAATGACACCAGCGCTAATCCGGATGTTCTTTTTACCGACCATGACAACACCATCCATGCCACCGGCGGAGCCAATACGATTTTAGATTATATCGACTTTGTGAATATGTTTGGCTATGACTGGCCCTACGTGGATTGCTATGTGAAAGATATCATCCCCGATATTCTTGCCCGTGCGGATGTGGTTATTATTACCGGCCAGCCTGAATCTGTCAGGCCGCTGACGCGTGATCAAATGGTTAAGCACTTCTCTCCGGATGGATCCAGAACGGTTCCGATTATTGTTAAAGCGGATCTGAACTACGCGGAGAGCTCAGATTACAAAGCTGCTGCAATCACTACTTTACGCAATCTTTATGGTGCAGAGCACTGCCTGGCAATGGTAGGAGACACGGCCAGCGAAGACGGGTATGGCGCTCTGGCCTCCGGCGTTGAATATATCCCATTTCAGATCATGAAATTGCTTCAAGACAGTTATGAAATAGGCGGCGGTTTTGGCTCCGTTGACCCTGATGACATTGCCTGGGACTGGCAGGAGGTTTACAGCCGGATATTCTGATCCGGAAAAGACATAGCAGTAAAATTAATAAAGGTTCAACTTCACCCCGGGCGATTAGCCCGGGGTGAAGTTGATTTGAGCGCAGTTGCAAGGCGACTCGCCCGAAGGGTGAATTTTTTCGACATGTAGAGGACGGAAAATCCGGGCTAGAGGGGTTATTATTAAATTCAGGGGAAAAACAAAATATTACTTATATGCATCAGCCGTGCTTATTACGGTCACCGTAATATTCTGGAGGCCGGCTTCCTCGCCTGAATTAACGGCTCCCAGAGATGTCTTTCCGGCTGAATCTGCCGGCGACACTCGTAGCACAATACCCGTAGTACAGAAAAAAACAACATCCCTGCCGGCTGATCAGGCATCTTCCACAGATCGATATCTACCGGTGTCAACGCTGATATCACCGTCCCAGCATGACACGGAAATTGACGGCCGGTTACAGGAGGACGGGAACGGCAATCTGATTGTGGACATCGGTTTTCGGGATCTCTTTGATTACTTTTTTTCAGCGCTTGGTGAAAAAACACCCGAACAGATTGCCGCCAATATGGAGCAGTATATTAACAGCGCACTTTCCCCGAAGGCGGCAGAAGAAGCACGGGCGCTGCTGAAGATGTTTATGGCCTACAACCGGGATCTGGCAGAATACACGACTGCTAACAACACGGATGTATATAATCTTCACGGCCGGGCTCTGATTGATTACCTGAAAACGTATCAGGCCTACCTGGCGGATGTCCGTATGCGTCACTTCGGCCGGGAATACAGTGATCTGTTTTTTAAAAGTGAGGAAAAATACCAGGCGTACACTATTGCCCGTATGGAGCTGGGCCTGACGGATTTGCCGGATGAAGAAAGAAAACGGCAAATCGAGGCATTGAGGAGCCGGTTGCCTGAAAAACAGCAGGAAATTATCCGCGATCATGAACGTGTCAATGAATTCATGAGCAGAGAACATGCCTGGCAGGAGGAGGGGGTGTCCGGGGATGAGCTGTATAACAGACGGCTGGCCAATTACGGATATGACGCGGCGGAACGGATGGCAGCGCTGGATGAAAACAATCGTCGATGGCAGTCCCGGCTGAGCGATTTTTTTGAAGCGGTTGACCAGATTAGTGCCACCGACTGGCCCGAAGCGGACAAAGAAGGCGCGATAGAAGAAATAAAAATCAGCTCGTTTTCAGAAACGGAGCGTATGCGTGTGGCCGTGATTGAACGGTACCGACAGAAAAACAATAATAGCGGAAATTAAAGAGGAGGCGCCTGAATGAACTTCGGAAAGGTAATCAAAAAACCACTGATTGTCATGTTGTTTGCTCTGGGCACAATGCTTGTTTCGCATACGGTGTTTGCCTTCGGGCCGCCCCCGCCGCCACCCGATGAATACACCAAAACAGCCTATCCAATTGTCCTGGTGCACGGCAGTATGGGGTTTGATAATACAAATATCGTCGGCTTTATTGACACTGATTACTGGCCCACCATTCCGTATGAAATCATGCGTAGCGGCGGCACGGTTTACGTGGCGCAGGTCTCAGCTCTCAACTCCCCGGAAGTCCGGGGTGAACAGCTCATTTGCGAACTGGATTTCATCAAGGCCTTGAAGGGGCATAAAAAGTTCAACCTCGTCGGCCACAGCTTCGGCGCGCCGACATCCAGGTATGTGGCCGCCGTGCGGCCGGACCTGGTGGCGACAGTCAGTTCTGTGGGCGGGTCAAACGACACCAATGACCGGGACAATCCGAACCCGCCGAATCCCCCTGATGCTCCATGCGGCATCGATTGCCAGTTAATGGAGTTGGTTTTTATGGATGCCGGCGGCATTCGCTGGACCGTACCGCAGGCAACAAGTGATATACATTCTGACCTGGATTCCCTGAGGGAAGCGGCAAAGGTTTCCCAGCAGGCCATAAACAGCACCTATGCGCTTTACGGTTTTCCAATTGACGTTTCTGCTGATACCAGTTTTGACGGGCGCAAGGAATATTTCAACCGTCTCTACTCCATCGGTCGACCGGATTACTGGGGCGGCCAAGGGGCTGAAGTGGGCGAAAACGGAATCGGATATTACTCCTGGTCAGGGACACAGGTGCTGACAAACCCGCTTGATCCTTCTGATGCTATCCTGCTTGCCGCTGCCACCGTGGGCGTCATTTCCGGAGAGCCCTTTCAGACAGATGGCCTGGTAAACGCCAGTGAATCCCACTGGGGGAAAGTGATTCGCGATAACTACCCCATGAACCATCTGGATGAAACCAACCTTCTCTGGGGGCTTACCAATCCTTTCTTTAATGAAGTGGAACTGTACCGTCAGCACGCGAATCGTCTGAAAAAAGCCGGTTACTAACCCGGCCAAACAAACCAATAAAGGCAGGATGCAATGAAATTTTTCATGACAATCTTTTCACTTTTTTTTAGCCTTTCCATGGTTGCTCAGCCACTGTTCGCCATGGCGCCGGCCCCGCCGCCGCCGTCTTTAAGATCGCAATATGTGATATCCGGAAATAATGTGTCAGCTGTGGTAGAAACCGAGCCGTTCCGTCTTTTCATTAGAGATGGTGGCGGGCGAACCGTGTTGGCTTCGTTTGATAGCAATACCCCAATTTTTAATCCGGATTGTAATTACTGCGAACCCGACCTGATGGGAGAGTTCTGGTCTTTCCCACCGATTATCTGCGACAGCTATCACCCGTTGCACTTTGAAATCGGCGGGCCTGAAACCTTTGACTTTATCGATCTGCTTGTGGTCGAGCCGATGCAGGTCTATCGCGACGCTAAACTCTATTTTGCCACGGACGTGATCAAGGTGAGTGATTCCGGTAACGGGAAATCATTCACATTAGAAACCACCAGAGACAACACAACGGTTGATGTCCTTGTCGAACCGGACCCGTCGGGCGTGGAAGCCATACGGATCTCAGCCACGGTGAATGACCCGCGCGCCCAAAACATCAGTTTCGCTTTTAAAAGTCCCCGTGATGAATCATTTTATGGATTCGGGGGGCGCCGCGGGGCACTTGATCAAAAAGGTCATGCGCTCTATTCATGGACCATGGACGCCATGGCACAGAACGCTATAGTGGGCAAATACTCTCTTTCCCGGGCCTATGGACCGCAGGCGCTGTTCTATTCTTCCGAAGACTACGGTTTTCTGCTTGAAAACAGTGAACTGGCGCGGTTCTATATGGGAAATGACCGCGATGATGCCTGGAAAGTCAATGTCTCTTCCAACAGCGCTGCCTTTGTTGTGAGTGCCGGGGATTACAGGCAGAACATCGAAAGCATAACGGCCATTAACGGCCGTCACCGCCCGATTCCCGATTGGGCCAGAGGATTAATATTCGCCCAGCGATCGCCCATAACGTTAATTGGTGACGCCGAACCCGGGGCCTATTTCAGAGACGCCATGGCGTATTTGCAGAAATTAACGGAACTGGAGATTGAGACAAGCGGATACCTTATCGAGGCATGGGCGTCTTCCGCCAATCTTACCAGAGCAGAACTGGACCTGTTGCTGGCAGAGCTTCATCGTCTGGATATAAAACCGTTAACTTATATGCGGATGATGCTGACCGATGATTCTTTGAACACAGAAGACCCGGAAATCTATTACCAGGCCTACGACAATGGTTATATGCCCACCCGGGCAGACGGTTCACCCTATGCCTACCCGGTTCTCATGGCACCCACCAGCGTGACGGATTATACCAACCCGCTTGCGCTCGACTGGTGGGAACAGCGGGTTACCCGTATGCTGGATCTGGGCAGTGGCGGCTTTATGTTTGACTTTGGCGAACAGGTCCGGCCGGACATGCAGTTCTATAATGGTGAAACCGGACGCAGCATGCATAACAGGCTGCCGGTACTTGGCAACAAAGAAACCGCCCGGATTGTCGATGCTTACGAACAGGCCCATCCGGGGCGGGACATTTTCTTTTTTACCCGTGCCAATTATTCCGGGCGCCCCGGTTCAGCAGCCTACGAAAACGCCCAGTTTCTCGGGGACAATACCCAGTCCTGGGATGCCGACACCGGCCTTAAGTCGGTCTTACCGGATATCCTCAACCGGGGCCTGGGCGGTGCCTATAATACGACAACAGATATCGGGGGGTATTGGGATCTCTACGGTGTTGCCGATAAAGAACTCTTTATCCGCTGGACCCAGCTCGCAACCTTTGGGTCCGTATTCAGGCTCCATAATTCACCTTTCACACCGCTCAAAACACCCTGGTCTTATGATGATGAAACGGTACAGATTTTCAAGTCCGTTCTTGCGCAGAGAAAAAAAGCCATGCCTTATATGAACACGCTCTGGGAAACCGCGGCCGCCACCGGACTGCCGCTGTGGCGGCCCATGTGGCTGGAGTTCCCGGACGATGATCGATTTCGAAATGAAATTGGGCAGTTCATGCTGGGGGACAGGGTTCTGGTTGCACCGGTATTAGACCGGGGGCAACGCACCAAAACGGTAGAGTTGCCAGAAGGGTGCTGGCAGTATATAAATACAGGCAAGGTTTACCAAGGCGGGCAGATGGTTATCGTGGGCGCCCCTCTGGATGTTTTGCCCTGTTTCGTCAGGTGCGGAGAGCGGCCTTTTTAAAGTGGCGGGTGCGGCGGGCCCTACATGTCCGGCACCTTGCAATTACGGCCCAACCGGCTTGTGACATATCCGGGTTGATTTGTGAAAATACATCAGTATAATGCGTTGTTGTTGCTTGGCCCCACCGGCTCCGGTAAAACACCCCTGGGCCGGTTTTTTGAGGAACATGGCGTAAACGGCCGGGCCTGCTTTCATTTTGATTTCGGTGAAAATCTTCGAAACGTGGCCCAACACGGCCACCCGCGCGTTTCCGAAGATGACCGGCGGTTTCTTCAGGATGTGCTGCATCACGGCGCGCTTTTGGAAAACGAGACCTTTTACCTGGCAGAAGCCGTTTTTGGCGCTTTTGTCAAGGACCGGCAGGTCGGCAAAGACGATCTTGTGGTGTTAAACGGCCTGCCCCGGCACGTGGATCAGGCCAAAGACACGGACCGGCTGGTAAACATTGAGACGATTGTTCACCTGGTCTGTACGCCGGAGGGGGTGTGCCGCCGCATTACCCAAAATACGGGGAAGGACCGGACCGGCCGCGTTGACGATACCCCGGAACAGATCGAACGGAAGATCGCCATTTTCAACACCCGCACCCTGCCGCTGATCGACTATTATCAGGGCCGGGGGGTAAATGTCTGCACGGTGGATGCAACCGTTCATGCCTCTCCGGCTGACATGGCCTGCCGGTTATCTGTAACAAAGGGATAAAGCGGCTTGATTCCGCAGATGGTTTGCTGGTTGCGGCAGGCAGCTGGCCCGGAGTAAACAGGGTAAAAAGAGTTGATAGGGAAAAAACAGAAAAATGATGAAAACAATTGCGTATTTTGAGGCATCCCACGACATGCCCGAAGAGGTTCTCTCGGCAGCAGGCTTTGTGCCCCGTAAAATCTTCGGGAACGTTCATGCGTCCAATGATCCGGCGGACCAGTATCTTCAGCCCTTTTTCTGCCCGGCGGCGAGAAGCGCGCTGACCGAGGCCCTGAGTCTCTCCGGCCAATGGGAAGGGATTGTTATCGCTCAGGGTTGTAACGCCACCAACCGGCATTATGATGTCTGGAAGCGTCATGTGAAAACGCCTTTTCTGCACTGGTTTAATACCCCTTTAAAAAATGATGAGCCGGCTGTCCGGTTTATGAAAACCGAGTTGTGGCGGCTGATCGACGCCATCAACCGCCATTTCGGCATCGTTGTCACCGATGACATGCTGGCGCGGGCCAACCATGAGTCCAACGCTATTAAGAAGCAACTCCAGGTTTTTTCGGGGTTACGGGCGAAAAAAGACATAGCCAATCGGGAGTATCTGGAGATATTGATGAAAACCATGATACTGCCAAGAGCGGAGGCCCTGACAGAAATCCAGGCGGCTGTTGATGGTTTGAAAAACAGGGGGCCGTTTCCCAAAGACAAGAAAAAGGTGCTGCTGACCGGGTCTGACGTGACCTATCCGGAATTGATGGACCTGTTTGACGAAGCGGGATTACGGGTGGTGCGGGACGATTTGTCGGTGGGTGAGCGGTATTTTTCAACCCTGATACCCGAGACCGGAGATCCGCTTGAAGCCCTGGCCCGCCACTATCTTTCCACACCCAGGCCGGCCACCAAACTGGGGATGCGCGATCGTATCCGCTATTTAGAAACGGCTGTAGCGGCATCCGGCCTGAAAGCCGTTATTTCTCAGAATCTGAAGTTCTGCGAACCGTTTGCCTATGATGCCGTGCTGGTCAATGAAGCCCTTAAAGCACGGGGGTGCAGCGTGCTGCACGCAGAACGGGAATATACCCCCCAGGCGGACAACCAGTTGCTCAACCGATTGGCCGCATTTACTGAAATGGTGGAGTCCTCATGAATAAAAAAAACAGACCGGCCGCTGCGCAACAGGCAAATGAAATCCGGGTGGATGTCCTGCCCCACGCCAAAGATTTGAGATGGCCCATGACCTGGTATTTTCTGACGGGCAAGCTGTATTCGCTGCTGCCGTGGAAAAAAACCGCCTGGACCTGTGCCGGCTTCCCGGTTGAACTGCTTCTGGGGCTTGATATCTTTCCGCTGCATCCGGAAAACATGGCCACCGTGGCCGCGGCCCAGAAGCAGTCCCAGCGATTGATTGAACACGCTGAAGGCATGGGATATTCCCGGGACCTTTGCTCCTATTGCAAGACCAATATCGGTGCGGTGGACCTGGAGGTAAGCCTGAAGGAGGGAGGGATTGCCCGTCCGGATATCATTACCTGTACCAATACCATCTGCGACACCCACTGGAAGTGGTTTCAGATCCAGGCGGAAAAGCTGGATGTGCCCATATTTGTTTTTGATTGCCCCAAAATCGTGTCCGGCACGGACGAACGAACCATAGAGGGGTATATTACTTACATGGTGGAGCAGTTTTATTCTTTTTTCGAGTTCGTTAAAGAACATACCGGACGGGAGCCCAACATCGGCAAAATGGTGAAAGCCGCCGAACAATCCGAACAGTTGAGCGCCCTGTGGCGGGAAATATTTGAATACCGCAAGTGTGTGCCAGCGCCTTACAGCATGGCCGAGACCTCGGCCTCTTTTTTCCCCATGGTGGTCATGCCCGGCGTTAAATCCGGCATACGGTTTTTTCAGAAAATACGAGATGACATAAAAGCAAGGGCCGCGCAGGGCCGGGGCACCCTGTCCGGCGGCCGGGAACAATACAGGTTGATGTTTGAAGGCATTCCTTTCTGGTACCGCATGCGGTTCATGTATGACCTGGCCCGGTACGGCGCGGTCGTGGTCTACGAGCCCTATACCTTTTCATTTGCTCCGGATAAACCCGTGGGCCTGAGTTATACCGAGACGCTGCGGCATGTGGCCAAAATAATGATGGATCGGCCCTACTCGTACAACCTTGAAAAGCGGATCGCGTATTTCAAGCAGGTCATTGAAGAATACCGCATCGACGGCGTCATTCTGCATGAGAATCTGTCGTGCCGCCCGTCGAGTACCGGCATGATTGATCTGAAAAACACACTGCAACAGGAATGCGGCATCCCCGTTTTGATCATTAACTGCGATATGAACGATCCCCGGGTTTTTTCCGAAGCACAGATGAAAACCCGGATCGAAAGCTTTCTCGAAATCATGGAAGACCACAGGAACACATAGACGTATTTCGAAGCTCAATGGCAGGAAAATGCCCCTCTCTTCCCAACAACCGTGGTGTATTTGGGTTGCATAATGCCAGCTTGAATTAGAACTGGTATTACAAGGGAGGGCCTTCCTGCGCGAGGGGTTCGTTTTCCTGTAAAAATACCTTGACGCGCTCCGGGGTGGGGGGGTGTGTGGACAGGTAACCGGTCCAGGAAGTCTTTTCTTTTTCGGCGTCCTGTCGGCTGGTCTTGTCGATGCGGGTAAGTATGTCGGCAAACCGGGCAGGGGGGATGCCGGCCGATTGCAGGTAGTCCAGGGCGTACTGGTCGGCAGCGTTTTCAAATTTTCGGGAGTATGCCAGTTCGGTCAGCACCACCGGCAGTCCCAGAAAGATTTCGGAGACACCGCTCGCGTCCCCGGTCAGGGCCATGGCGGCAAAGGAGAGCAGGGAACTCTGAACCATTCTCCGCATGCCGTGCCGGTGGACCACATGCCCGATCTCATGGGCCAGAATGGACACCAGCTCTTCATCATGCTCGGCGATTTCGACCAGTTCATCGGTAAAAATAATGGTGCCGCCGGGCAGGGCCAGAGCATTTGGGCCCAGGGGGCCGCCTTTTTTGAAGACAAGGGTGATACCGCAAGCGTCGTGTGCGTCCACGCAATTCTGCATGCTGCTGCGCACCCGCGTTTCTGTGTCGGGTGGCAGCTCCGATGGTTTGAAGGCGATTCTGTCCAGGGCCTTGAGCGCCTGCCGGTCGGCCATGCTGTAGGCCGAGGCCGGCAGGCGGGCGGCAATCGCGCCGGCTGCCGCGGGAACGCCGTATTTGATCGCTGCGGCCATCACCAGGATTACAAGAATGCCGGCCGTCAGCACATAGCGCATTCTGGATTCCAGGAGATGGACCCATAAACTCCAGTGCGGTTTCAGAAATTTTTTAACAAGGGCGTCAACGGCAGCGTTGTCCGGCGTTTCAAAAGACGCGCCGCCGGGGAAGGTGAGCATACGGGGGGTATGGGCCAGGCGGTCCGAGACCTTGGCGGTCAGCCGATGCTGTTCAAGCAGGGGGCTGTCACTGTCGGCGGTTTCCACCCGGGCGGCGCCGGTGGGCAAAACCGTTAAAACCGCCGACCGTTGCAGGGAGGTGTTCCCGTCATACCATGTGCCGTGGATGGTAATCATTCTTCTTTCCGAATCGGTAATGCTTCATCCCCTATAATCCGAAATCAAAGTCCATAAAATCGGACATCTCTTCTCCCAGCGCACTGGTCTCTTTGATCTCCGCGGCTACAAACCGGTCAAGATCACTGCCCGGCAGAAGGGCCAGATGGTCAATTTTGTATTGCAGCGCCCGCACCACGGCAAAGGGATAAAAGAATCCCAGGGTAAAGACCGTGGCCAGGGAGTTGGTGAGGATGATCAGGGCGTAATCTTTTATCTCCATGTTCGCGCGAAACCGGTGGTCTGCCAGTGTGCCGGAGTTGTACATCAGGTTGGTGGTCTTGACGCTGAAATAGGCCATGGCGTAAAGGTAGAGCACCATGATGACCAGCCCGGCAAGGGGCGCGATCAGTATGCCGGCGATCACCGCTGCCACGATGAAAATCGCCAGGGGGATGAGAAACATGAACACGATCCGGTAGTAATCCTTTGCCGTGGCATGGAAGCGAAACGGGGTTGTGCCGTATGAAGAGTTTTCAACCACGAACTGTTTCTGCCGGAAAAGGGCATACGGGGCCAGAATGCCCAGGGTCAGCACGCTCAGTACCGGAAACAGCAGATACGCCTTGGCGGCCTGACCATAAGTGCCGGTGAAATTGAAACGGATGTTCCGCAGAGAACTGTTGCGGGCGTTAAACGCCAGGGACCGCACCACCAGCCAGGGAAGGAAAATGAGAAACAGCAGCATCATGATGCCTCCCAGAACAGGGATAAATTCGCCGGCAGTGGAGTAGACGATAAAGAAAGCAAAGACGATCAGACGGCCTTTTAAAATTTTGACCGGATCGGCAAGGTAGCGAAACCCCGCACCCGCCACCTGCGTGTTTCCGTAAAAATACTGTTTCCGGCGCACCTTGGCCCAGGCCGAATAGATACCAAAGGTGAGAATGGAGAGCAGCACGTTGACAATCCAGATTTTAAAGTATTCCCCGCCGGTCCCCTTGAACTGAAAGGGAATTTGGGCGGGGACGGCGCGCTGGGCGGTGGTGTCCGCGGTGGCGGCGACAGGGGGGGGCGGCTCACCGGCGGATGGTACGGGCGGTGGCACCTCGTTTGCCGGAGGCGGATCATCGGCCGGCGGCGGGGCCTTGGCGGCCGGTTTGCCGGGTTTGGTCAATTCCGACAGGGGTCGCCACTGGTCCGTGTCCTGTTTTCTGGCCAGGGTCTTGCCGGTAATCTGTTTTGTGTTGATCAGCTGCTGCATGTCGGCCGTGCTTATCGGGCCGACCTCCCGGTCTCCGTCCATGTAAAACCACATCATCGGCAAGATTCTCCTCCCCTCTGGATTTGATGGTTTCAAGCCTGCCTCTTGTTTTTTACGTTCCGGCCTTTTGATGTTTTAAGCCGGTTTTTCGCCTTTGACAACGTAAAATACGGATTATTCCACCAGCCGCCGAAGGCGGATCAGCAGGTCCTCTATGGACGACGGCTTGGGCAGGTAATCGTCGGCCAGCAGGGTGATGCCCTGGTGGTGGGAGTAACGGGTGGAAGAAACGTGGTCGGCCACCGCGGTCAGAAGAATCACGGGAATGGCCTCCAGCGCTTTGTTCTTTTTGAGTTCGGCGCACACCTCGTAGCCGGTCTTTTCCGGCATCATCACGTCGAGAATCACCGCGTCCGGCGGGTCGGTCCGAATCTTTTCCAGTGCCTCGGCCCCGTCATAGGCGATCTCGACGACAAACCCCTGCTGTTTCAGGTTTTTCTGAACAATGAACGCAAAGTCGGCTTCGTCATCCACTACCAGCACGACCTTTTTGCTTTCAGGGGCCATGGCCGGGTTACAATTCTTTACGCCTGGCCTGGGCGTGCTCCGTCTTGCGACGGGAGGCCTGCCGCACCACATTCAGGGTGTCGGCCGTCGACCGGTCCAGTGCCTTGCCGTCGGAGGCGGTTTCAAGGGTTTTGCCCCTGGCGTCGGCCATCACGGCCCGGCCCAGGGGGGTCCGGGTGATGACCGTGGTCCAGCCGTCCTTTGCGCCGATGCCGCCGAAGGAGATGTCGGCGTATTCCGCGGCATAATCCATGCAAAAGTGGCAGGCAAACCGCTTCATGAAGTCCACCTTGTCCAGGGGAATGGAGCGCACCTTGCCGTTGCTCAGGTAGACCATGAAGTTTTCCTTGATGTTGATGCGGGTCACCGCCTCCCACTGGAATCCGCCCACCGTCTCCATCTGGTCCTTTTCCTTGTCCGTGAAGGAAAAATTGCCGGAGCAGAACAGCCCCAGGCAGAACTTGATGGAATCGGAGGGCACGATGCCCAGCACCTCGATCTTGCGCACCGCCTCGATCTGGCAGGGGGTGCCCACCAGGGCGATGCGGCTCAGGCCCTTTTCCAGGACAGGCCGAAACTCCTGCACCGACGGCGAATAGGTGGAGTAATCGTGACCGAAATGTTTCATGCCGTGGGAGGTGTCCATGAAAAATCCGGCCGACGCGATGATCTCCTCCCGGGTGGTGGCCAGGTGGGGTTCGCGACTGAAGGGGTCGGTACGCCGGGTGACGATGGCGCCGTCGATGCGGCCGGTGTCAAAGAGGTGGAGCAGGACGGCGGTGACAGCCCCGCCGTCGGTGGCTTTTTTGCGGACCACCGGGTCCAGGGCGCGGGCCGCGGTCAGTTCAATCACCTTGCCCATGGGCGGCTCCCAGGCCACCATCTTCTTGGTCTCCTGGTCCAGCTCGTTGATCTCCGGACAGATGGAGTAGCAGAGGCCGCACTCGATGCACTTGTCCCGGTTGCCGAATCGGGGCATGCCGTCGGGACCGAGTTCCAGTGCCCCGTAGTTGATGGAGGTGCAGAAGGTCACGCAGCCCCCGCAGTGATGGCAGAGCCCCGGCTCCTGGACTTCCCTGATCAGGTCTTCAAAGGTTTTCATGCGCGCTCCTTGATGTTAAACGGCCGGTCTGGGATAAAGGCCGGCCTGCTGAACGATTTCCGGAACCTTCTCCTCCCACTCGATGGCCATGATATGAAAGCCCCGCACCCCTTCGACCTCTTTGAGCCGTTGAATCGACTCAATGCACATCTTGATCCCTTCTTCGGCCTGCTTGTCCTTGGGCGTGTCGGAAAGCCGCTTGACCACCTCGTCGGGCACGTCCATGCCCGGCACCCGGTTTTTCATGTACTTGGCCATGCCGGCCGATTTCATGGGGGTCAGCCCGGCCAGGATAAAGACCTTTTCATGAAGCCCCCGGTCCCGGATCCGTTTCATCCACTCCTCGAATTTATCCAGGTTGTAGATGCACTGGGTCTGAATGAACTCGGCGCCGGCCGCCACCTTCTTGGCCAGCCGCGGCACCCGGATTTCAAAGGGGTCGGCAAAGGGATTGGCTGCCGCGCCCACGAACATGCGGGGCGGTCGGGCGATGTCGTCGCCGCCTAAAAACTTACCTTCGTCCCGCATGCGGCGGACCATCTGCAAAAGCTGCATGGAATCGATGTCGTGAACGTTCTGGCCGGTGGCGCAGTCGCCGAAGCTCTGGTGATCGCCGGAAAGGCAGAGCATGTTGAAAATGTCAAAGGAGGCGGCACCGAGAATGTCGCTCTGCAGGGCGATGCGGTTTCTGTCCCTTGTCACCATCTGGAGCACCGGCTCCAGGCCCATGAGCTTTAAGTGAATGCACGAGGCCAGGCTGGACATCCGGGTCATGGAGGTCTGGTTGTCGGTGATGTTGATGGCATCCACGTAGTCCTTGATCATCTCGGCCTTTTTGGTGATGGCCGCCGGGTCGCTGCCGCGGGGCGGGCCGCACTCGGAGGTGACCGCAAGGTGCCCCTGGCGAAGGATCTTTTCCAGTCTGCTGGGTGTTTTTTCGCTCATCGTTGCAAATCCTCCCTGACCAGTTTTCTGGGTCCGCCGGAACGTTCGTTGGACCAGTCCTTGATGGGCGCAAGCGTTTCATAGTCGTCCAGCCGGTTCAATGCCGTCAGCCGGTCGACAATCAACTGCCAGGCGCAGTCCAGGTCCTTGTTGATTTCGCACTTGCCTTTGGTGGAGCCGCCGCAGGGGCCGTTGAACAGGCGCTTGGCGCACCGGGAGACCGGGCAGATGCCGCCGGTGACCGCCAGGATGCACTGGCCGCACCCCTGGCACCGTTCGGTAAAGATGCCGGGCGCGTCCACGGCCCCCATGAAGGTGGTGTTAAGGCCCGGGAAAACCGGTGTTGTCGGCATTTTCTCGGCGGTGAACTGGACCCCCACGCCGCAGGCCGTGGAGAGCACCAGGTCGGCCCAGGCCAGGTCCTCTTTGGCCGATTCGTAAAATTCGTGTTCGCACTGCCGCTCGATGCCGCCGTTTTTGATCTCCATGGCGACATTTTCCTGCGTGGCCTTCATGCGCAGCAGGGAGCCCAGAATCTCGGCCTCCTTGTTGCCACCGGTATGGCAGACGGCAACGCAGGTGTTGCAGCCGAAGACCAGCACCTTCTTGTAGGGCTTGATCATCTCCCATATCTCTTCTAAAGGTTTCTGTTCACCCATGATCATGGTGCGACTCCTTGTTCTGATGGTTTATCCTGAAAATTGCATCAACCCTTTCGACGGGAGTGACGTCTATTCCACATTTCATCGATTTAAATTATCCCCGTACACCTCGTCCAACTGTCTGGCCCGGCGATTTGACCTATTTCCATACTTTGCAGGTTCCATAATATTGAGATGGCAGTGCCTTGTTCATCAAATTCATGTGCCGGGACATGACAGCGCAAAACTCATCTGTTCCGGGTTTATAGAAGGGGAATACAGTCGTAAAAACCATATTGCCGGCGCAGGTGCTTTCCATGAAAGTAAGGCCGGAAGGGGACCCGAGCAGCATGACATCCGATGTTCCCTGATTCCCGATGGCACGCGCCCTGGCCTGTTTAATATTGATTGCGTCAAAGATCGTTTCGCTTTTCCATTGACAGGATTCAACACTTATCTCTTTGCCGGGCCAGCTTGTCGAGACGCCTTCCTGAAAGCTGCATTTGAGACATTTTGCAGCCAGAAGGCGTTGAAAAACCTCATCTTCAGCGCCAACCGGGCCGGCAAAAAAGAGTGAAAGAAAAACCAGACTGATAAGTAAAGGTCTCATTTTGGCCCTTCTTCCTCATTAAGCAGCTGGAGGGTGTACGGGCGAGGGGCCCAGTTCACGGATCTGCTCGGTAAATTCGGTGCAGATCTCGGCCCATCGAGGTCCCATGGCCGCGGACAGGTTGTACATTTCGATGCGGGCCGGGTCGATGCCGACCTGCGCGATCAGTTTTTTCAGGTAATCAATTCGTTTTCTTGCGTTGGTATTTCCTTCCAGGAAATGACATTGGCCCTCCAGTCACCCGGCCACGAAAATACCGTCAAACCCCCTTTCCAGGGCCCGCAGCACGTAGAAATGGTCCAGTTTGCCGGTACAGGGCAGGCGGATGATCTTGACGTTGGGCGGGTAGGAGAGTCGCATCACCCCTGCCAGGTCTGCCGCGGCAAAAGCGCAGTAGTGGCAGGCAATGGCCAGAATGTTGGGTTCCCAGCCGGCGGGCGCATTCACGGGCCGCTCGATGGGCGGCGCGGGCTCCTGTTTGCCGGTGGCTGCTGCTGGTTTGCTCATCGAATATCCTTTTTCAAAGCGGTTATTCCGACTTCAGCTTATCGCGTCGATCATGGCGATAATCTGGTCATCTCTGAAGTTGTTGACCTGGAACGCCTTGGCCGGGCAGACCCCGGCGCAGATACCGCAGCCCATGCACTTGACCTCGTTGTGGCTGATGCGTCCCTCCTCGTCGATGAAAGGCGAGTCAAAGGGACAAACGCGGAAACAGGCCAGACAGGACATGCAGATGTCCCGGTTGTGTTTCGAGATGATGCCTGAAACAGAGAGCCGGTCGTGGGAGAGCAGGACCCCGGCCCGGCCCGATGCGGCCAGTGCCTGGCTGACGGTCTCGTCCAGGTTTTTGGGCGCATGGGCCAAGCCGGCCACAAAAAGTCCCTCGCTGGGGAAATCCACGGGCCGGAGCTTTACATGGGCCTCAAGAAAATAGCCATCCGGGTTGCAGGTCAGTTTGTACCGTCTGCCCACCTCCTCGGTGGAGGGGTGAGGCCGCAGGCCGGTGGACAGGGCCAGCACATCGGCTTTCACCGTGACCGGCCGGTTTGCCAGAAAATCAAAGGCAGTGACCGTCACCCGGTCTCCGTCGACGCGCACTTCGGGCTTGTTGTCCGGCTCAAACCGGACAAACAGCACACCCAGGCTTCTGGCTTCCTGGTAATAATCCTCCCGCAGACCGTAGGTGCGAATGTCCCGGTAAAAAATGGTGACCCCGGCCCCGGGATACTTTTTCTTTATGGTAATGGCGTTTTTAATGGCGTCCTGGCAGCAGATGCGGGAACAGTAGTTGAACGGCTCTTCCCTGGATCCCACGCACTGGATCATGGCAAAGGCGGCCGTCGGCGAAAAGGTTTCGGTCTCCAGACGTTTTTCCAGGTCCCGCTGGGTCACAATGGCGCTGCTGTTGCCATATTCGTACTCGGTGGGTTCGTACTCCACGCCGCCGGTGGCCACGATGATGGCGCCGTGGGAAATGGCGGCGCCGTCGGAAAGGGTGGTGACAAAGTTGCCCACAAACCCATCTGTTTTCTTGATGTCAACGCCGGCATGGACGGTGATTTTTGAATGCTGCCCGACCTTTTGAATGCAGTCGGTCAGAAAGGACTGAACGTCACGGCCGTCCAGGGTCCGGTACACGTTTTTCACCAGCCCGCCGAGGGCGTTGGTTTTTTCAACGATGTGCACCTCGTATCCCTGGTCTCCCAGGGCCAGGGCCGCGGTCATACCGGCGATGCCGCCGCCGATGATCATGGCCGCCGGCGTGACCGGCACCGAGTCGGTGTGAATGGCCTCGAACAGTTTGACCTTGGCCACCGTCATCTTGACGATGTCGATGGCTTTTTTCGTGGCCGGCTCATTCTGGCCCATGTGGCACCAGGAGCACTGCTCCCGAATGTCGGCCAGTTCAAACAGGTACTTGTTCAGGCCCGCGTCCCGAATGGTCTCCTGGAACAGGGGCTGGTGGGTCCGGGGCGTGCAGGAGGCCACCACCACGCGGTTGAGGTTGTGCTCCTGAACCAGGGCTTTGATGGATTCCTGGCTGTCCTGGGAACAGGCGTACATCAGGTCATCGGCAAACACCACGTTGGGCAGGGTTTTTGCCGTTTCCACCACGGCAGGGATATCCACGGTCTGGGAGATGTTGATGCCGCAGTGGCATACCAGCACGCCGATGCGGGCCTCGGCCCCGGTGGTGTCGGTTTCCGGTGGCAGGGCTTTCTCCGTGATCTCCGTGCCCCGGGCCTCGCCCAGCAGCGCCATGGCCTTGCCGGCCACGGCGCTGCCCTGGATGACGGTTTCCGGAATGTCCTTGGGCCCCTGGAAGGTACCGGTGACAAAAACGCCCGGCCGGGTGGTATCCACCGGCGCAAAGGGGGTGGTTGCCGCAAACCCGTGGCTGTTGGATTCGATATTGAAGGTTTTTGCAAACTCAAGAGCATCAGCGTGGGGCTCCAGGCCTATAGAGAGCACCACCATGTCAAAGGCCTCTTCTACAAGCGTGCCGTCCATCTCCGCGTACCGCAGCACCAGGTTGCCGGTGTCCGCCTCCTCGTGGACCGCCGACACCATGGCCCGGTGGTACCGCACCCCGTACTGGTTTTTGGCCCGGTCCACGTACTTGTCAAAGTCTTTTCCAAAGGCCCGCATCTCCATGTAAAAGATGGTGGGCTGCACAGAGGCGTCGTGCTCCCGGGCGATGACGGCCTGCTTGGTGGCGTACATGCAGCAGACCGAAGAACACCAGGGGTTGCCGTGGTTGGTGTCCCGGGATCCCACGCACTGGATCCAGGCGATCTTGTGGGGGTGCTTCTTGTCGCCGGGCCGGAGGATCTGGCCGGAAAAGGGGCCCGAGGCCGACAGAATCCGTTCGAACTGGACCGATGAGACCACGTTGGGCCACCGGCCGAAGCCCAGCTCCGGGTGGCGGGCCGCACTGTGGCGGGCCAGGCCCGGCGACAGGATCACCGCGCCCACGGTGAGGGTGATCTCCTTTCCCGTGTCTTCAAAATTAATGGCCCCGGCGGTGCAGAACTTTTCGCAGGCCTTGCACCGGCCCCGCTGAAAATAGAGGCAGTTGTCGTAATCAATGACCCGGGTGTTGGGCACGGCCTGGGCCAGCAGGGAGTAGATGGCCTTGCGCTTGGTCAGGCCTTGTTCAAACTCGCTGGTCACCAGCTTGGGGCATTTCTTCTCGCAGATGCCGCATCCCGTGCATTTGTCGGGGTCCACGTACCGGGGCAGCAGCTTAACGGTCGCGGTAAAGCGGCCCGGCTCGCCGTCGATGGCCGTCACCTCGGCCAGGGTGTGAATCTCGATGTTGGGGTGGCGGCCGATCTCCACCATCTTGGGGGAGATCATGCACATGGAGCAGTCGCCGGTGGGAAAGGTTTTGTCCAGCATCACCATGGTGCCGCCCAGGGAGGAGTCTTTCTGCACCATGTGGACCTTGAACCCGCTGTCGGCAAGATCCAGGGCCGCCTGCATGCCGCCGATACCCCCGCCGACGATCATCACCGAACCGGATGGCTTACTGTTCTGACTCATATGGCTCCAGCTCCTTGAAAAGATCTGTTCCGTTTATAAAATGCTTTTCGATCTCCAGCTGTTTTGTGTCCAGGCCCATGGCCATGCCCACCACTTCCGTGATGAAAAACACCGGCAGCCGTTCGGAAATGTTGTGGGCCTGACAGACCGCATCCTGGTAGGCATCCAGGTTCATCTGGCACATGGGACAGGTGGTGACCAGGCAGTTGGCGTTGCGGGCCAGGGCGTCTGAAAGGATTTTGGCCATCAGGGCGTGGGCCACCGCCGGATCGGTCACGGCGGCCGATGCCCCGCAGCAGCTGGTTTTGCAGTTCCAGTCAATGGGATGGATCCCCAGGGCCTCCAGAATCCGTTCCATGCCCAGGGGGTTTTCAATGTCGTCGGGCACCGGCACGGAAAAGGGGAACCGGGTCAGCATGCAGCCGTAGTAGCACACCGGCTTCAGGGCCTTGGGCCTGTATGCCAGTGTGCCGGCAAGGGTCCCGGAGTCGTGAAGGGAGAGCAGCACCTCCAGGATGGAGGAGATTTTGACCGGCCCGTTGACGGGCTTTGCAAACCCGGCGTTGATCTGGTCCTTCAAATTGGGATGGGCCTCCAGATAGTGCTGGGCCACCAGGGTCCGAGAGTAACAGGCCGAGCAGGGAATGACCATCTCGGCCAGGCCGGACCGGGCCGCGATGCCCAGGTTGCGGGCCGGCATGGCCATGGCCAGAAAGTCGTCGGTTTTTCCGGCCGATGTGGCGCCGCAGCAGTTCCAGTCCTCAATCTCTTTAAGCTGTACGCCGAGCCTGTCGAAGACAAGCCGGGTCTGATGATCATAAAGCGCGGAGGATTGTTTCAGCGAACACCCCGGATAATACGCTAGTTCCATGGCAACCCCCTCAATGCGTGGTGGTTTTCGCTTTCTTGCGAAGTCGTTTTATTTCACCGCGTCCTTTTGCGGACAGGAAGCCGAAATGCATGCGGCCCAGCCGGAACATGGCCATGGCCAGTTTCAACTGTCGTGTCACTTCGGCGACAACGGCGGCAAAGTCCATTTTCTTTATGTCGGCGGCGGTGTTCTTCATTTCGTAGACGGCCATAAGCTCGGTCTCGTTGACCCGTCCCCACCGCACACCGGACCCGACAAAGGCGTCGTGAAAATGGACCACCCTGGGATGGGGAGATGTCTGGTGGGCCTCCTTGGCCATTTTTTTCAGGGTCTCGGTGATGCGGCCGGTCTGAATGCCGTTGGGGCACCGAATGCCGCAGGTGTAGCAGGAGACGCACTTCCAGATCAGTTCGTTGTTCAGCGCGGTCTGGCGATCCCCGATGAGAATGGAACGGATCAGACGGTCCGGGGTAAAAAAGCCCGTCTCGTCGCCCACTGAACAGGCCCCGGCGCAGCGGCGGCACTGGTAACAGGCAAGCAGGTTCTGCCCGGAACGTTCCATGACTTCAGTGATCAGGGGGGAGGCCACTTCCGGTGCTACCTCAATGGCGGATGCCGTCATGATTAGCTCCTTGGTTGTGTGGTGTGTGAAGGCGGGTGAACCGGTTCTCGGCGGGATATTATTAAAAACAGGCCTTGGCCTGTGCTGTTTTATCCTGAGAACACCGTTTCACCTTTGGGACGCCGTTCTTCATTGATATTGATATATCGGGGCGGGGGGTGTGTCAAGAATGATTTTACCCCTCATCGAAATCGGTATCGCTATCGGTATCGGTATCGGTATCGGTATCGAAATCGGGACGCAACCGTCAGGATGGACTTTTCAGAAGAGGCGATCCACGGTGCCCTCGCCGATTTTGTAAAATTTTTGTAAAACAGCCAAATCCGCTGTCCCATTTTTTGTTCATCATATATAAGAAACGAAACGACCGGCGGGCTTTTTTCTGGCAATGTACAGCGGGTTGATATATAAGGCCCTGCGGGCTGTTTATGAGTTGAAAGGATCGATATGTCTGGTTCTGTTTTCGGCGTGGTGCGCGGATCGCTCTCCATGTTGTGTTATGTGATCAATACCCTGTTCTGGTGTATTCCCCTTTACACCATTGCCCTTATAAAGTTGATTGTGCCGGTTGCCTGGTTCCGCCGGGTCTGCAACCGCCTGCTGATAGCCGTCTCCTTTTCATGGATTTTCTGCAACAATATAAATCAGAAAATTTTCAGCCGGACGCCGATCATCGCCACCGGTCTGGAGGGGCTGGACCAGAAGGGGTGGTACCTGGTGGTGAGCAACCACCAGAGCTGGGTGGATATCCTGGTGCTGCAGCGGGTCTTTTACCACAGAATCCCGTTTCTCAAGTTTTTCCTGAAAAAAGAGCTGATCTGGGTGCCTGTGCTGGGTTTTGCCTGGTGGGCTCTGGATTTTCCCTTTATGAAGCGGTACTCCGGCGCTTTTCTTAAGAAATACCCCCACCTGAAGGGAAAAGACATAGAGATCACGAAAAAGGCGTGCGCAAAGTTTTCCACCATGCCGGTGTCGGTGATGAATTTTCTGGAAGGCACCCGGTTTACCCCGGGTAAGCACGCCCGGCAGCAGTCTCCCTACGCCCACCTGCTACGGCCCAAGGCCGGGGGCATCGCCTTTGTTCTTGCCTCCATGGGGGGGTCGTTAAAAAGTATCGTCAACGTGACCATTGCCTATCCGCCCGGCCCCAACAGCTTCTGGGACTTTGTTTGCGGACGGATTTCACGGATACGGGTTCACGTGGAAACCATTCCCATCACTGCGGATCTGATTGGTGACTATTTTGAAGACGAGTCCTTTCGGGACCGTTTTCAGGTCTGGGTCAACGACCTGTGGGAGGCAAAGGAGAAACAGATTCAGCAGCTCCACAGTGAGTATCCCCTCAACTGATCTGTCTTCCTGATTGATCCTGCTCCGAAGTTGCTTGACTGAGGCGGCTGCCTGCCCACGGCAGCCGCCTTTTTTGCTTTTCAGGTACCGGTCTTTGTGGTACTGATTAACCCGGATATTTCATAAAATTTTTCGACATTGGTTTATTTTTATATAAACTACAGTATTCTGAAATTGATTTCAGGTGTTTTTGAAAAACACAAACTGTCATAAGCGGTTTGAGGCATTTTGTGCTAATTTTATGTCAAAAATTTCACCCTTCGGGCGAGCCGCCTTGGCCGCATCTGCTGTGTTGCAGGCCACTCGCAGTAGATTGACTACAGCTTCGCGTCCTGCGCCTTGCATCTGCGGCCAAATCAACTCGTGCAATATCCGGGTTAAACCATTATTTTTTAATGATATGTCGTTCCGGAAGGGTCCTGGAAGACACGGGCTAAGGCTCCCCATGCGTATCGTAATCGTGTTCTTGTTTTTAATTTTACTCGATATTTAAAGCCGAGGGTGGAAAGAGTAAGTACACGAGCACGAGCACGAGCACGAGTACGATCAAGAGCAAGATTCTAATAAGAGAGGGCGGGTAGAGACCTCATGAATATCGTATTAACCAACGACGACGGCATTGATGCCGAAGGGCTGCTGGCCCTTTACCGGATTTTTTCCAAAGAGCACCGGGTGGTGGTGGTGGCGCCGGAGGCGGAGCGAAGCGCCGTGGGCCACGGCATCAGCCTCCACCAGCCCCTGCGGGTCAACCAGCGGTGCCACCCGGCCGGAGGAGAGTGGTACGCGGTGTCCGGCACGCCGGCGGACTGCGTCAAGCTGGGCATTCTGGCCCTGCTCGACCCCCGGCCCGACCTGGTCATTTCCGGCATCAACGCGGGGCTGAATCACGGGGCCTACATGCACTATTCCGGCACCGTGGCCGCGGCCCGGGAGGCGTGCGTGTATGGTGTGCCGTCAATAGCGGTCTCCATGGACGGTTATCCGCCGACCCATTTTGATGAAGGCGCCGCCCTCACCCAGACCCTGGTGGACCGTCTTGCCGAAATGGAGATGCCGGCCAATACCTTTTTAAACGTCAACATGCCCGATCTGCCGAGAAGCCGGATCACCGGCATCTGCTTCTGCAGCCAGGATGTGCTGCCCCCGGGCGACCGGGTGGACATGCGCAACGATCCCCGGGGCGTGGCCTACTACTGGTATGCCTATGACAACACCCATGGCGATGAAACCGGGGATACCGACCGGGCCATGCTGCGCAACGGCACGGTTTCCATCACCCCGGTCACCTGTGACGGCACCCATTACGGGGTTCTGGAGCGGCTGAAACAGTTTACCCTGGACCTGTGAACAGGAAGATACGATGAAGCGTCTGTTTGTTGAAAATTTCCGGGCCGGCGATACCGTGGACGAGCTCTTTCTGCTCTCGTCCAAGACCCTGGCCCGCAAGAAAGACGGCAATCCGTTTTTGCGGCTGGTGCTGTCCGACAAGACCGGCACCATTGACGCGGTGTTGTGGGACAACGTGGAACCCGCCGATGCCGCCGTGACCGAGGGCATGTTTGTGCGGGCCGCGGGAAACGTTTCCGCCTACAAGGGAACGCCGCAGCTGACCCTGACCGGCATCGGCCCCTGCGATCCCGGTCAGGTGGATGCCGCCGATTTTCTGCCGGTCACCACCGGCGACGTGAACGCCATGTTCCGGCGTTTGCTGGCCATGACCCGGGCCATGACCAGCCTGGACCTCAAACAGCTTCTGGAACGGTTCTGGGATGATGACGATTTTGTGGAGAATCGGTTCAAGCGGGCCCCGGCGGCCAAGCTGATGCACCACGCCTACCTGGGCGGGCTGCTGGAACACACCGTGGCCGTGGCCGAGCTGGCCCTGGCAGTGGCGGACCATTACGGCGACCGGCTGGACCGGGACATGCTGCTGGCCGGCGCCATTCTGCACGATATCGGCAAGACCCGGGAGTTTGTCTACGACGTGGTCATCGACTATTCCGACGAGGGACGGCTGCTCAACCACATGGTGCTGGGCATTATGATGGTGGAGGAGAAGATCGCCGAAGTGGAGACTTTCTCCCCGGATCGGGCCAATCTTATCAAGCACCTGGTGGCCAGCCATCACGGCACCCGGGAGTTCGGCGCAGTGGAACCGCCCAAGACGCTGGAGGCCCTGGTACTGAACCATATCGACGAGGTGGACTCCAAGGTGGTGGGCATCGGCGCCTTCATGGACAGCCAGGACCCCCGCCAGAAGTGGACCGCCTACCATCGCCCCATGGAACGTTATTTTTACATGGGTAACGGGAAAGACACGTAGCGGGTTTATGTTTATCACACTTGAAGGCATTGAAGGGGCCGGCAAAACCACCCAGCTTCCCCGCCTGGTGGCTTTTCTGGAGGAGCACGGGCACACCTGCGTGGTCACCCGGGAACCGGGAGGCACGGCCATCGGGCAAAAGGTCCGGTCCCTGCTGCTGGATCCGGACAACAGCGATATGTCGCCGGAGACCGAGCTGTTTCTTTATGCGGCGGATCGTGCCCAGCATGTGCGCCGGATGATCGAACCGGCCCTGGCCGAGGGGAAGACCGTGGTGTGCGACCGGTTTGCCGACGCCACCGAGGTTTACCAGGGGTGGGCCCGGGGCCTTGACATGGAACTGGTCCAGGTGTTGAACCGGGTCGCCACCGGAGGCCGGAAACCCGATATCACCCTTCTGTTTGACCTGCCGCCGGAGGCAGGCCTGAAAAGGGCCTGGCAGCGCATCGCGCAGAACGGCAAAGAGGCGGCGGACTGCCGGTTTGAAAATGAAAAGATGGCCTTTCACGACCGGGTGCGACAGGGCTATCTGGACCTGGCCCGGCGCGAACCGGGGCGGTTTGTGGTGATCGACGCGCTTGGGTCGGCGGCCGAAGTGGCCGACCGGATGATCGCGGTCCTGGAACGGTTGCCGGGTATCGATCGTCCGTGATTTTGTCCTGGAATAATGCGGTTGACGGGGGAAACGGCGTGGGATAAGAAAAGTGGCGAGGCGCGGCATGTTTGTTGGATCGATTTCGATCCCGATACCGATTGCGATTTGGACAAGTTGATATGGACCATACCCTGTTAAGCAAGATCGGCAACACTCCCCTGGTGGAGATTCGGCGGCTCTCCCCGAATCCGAAGGTGAAAATTTTTGCCAAGCTGGAGTACATGAACCCCGGTGGATCGATCAAGGACCGGGCCGCTGTTGCCATGATCGAAGACGGTGAAGCATCCGGCCGCCTGACAAAAGAGAAGATCGTACTGGAGGCCACCAGCGGCAACACCGGCATCGGTCTTGCCATGGTGTGCGCCATCAAGGGATACCGGCTGCTGCTGGCCATGTCCGAGCGGGCCAGCGAGGAGCGCAAGAAAATTCTTCGGGCCCGGGGGGCGGAGATCCTGCTCACGCCCGGCCATCTGGGTACGGACGGGGCCATTGAAGAGGTCTACCGGCTGGCCCGGGAAAACCCGGAAACCTATTTCTGCACCGACCAGTTCAACAACGAGGCCAACTGGAAGGCCCATTACGCCGGAACGGCTCAGGAGATATGGGAACAGACCGAAGGCAAGGTGGATGTGGTGGTGACCACCCTGGGCACCAGCGGCACGGCCATGGGGCTCTCCCGGCGGCTCAAGGAGCTTAAACCGGGTATTCGCATCGTGGGCGTGGAGCCGTTTCTGGGGCACAAGATTCAGGGGCTCAAAAACATGAAGGAGTCCTACCGGCCGGAAATTTTTGAACAGAAGCGGCTGGACGCCAAACCCAACATTGAGGACGAGGCCGCCTACGAAATGGCCCGCCGCCTGGCCAAAGAAGAGGGGCTGCTGGTGGGCATGAGCAGCGGGGCCGCCATGCACGTGGCCGTGGAAGAGGCCCGGGCCATGGAGGCCGGTATCATCGTGGTGATTCTGCCGGACAGCGGCGAGCGCTACCTTTCCACCACGCTGTTTGTGGAGCCCGAGAAGAGCGGTGTGGTGCTGTTCAACACCCTGACCCGGGAGAAGGAGGCGTTTGCGCCCCTTTCGCCGGGAAAGGCGTCTATTTACTCCTGCGGCCCCACGGTTCATGCCCGTATGGACCTGGGCCAGTGCCGCCGCATGGTGTTTGCCGACCTGCTCTGCCGTTACCTGGCCTACAGGGGTTTTGAGGTCCGGCATATCGTCAACATTACTGACTTTGACGACAGGACCATAGAGGGCGCCCAAAAGGCGGGCATGGACCTGGCCGCTTTCACCGGCACCTACATCGATTTTTTTAAAGCGGATCTCAAGACCCTGCGGGTCCATCCGGCCGACGCCTATCCCCTGGCCAGCCAGGAGGCGCCGGAGATGGTGGCCCTGGTCGAAAAGCTGGTGGACCGCGGTGTGGCCTATGAAAAACTGCGGTCGGTCTATTTTGATATCGCCAGCGCCGAAGGGTATGGCGGGCTTTCCAACATAGACACCAACAAAATCCGGCTGGGCGCCACCGTGGACCTGGACGAATATGAAAAGGAGAACCCCCGGGATTTTACCCTGCTCAAGCGGGCCAAGATGTCCGAACTCAAGCAGGGGTGGTACCTGAAGACCCGGTGGGGCAATGTGCGGCCGTCCCTGCATATTCAGTGCGCCGCCATTTCGAGAAAATACCTGGGGGACCGGTTCGATATTCACACCGGCAGCCGGGAGCTGGTGTTTCCCCACCATGAAAACGAGATTGCCATTGCCCGGGCCGCCACCGGCCGGGAGCCGGCCCGGTACTGGGTCCACTGCGACACCGTTCTGGAATCAGACGACAGTGTCCACTGGAAGACGGCCCGCACCACTCTGGAGCAGGCCCTGAACATGGGGTTTACCGGCCGCCAGCTGCGGTATTGGCTGATTTCCGGCCATTACCGGAAGGCCCTTTCTTTTTCTGCTGATCGCATTGCGGCCGCGGCATCGGCCCTGGACCGGCTGGACGGCTGTGTCCGGTCGCTGGCCGACCTGGCGGCGAACCCGTCTGCGGAAAGTGCCCGGCAAATGGACGGCGCCGAACAGGATGTGGACCAGCTGCTTTATGATATCCGGCAGGGATTTGTCGACGCCATGGACGATGACCTGAATGTGTCGGCGGCCCTGGCCAATATTTTTAAAAACGTGAAAACCGTCAACGTGATGCTGGACCAGTCCCGGCTGGACGGCCCGGCTGCGGAAAAGATACAGGACGCCTTTGCCGGTATCGACAGCGTGCTGCAGGTGTTTAATTTTGACCAGGTCCCGGCCGACGCGCTTTTACCTGAAGTAAAACAATTGATGGAACAGCGGGAAGCGGCACGGAAAGCAAAGAACTGGGAACTGGCGGACCGCCTGCGTGAGACGTTGCGCGAGATGGGCGTTTCCGTTACCGATGAAAAACTGTAAGGAAGCATCATGACACCGATCTATTTCCCCTTTTCTTTTATGCCGCACCGGACATCGGGCCATCTGAGCGTCTGTTTTCCGGCCGTGGGTATTTACCTGCCGGTGGAAAGCGTGAAGGAACAAATTCTTGCGCTTTGCAACCGGCCCGGGTTTCTGGAAACCCGGGTGCCGGAGGCCGGTCTGGATGCGGCCGTGGAAGACCTCTACCGGGCCGCCCTTCAGTGGAAGGACGCCACCCTTGGTGCTGACATGTCTTTTGTCAAGGCATGGGAAAAGGACCGGGCCCCCTTTTTTGACGAAACCACCATCTCTTATCTTCGCAGGGATATTCTGCGGCAGGGGGGGACTTCCCGGGACGGTGCGGAGAATTTTCTGGAAGCCCGGCTTTTCTTGCGCCTGGCCCTGGAGTACGATCTGCGGGAGACGGAGGTGAGACAGGGCGTCGGTTCGCTCGAAGCGCGCGAAAAGCACCTCTTTGGTGCCCTGCGCGGCGAGGACGGCGACACCGATGATCTTTCCGACGACGTGCTGGGCCGAAGCAGTGCCGGGCCTGCCGGGGATCCCGGGGCCCGCATGACGAAACAGCGCCTGCGGGCCTGGGCCATGACAGCGGCCCGGGATATGGCATCTTCCAGCATCTTTATTACGGACAGCGATGCGGTGATCGATCATATTGAGGAGCATTTCCCATCCATGACACCGGTGGCTGAGATTGCCGGTATTCCCCTGCCGGACGCGGTTACTGATCCGGAGGCACTGAAAAACTGGCAGGATGAGCTTGCCGCTTTCCTTGAAAAACTGGTCGAAGGCCGGGAAGAAGAAACCCTTCCTGCGCCTGCCGCTTGTTCGCAGGGCATTTCAACGGGGGCCGAAGCCGTGCTGTCGTTTTTCACAATTTCCGATGCCGGACCCCGGGCTTTTTTTGAATTTTTTGCGCCTCAGGCGGCTCAAACCGGGGGGGCGTCGGGGAAAGACGGAATAAAAAATATTGTTATCGGCCGGTTACACATGAATTGACCGGCGTGGCGCTTTTTCTGTGTCGGCTTATAAATCCTTGACTTTGGTTTTTGAAGTGGTATAGAAAATTTTGAATTTTGAATATGGCAAGGTCTTTGGGCGTGCAGCTTCAAGGCCGACACATGGATAATCATAAAAAGGAGGCTTTACAATGGCTTGGCAAGTGACTGTGGACGAGGACAAGTGCAAGGCGTGCGAAGAGTGCGTGGACAACTGCCCGGTGGAAGTGTTTGAGATGGTAGATGGCAAGGCCAACCCTGTCAACATGGACGAATGCCTGGGTTGCGAGACCTGCGTTGAGGTGTGTGAAGAAAACGCCATCACCGTAGAAGAGATATAATCAAAAGCAAACCGATTTTTACGGCATGCGATCCCGGCTTTGAAACACCGTTGTTTTGAGGCCGGGATTTTTTATTTAAAGGGGCCGAGGGGCCAAGGATTCAAAAGGGCAGTGTTTTGTCAGGCACAAGTAGTCCGGCATAAAATTGACCGAAGTACCTTCACTTGACCCCTTGGCCCCTCGACCCCTTGAACCCTTCAAAAAACGCAAGGCCCTTTAAATGGACAGCCGGGCAAACATATCCTTTCCTTCCATGGCGCTGGTCCGCCAGGCTCTTTTGCGGGCGCCGATCGTCGATCTGGCAGACGCGGTTGAGCGGGCAATCGGTCTGTACCTGTCGACCCGGCCGGTAAAACAGGGGGCCAGGGTGGCGTTGGCCGTTGGCAGCCGGGGCATTCCCGGCATCGACATCATTGTGCGGGCCTGCGTAAAGGCATTAAAGGACAGGGGCCTTGAGCCGTTTATCGTGCCGGCCATGGGCTCTCACGGCGGCGCCACGGCCGATGGCCAGGAAAAGGTGCTGGCCGGTTATGGTATCACCGAGGCAACCATGGGCGTGCCGGTTGTTTCCGACATGGAGACCGTTGAAATCGACCGGCTTTCCTGCGGCATGCCGGTGCGGGTATCCAAAACCGCATTGAATGCGGATTACATTCTTCCCGTCAACCGCGTCAAACCCCACACCAAATTTTCCGGCTCCATTGAAAGCGGCCTGGCCAAGATGCTGGCCGTTGGCCTGGGCAAGGCCGAGGGCGCGGCCACGATTCACCGGTTTGCCGTGGCCCACTCCTTTGGTGTGATCGAAGCGGCGGCCCGGTCGATTCTTCACCACGGCCGCGTGCTCTGCGGCCTTGCCATTACGGAGGACGGGTGCGGTAACGTGTCCCGCGTCGAGGCGACAGGCCCTGACAACATGATCCAACGGGAAAAGGAACTGCTGAAGGATGCGTATGCCGCAATGGCCAGAATTCCATTTGATTTTCTGGATATTCTGATCGTGGACCGCATCGGCAAGAACATCAGCGGCATCGGCATGGATTCCAATGTCACGGGCCGGCACCGGGACATCACCGGCGATTTTTTTGTCGCTCCCCATGTCCGGCGCATCTTTGTAAGGGATCTGACTCCCGAATCAGCAGGCAACGCCAACGGCATCGGCCTGGCCGATTTTACCACTTCCCGGCTGGTTTCCGCCATGGATCGGGAAAAGACCTATGCCAATGCCCTGGCCGCCATATCCCCGGAAAAGGCGGCTGTTCCGCCCTGGTTTGACACCGACCGGGAGGCCCTGCTTGCCTGTGCCCGGACCTGTGGGTGCGACGCTTTTGAAAATGCCCGGATCGTTCGCATTTGCGATACCTCCCATCTTGAAACTCTTTGGGTCTCAAAAGCCCTTGAACCGGACATCGCCCATCTTGCCGGCGTGGAACGGCTCACCGACTGGGCACCCATGGCATTTGATAAATCCGGCAACCTGGCAGACGGGTTTGAGTGATCTTTAATGGGTGGCACGGACAAGCTGCCGATTCGCCCGATTCGCCCGTTAAAGTGGCCGGAAGCGTGGCCGAACACAAAGTGTCATTGTGAGCGAAGCGAAGCAATCTTGTCCAAATGCGCGAAGAGATTGCTTCGTCGCTGACGCTCCTTGCAATGACGGGGAACGTATGAACAGACAAACCACCGAAACAACCACAATGATTGTGAATACCGCCTTTGGAAAATGCGGCCTGGTCTTTCGGGAAAATCCTTTTGCCATCATGCAGGTTTTTCTGCCCGGCGCGCTTATAAGAACGGGCCGGCAGAACAGGGCAGGGGGCCATCCTGAAAAGGCCCTGACCGCAGCCCGGGCACTGGTCGACTATTTTGATGGCAAAAAAGTGGAAATTTCCTGGCACTGGTTTGACATGAGCGAGGCAACCCGCAATCAGCAAAAAGTGCTGCGGACCGTGTTTGACATTCCCTATGGAACGGTGCAAAGCTACGGCGAGGTCGCCCAGAGGGCCGGGTTTGCCGGCGGGGCCCGGTTTGTGGGCAACACCATGGCGACCAACCGGTTCCCTGTGTTTATCCCCTGTCACCGGGTGATACGGACCGGTGGCGCCCTGGGCGGGTTCGGCGGCGGCACGGACCTCAAGAAGAGAATGATTGAGTTGGAGCAAAAGGCGGTTTCATGCGCTGCCAGACAGAGTAGGGTTCGATAGCGATCCCGATAGCGATCCCGATAGCGATTTCGATATATAGCCGTGGCCGTTTTGCTTAAGCCCGGCTCTGGATAAAAACCATGCGATATATAGCGGACCTGCATATTCATTCAGCCTATTCACGGGCCACGTCGTCGGACCTTGATTTTGAGCATCTTTACATCTGGGCTCAAATCAAAGGTATCACCGTGGTAGCCACCGGCGACTACACCCACCCGGCCTGGTTTGCCCAGATCTCTGAAAAGCTGATGCCTGCCGAACCGGGCCTGTTTCGGCTCAAGGATGATCTGGCAAGGGCATGTGACGAAAAAGTCCCGCCGGCGTGTCGGCGACCGGTTCGGTTTGTGCTTTCCACCGAGATCAGCAATATTTATAAAAAAGCGGGGGCCGTTCGGAAAAATCACAACCTGGTTTTCATGCCCGACCTGAAGGCCGCGGCCCGGTTTAACGCGAAACTCGGCGCTATCGGCAACATTCAGTCCGACGGCCGGCCCATTCTGGGCATGGATGCCAGAAACCTGCTGGAGACGGCCCTTGAGGTTTCACCGGATGCCTTTTTCGTGCCGGCCCATGTCTGGACCCCCTGGTTTTCCCTGTTCGGCTCCAAGTCCGGGTTTGACGCCATCGAAGCGTGCTTCGAGGACCTGACCGACCAGGTGTTTGCCCTGGAGACCGGACTGTCGTCGGACCCACCCATGAACTGGCGGGTATCGGGCATTGACGGCCGGACCCTGATCTCCAACTCCGACGCCCATTCCCCGGCCAACCTGGGCCGGGAAGCCAACCTGTTTGACACCGAACTCTCCTACGGGGCCATGATCGATGCCATGAAAACCGGCGCCCCGGACCGGTTTTGCGGTACCTACGAGTTTTTTCCGGAAGAGGGCAAGTATCACCTGGACGGGCACCGGGACTGTGGAATTTGTCTGCATCCGGCCCAGACCCGCCAGCATCAGGGGCTCTGCCCGGTGTGTGGAAAACCCCTGACCCTGGGTGTGCTCTACCGGGTGGAAGAGCTGGCTGACCGGGCAGAAGGCAGCCTGCCTGAAAAACGCCACCCCTTTTACAGCATCATTCCCCTGCCGGAGATGATTTCCGAACTGGTGGGGGTGGGCCCCAAGTCCAAAAAGGTGGGCCAGGCCTACCGGTCGGTACTGGAGCGCCTGGGGCCGGAGTTTGATATTCTTTACCGGCTTCCCGTAGAAGAGATCGCCCAAGGCGGCCTGCCCCTGCTGGATCTGGCCGTGTCACGCATGCGGGAGGGCAGGGTGACACGGTCCCCCGGTTATGACGGCGCGTATGGCCGGGTGACCCTTTTTTCAGACGGCGAGATTGAACGGCTCAAAGGCGAACAGCATCTTTTTACCGTGCCCCGGACCCCGGCGCCGGCAAAACAGACCCCGCCGGCTGCGCCGGCCCCCCGCCAGGCCTCTCTTTTTGACGCGCCGGGCGTTGTTCCATCCCCGGCGGTGGCCGAACCTGAAACCGTCACCGCCGGTCTTAACGCGGCCCAACTGGCGGCAGTCAATCATGGAAAAGGCCCCATGGTGATCGTGGCCGGGCCGGGCTCGGGCAAGACCCGGACCGTCACCTGCCGTATTGCCCACCTGATACAGGCACGGCAGGTGCCGGCCACCGCGGTTCTGGCCATCACTTTTACCAACCGGGCGGCCCGGGAGATGGCCGACCGTCTGGCTGTCATGCTGGGCCAAAACACCGATCTCCCCATGGTTTCCACCTTTCACGGGTTCTGCCTCGGCCTGCTTCGGGAGCAGGGCGGTTTTGACGCCGTGGTGCTGGACGAGTATGACCGGCGGGCCCTGGCAAAAAAGGTGCTCAAACGGGCCGCGGCCGGAAACGCAGACGGCCTGCCCGGTCCGGATCGGCTGCTGGACATGATCGCTTCGGCCAAGCAGGCCATGCTTCGTCCCGGCGATGACCTGTCGGGTGTGGCACGGGAGATGTCTCCCGATATTCTGGCAGTTCTTTACAGCGATTATCAGGAGATGCTGGCCGAAAACAGTGGCTGCGATTACGAAGATCTGATTCACCGGGCCGTGGACCTGCTGGAAGGCCGTAAGGATGTGAGACAGGCCGTGCGGCAGCGGTTTGTTCATGTTTTCGTGGATGAGTACCAGGATGTAAACCATGCCCAGTATCGTCTGATTCAGGCACTGGCGCCGGCCGGCGGCAACATCTGCGTGATCGGGGATCCGGACCAGGCCATCTATGGGTTTCGCGGTGCCAGCGCCGCCTATTTTCAAATTTTTGAAACTGATTACCCCGGGGCGGCCCGCTTTTTGCTGGAAAAAAATTACCGCTCCACCCAGACCATCGTTTCCGCCGCTTATAATGTGATCACCGGCCAGGGCGATGATCCGGGCCGTGTCCGGGTTTACTCGGACATTGCCGGTGTGCCGGTTGTCACCGTGGCACGGCTGGCCTCGGAACGGGCCGAGGCGGTTTTCGCGGGCCGCACCATTGAGCAGATGGTGGGGGGGCTTGGTTTTCATTCCGTGGATTTCGGCAAGGCCGGATACGAGGCCCCTGCCGGGCTCGGGTTTGCCGACTTTGCCGTGCTCTGCCGGACCCGTCGCCAGACGGAAGTTTTTGCCGATGTTTTTGAATCAGCGGGTATCCCCTGCCACGTGGTGAGCAAGCAGAGTATTTACGAGGCCCGGGGCGTGGCCGAAGCGATTTCGCTGCTGCGGCTGATGGAGGGGCAGGCCACCTTTATTGACCTGGAAAAGGCCGGGGGGATGCTTGACGGCGCCGCTGGGGCAAAAAAGCAGGACTTGCTGACCGCGTGGGCAAAAGAGCGCAAACTGCCGGCGGCTGACGTCCTTGCCGCCACCGAGCGGTTTCCGGTGCCCGGCCTTTCCCAGGCGGCCCAGCGCAGGCTGGCCGAAGCGGCCCGCACCGTGGCGGAATTAAAGGCGAAGGCCGGTCATCTTCCGGTTGCCGGGCGGCTGCGTTTTCTGATAGAAAACCTGGAACAGCTTGCGGCCCTTGTAAACGGGAGTAAAAAAAGTCGGGAGGCCTTTGACGCGGCGGTTGAAGCGGCCTGGCCCGCCGGCACGGACGCAACCGCCTTTTTTGATACTGTGGCCCTGGCCGGAGATGCCGATGCGATGATGCCGGGTGTCGACCGGGTACGGCTGATGACCCTGCACGCGGCCAAGGGCCTTGAGTTTGCCGTGGTGTTTGTGGCCGGCTGCGAAGAGGGGCTGATTCCATTTTCGGGCTATGGCGACAGGGCGACCGATATTGACGAGGAGCGGCGGCTGTTTTACGTGGCCATGACCCGGGCAAAAGAGCGGCTTTTTCTGACCTGGGCGAGCAACCGTATCCTTTACGGCAAAAAAAAGGAATGCTCCCTTTCCCGGTTCGTTGCGGATATCGAAGCCGATCTGAAAGAGCAGGCCACAGTGGAAACAGGCAGGCCGCCCAAAGACGGGCATGTGCAGATGGAACTGTTTTAATGTCCTTTTCTGGCTTTGTAAAGAGCCCAATATCTGCGTTGCGCTGCTTCCCTCGTCACTGCGGCGTACGACAAGTACGCCTCATTCCTCGGGATTTGCGACGCCTTGATCTTGGACTTTTTACTTTGCCGTCCCGAAGCGATTTTTTCCGAAAAAAGCATTCGCGCTCGGCTGCGCTGCAACGGGCTGGACAACCGTTTCTGCCATTGAGGAGTGAGACGACGAAGCAATCTTGCTCTTGATCGTACTCGTGCTCGTAATCGTTTTGCTGTTTCGATCAAGAGCAAGAGTACGAGAGGTGGTTGAGGCATGAGAGTAAAGACGATTACGAGAAAGATTTAGGTAAGGAGCAACATGGAAGAGCGGTTAATTGAGACAAAGACACTGGCCAACGGCCTTGAGATGAGCATTTATGACGCCTCCCGGAAAATAGCCGGAGACCGGTGGTATGTGGTACTGCTGGCCAGGGTGGTGGTGCCGGTGCGGGAGGGCTTCCTGGGGCAGGGCGCTGATGCCATGGACCCGGTCGATGTGCAAAAAGCCCTGGGAGAAACAGTGGTGTTCGAGCAGCGGCGGGAGCGCAACTTTGTCGATGAGAATGATAAAACGGCGGTATTTGACAACCTTTACCAGACGTTTTCTTCCGGCACCGGCGCCTACGTGGCCCATCCTGATTTCCCGGCACGGTTCATCAAAAAGCGGCTTTCAGAGTGTTGACAGGATGTCGATGGTCTTGATGGTGGGGACGGCAGGAAGAATCGAGAGAGAAAAATGCGGTTTCAGATTCATATTGCCAACCGGTATGGGACATGATTTATCTGCTATGTCCTGTAATAATCAAGGTACCATGCGACAAATTCTTTTATTCCGTTTTCCAGGGAAACGGCAGGGGAAAAACCGGTAGCCTGTTGAAGATTATCAATGTCGGCCCAGGTGGCCGGCACGTCTCCCGGTTGCATCGGCAGAAAGGTTTTTTCCGCTTTTTTGCCCAGGGCCTTTTCAATGGCTTCGATAAAATCCATCAGGCTCACCGGCTGATTGTTACCGATGTTGTACAGCCGATAGGGGGCGCAACTCGTGGCGGGGCAAGGCGCCTCCGGCGCCCATTCGGGATCCGGCGTCGACACACGGTCCATCACCCGCACAACCCCCTCCACGATGTCGTCGATGTAGGTGAAATCCCGTTTCATGTTGCCATGGTTGTAAACCTTGATGGGATCGCCGTTAAGAATGGCCCGGGTAAAAAGAAAATAGGCCATGTCAGGCCGTCCCCATGGACCGTATACGGTGAAAAACCGCAGGCCCGTGGTGGGCAGGCTGTAGAGATGGCTGTAGGTGTGGGCCATCAGCTCATTGGCCTTTTTGGTGGCGGCATACAGGCTTACCGGATGGTCCACGTTGTGAGACACTGAAAAGGGCATGGCGGTGTTCAGGCCATACACGGAACTGCTGGAGGCGTAGACCAGATGCTTTACGTCCGTATTCCGGCACCCTTCCAGAATATTGGCAAACCCCACCAGATTGCTGTCGATATACGTTTCCGGGTGTTCCAGGCTGTAGCGCACACCGGCCTGGGCCGCCAGGTGGACCACGCAGTCAAATTGACGGGACGCAAACAGCTTTGCCATGGAGGGGCGGTCGGCGATGTCGATTAGAAAAAAGCGAAAATTCGAAAAGGGGTGCAGCAGGGCCAGGCGGGTATTTTTAAGGCCGGGATCATAATAGTCATTGATATTGTCCACCCCTACAACCGTGTGGCCCTGTTCACACAACCGCTTTGCCAGGTGGAACCCGATGAAACCGGCGGCGCCGGTAACAAGCATGTTCATGGTCTTCCTTTCAATGGGGTCGTAAAACGAACTTCAGCAGGAGGGGGGTCTGGCCGGGTGTGCGGTCCGGCCAAGCATAGGACCGGTGTGTCAGGAGGCATCCGGGTTGAACCGCTTGATGCTGTCCCGAAGATTTTCAAACTTCCGGCGCAGGTTGTTTTCCACCATCAGGCTCACCCATGTGCCGACCAGGGTTTCAAGGCGATTTTCCGGTGTCCCGGTATCGGTGATAGGGTTCGGTTGTGACAACCGTGTGTTGACATCATCCAGGGCCTGGCGCAGATCCCGATTTTCCGGGTCCTTGTCCAGAAGAAAGGCGTAGATTTCCGCGCTTTTTTCAAGGTGTCCCTGCTGGGTGTACAACCGGGCCACTGACGGGGTATAGAAAAGAGGATTATTTTTCATGAAGCGCTCCTGATTTTTTCAGGGTATAGACCTGCTCGTTTCTGCCCACCATGCCCAGCTCTTTGCGTGCCACATGTTCGATGTAGGCAAGGTCCTCCTTTAACCGCCTGACCAGCCGGTGCATCTCCATGTTTTCCTGCTGCATGCGGATGTTCTCCTGAACCACGGCCCGGTTTTTGGCCTGCAGGCGGCGGTAATCCAGGAAACCGTTGTCGGCAAACAGGATCACCCCCACCATGAAGCAGGCAAACAGGCCAGCCAGCCCCAGCAGTATGAGGTTTACGTTATTTTTCAACCACTGTATCACGGGCCTTGCTCCGTTTCCCGGCAACCAGGCTGCCGAGTTCCCTGCTTCTGAGAATATACGCAAAAAAAGCAAAACAGGCAATCCCCACTGCTATGCACCCAATGATGCCCAGCAGCAGCACAAAGGAATGGGCCTCTTGGGGAATCAGTAGACGGGCGGCCGCCCACACCGTCAACCCCATCAGAACAGAGGCAAGCCCCGACTTGACCGCAGACCGGGCCACGCGCATCAATCCGACATGCCCCAACCTGGCTTGAAGGGCGCGAAGAAGAAGCAGAAGGTTCACCATGGAGGCAATGGAGGTGGCCAGGGCCAGGCCCCCGTGGACAAGGGGCCCCATGAGAATGACACTTAAGGCCGTATTCACACAGATGGCAATGGCGGCCATGACCACCGGGGTTTTGGTGTCGGAGAGAGCATAGAAGGTGGAGACCACGATGCGTACCGCTGAAAAAGCCCACAATCCCGTGGCATAATAGAGAAGGGCGTCGGCGGTCAGGGCTGTGGCCTGGGCGTCAAAACGACCGTGTTCAAACAGCAGGGCCACAATAGGCTCCCGCAGCACGATCAACCCCACCATGGCGGGGAAAGAGATAAAAAGAATCATACGCATGGAATACCCGAAGGTGTCCTTGACCGCTTCAAAGTCTCCGGCTGCGGCCTGGCGGGAGATGCTGGGCAGCACGGCCATGGCCGCGGATATGCCAAACACACCCAGGGGGAATTCCACCAGCCGGTCGGCATAGTAGAGATAAGAAACGCTGCCCTCGGGCAGCAGGGTGGCCAACAGGGTGCCAATGATGATGTTGACCTGATGGACCGCAGCCCCGAAAACCGCCGGCAGCATGAGCAGTCCCACTTTTTTGAGGGCCGGATGATAGAGGCTGGCCTTGTGCCAGAAAAAAAGGCCCTGTCTGGCCAGAAAAGGAACCTGCAGGGCCAGTTGCAACACGCCTCCGGCAATCACGCCCCAGGCCAGGCCCATGGCCCGCAGGGCCGGATCGTCGGTGATCATGGCCACCGCCCACAGAGACGTTATCATGGCAATATTGAGCAGCACCGGGGAAACCGCCGGCGCGGCAAAGTGGTCCAGGGCATTTAAAATCCCCATGGCCAGGGCCACCAGGCAGACAAAAAAAACATAGGGAAACATGATGCGGGTCAGGGTGACGGTCAGGTCAAATTTTTCCGGAATGTCGGCAAACCCGAATCCCATTACGTAAACAATTTCCGGTGAGAACAGGATGCCCAGCAGCGTCACGCCCACCAGGATGGCGGAGAGCAGCCGCAGGGCGGATCTGGCCATGGCAAAGGCATCTTCCCTGCCCTGATTCTGGAGCCGTTCAAGAAAGACCGGTACAAAGGCGATGGTCAGCGACCCTTCGGCAAAAAGGCGCCGCAGCAGGTTGGGAATACGGAAGGCGACAAAAAAAGCGTCCGACGCCATGCCGGTACCGAGAAAAGCGGCCAGCGCCATGTCCCGGGCATAGCCGAAAATTCGGCTCAGCAGGGTGGCCGAACCGATGATGCCTGTGGCCCGGGTGACGCGACGCTTTTCATTCATCGAGGATTTTATCCCCTCCTCAAAAATCAATATTCAGGCTGGCTGGATATATTTTACGCTGTTTTCGTTTTCACAAGCCCTTAATGGCATATGAGAACAGGCTGAATGGTTTTTTTGCAGCGGCCACGCCAGCTTGTCTAAACCGCTGATGTTTTGACCAGAGTGTAACGAAAGCAGAAGCAGGCGTCAAGCGGCATGCTTTCAGGTGGGAATTTTGAAGTGCTCTGTGATCTCCGCGAACGGTGGAACCGGAATACCCACGGCATAGGCTACGGCGCGCAGCAGTTCGGCCTCGGTGACCGATACAGTGCCGTCAAAAAGGACACACTGGCAGCAGGCGTCGAAAATCGCCTTTTTTACGCCGAAAGAGGCCCGGGCAAACCGTTCCAGTGCCTGATGGAGGGTGGCAAAGGAAAGATCAGCTCTCAGGGTCATCTTCTCCCCTCTCAGGGGAAGGACGGCCACGGCGGCCTGAAACGCGCTTTCAACCGATGACCGCTCTCTGTGCCCTGCGTGGGCCAGGGCGGAAAGCAGGACGGCGGCATCATCCGCCAGGGGAGCAATGTTCCGGTAGGGCACTTTCGGTCCGGAAGGAACAAGCACAGCCTGGAGCCGGTGGTGGATCACCTCTTTTAAAACAAATTCAAAAAGGCTCATTTTGCCGTCTGCTTCCACCAGTATTCGAATATGCTCCTGGAAAATGGCGTACTGCTCCGGAGACATTTGGCGTAGTGCGGAAACAGCAATATCAAGGACCGGCAGCCGCAACTCCGGCACAAGGCCCTTTATGCGAGGTGTCACAATCGCCAGCTGGCGCAAAAGCGGATCGGAAGCAGTGCGGCCAAGGGCCTGAATCTGCTTTTCCCACTGTTCAGGGTCTTTGTCCAGCAGCAGGGCGCAGACAACGGCCCACGCCCCCAGAATATCTTTGGCCTCCTCTTTTATCGGTTCGGGGATGGCGGCCAGCACGGCGGCGCTGTAAGCCACGTTGTCCGGCGTGATATTGCCCACGCTGTTTTTCACCGTGTCCGCCTGAACGGGCAGGCCGTGACCTGCCTGCATCGGCGCCAGAGGCTGGATTCCCTGAACCGGTGTTGTCGCCGGGATGGTTTCGGTAATGAATATCCCTGTAAAGCCTGGCTCTATTTTTTGAATGCGATCGACCAGGGGCGGGTGGGTGGCAAACAGGGACCAGATGGCCTTTCCAAAAAACATGTGGCACGCTTCGCCTGCTCCATGGGACTCAATTTTTGAACCATCGGGAAATCCGCCGATTTTTTTCAAGGCATCGGCAATGCCGGTGCTGCGGGTAAACTGGACTGCCGAGGCATCGGCCAGAAACTCCCGCTGCCGGGAGACGGCGCTTTGAATCAGCCTGCCGATCAGCACGCCCAGGTATCCGATGACCAGCAGCAAGAACGCGAGAATCAGGACCTGGCCCCCGCCTTTGCCGCTTCTGCCGGAACGGGAGGAACGAAAGTTGGTGCTGCGCAGAATGGTCTCACCGATGGCGGAGATCACCATGATGCCTCCGAGGTAACCCATGAGCCGGATATTCAGCCGCATGTCGCCGTTTAAGATATGGCTGAACTCGTGGGCGATCACGCCCTGCAACTCCTCCCGGGTCAGTTGCTGGCAGGCCCCCCGGGTAACCCCGATGATGGCGTCACTGGGGGTAAACCCGGCGGCAAAGGCATTGATGCCGGCCTCGGTTTCCATCAGGTAGACCGGCGGCACCGGTGTTCCCGATGCAATGGCCATCTCCTCCACCACGTTGAGCAGCCGCCGCTGGTCCGGATCCTTTGTGGAGGGGCTGACCAGGGTGCCGCCCAGGCGTTCCGCCACATACCCGCCGCCTTTTGAAAGGGCTGATATCTTTATGGCGCTGCCGATAAAAATGATGGCCAGGGTGATGACTGTAATTGTGAAAAAAAGCTGGGGGTGGAAGAAGGGGGTATTCGGGTCGGAGCTGTTATAGATGACAACCCCCATCACGGCAGCATAGACCGCAAAGATCACCAGGCACACGGCAAGGATGAAAAGCCCTACAAGCATGCCGGTTTTTTTTCTGGCCCTGTCCTGCTGGTCAAAGAAATCCATGAAAGCTCCTTGAACCCTTGGCCCCTTTCAAAACCATCCGCTGCACTGAAAATTACGCCCGTTTTTACTGCCACTGATCGGGAGATGAACTTTAAAAAGAGACTTTGGGTGCTTTTCTCTCTTCCGGCGCCTCGGTGGATTCCAGGAGCTCGGCCGGAGCGAAATTAAACATGTTGGCCACAATGTTGTTTGGAAATTTTTCGCGGTCGATGTTGTAGCTGGTCACCGCGTCGTTAAATGCCTGTCGGGCAAAGGCGATCCGGTTTTCCGTGGAGGTGAGCTCCTCCTGAAGGGCCAGCATGTTCTGGTTGGCCTTCAGGTCGGGATAACTTTCCGCAAGGGCAAAGATGCGGCCCAGAGCACCGGACAGTGCCCCTTCGGCGCTGGCCAGCCCCTGCATGGCGGCAGGCTCTCCAGGGGCCCTGGCGGCCCTGTCGCTGGCGCTCATGGCGCTGCTTCTGGCCCGAATCACCGCTTCCAGGGCCTCCCGCTCATGTTTCATGTACCCTTTGGCGGTCTCCACCAGGTTGGGAATCAGATCATAGCGCCGCTTCAACTGGACGTCGATCTGGGCAAAGGCGTTTTTGAAACGGTTTCGAAGCGTGACCATGTTGTTGTAGAGTCCTACGACAACAATGATCAGCACCAGAATGAGACCCAGAAAAACGAGAATTGGGACCATGGTTCCTCCACACGTGACGGGTTATGGGGGATATCCCCCTGTATCAGTCCTTGAAAACCAGTTTCCCACCGATATGACCGGCCACGCCGGTCGCGCCCAGCAGGACAATGTTGAGCAGTACAAAAGACCACTTGCCCGAAGACGCGGTCACCTGAGGATCGATCATCAGCCAGGCCGCGCTGATCAAGGCCAGCACCGACACCGCGCCGGCACAGGCGATTTTGGTCATAAACAGGGGAGTGATCGCGCCTTTGTATTTTTTTTGCCATTCGGCCCATCCGGTAAAAAGCACCGCAGGCAGGGAAAGGACCACCACCACGAGGTTCAAGTAGGCGGCTTTTGCAACCACTTCCACATTGAGCAGGGCGGATATGAGAATAAACAGTACCGACACAGGGATCACGCCGTTGGGAATGTGAGTGGCGATGGGATGGGCGTGGTGCTTGACCACCAGGTCAAGCAGGGTTTCAAAGGCGGTTTGCCGGACCGGGGTTTCTGGCTCCGTTGCTGCCGCAGCCGGTGTATCCGGCTGCGCTGCACCTGCTGTCGGGGCAGCGTCGATATCGGTTATTTCGGTAAACCGGCTTTTGTCCGCTCCGCACACCGGGCACTTGTCCGGTGGGCTGTCACCTGTATGAATGTAACCGCACACTTCGCACTTCCACTTCCGCATTTCCGTCTCCTTGTGTTCCGTTTTCCAGGGAATCAGGCTGTTTCAGCATCTGTTGTCAGGCAGGGCCATTTTCGATTATCAGGCTGTTTTTGAAAAGTTCGATCTCGATCCCGATTTGGGCAAGGAAGGGTATTTTTCTCATGACTGCCGGCAATCAAAAGTCGATCCACATATCCGCCTCGTTCCCGCAGGAGGTGCATACCCCCCGGCCCTTTACCTGAACCTTTTCGTGGGTGTGGGTCTTTTCGGCAGCCTGCTTTTTGTTTTCCGCCGCCCCCACCTCCATCAGAGAGCAGGTGATCTCCATTTCGCCTTCATTGCCGCAATGTTTGCAGACACAGTTCTGCTTGAATTTTTTTGTCATGAGGCTCTCCTTGGTGCCGTTTTTCAGCTATCTACTGTTTTTTGTCAGTGAGGAGCAATCTTACCAGTAATTTTATTCAGAGGCAATATTCGGCCCCGCAGGCGGTGTTTTAACAAAAAACACCATGCGCATAAAGAATCCGCAGGCCGATAAAGAGCAGTACGCCCGCGCCCACACGGTCGGCGTAGCGGCGCAGCCAGGGAATGTCTCCGGCCCGACTGCCCATCATCAGGCCACCAACGGTGAAGATGGCGGCGGTGATACCGATGATGATGGCCGGCATCCATACCGACACATTCAATACCGAAAGGCTCAACCCCACGGCCAGGGCGTCGATGCTGGTGGCAATCGACAGCAGTACCAGGCGAAGACCCCGGGTGGGATCGGTTTTTGTGTGATTCCCATCATCGGCAAAAGATTCCCGAATCATGTTGAAGCTTACAAAAGCCAGCAGAAAGAAGGCAATCCAGTGATCATACCGTTCAATCTGGCCCCGTACTGAAAGCCCGGCATACCAGCCGACAATGGGCATCAGGGCCTGGAACAGGCCGAAGTGCCAGGCCAGTCGAAAATAGTGGCGCAGGCCGATGCTTCGCAGAAAGACCCCTGCCGCAATGGAGACGGCAAAGGCGTCCATGGCCAGGGCAACGGCGATACCGATAATCGTGAACGTGTTCATAGTCCTCTGGCGGTCTGTTCCATGATGGCGGTCAGCAGAAGGGGCGCCGCCGAAGGATGTTTCTCAAGCAGGGGGATAATTGCGTTTACCGTGGCCCGTGCCGCAGCGGAGAAATCATCGCGACCGGTATAAGCGGCAAGGCGGTAAAAGTTTCGTGCCGCCACCGAACCGGCGCTTGGCAGCACATTGTCGGTCTCCTCCTTCATGCGAAGGGACAGATGGGGGTCATGGCCTGCAGCGGTCATGAAGATACCACCGTTTCCCGCATCATAAAAAGATGCCAGCACCGTTTCGGAAAGATCGATCGCCCATGCCAGCCAGAAGGGCGCTGCATCCGCTTCGTAAAGATCAATCAGTCCCTGGGCCAGAAACGCGTAATCTTCAGCCATGCCGGCGATCCGGGCCTTGCCGGCGCGCCAGATGCGCGTCAGGTGACGGGTTTGCGGATCATACAGATGGGCCTGAATAAATCGGGCCGCTTTGACCGCGCCATCCCGGTATTTCGCCTCCCGGCCCACCCGGTAAAGTTTTGCCAGGCCGGAGATCATCAGCCCGTTCCACGCGGTGATGATCTTATCGTCGGTGTCAGGCGCGGGGCGATGTTTTCGATGGGCCAGCAGGATTTGCCGGGCCGTTTTCAGCAATTCTTGCGTTTCCGGTTCTGAAAGGCCGAAGGCCTCAGCGGTCCGGTCTACCGGGCCGGTTGCGTACAGCACGTTCTTTCTGGAAAATTCCGCGGCATGGGGACCGGACACGTTGCCTTCGGGTCGCACATCGAAGTGGGCCATGAATATTTTTATCGTGGGGTCATTTAACAGGGATTCGATCTCCCGTGCTTCCCACACGTAAAAGGCCCCTTCGGTCTTTTTGTCTGAACCGGCCGATTCCGGGCTGTCGGCGTCCTGGGCTGAATAAAAACCGCCTTCCGGATGAGTCATCTCTTTTAATATGTAGTCTGCCGTGTGCCGGGCGCAGCAAAGCAGGCCGCTGTTTTCGGTAAGTGCATACGCGTCTGCCAGACAGGCCAGCAGCTGGGCGTTGTCGTAGAGCATCTTTTCAAAATGGGGCAGGTGCCACCGCTCGTCAGTGGAGTAGCGGTGAAAGCCGCCGCCCAGTTGATCGTAAATGCCCCCTTTCGCCATGGCCGAAAGGGTGTAAACCGCCATGTCCAGAGCTTTTTTTTGTTTTTGTGCATCACGGCCGGTGCCGGCGGCGGGACCGGCCGTGGCAAAGGTCAGCAGAAAACTGGTGATGGAGGGCATGGGGAATTTGGGCGCGGGACCAAAGCCGCCGTTTTGGGCGTCATACATTGCGGCAAAGGTATCCAGAGCCTTTTGACAGAGTTCCGTCACACCGGAATATGTTTCGGCCGGTGGTCTGCGGGTGCCGGTGAGGGTGGATTCAAGAAAAGTGGTGATGTTGTCGGCAGAAGCCAGAAGGGAGGGGCGTTTGTTTGGGTTTTTCCAGGCGTCGGCGATCTGCCGGAGCAGGTCGGGCCAGGTGATCATCAGGGACCTGCCCGGCCGGGGCGGGAAATAGGTGCCTCCGAAAAACGGAGCAAGGGTATGGGGTTCCAGAAACACATTTAACGGCCACCCCCCGGAGCCGGTGATGGCTGAGACTGCGGTCATGTATAACCGGTCAATGTCGGGCCGCTCTTCCCGGTCCACCTTGATGCAGACAAAATGGGCGTTCATGAGAGCGGCGGTGTCGGGATCGGAAAAGGATTCGTGGGCCATTACGTGGCACCAGTGGCAGGTGGCATAACCGATGGAGAGCAGAATGGGCCGGTCGGTCCGGCGGGCACGGGCAATGGCCGCATTTGACCATGGGTACCACTCCACGGGGTTGTCGGCGTGCTGCAGCAGGTAGGGACTTTGTTCGCCTGCCAGGTGGTTGTGGCCGGGAGCGTCGGCGGTCATGTCGCGCTGGTGTCCAAAATCGCCCGGGTGCTCACCTTGTCGGTCAGGAGCCTGGCGTTGTCCATGAGCAGCTGGGCCATTTTCCCCAGCTCCCTGGCAACGGCGGAGTTGCCTTCGGTGGTGGCGCTGAGCTGTTCCATGCTGGTGTTGATCTGCTGAATCCCCATGTTCTGTTCATGGGAGGCGCCGAATATCTCCTGGACCAGTTCCGCTGTTTTCTTCGCGTCCGGAATGATCTCCATGAAAAGTTCGCTTGAGGTGTCGGCGATCTTCATGCTTTCCGATGCCAGGGCGTTGATCTCCTGGGAAGCGGCGCGTGTTTTTTCCGCCAGCTGCCGGACTTCGCCGGCCACCACGGCAAATCCTTTGCCGTGTTCGCCGGCCCGGGCCGCTTCAATGGCGGCGTTTAACGCCAGCAGGTTGGTCTGGTAGGCGATGCCGTCGATGATGCCGATTTTTTCGGCGATCTGGCGCAGGGCCTCCATGGTATCCCTGAAGACCACCCCGCCCTCATCGGTTCGCTGAGCCGTTTTCTGGGCAATCCGGTCGGTCTGCTGGGCGTTATCCGCGTTCATGGCCACGGTGGTGCCGATCTCTTCCATGGAAGAGGAAATCTCCTCCACACTGGCCGCCTGGCTGGCGGTGCCGTCCCGCAGGTCATTGGCGGTTTCCATCAGCTCACTCGCCGACCGGGTCAGATCCCCGGACACCTGGCGCACTGACTCCAGAATGTCGGCCAGGGCCTCTTTCTGCTGCCGGTTGTTTTTCGATTCCCGTTCCGAGTGTTTGAGCGCCCGAGTGGAGATAAAGATGCTGGCTATGGAAACCATATAGATGAGTACCATCATGATGGTAAAATAGCTGATGGTTTTTATTATGTAAGGCTGCAGGGCCGCATCGATCAGAGGGAGGCTTCTGAAGAGATAGACCATCCAGCCGGCGATAAAAAGGAGGGTGCTGATGGTCAGCACCGTGCGGGTGGCAAACAGAGCCGCTATGGCGATTACCAGGTAGGTAAAGTGCAACATTCCGACAAAATTATCCACTCTGCCGACCTGCCGGTGAATGTAAAAAAGGATCATCAGCGTCGTGAAAATAACCATGAAATGGGCCGCGAAATAGTACCGCCCTGTTCGCAGGATGAACAGCACGGCACAGAAAATTGTGATCGAAACGATATAAGCAATCAGAGACGCCACAGGCGCGCTGCTCAGGCCCATGGGCAGGGTGATAGCCGCAACGAGCATGAACAGAACGATAAACGTCAGCAGCACATACATCAGGGCCGCGGCTCTTTGTTGCTGCAGAAAGGATGCGTTGTCGTACCGGCGCAAAAAATAGGACTTGAGGTTCATGGTCGGCCTCCGTGCGTTGAAAGATGAATACTTAATATAATCGCATATTCATCAGCAACGGTAAATCTCTTTTTGCAAGGCGGCCGGTCTTCTGGCGGCTGCCGCCCTGTTGCGACATTACCGGAAATCGAAGAATTCCCGAATGAGGGCGGTGGTATCAGTCGGTTTTTCCATGGGAATCAGGTGCCCCGCCGCTTCAACCAGGCGGTACCGGCCGTTGGGAAAGCGTCCGGCCGCCTTTTGCAGATCTATAAACGGTCGGTTTTCCGATGTTTCTCCTTCCAGCAACAGAACCGGGCATTCGATGCCGGACATCAACGGCCACGGGTCATAGGCCATGGACCCCATGAACAGGGAGGCCTCCCGTCGGGGATGGCAGGCAAGGGTGACCCCCTCGTCCTGTGACGGCACAAATCCGTAGTTCAGATACATCTCCAGCATCTCGTCGTCCCACCGGGCAAAGAGCGGCTTGGAACGAAGGTAGGCCTTGGCCTCGTCAAGGTCGGCCCACCCGTTTTTCCGCCGGATCGATTTGCCGGCAAGGGGGTGGTCCTCCACCCGCATCTTCAGGTTGTAGAGCTGGGAGGGCAGAAAGATCGGTTCAATGAGTACCATTTTCCGGGGCTTTACCCCGAATTTTCCGGCAGCCAGGGTGATCACGGCTCCGCCCATGGAGTGGCCCACCATAAAGGGGGTGTCGATGCCCAGGGTTTTGCAGAACAGGGCAATGTCCTCTGCCAGCTGGAGCCAGCTTAATCCCCCGTCTTCCGGCTCGGCGGCCCGGTGGTCACAGAAATAGGGGGCCATTACATTGCAGGTGCCGGCAAATTCCCGGGCAATGGGGTGCCAGATACCGGGCATAAAGCCCGTGGCGTGAAGAAAAATAAGGGTGGGCCCATCTCCCGGGTAGTAAAGATAGTCGATGGATGTGTCGCCGATGGAAACGTTTTTTTGCTCGGGTTTTATGGCAGCCATTTTTTCTCCAGTCTGTTCCGGATCTTTCACGGGTTGCCTGTGCCGCACAGGAGCCGGCACAGCCGTTCACTTAAAAAAAGTATTGATTCAATGTCCAGGTGTTTGGTCACGGTTTTGTCGAACAGCAGCCTGGCTTCTGCTTCAAATCCTTCTGCTTCTTCCGCGTCCCAGAACATCAGCATCACCGGCACCCTGGGCAGGGGAGTAAAAAGAATGGCCGCATCCGCGGAACCGGTCTCTGCGGTCGTCTCTTCTCCGCCCAGTGCCCTGGCCGCGGCAATCAGCATGTCCACCCTGCCCTTGAAGGTATCGGCCAGGGGCGTCTCCACCTGGGATTTCATGTTTTTGATCTTTGAAACGGTGTTGGGAAACTCGCCAAATCCCTTCCACTGGCCCGAGGGCAACGCCGATCCGTTCTGGGCCAGGTGGTTGTAAATAAAAACCTGTTCCCACATGTTCAGCTCCTGGCCGTCCTGCTGGATGATGCGGTCCGGCAGGATTAAAATGGTGTCGGCAAAATAGGGCAGGGCCAAGGCGGTCTCGCTGTCGTGCCGCACCAGCGTACCCCCGATCCGTTCCGGCAGGTCCTCAATCGCCATTGAGGCGGATCGCTCCCTGGCCCATTGAAGGGCGTCTTTGGCCGGGTTTTTTTTCAGCCATTTGCCCGCGGCATACTGGGCTGCAAGCTCCTTTTCGCAGGCGGTCACGGTTTCAGGCAAAAGATGGGGACAGTTGCCGATGGGGTGTTTTTCCGACACCACCATGCCGGCAAAGGCCATGCAGGTGGAAAACCCGCAGTCTCCGCAGTTGGTCTTTGGCAGCACGTCCTTATATAGGTCTAATACGGAAAGCGGCATACGTTTCCTTATTTACTCTTACTCTTGATCGTACTCGTGCTCCTGATCGTACTCGTGATCATAACCGTGCGCCCGTTCCCGTAAAATAACTGTTTTTCGAGCACGAGCACGATGATGATTTACCCGGATATTTCATGAAATATTCGGGTTACCAGACTTCCGGAAAACCGATATCGGTAAAAGCCTTTTCCATTTTCATCTTGTGGCTTCTTTCCATGGCGGCCAGGTCGAGAAAAAGTCTTTTCTGCTTTTCGTCTCTGCAGGCGTCAGCCAGGGCTTCATACTCCTTCATGGCGGCTTCTTCCTTTTTCATGGCAAGGGCAAAAGCGTCGGCAGGCTTCATGTCCGTGGAAAGGGCCGGCATCTCAACGGTGTCAGCCACCTGGAAATCCCGGTCCTCATGAAAGAAGTCACCGAACCGGTTGCTGGTGTAAAGAGCGCGAAGCAGGTCCCGGTGGCGCTTTTCCTCCCCGGCCAGCTCGTCAAACATCTGCTTGAGGGCCGGGTTTTCCAACCGGGCTGAGGCCTCTTCATAAAAGGTCTGGGCTTCCAGTTCATTGTCTATGGCAAAACGGATAATATCTCTGAAATTGTCAAATTCCATCGGGTGCTCCTTTGCTTCGAAAAATCAAATAAAGACGCGGGATGCCTCACCAAACACCATCAACCGGCCGCTCTGCACACATACCAGGGTGATGCCCACCGACCGGGCCAGGTCCACGGCCAGGGCCGTAGGCCGGGAAAGGCCCACCAGTACCTGAAGGCCGGCCCGTGCCGCCTTCTGCACCATTTCGTAGCTGAGGCGGGAAGAGACAATACCCAGCACCGCGTCGGAGAGGCGGCCGTCCAGCATCACCCGGCCGATGGCCTTGTCCAGGGCGTTGTGGCGGCCCACATCCTCTGCCAGGGCCAGCGGTGTCTCCTGAGCGTCAAGAATCATTGCCGCGTGCGCCCCCCGGGTTTCACGGTTCAGGGATTGTCGCCGGGGAAGGTCATCCACCAGGGCCATCAGGCGGGCCCCGGAAAACCGGGCCGTGACCGCGATCGGGACCACCACCTGCCGAATGTCGTCCACCACCGCCTTGCCGCAGATACCGCAACTGGTCTGGCTGACAAACCCTTTTCGCTCCAGCAGTTCAGCCACCTGCCGTCTACGGGCATCGGTAAGGGTAACCGTTGCCACGTTGGTGCCGGCTTCGGTGCAGAAACCGATGGTGACGATATCGCCGGGCCCCTCCACCAGCCCTTCGGCCAGGCAGAATCCGGCCACGTGTTCTTTTTCCTCGCCGGGAGTCCGCATCACCACCGCATAGGGAGCCCCTTCGATCCGTATGGAGAGGGGCTCTTCAACAATCAGGCCCACCTGCTCCCGGATCAGCGTGCCCTCCCTGACTTCCATCATCGACTGTAAGACGTGTCTATCCAACCGTCAGCACCCCTTGCATACATAAGTGGCGCACTCCCGTTCGGTGAGCACCTCCATGCAGAAAAGAATCCGCTGCTCCCCTTCCCGCTTTTTCTCCGGCAGGGACAGGAGGGGCAGGACCTCTGTTTTTTCTTTCAGCGTGTCGCGAGAAAAAATCGCGTCCAGCCCTTCGCCGATCACCCTGCCTGTGGCCACGTCCATAACATGGGTATCCGCGCCGTTGGAGATCACCGCAAACGGAATCACGTGGGGCGCCAGCAGTCGTGCCGCCGCAAGAAGGGGTCGCTGGCGGGACACGATGTCACCCGGCCCGAACTGAACGATCATAACGGCTTTGCCCTCCAGAACAATGACAAAATCAAGGGTCACCACGCCGGTGTCGTTGTCCACGGTCACGGACAGGGGCACCCGGGTGGTGATATCGGATTTTTCATACCCCTTTTCTTCCACCAGCAGTTTTGCGAGTTTTTGCCGAATCTGCTCATCATGGGTGTCCGCAATCGTCTGCCCGGTAATAAAATCGGCGGTTGCTCCCAGGATGAGGTGGCTTTTGCCCATGGACGGGTTCCTTTATTCCGTATCCCCGATCAGGGGGAGTACCTTGTCCAGTGTAAAAACGGCCAGGTACTTGGGCCCCTTTTCCGCGTCGCTTTCCGGGGAGGTCTCTCTGCGTTTTAACTGGTAAAGCCGCTCGGTCTCTTTTTCTTCAGCCACCTTGGTCAGGTAGAGCCGCCGGCCGGCACTCTTTGTGGCCGCCTCGACAAAAAGGTAGCAGGCGTGGGGGTTTTCCTGAAGATTGGCGTGGGTTAGCCGCTGGCGCATGATAAAGCCGACGGTACCGTCTTCAAAAAAATGGGGCCGCGAATAGATCGCCGCGTTTGCGCGGCCCGCTTTGTCCGCCGTGGCCAGCACGCCGGTTCCCTTTGTGTTTTCAAAATAGTCTTTAAGGTCCATTGCTCTTCCTGTTATTAACGGGTTAATTGTTTTGGATCTTCCCCGATTCAGTGGATGCGCGGGGTTCAAGGATTCAAGGATTCAAGGGTTTATTGTTGATATGTTTATCAAGGCGCTGTACCTGCTTTTTATTATCACCCGTTATTACTCCACAGTAAACTGAATCGCTGGTGAATATTATCAGGATTTCAACCCATAAACCGACGTTCAGAGGTCGTCAAGTCTTTGATCACTCTATTTTACTGACCACTTGAATCCTTGACCCCCTGGCCCCTTTCAAAATCATCGATTGCACTGAAAACTATCCAAGTTGTTTACTATCAGCAATCGGAAGGTTAACCATTATTTTTTATATCCCCACACCGCGTACACCGGGTCGGACTCCGGAAAGTCCGGATAATATTTATCATCCGCCGGACGTGCCAGCCCTCGCATGGAGAAGGTGCTTATGTTATCATATGTTTCGGGAACAAGAAAGTATTCCAAAACCAGCCCCATACGTTCAAACTCATGAATCTCTTCCCATATCCGTGTGACCTTGGGGGGAAACCAGCGGTTGGAAAAGGTCACCACAAACACGCCGCTTTTGGTCAGCACCCGGGCCACCTCGTCAAACAGGGCAAACGGGTCGGTGAGATACTCGATGGATGCGGTACACACCACCGCGTCAAAGCTTTCGTCATCAAATGGTAACACCGGTGTTGTGTTGAGGTCATGGACCTCGGAATCGGTGAGTCGCGGGTTGGCGGCCAGTTCTTCGGCGTTCATGCCCAGCCCGGTGACTTTCGCAAAAGACCGGTCCTCTGGAAGATGGGAGTTCATGCTGCTCATCAGATCCAGAACCCGTGCGTTTTCCGGCACCAGGCGGCGATACAGATCGGTGATCACGGCCCGTGCCCGGCTGTCGATGTGGTTGACCATGCGGGGCTTTTCATAGAAAACAGAATCCGGCCGGGTGTCGCTCCGCGCAAACGGATGGGCGGCAAAGAAATCGGTGGCCCGGCCGTTGGCCCTTGCCTGAATACCGGGACCGTCGGTGACCGTTTCAAGCCATGCCACGGAAGACCCGCCCCGCTCGGCGATTTTGTCAAACACTTTTACCACCCGGGCTTTCATTTGCACGGGCTTTCCCGCCAGGGGGTGGTTGAGGTCGGCATAAAAGCGGGTCCCCTCTGTTTCCAGGAAGCGAAAGGGCGCCACATTGTCTTTGAATATGCCCGGCATTCCGGTAAGGCGTCCCTTGGGATAGAAGCGTCCGTAGGCCGGTACAATGTCATGGCCGTTGTCGCGGTTCCCGTTAAACTGGCCCAATCCGACGGTTTTTACCAGGCCGGGGTTGTGAAGCGGTACCAGGAGATCGGACGGTATCTCGAGATTGACGATATCTCCCGGTTGCCTGCCCGTCATGGCCTCAGAAAACCCTTTGGGAAAAAAGTCGCGCCAGAAGTTTACCTTTCTGGCAAGGTAGGTGTCGGTGTGGGAAACATTCCCGTGATTCCACGCCACTTCAAATTCGATGGATGCCAGGGCATCGGGCGCAATCGGCTTCATTGTGTCTCTCCTATAGTTTTCTGTCGGTATCGTAATGAGAATAAGCATGAAACATGCCATGTAAATAATAAAACCGCCGAATGCCCCTATGTTTTGAAAATAGAAGAAAAATAGTTGCATCTGAAAAATGCCTTCTTACTTTATACTTCGAAACGTGACAGGAAAACCGCAATATTTTTGATACGAAAGTGAATCAATGAAAAAGACAGGAATCATAATCATGGCAATAATGATGAGCATGGCAGGCGTTTTTTCCCAGGCTGACGGCGGTCCGGCAGGCGGGAGTGAAAAGGTGAAAACCGCCACCTTTGCCGGCGGCTGTTTCTGGTGCATGGAGCCCCCTTTTGAAAAACTGGCGGGTGTAAAGGATGTGGTGTCGGGTTACACCGGCGGTCGAACGATCAATCCCACCTACAAAGAGGTGACTTCCGGAAACACCGGCCATCTGGAGGCGATCCAGGTTATCTACGATCCGGAAAAAATATCCTACGAAGACCTTCTGGATGTGTTCTGGCGACAGATCGACCCCACCGACAGCGGCGGATCGTTTGTGGACAGGGGCCCCCAGTACCGGTCGGCCATTTTTTATCATGATGAGGCACAGCAGGCAGCGGCCCTGGCATCAAAGGAGACGCTGGCCGCATCGGGCCGTTTTGCCGCGCCTATTGCAACCGGGATTCAGCCGTTTACCGCTTTTTATCCGGCGGAAGATTATCACCAGGATTTTTACCGCACCAACCCCTCCCACTACAAACGGTACCGCACCGGTTCCGGACGGGACCGCTATATTGAGACCACTTGGGAAACACCGCCGCCGGAAGTATCTCGGCAGTGGAAACAGGGCGCCTATGTGCAACCTTCCGATGCCGAGCTGAAACAACGGCTTACCGGGCTCCAATACGATGTGACCCGGCGGGACAGGACCGAACCCCCTTTCAAAAACGAATACTGGGACAACAAACAGGCCGGTCTTTACGTGGATGTGGTGTCCGGTGAACCCCTGTTCCTGTCAACTGACAAGTTCGACTCCGGCACCGGATGGCCCAGTTTTACCCGGCCCGTGGCTGAAGATGCCGTGGTCTACAAGAAGGATCGCAGCCTGCTCATGACCCGTACCGAGGTGAGAAGCCGCCATGCCGACTCCCACCTGGGCCATGTGTTTGACGACGGCCCGCCGCCTGCGGGAAAACGCTACTGCATCAACTCCGCGGCCCTGCGGTTTATACCGGTCGAGGAACTGGCGTCCCAGGGGTATGGTGAGTATGTAAAGCGATTTGAGTAAATGCGCGGTCGTGTCATTGCCGGCAGCCGGTCCGGCTGCCGGCAATTCCGGCCAGCCGCCTGATCAGCTCCGGTTTGACCTGTGTTCCCAGGTCCAGGGCCTTCTGGCAGTGGGTTTGGGCACAGTCAAACAGCCCCAGGTTTAAACAGGCAATGGCGACCAGGTGGTGGGCCTCGCCATTGCCCGGTTCCAGGGTCACGGCCTGTTGCAGAACGGGCAAGGCCCGGGCCGCATCTCCCACATTCAGCAGGGCATTGCCCAGGTTTACGGCGTGTCTTGCAAGGTCCGGCCGAAGTGCCATGGCCTTTTCAAAGCACGGCAGGGCCGCATGATGCCGCCCGATTTTTCCATAAGCGCTGCCCAGGTTGTTCCAGGCGGCATAAGAGGCGGGGTTTTTTGCTGTCACGCTTTTCCACAGGGTCACTTCGTTTCTGTAGTTTTCCACCAGCCCCATGCTTTTGAGGCTCAGCAGAACGATGAGGGCAACGGTCGCTGTTCGGCCCGCCCGTTGAAAAATGGTTGCTGACCGGGTTTCGGTAAAAAAGCGGTCACGGATGGCTCTTCCTGCGAGACAAACCCCGGCAACAACAGCGGCAAAGATCACCGGTGTGGCCAGGTAGGCAAAATGGTCGGCCACAAAGGAAAACCGCATGGGATATACATTAAAGAATCCCATCACCGGGAAAAGAGCGGCCCCGTAGAGGATCAGCAGGGCCGGCCCGGCCCGGCGGGTCTGTTTTCGAAAGGCGATGATACCGGCAACCATGCCTGCCACCAGCACCGGGAAAATCCATTGCCACCAGGCAGTGGCGTCTATGGTCCATCTCGGGTAAAAGAAGATAAATTCAAAGGGCGCCAGGACCTTGTACAGGTAAAAAACAAGAATGCGGGCCGCCAGCAACAGGTGTTCAACCAGGCCCATGTGCCAGAGTTCTCCCGCAGCCCCCACCCGGGTTGTCTCAAGCCAGGCCGTGTGCAGTCCGGCGGCCGCACCTGTGATCAGCAGGGGGGCGGCTGTTAACATATCCCGTTGAGTGACACGTCCGGTTTTCCACCAGGCGAAAACCAGGGGCACCACGGCAAACCAGGCGGCCGCCGATTTGCTCAGCAGGGCGCACAGGTAAAACAGAAGTGCCCCGATGTAGCGGCCCATGCTGCCTGTCCGGTAGAACCGGAGATACCAAAGGGTTGCCGTCAGGAGAAAAAAGAGGGCCAGCAGGTTTTTTCTCTCTGTTATCCAGGCAACGGTCTCCACCTGAATGGGATGAATGGCAAACAGCAGGGCCGTGGCAAATGCGATGCCCGGCGCCAGGGCGGAGAATATCGCCAGCACCAGAAGGGTGTTTGCCGTGTGCAGGGCCAGGTTGACCGCGTGGTATCCGGCCGGATCGGTGCCCCATATCATGTGCTCCAGCCGGAAGCTGGTAAACACCAGGGGATAGTACTGGGGCATGTCGTGGGTCAGCCAGATATCCTTCAGCCCGCCGGGCCGGACCACGGCCGGGTTGTTGTACACATACTGATCGTCGTCCCAGATATAACCGTTTTTCAGCGACGGCCAGTAGACCATCAGGCAGAGCACCACCACTACAAGACCCTGGATAGTTCTTTTGCGGTTTATGCCTTGCGTCATGCCGGGTTTCTCCTGCTTGCCGTATAACAACTGCTATCGAAATCGGGGCCGAACAGCAGCCGTGGCATGGCGTGAATCGAACCTGGCTGCAATCGTTTTTCCTCGCATTTTTCATGAAACATCCGGTCTATCCCGGATACTTCACGAGTCGAGTTTGCCGCAGATGCGCGGCGCAGCATGTGAAGCCGTAGTCAATCTACTGCGAACATGATGCAACAAAGCAGATGCGGTGAAATCGGCTCGCCCGAAGGGTGAAATTTTTCGACATAAGATTGGCACAAAGTGCCTTAAGTCACTCATGGCAGTTTTTTAAAAAAATTGAAATAAATTTAAAATACTGTATCTTATATAAAAATAAACCAATGTCGAAAAACTTCATGAAGCATCCGGGCTACATTGTATACAGGTCATTGGACATGAACACCGGGTCGGTGGTCAGGTTCACGCCCAGGCGCCGGATACCCTCTTCGTCGCCGGGGGAGGGCAGGTGGGTCATGTGCATTTCGCACCCCCGGAACTCCTTTAGCCCCTCCATGGCCAGCTCCACGGTATGGTTGCTGATGGCGCTGATGGCCAGGGCGATCAGGGTTTCCTGAAGGTCCAGGCTCATGCTTTTCCCGCCCAGAATGGTGGTTTTCAGGTCGGTCACGGTGTCGCAGATGTTCTGGGGCAGCAGGTGGATCTTGGCCGGAATGCCGGCCAAATGTTTTAACGCCCGGGTGATCACGCTGGATGCGCCGTGCATGCGGGGGGAGTTGCTGCCCGCGATGATGGTGCCGTCTTTCAGTTGAATGGCGGCGCCGAAACAGACCCCCTCGTTGCCCAGCCTGGGGTCCTGTTCCGCGACCCTGGCCGCTTCCCTGGCCGGGCCCACCACCGGGCGGTCCTCCACGGTGAGATTGTACTCCTTCATCAGCAGGTCGGCCCGCTGAAGGGTTTTTTTGTCGGTCAGCCCCAGGACATATTCGCACTGGTACCGCAGGTAGCGGCGGATCAATTCCTGCTTGGCGGCGGCCTTTGCCCCTTCGTCATCGGTGATGGCGAACCCCACCCGGTTGACCCCCATCTCCGTGGGAGACCTGTAGCAGCAGGTGTCGCCGGAAATTTTTTCAAGAATCCGCCGTAGCACCGGAAAGATATCAACGTCCCGGTTATAGTTCACCGCCTGGGTGCCGTAGGCCTCCAGGTGAAAGGGGTCGATCATGTTGATGTCGGCCAGGTCCGCCGTGGCCGCCTCGTAGGCGGCGTTCACCGGGTGTTTGAGGGGCAGGTTCCACACAGGAAAGGTTTCGAATTTGGCATACCCCGCCTTGATGCCGCGCCGGTTGTCATGGTACATCTGGGAAAGGCAGGTGGCCATCTTGCCGCTGCCCGGCCCCGGGCCGGTCACGATCACCAGGGGGGCGTCCGTGGGAACGTAGTCGTTGACGCCGTAACCCTCTTCGCTGACGATCAGGTCCACGTCCGTGGGATAACCTTTTGTAAAATAGTGGATGAAAACATCGATCCCCCGCCGCTCCAACTTGTTTTTGAAGATCACGGCGGCCGGCTGTTTCTCGAACCGGGTAATGATAACCCCCCGGACCCGCACTTCCCACTTTTTCAGGTCATCGATGATTTTCAGAATGTCGGTTTCATAGGTGATGCCGAAATCGGCCCTCAGTTTTTTCCGCTCAATGTCGCCGGCGTGAATGCAGATCAGCACTTCGGCCTGGTCTTTGAGCTCCTGGAGCAGACGGATCTTGATGTTGGGGTCATATCCGGGCAGGACCCGGGCCGCGTGATAGTCGAACATCAGCTTGCCGCCGAACTCCAGGTAGAGCTTGTCGCCGAACTGCCGAATCCGCTGCCTGATTTCTTCCGCCTGCTCCCGCAGGTACCGTTCATTATCGAAAATCGCTTTCTGTGTCATTCAGGCTCCTGTTTTCTTCGATGCAGTGTCAAAAACGGTCCGCTCTCATGTTCAACAGCGGTGTCATGTTCTGGGACCATGCCGGGCTTCAGTTTTCAGCCCAGCCATGCTCTTTGTTCTTACGGCTGTGCTTTCGGGTCTTTTTCCATTCGATATCTTTTTTTCTGCCTTTGGGGTGTCCCGGTTTCGCGGTGCCGTAGTTTTCATCCGGCGTCGGGAAAAAGGAGCCGGCCCGGGTCTGCGTGCCGGGCAGCGGCGCTTCCACCGGTTCAGGCCTGGGCTTTGACGGGTGGGACGGCGCCACCGGTGGCCCGGAAAAACACCCGACCGGAATAAAATCCGCCAGAAACAGGTCGCCGTCGGCCTGCCGGAACGCCACGCCGTTTTCCAGGGCGGCCCGGGTCTCCACCACCAGAACCACCGGGTCGGGGTCCCGGCGCTTGCCGATCCGTTGGGCCATTTCCCGGTCCGGCGACAGCACCACTGCCTCGGCAAAGGATGGCGAAATGCCGACCTGGGCCACCCGGCCGTGGGCCCGCTGTCGAACGCAGGTGTAAAGCAGTTTGGGAAGGGCCGAAACCGGTTCTGCCGTTACGGCCAGCGCCTGATCTTTTGCGCGAATTCTGTCGTCCTCCAGCTCAAAGGGCACATCATCAAGGATCAGCGCAAGCGTATTGAGCATGGACGGCCGCACATGGCGCCACCCCTCCTCTTCATGCAGTGCCTTGATCAGTTCCTTGATCTTGACATATCCCGCTTCGTCCGGCACCAGGCCGAACTCGGCCGGGGACTGGCCCAGCATGTAGGCGATGACTTTTGCCAGCTTCCTGTTTTCCTTCTGGTTTGCCATTTATTTTTTCCGGCCCTCCTTGACCGGTCTTCTGTTTTTCTGGTATTTGTAGGCCTTATTTCCAACCCATGTCAAGAAGGAAGAGAACTATGAACCAGACCCGGTCAAAAACACTTTTCAAAGAGGCGGCAGCCCTTATTCCCGGCGGCGTGAACAGCCCTGTGCGGGCGGGAAAGGCCGTCGGCGCCACGCCTCTTTTTATCGATCGCGCCCAGGGCGCGGAAATTGTCGACGCGGACGGCAACGTCTATATCGATTATATCGGATCATGGGGCCCCATGATTCTGGGGCACCGCCATCCGGCGGTGATGGCGGCCATTGAGACGGTTTTAAAAAGAGGCCTGAGTTTCGGGGCCTCCACAGACCTGGAGGCCCGGCTGGCCCGGATGGTGGCAGACGCCATGCCCTCCATCGAAATGGTGCGCATGGTCAACTCCGGCACCGAGGCCACCATGAGCGCCATTCGCCTGGCCCGCGGCATTACCGGCAGGGACGGACTGGTCAAGTTTGACGGCTGTTACCACGGCCATGCCGACATGCTGCTGGTGGATGCCGGTTCCGGCGTGGCCACCCAAGCCATTCCCGGCAGCCCAGGGGTGCCGGCCGACGTGGTGCGCCACACCATCTCCCTGCCGTACAACAATACGGCGGCCCTGAAGGAGTGCCTGGACCGGCAGGGAGAGCAGATCGCCTGCGTGATCGTTGAACCGGTGGCCGGCAACATGGGCATGGTGGAACCTGATCCTGAATTTCTTTCCGCCCTGCGAAAGGAGACGGAAAAACACGGCTGCCTGCTGATCTTTGACGAGGTGATGAGCGGATTCCGGGTCGCCTATGGCGGGGCCCAGGCCCGTTACAGCATCACACCGGACATCACCTGCCTGGGCAAGGTCATCGGCGGCGGCATGCCGGTGGGGGCCTACGGCGGCAGCCGGCAGATTATGAAACACATCGCGCCCGAAGGCAACATCTACCAGGCCGGCACCCTGTCCGGCAATCCCGTGGCCATGGCCGCGGGCATTGCCACGCTGTCGGAGCTGAACAAACCCGGTGTTTATGAAGGGCTGGAGACCAGGACCCGGCGCCTGGCCGACGGATTGGCCCGAACCGCGGCCGATGCCGGTGTGCCGGTGCAGGCCCATGCCGTGGGCGCCATGCTGGGGCTTTTTTTCACCGACCGACCGGTGACCGATTTTGCCTCGGCAAAAACCAGCGACCTTTCCCGGTTTGCCGCCTATTACCGGGCCATGCTGGGAAAGGGAATTTTCCTTGCCCCTTCACAGTTTGAGGCGATTTTTGTTTCCACGGCCCACACCGACGACCACATCGACAGGACAGTGAATGCGGCAAAGGCGGTGTTCGCGGGTTTGTGATCGATTTGGACGGCCGGGAACGATATTTTGGAGAAGAGCGGCAAAAGATTCAGGGCCGAGGTCATCGGCCAGAATCAACAGGCGATTGCAGCGACCATCTCGATATTCCCCGGTTGCTGGATCGGCTGGCAGTTCAACGACGCGTGGTATCCTCAGATTACCGTTTTTCCCCGGCGATTCTTTCCGGCTCCTGCCCCGCACCAGAATCATCCCGTTGTTTCTTGAGCCGCTGGCGCAGGGTGTTGCGGCTGATGCCCAGCAGGGCGGCAGCCTGGACCTGGTTGTTGTCGCAGGACTCCAGGGCGTGGGTGATGGCGGCGGTTTCGACCACCTCCACAAGGTGAGCATGCAGGCCCTGGCCGGGGCGTTTCAGTAGTTGCGGCAGGATGTCGTCCAGCGTGGCCCGCAGCCGGGCCATGAGTTGCGTGGTGTCCAGGTCGCCGGGCAGGGGCTCGGTGTCGGCATCGGGAATCATGAGGCTGCCGTCGGGAATCACCTCCCCGGCGGTAAGCAGCACGGCCCGGCGAATGCAGTTTTCAAGCTCGCGTACGTTGCCCGGCCAGGAGTAGGCGGTGAGTTTGGTCAGCGCTGATTCGGAAAGATAGCACAGGGGCCGGTTGTATTCGGCGCAGAACCGGGCCAGAAAGTAGTCGGCCAGATGGGGAATGTCCTCCCTGCGCCGGCGCAGGGGCGGCAGGTCAATGGTTATCACCTTAAGCCGCCAGTAAAGGTCTTTTCGGAACCCTCCGGTTTCGATCTCCTGCTCCAGGTTCCGGTTGGTGGCGGCGATGACCCGGACGTCCACTTTGATGGGGCCGGACCCGCCCACCCGTTCGATCTCCCCTTCCTGAAGGGCCCGCAGCAGCTTGGCCTGAACGCCGGGAGCCAGTTCGCTGATTTCGTCGAGAAACAGGGTGCCCTGGTCGCACCGCTCCATCTTGCCGATATAGGTGCGGTCCGCTCCGGTAAAGGCGCCCCGCTCGTGGCCGAACAGCTCGCTTTCAAACAGGTTGTCCGGAATGGCGGCGCAGTTGACGGCGATAAAGGGCCGGTCGTTGCGGTGGCTGTGGTGGTAGAGGGCCCGCGCCACCAGCTCCTTGCCGGTGCCGCTTTCGCCGGTGATCAGCACCGGCACGTCATTGGCCGCCACCTGGCCGATGCGCTTGAAGATTTCCTGCATCTGTTTGCCGTGGCCCACTATTCGAATGGACCGGCTCTCATCAGCTCCCGTCGCGGTGTCCGGCCCTGCGCCGATGCGGACCCGCTCCTTCATCTGGCGGTTTACCGCCAGGGCCTCGGTGACGATGCGGGAGAGGTCCTTGCGGTCAAAGGGCTTGGTCAGATAATCGTAGGCCCCCAGTTTCATGGTCTCAATGGCCAGGTCGGTGGTACCATAGGCGGTCATGAGAATCACCGGGGTTTTTATCTCGATGCGCCGGATTTCAGCGAGCATGTCCAGCCCGTTGATGTCGGGCATTTTGTAATCCAGCAGGATCAGGTCGAAGTTCTGTTTCGGGATGGCGGCCAGGGCATCCCTGCCTGTGAGGCAGGCGGTGACGTCGTATCCCTTGCGCTGGAAAAACCGGCGAAGGAAATGGACCAGCCCTTCGTCGTCGTCGATGATCAGTATGTGTTCCATGGCCTCCATGACTTTCACTCTTTAACACAACCATGCCTTCCGAGTCCAGCACCAGGTGCGGTGAGGCAACGGCTGTCGGTTTTTTTTACAGGATGCCAAATATTCCGATATCGCAGATGGATCAAAAAACTTCAATCGAATTATTATTGAATAAAACTTATTTATTATCAAATAGTTGTTCTATTGTGAGCCTGTCCGAATACTGGCAGAGATATTGCATTGCCATTGTGAAAGCCTTTATTCAACAGGAAAAACGGGCGGCCCGTGCCATTTGGCGATGCCCCCATATTGTCGATATACACGAGGAGGCGGTCGATGAAAGATTTGCAAAAAGACCGGAAGGCCCAGGACCTGTACCGGCAGTTGATGCCCAACATGGCCGATTACGTTGCCCTGTACGCGAAAACCCAAAAAGACGCCATTGCCCTGATTGAACACAATACAGGGGAAAAGGTCTCCTGGAAAACATTTAACACTTCGGTGTCGGCCTTTGCGGCCAAGCTGCTCTCCATCGGGCTGAAAAAAGGAAATATCGTGGCCACCAGCCTGCCCCTGTTAAAGGAGCACGTCTACCTTATGTACGCCTGTTACCGTATCGGCGTGGTTATTGCGCCCCTTGACCTGCGGCTCAAGGCCAAAGAGATCCAGTACTGTATGGACCGGATGAAACCAAAAGCCTATTTTTTTCTCGGCAAAACACCGGTGGCCGACTTTCGGCCCATGATTCAGGAGGTCATGGCCCAGTGTCCTTTTGTGGTCCACTGGGTGCAGTTTCAGAAGGAAGCCGACCTGGTCATGGACGGGGCCGTCGGCATTTCCGATTTTGTAAAAGACATCAAGAAGGTCTTCATCAAGAGCCTGCTGACAGGCAGCGTGAAAAAGGCGCGCCGGCAGGTGGGAAAAAGGGACCCCTGCCTGATTATTTTCACCACCGGCTCCACCGGCTCTCCCAAGCCGGCCATGCTCTGCCACGAAGGCATTCTCACCCAGAACATCGGCCTGGCAACGGCCTTTGAAATAGCCAGAGACGATGTTTTTCTGGTCAACCTGCCGCCTTCCCATGTGGGATGCACCACGGAGCAGCTGGCCACCACGATATACGGCGGGGCCGTGTCCGTGCTGCTCCATATCTTTGATCCCAAATTGAGCCTTGAGGCCATACAAAAACACCGGGTCACCTGCCTGGGACAGATTCCGGCCCTGTTTAACATGGAGTGGCGCCTGCCCGATTATGACCGGTACGACCTGTCCAGCCTGCGGTTTGCCATTTACGGAGGCCAGGCCGTTTCCCGTGAGTTTTTGTTAAAAATGAAAAAAATGTCCCCGCAGATCGGCACAGGCCTGGGCCTGACCGAGACGTCGGGGTTCTGCACCTATACCGAGCTTGACGCCGGCGTGGATGAAATCGTAAAGAGCATCGGCTATGATATGCCCCTCTGTCCGCTGACCATCCGTGACCCCATAAATGCCGACGGCAGTGCGGGAGCTGAAAAGAAAAAAGACGAGGTGGGCGAAATCTGTTTTTCCGGGCCTCAGATTTTTATCGGCTACCTCAACGACCCGGAGAATACCGCGAAAACCATTTCCACCGAAGGGGTGTGCTACACCGGGGACTTGGGATATTATAACGGCGAGGGACTCCATTTTTCCGGCCGGTCCAAGCTGGTAATCAAGCCCAAGGGCTACCAGGTATTCCCGGATGACGTGGAACATCATATCGCGGAAAAGCTCAAGGGCAGGATCAGCCAGGTGGCCGTGGTGGGTGCGCCCCACGAGGTGTTTTCAGAAGGCGTCATCGCCTTTGTGGAGCCGGTGGAGGGCGAAACCCTGAGACCGGAAGACGTGATGGCCGCCTGCGACGATATCTCCGCCTATTCACGGCCCTCCCACGTGGAGATCATGGCCTTCGGCGCCTTCCCGCTCAACCGGGTGGCCAAAACCGATTATATGGACTTAAAGGAAAAGGCCCGCCAGGTGATTGAAAACCTGCGGTCTCAGGGCAAGTGGGACGCCGCTTGAGAAGCACTCGGTTGGAAGGGCGCATCAGCCGGCAACAGCGGCCGACACCGGGATAAAAATGGAGAAGGTGGTTCCGCCTTGTTGACGGCTTCTTACCTGAAGGGTGCCGCCGTGACTTTCGACGGTATGCAACACAAGGGGCAGGCCCAGGCCGGTGCCCGACGCCTTTGTGGTGAAAAAAGGCTCAAAGATCGTATTGATGCGCTCTTCGGCAATGCCGTGGCCCGTGTCTTTGACATCAATGCGAACGCACGGGATGCGGACTTTGTCCTTGTCAAAAAGGTCGGCCGTGGCCGAAACGGTCACGGTACCGTGGTCCGGCGTGGCCTCCAGGGCGTTGACGATCAGGTTGATCAGGGTTTCGGAAAGCAGGGGCCGGTCCCCGGTGACAGGCGGCAGGTTTTCTTCCGTGTGGACGAGCAGCGAGCACTCCTGCCGATTGGCCAGGGGCTTGACCATCATCACCACGCTGGCGACCAGGTCGGCCATGTCGATTTCCGAAAACACCGGTTCCCTGGGCCGGGCAAAGTCAAGAAACCGGTTGATGGTGCCCTCCATGCGCTGGATCTGCTCCATGGCGATGCGAAAATCCTCCTGATCTTCGGCAGAGAGCCGGGCCAGGTCCTGCACGGACTCTAAGAAAAGTTTGAGGGAGGTCAGCGGGGTCCGGATTTCGTGGGCCACGGCCGCGCCCATGCGGCCCATGGCGGCAAACTTTTCAGACCGCTCGGCAATCAGCCGGGTCTCGGCAAGCATGGTGTCGGTTTCCCGAATGCGGGCATCCTTTGACACCACCTCCTGCTCCAGGTCCTGCTGCCGGGCCTTGAGCTTTGCCAGCATGTTTTCGACGGCCCGGTAGAGTATACCGATCTCGTCGCGCCGGGTGGTTTTCAAATCGGCCTGCTCAAACCGGGATTCGGCGATAAACCCGGCGGCCCGGCTCAGGCTGCGAATGGGCCGGACAATGTGATGGCCCACGATCCAGGTCAGCACCATGGCAATGGCAATGGCCAGAAACAGGGTCATATAGACGATCAGCTTGAGCTTTTTCGCGCTTTCAAAGGCTTCGGCCCTGTCCTGCTCCACCACGACAAACCAGTCAGTGCCGCCCACGCCCAGGGATGTGCCCAGCACCTCGATACCCCGGTAGTCCAGGTAGGCCTTTTTGCCGTCCCGCTTTTCAAATATGTTTTGAAAGCTGCCGGTCTGGGTGATGTTTTCCGCAAAAATGCGGGCCGGGTCCTTGTGCGCCAGAAACCGGCCCTCCCGGTCCACCAGGTAGCACTCCCCGGTGTTGCCCAGCGAGACGTTGAGAACGAAAAAAACGATGCGGGCCGTGCCCACCCGGCCGTACAGGGTGCCGGCCAGTTGGCCGGCGTCGTTGATTACCGGCGCGGCAATCAGAAAGGTGGATTCGCTTTCGCCGGACAGCAAAGTAATATCGGACATGAACAGGTCGGGCCGCACCGCGTACCGGCCCGAAGCCGGCGCCGGCCCCATGGCAAAAACCGTCTCCCCGGAGGCCGACACCAGTGTAAAGTCCCGGTACACCCCGTATTTTTCCCGCATCAGCTCCAGGTAAGGCCCGATCAGGGCCGGGTCCATGGATTTGACAATGGAGGTCCCGGCCATCACCGTGATGTCGGCCTTGCGTTCGCCAAGCCAGTGTTCCAGAAGGGCTGCCTTGTCCTGGGCCAGGTTCTGAAGCTGGCGCAGCACCATGCGGCTGATCAGGGCCTCGGTGGTGGTGATGGAAAACCACCCCATGATCACCAGGGGCACAAGGGCCACGGCCAGGAAGATAATCAGCAGCCGGCTGCGCAGGGTTTGAGTGGGACGTGGTGTCATGGTCGAAAGCATACTATGGACACAGGGATGGCTGTCAAGACATAAAGGGATCTCTAAAAACATATTGTTTTATTATGGTTTTCAAAGGCATCGTGCGGTATAAAAATTTTCAGAAGAAACAATAAATACGGACGTTGAGGAGAAAAAGTGATGATATCGACGATCGGGAACCCGGCCAATTTTATACTGGATTACCCGGCCCCGCCTTTTTAATTGTCTTTATCCGTATAACAGTGTAGCTTACAAAAACGTAATTTAAATAAAGCACCCATTCGTTTTGGTGATATCCGTCAGTCCGACGGGTTTTATAAAATTGACAAAAGGAACCGCCATGAAAGAACTGGAAAAAATAACTCTATTTTACGAGATCAGCAACGCGCTTAACGAGCACCTGGATCTGGAGCGGTCTTTGTACAACGTGCTGGGAATCCTGGCCGACCAGATGGGCATGGTGCGGGGCAATATCGCCATTTTAAACCTCATGCGCGATGAGATCACCATGGAAGTGGCCCACGGCATCTCCAAGCAGGCCATGAAAAAGGCCACCTACAAAGTAGGTGAGGGGATTATCGGCGAGGTGATCAAGTCCGGCAAGGGGGTGGCCATTCCCAAGATCAGCGAAGAGCCCCGGTTTTTAAACCGAACCGGTTCCCGGCGAAAGGGGATTGATGAAGAGATATCCTTTCTCTGCGTGCCTATTAAAAAGGGTAACCAGGTAATAGGCACCCTGAGCGTGGACAAACCCTATGATGCCGACTACTCCCTGGCCGACGGCAGGAAGATGCTTTCCGTGGTGGCTACCATGATCGCCCGGCACGTGATCAACCTGGAGAGCATCCGCGCGGAAAAGGAGCGGCTGGAAGACGAAAACAAGCGGCTTCAGGATGAACTGGAGCGCAAGTACAGCTTTACCAGCATCATCGGCAACAGCAATAAGATGCGGGAAGTGTTCCAGATGGTCTCCCGGGTCTGCCGCAGCAACGCTACGGTGATCCTGCGGGGGGAGAGCGGCACCGGCAAGGAGCTGGTGGCCAACGCCATCCATTACAACAGCGATCGGGCCGGCCGGCCGTTTGTCAAGGTCAACTGCGCGGCCATTCCGGAAAACCTGATCGAAAGTGAACTGTTCGGCCATGAAAAGGGGTCTTTCACCGGCGCGATCCGTCGCCAGGAGGGAAAATTTGAAATGGCCGGCAAGGGGACCATTTTTTTAGACGAGATCGGCTCCATGAACATGGACGCCCAGGCCAAGCTGCTGCGGGTGCTTCAGGAAAAGGAGTTTGAGCGCATCGGCGGTCACCAGGTGATTCGGGCCGACGTACGGGTGATTGCCGCCACCAACAAGAATCTGGAGGCTGCGGTGGAAGCCGGCACCTTTCGCGAAGACCTCTATTACCGGCTCTGCGTGTTTCCCATCTACCTGCCGCCCCTGCGGGAGCGCAAAACCGACATCTCCCTGCTGGCCGAGTTTTTTCTGGAAAAGTATGCCACGGAAAACAACCGCAAAATCAAGCGGCTCTCCACCCCGGCCATTGACATGCTGATGCAGTACCATTGGCCCGGCAACGTGCGGGAGCTGGAAAACTGTATGGAGCGGGCCGTGCTGCTGTGCGAGGGCGAGGTGCTGCACAGCTACCACCTGCCGCCCACCCTTCAAACCGGCGAACACTCCGGCACCCTGCCCAACCGGACCCTGGACGAGGCCGTGGCTGCGGTGGAGCAGGATATGCTCATCGACGCGCTGAAGAACACCCGGGGCAACATCACCAACGCCGCGGAGATGCTGGGCACCACGGTACGCAAATTTGCCTACAAGGCCCAGCGGTACGGCATTGATTACCGGACCTACCGGTAGAACGCCTGACGGCGTCACTACGAACAGGGGGGAAGTCTTGAGCGAAGGACTGTTTGTAGTGTGCCCGTGAGGGCATCGAACCCGGACAGCCGTAGAACGCCTTACGGCGTCACTAGGAGCGGGGCATACCCAACGCCTGCTTCACCCGTTCCGGAAAGTTGGTAAACACGCCGTCAACCCCCATCTTCCGAAGCCGCAGTATCTCTTCAACCGTGTTGGCGGTAAAAACAAAGGCCGGCCGGCCGAGACCGTGGATTTCGTTGACCAGTCCGGCAGTTACAAAATCGGCGTCCAGGTGAATCGAAAAAGGGGAGAGGTCTGCTGTCAGCCGGTCCAGGTCCAGGGGCGCGCCGGTGAGGTTCGGGGCCACGGGCAGGGCGGGGCAGAGCGTTTTTGCAGCCTTTACCTGGCGGTGGTCAAAGGAGGATATCAGAAAGTCATCGTACCGCCATCCGTGGTGTTTAACGTATGTTTCAATCAGGTTCGCCACCGGTTCGGCGGTGCCGGGCCCCTTTAACTCGATGTTGATTTTTATTTTGTGGTCGGTTGTCTCCAGCACTTCGGTCAGCAGGGGTATTTGCTGGCCGTTGCCCGCATCCAGGCTCCGCAGGTAGGCAATCGAGCTGGTCATGACGTATCCGGCGCCGTTGGTGGTTCGCTCCAGCCGGTTGTCGTGAATCACCACCAGGGCGTTTTCCACGGCAAACACATCCAGTTCGATCCAGTCGGCGCCCAGCTCCACGGCCTTTTGAAAGGCGACCAGGGTGTTTTCCGGCGCATGGCCGCTGGCGCCCCGGTGGGCCAGGCAGATCAATTTTGATAAAGAGGTCATATGAACCGCCTTTTGCTGGTGGAACTGGTGCGGTAGGCCTGGGTGTACCGGATGGTCTCCCGAAACCAGACCGGCGCGGCGATTGCCAGCAGCGGGCAGCGGCTTTCGCCATTCGGGCCGGTGGCACAGATGTTTTCTCCACGTGCCAGTACCGGCACCACGGCCTGCATCAGCGGGTTTGAAACAGCTCCTGCTTCTTCCATATTCACGCGATTCTCTTGTGCCACGGCCAAAAGGGTGTTCCACAAGTGACCTTCAGGCACATGGTAATCGGTCCCGGCGCCGGCCCTGGCTGGTTCATCGCAGGAAACCGTGTCGCTCCTGCAGAGCAGAACGCTTTCCACGGGCAGCCCTTTTGACCGGAGATCGGTTGCAACGGCACAGGCCCCGTCACTGCCGCACACCACGATTCTAGGGTGGGCGCTCACATCTTTTTTCGGCCGCCGGTCCTGGCTAAACACCCGCTTTTTTACCACCAGGTCCGGCCGCCAGTACATATCGGCAAGTATGCGTGCCGCCTGGTCTGCCGGGGCCTGCCGCACATCGACCACCTGATAGTGGTTGCGGACGTTTTTCAGCGTTTTCTGAATAACGGCAACCACAGCGGTCTGCCTGGAAGGGTCTATATGGGTGCCGAGAAAAAACATTTGTGCCCTCAATGCCGGGAAGCAAGATTAATTCAGTAAGACATTATAAGGGAAGGGGAAATGCGGCGTAAACAGGAAAGTGGTCCGACGGAAAGATGTCGGCAAAGCGGTCGGTGATGATTCGTCTTTCTGTCGGGCCGCCCAGGCTGCGGAACAGAATCCAGTCGATCCGGTCGGAAACCGGTTTGCCTGTGAATTTGTGAAAAGTGCCGGTGTTGTCTCCGTCAAACGGATCAAAAAAGGGTCGTGCCAGCCGGTCCGGATCGGTAAAGGCCCGGTGGCAGGCGCTGTCCGGCCCCGCGTTGAAATCGCCGGTGATCAGGGCGGGCAGGGTGGGGCCAGAAAATTTTTCAAGGCGCGCAAGCAGAATGGCCGCGCTTTTAACCTGGACCGGTGCGTCAAAGTCAAAGTGGGTGTTGGCGCAGACCGTGCGGAGCCCCTCTTTTTCAAACGCCCCTATCACGCACTGCCGGGGCCATCGGCTGTCGGGCATACGGCTGGGAATGTCCGGGGTGTCGCTTAAAAAGAAGCGGTCGCAGCCACGGCAATTCCAGCTTTTGTGGTAAAAGATCAGCACATCCTGCCATCCGGCCGGGGCCGGCGCCCGCTTGCCGATTGCATGGTAATCGGAAAGCAGGCCTGCAAAAAAAGCGGCCTGAAACCCGTTGACCTCCTGCATGCCGATAAAATCGGGCCGGTACTGCTCAAACAGGGCGGCAAAGCCGGGTTTCCGGTTTTCCCAGCTGTGTTCGCCGGCATCGGCCAGGCCGAAGCGGACATTGAGGCTCATCACGGAAACGCGGCCCGTGCTCTGGGGCTGATCTTTCATCCGGTTACTATTACCCGGCTCACCGGGTATTGTCAACGAGGGGCATGCCGGGTACAGGACCACTTTTTCTCCTTGACACCGGCCCGGCCACCGATTAAATATAACGATACATTTGTTCCGGGCGCGTAGCTCAGTTGGTTGGAGCGCTGCCTCGACACGGCAGAGGTCACAAGTTCGAGTCTTGTCGCGCCCACCACCGGAACCCTCAGGGCTTATGGCGGTCAACGCCATAAGCCCTTTTTTCTGCCTGGAATTAAAACTCACCGCAGAGACGCAAAGGACGCAATGAAAAACAAGTATGCCGCAACGCATGCTCCTGTTCCTAGTGACGCCGTCAGGCGTTCTGCGGCCGGACTGCCCCGATGCCCTTACGGGCACACTACAAACGGAGTCTTCCTCCGTAACGCATTGTCCTGTTCCTAGTGACGCCGTCAGGCGTTTTACAGCCGGACATGTTCAATGCCCTTACGGGCACACTACAAACGCATTCTTTACTCGCAACTCATTTTCCTGTTCGTAGTGACGCCGTCAGGCGTTTTACAGCTGGACATGTTCGATGCCCTTACGGGCACACTACGAACGGGTTTTTCGTCCGCAACGCATTTTCCCTTGTTTGTAGTGACGCCGTCAGGCGTTCTCCGGCCGGACTACCCCGATGTTTTGCCGGTTGACTTCATTCTCGCTTGTCATTAAGATGGGCAAAACAGAAAACTCCTAAATTCACAGGGGAAAACCATATGTCCAACCTCCGGCTGGTAGGCATGATCATAGGGATCGTGCTTTTTCTCTTGAGCTTTCGTATTTTCCGCGGCCAGAAGTGGAACAGGGCCAACTTTTTCCTGTTTGCCGCCTCCGGCCTGTTTCTGTTTGCCCTTTCCCTGAACCCTGCCCTGATCAACATTCTTCGGCGCATGCTGGCTTTGGATAATGCGGAGAGCGGCAGGTTGCTGGCGTTATTGATTCTGTCTGTGGTTATCCTCTGGTTTGCCGTCATTCTGATGCGCACCTCTTTTCTCAAGCACAAATACCAGTTTGACCGGTTTGTGCGGGCTGTAGGCATTTCAAGTTACATTGAAAAAATCCGGACCGACCTTGCCGGGTGCGACGTGGCCGTGATTATTCCCGCTTATAATGAGGCGGATAATCTTAAAGAGGTGCTTCCCCGCATTCCAGCGGAGGTGGGCGGGTTACGGCTGGGCGTGGTGGTGGTGGATGACGGCAGTGAGGACGGTACTTATGAGTGCGCGCTTGCAGAAGGAGCGTTTGCGGTGCGCAGCCCCATCAACCGGGGGGGCGGGGCCGCCCTGCGGCTGGGCTATGATACGCTGCACAAGGCGGACATCGACATCTGTATTACCATGGATGCCGATGGCCAGCACAACCCCGAAGAAATTCCCGCGCTGCTTGCCCCGCTGCTGGAAGACAAATGCGATATCGTGATCGGCTCCCGTATCATTGGTTCACGGGAAAAAGACAGCCTGTTCCGGCTGGCCGGGGTCTATGTTTTCAGTTTTGTCATCAACCGGCTCACCGGTCTTAAAATTACCGATCCCTCCAGCGGGTTCCGGGCCTTTAAAATGGATGTGGTCCGCCGGATTCCCTTGGACGAAGACCAGTTTCACACCAGCGAACTGATTATCAACGCAGCCAAGGGCGGCTTCCGTATCTGCGAAGCCCCCATCACCATTCTGAAGCGAAAATACGGGGAAAGCAAAAAAGGCAGAAATTGGCTCTACGGCCTTAATTTCGGCAAAATCGTCATTCGAAGCTGGTGGCGATAAGCGGTATGGCCCGGTGAGCGCCGGCAGAGAAAAGAGAATTACAAGCCAAGCTTAATCCCTGTCGATCACATATTTGGCGGCCCCCAGACCCCAGGTAACCGGTTTCAAAAATGAGAGTAAAACAGTCAGCGGCAACAGGCCGGAATCGTTTTTTATAATGAATTTGTAAAATTCACGGTTGGACAACAGCAGCAGGCCGGAACACAGGGCGATACAGGCCAGCCCCAACCCTGGAGACAAAACCAGCAGCAGGATTCCCAGTAAAATCCCCGCCGCCAGTGGCGGCTGCCATTTGACGCTTTTTTCAACATAGTTGTCCGATACGGCGGTCTTTTTATGCCGGAAAATGTTCCGGGTGCGGGTGGTTCCCCGCTTGTATTGTTGTTTGAGATACTTGGTGATGCTGTCCGGATGCTCATGATAGACAAGGATATCCGGGTCAAAATTCAGCTTGTGCCCGTTTTCTACCAGCCGGTAACAGAAATCGAAATCTTCGCCTGACGCCTGCTTAAACCCGGTGTCAAACCCCCCGGCCTCCAGAAATACATCTTTTTTAAATACACAGTTGTAGGTGCCGAACGCCTTGGTCTGGCCCGGCAAAGCCTGTTGATGACGGAACTGGATTTCCAGGCCCACATACCTAGCTACGGCCTTTTCGGTGTTAAACGTCCGGTATCCGCCGCCCATGCCGGCAATATCGGTCTTGTCAAAGTGGGGCGCATACCGGGAAAGGATATTCGGCGGCGGAATGCAGTCGGCATCGGTAAAAAAAAGCAGGTCTCCGGAAGCGGCTTTCGCCCCGTTGTTTCTGGCGGCAGCTGGCCCCTGGTTTTTTTGGTGAATATATTTTACAGACGGGTATTGCCGGACCATGTCAGCGGTATCGTCGGTGGAACCGTCATCCACCACAATGGTTTCAAAGTCAGAATAATCAATTTTTTCAATGGCGTCCAGACAGCGGCGCAGCATTTCGCAGGAGTTGTAAGCAGGAATGACAATGGTGAAAAACACGTTGTCTCTATCCCTCATTATTTTGGTGGTTCTTTATTGATAAAAAATCATCTTTACTGGGAATTTTAATGAAAGGAACCAGCAATGCGCCGACCAGAAAGGTCCAGTAGGTAGAGAGTGCTCTGTCCAGAAAAACGGTTGACAGGGCGATTTCCGGGGCGATGCCGAACGCCTTGAAAACAAGCAACCCACTGACTTCAGTGATACCGAACCCCCCTGGGCTGACGGGCAGGGCGGTCACGGAATAAGCCAAACTGGGGATTAACAGTAGGTAGAAAAAATTAAACTCAACCCCAAAGGCTCGAAGCAGGATCCATATACGCAACGACTCAAACATCGTAGTGATGACCAATAAAACCAATATTCCGGCCGGCACGCGCGGCTTAGTTTTTAAAAACCGTTTGATGCCGGATGCGGTTTGTTGACCGACATCGCTGATCGCTGTTAAAAGGGAGATGATCCTTTTTGGTATCGTATTGCGGAATTTTTCAATCAGGAAGAGGAGCTTATCGGATGAAAATACGGCAGACATTATCGTGGCTGTATATCCTGCATACAACATGACAGCAACGATAATCATGGCCGTGTAATATTCCGGCAGTAACCTGAAAAACAGGGCCAGTCCGATGACTGTCAGGATAATCTTTCTGATGTTCTGTGAGGAACTGATGACCAGACAGAATGCGAAAGCGTCATTGAATTTTATTTTTCCCTTGCTGAAACTATATAGCCCCCAAGGCTCTCCAAGCATGGCGCCGGCTTTTGCCGGTAATATATTTGAAAGGTAAGTTGTGGAGAAGAAAGTTTTTAATATCGCAGCAAATTTAATCGTTCCGAATGTGTTTACCAAGTATGTCCGGATGGTGACCATTACAAAAATATGGCTTATAGTGATAATTAATGCCAGCAATACAATCCATGCATTAACGTTTTGCAGCAGTTCGGCCAACTTGCCACAATCCAGATGCGCCAAGGCTATAATGAAAAAGAGCAGCCCCATTATCAATTTAATATATTGGCGTTTCCGCTTATCATTTTTATTCATAGCCCAGTTCCTTCAATTTGGGCATTAATCTTGCCAGTAACAGGACCTGCTCTTTTTCTGAAAATTCATTTTTCCATTTTTGTGTATTATCGGATTTCAGTTTTACATCGACATAGTCTCTTTCTGAAAAACGGCACTCCAGAAACGTAAGAAGTTTTTTCATTGTGCCTGGACCGTCCTTGATGAGATCTTCATAAGATACGGTGGTGATGTTGCTCAGGCCGCAGGCCGCTATATCGGTTTCCACCGCATTGATACAGGCCAGCCACTGACAGGCGCAGAATTCGAGCCGGTTGCGGATTTTAAGCTCCTGTTGATAGCCATAAAATCGGGGGCCCCATCCGGTATCTCCCTCCCAGCGCAACCGGGACAACAGTTGGCCGTGTTTCAAGAGGGGCCGGGTCTCGTGCCAGAGAAACCGCAGCTTGTCGGTCCAGAACGGCTCATAACTCAGCCGGTCCGCCAGATAGGCCCAGCCGCTTCCGGAAAGGCTTTTGTCGGTGGCAATCTCGTCCATCAACTGCCAGCGTTTATAGATGGACAGGGTCGCGTCCCGGCCATCCCGGACAATATGGATCCATTTGGCTTCTGGAAAAATTTTATTGATAAACGGAATACGCAGAGAACTGCGAGGTGATTTGTCGATAAGAATCTGATAACCGGTTTTTACCCTGTAACGGTCAAAACTTTTTTTGATAAATCGGGTAACCTTGTCGGTCGCGTCTGCCGCAGTGAGTACGTCATCCGGCCGATCCCAGAAATAGCGCTCCCACACATAATAGGGTTCGTACCGAATACCGATGGACGGGTGCCGGCCAAGCAGGTTAGCCAGCAGAGTGGTTCCGGACCGGGGTGAGCCGACGATGAATGCGTACATATATATTTAGCTCTCTAGTTCGTTAATGCTTGGCAGGGCATACATATCAGCAGCTGTTACCTACTGTCTTAAAAATGTCGCAATTCCGGACTGACAAAATTCAGGGCGGCGTTAATCTGCTCTTGATCCGGGTTGATGGATAGAAAACGGATAATCGTTTCAATCTCTTTTTCTGGTTGTTGTGTCAGGTGTTCAAACTGGATTTTCAGATGAGGCTTGTCGATGACAAACGTATCCAGCAGATCATAGTAATGAGCGATTATCTTTTGCACCTCCTGTTGAGAAACATTAAGAAATCGAATGGAGTTTGTCAGGTAGGACAGTATTGTAAAATAGTCTCCTTGCCTCATATAATAAACGATATTTTCCAGCCGGTGACGGCTGAATCGTTTGTTGAGTTTGGTATGCCGAGACCGGGTCAGCCGGTCCAGGTCTCGCCCGGCAATAATCCAGCGGGGGTTTTTCAGGTATGAGGTCAATAAGGGCCACAGAAGGGAAAGCCGGGGCTCTTTAACACCCCATGCAGCACCCTTTTGTTGTCTTTCGCGGATTAATCCAACCAACTCCTGCTGATATTTTTTACCGATAATTAAAAGTCGATCCTGATCAACCCGTCTCTGATAGCCCGGGGAAATATTATATCGAAACCAGATTTTCCCCAGAATATTGGAAAAAGACTCGTCCTCGAACAGTCCCTTGGGGTTGATCCGTTGCCCCTGTTTAAGGCTGCTGCCCATGTTAACCCCCAGAGCGTGCAGTACCCCAGCAATCAGTGAAGATCCGGAGTTGGGGTAGCACAGAACGGGAACTTCCGGAGGAGGGGTGGAGCTGGTCTCTGTCATAATGCCTATTTTTTACGATATACTTAAACTCTTTAAGATTTACTTCCAGTGGTATAATCCAGAAACTTCAAAAATCCGTAGAACTTGGATTTAACATCTCCCCAGGTCCGTATGCCTTGGGCGATTCGCCACATCTGTGAGGGCCTCAGGTAAAACTCTTTGAGTCCCCTGTCCACCAGTTCGTTGATCTCCGCGGTGGTCAGGTTGTTGTATTTCAGATTGGTGATCTGCTCCTTGGCCGGGTTGAGCCATTCGGTCCAGTCGTTGGTAATGAGATATCCTTCCTTTTTGGCCTGATCATACATTTCCGTTCCCGGATAGACGGTGATCCCGGTAAACTGGATGGTGTCCATGGGAATACTTTTGGCAAATTTAATGGTTTTTATGGCGCTTTCACGGGTTTCACCTGGCGCGCCGATCATAAAGCAGCCGTGAACCTTGAGTCCTGCTTTTTTTGCTGCCCGGGCAAAGCGGATGGACTGTTCAATCGATGTCCCTTTTTTAACGGCCTTCAATTGTTCATCCGTGCCGAATTCAAAGCCCACATTCAGCCATCGGAAGCCGGCCCTTTTCATCAGGGGAAACAGCTCCGGTTTACAATCAACGCGGGCGTTGGTGGAGATGCTGATCTTCAGGTTCCGCCGTAGAATCTCTTCGCAAACCCCCTGGACATGCTTGGGTGAGGCGGTAAAGGTGTCGGTCTCGATCATGATTTCCGCCAAGTTAGGAAAGAGTTTGTAGTCGTATTCAATTTCATCGACCACCAGCCTGGGGTCCCGGTTCCTCAGTTTGCGGCCGTACATGATCTGGGGATCCCGGCAGAATGTACAAAGGTTGTTGCAGCCCCGGCCCGATATCAGGGTCAGGTAGGGAGACCGTTTGCCAAAGGCGGGATACCATTCCGGCTGGATATGGTGCCAGGCAGGGAAGGGCAATTCGTTGACATCGATCGGGGGGGCATCGGGGTTGTGGCAGACCTTATTGTCTTCAAGGTAGGAAATGCCGTTTATTTCCGCCAATGGGCGACTGTCGGCCATGTCTTTCAACTGATAATCGTATTCCCCACGGGCAACCACATCCACGGCGCCGTTGCTGATTTCAAAAGTGTTGTCTACCGTGGCACTGACATGCTGGCCCACCAGCACCGTCAGGCAGCCGGTTACTTGTTTAAGTTTGTCTGCCCACTCGATATCGTTGTAAATACTAGGTGTTGTGGCCAGTATGACCAGCACGTCCGGCGAAAACTCCTTGGCCTGTTTCAGGATATCGGCTTCCGGGATATCCAGAGCAGTGCCTTCGATATATTTAACTTCGTGTCCTCCTTTCTCAACCACGGCAGCGGCGGTGAGCAGGTAGTCGGGATGCCGTTGAACACGGCCCCGGGATTTTGCCGCCCAGCGGGCGTTTCGGGTGAAGCCTTCTACAAATGGCGGGCTCAGAAAGAGGACACGGCTCATGGTGGGCGATCCCTTTGATATTGTTTGTGCTTGTAGCGGTTATTTTTGAGGGGATGGTATAATACCTCCTTGTTTTTTTCAATGTAAAACACCACAGGCAGAATCCGGCGGCACAATTATCGTCACTGTTGATGGGAAACTGATTGATGGGGCCGCAGTTTTATATTTTGAATTTTTGCTTTATCCTCTCATGTCCGGCATGGTATGCATGATCAATCGGTCCTAGCCCGGATATTTCATGAAATATCCGGGCTAAGGAAGCGACTGTTTACGAATAATGTCATGAATTTTATAAGGTGAGGCGCATTATGGAACAGCCGATACTGTTTGATTGCGAAGATGGAGTGGCGATTATTACTTTGAACCGTCCGGAGCGGCGCAATGCCATCAACCAGGCCCTGCTGCAGGGGCTGTATGACGCCATTGACCGTGTGGCCGGCGATAACACCATCAAGGTGGCAATTATCACCGGAAACGGCAAATCTTTCTGCTCCGGCCTGGACCTGGCCTGCCTGGCCACGGACAACCTGATCGACCCCAGGGGCGACGGCCGGGACATGGTGGACGTGATGGGGGAGTGCGAAAAGCCCATTATCGGTGCGGTCAACGGCTATGCCATCACCGGCGGTTTTGAGTTGGCGTTGAACTGTGATTTTCTGATCGCCTCTGAAAACGCCTCGTTTGCCGACACCCACGCCAAGGTGGGGATTCAGCCGGGGTGGGGCATGACCCAGTTTTTACAGCAGGCCGTGGGGCGGCGCCGGGCCAAACAGATGTCGCTGACCTGCGAGTTCATCTCAGCGGGCAGGGCACTGGAGTGGGGCCTGGTAAACGAGGTGGTGGCGCCGGATGTCCTGATGGAGCGGGCAAAAACCATTGCCCGCCAGATATGCGCGGTGAACTTTGACATGGCCCTGACCGTCAAGCGGCTGATCGAGCACCGCGACAAGGCCTTTTTTGTGGATGCCCTTACCAATGAGCGCAAAGGGTTGAAAGAGCTGGCCCGGCTGACGAAAAGTTGATTTTTTTGAATAGGGTATTTGGTCAATTTTACGCTGGATTGCCCGGTCAAGCCGGGCAATGACGAGGATGGTGGGATGGCAATTTTACGCTGGATTGCCCGGTCAAGCCGGGCAATGACGACTACGTATGCCGTCACCCTCGGGCTTGACCCGGGGGGCCAGAATAAGAATGGCATTATTCCTATTAACAAGGAGCCAAATCAATTTTATTCTGGATTGCCGGATCAAGTCCGGCAATGACGGAATGTGGTAGCGGGTCAATCTTACGCTGGATTGCCCGGTCAAGCCGGGCAATGACATGTTTGCGCCGGGTTTTCTCGTAGAAAAGCTTGACATTCCCTCAGGCAGTCCTTATCAATAAGTCACCATAACATAAATTTTGAGTATATGCTCACAACAGACTATGCCGAGACCTACGAAAATAAGAACGGTTGTATCTGAACCGGATGTCTGCTACTTCAAGCCCCGGGGGGTTCCTCTGCGCATGCTCAGGGAGGTGGGGCTGACCGTGGATGAACTGGAAGCATTGATGCTGGCCGACCTGATGGGGCTTTCCCATGAGGAGGCGGGAGGGCGCATGAACATTTCCAGGGCCACTTTCGGCCGGGTGGTGCGCAAGGCCCGGAAGACTGTGGCCGATGCCCTGGTCAACGGCATGGCCATTCGCATCGAGGGCGGTAACTATCTTCGCACCGGGCCGGACGGGGCAGTGCTTTTCTGCGGCAAATGCCGGCAGGAGTGGCCTGTTGTATCAAGCGGCGGGACGCCTCATGAGTGCCCCATGTGCAAAAAGGAAGAAAATAAAAAGGCGGAAGAATAACGCCAGGGTTGATATAGATAAGGAGCAGAACCATGAGCAACACACAGCAGGGCGTTCCGCTTTGCGGAACCAAGCAGAAGCAGCAACAGCAGCAACGGGATCCGGGGGCCGGCATTGAGGAGTCTCTGGCCCGGATCAAGCACAAGTTTATTGTGATGAGCGGCAAAGGCGGTGTGGGCAAAACCAGCACGTCGGTCAATCTTTCCCTGGCCCTGGCCGACCGGGGGTTCAAGGTGGGGCTGATGGATGTGGATATTCACGGCCCGGACATTCCCCGCATGCTGGGACTGACCGAGATGCCCGGCGTGACACCGGAGCGGAAAATGATCCCGGTGCCCTATTCGGACAATCTTTCCGCCATTTCCATTGAATCACTGAGCCTGAGCAAGGACGATGCCATCATCTGGCGGGGGCCCATCAAGCACACCGTTATTCAGCAGTTTATCGGTGATGTGGCCTGGGGGGACCTGGACTTTCTGATCATTGATTCGCCGCCGGGTACCGGGGACGAGCCCCTGACCGTGGCCCAGCTGATTCCCGGGGCAAAGGCCATTATCGTGACCACGCCTCAGGAGGTGGCACTGGCCGATATCCGCAAATCCATCAACTTCTGCAAGACCGTGAAAATGGAGGCCTTTGGCCTGATTGAAAACATGAGCGGGTTTACCTGCCCCCATTGCGGTAAAACGGTTGACCTGTTTGGTTCCGGTGGTGGTGAGCGAACCGCAAAAGAGGCGGGGCTCAATTTTCTTGGAAGAATTCCGTTTGACACCAATATGGTGACATGCGGGGACTCCGGCATTTCCTATCAGTCCGAGTATCCGGATTCGCCGGTGACAAAAGCCTTTGCCAGTGTGGCCCAGGCCATGGCTGACCTGGTGGGCTAGTTTCCATCCATAAATGGCCTTTTTCCGCAATCTCTGCGTCAAACTGCGGGGCCGCTTGTGCGGCGTACAAAAGTACGCCTCCGCGCATCCCCTTGTTTTCCTTGACCTTGCGAAAAAATTCTCATTTATGAATTGGAAACCTTTTTTGTGTGCACATAACAGATGGATGGACACGAATTAAGGGGATTATATACAACAAGTATGCTCGGGTTAAACGCTGGGCGAAGAACCCGTTCGTAGTGTGCCCGTAATGTACCTTCGGGCATCTCTCCCGGATGATTCGGAACGGTAGTATATCTATCTGTCTGCTGGTTATACCAGATTTCATGGCTTCCCGCAGCCTGGCGGTCGAATAAAAAACCATGCGCCTGCAGTCGTTTTATTATCTCTCTGTATCGAAAACCGGATAATCGCCCCATGTTACGCGTTCACAATCAGTGGATAATCAAATGAATCGCCAATTACAGAAAGATTAGTATGCCCGCTTCTCTCCGCTTTTGCCTCAAGCAGTTTGCGGGCCACATCCCGAGCAATCTCCAATGCTTCGGTTGCAGTCCGACCCTGGGCCACCAATCCGGACAGATCATCCGAAGTTGCCAGATAAACACCCTCAGGCAATTTTTTAACATGGATATTGATGAATTTTTCCATAAGCCACCCCATTTATTTGATAACTTGATGTAAGTATAACTTTTTTCTTTTTTCTGTCAATGGTTTCCAAAAGTCAGAGCAAAAGGTTGTAGTGTGCCCGTAAGGGCATCGGGGCAGCCCGGCCGGAGAACGCCTTACGGCGTCACTACAAACAGGCACCCGTATATGGACAGGATTGCTTCGCTGCGCTTCCGCCGTCGCCAAAGGCTATGGCGGACAGGCGCAATGACGCAAAGATGTTCTGGTATCAATGGCCCAGCTTCAGCTTGAACCCCAGGTAAATGGAGTCGGCCGATTTGTCAAATTCCCGACCCCACCCCTCCAGGTCGGTGTCGATTTTCATGTACTCGGCCACAATGGCGCCGTTATTGACAACATAGAACTCCACGCCGGCGGTATACTCAATGTACTGGTCGCAGTCGGCAAAGCTCAAAGGATCCGGGGCGTAAACCGCGTCCGCAAAAAGGGTCACCGGCACGTTGGCCGTGGTTTTTGAAAAATCAAACGCGCCCAGCAGATTGAAGCCCACAACAGCAATATCCGGGTCCCAGTGGCCGATTTCGGCTTCGCCCACCACGCTCTTGAAGCCCATTCCAAGGACCAGTGCCGGAGAAAAGACGCTCTGTTTGAGTCCGGCCTTGATGTTGTAAAGCGTAAAATCGTCTTCGATATAAAGTCCGCCGGCGCCGGCGTACAGGGTGGCGCCTTCAAACTCATTTTCCACCAGGGCGTTGGCCCGGATATTGTCGGAACTTACGCCCAGGTCAAAGCTCAGGGTCTGGGCCTGCGCACACACCGCAGTGATGGCAAGGGTTACCGTGACAACACACACCGTCAGCATCCGTCTGATCATGCGGTCCTCCTTTTGAATAACCGGTTAAAAAACTTGGTAATAGTGAATCATGATAAACCCGTAAAAAGTCTATTTGGTTTCCATCCATAAATGGCCTTTTTCCGCAATCTCTGCGTCAAACGGCGGGCTTCCTTGACCTTGCGAAAAAATTCTCATTTCTGAATTGGAAACACCACATGGTGTCATCCATGTTACATGGATGGACACTATTTGGGATGGCAAAGTAAAAAGTTCAAGATCAAGGCGTCGCAAATCCCTAGGAATGAGGCGTACTTGTCGTACGTCGCAGTGACAAGGGGTGCAGCGCAACGCAGATATTGGGCTTTTTACGAAGCCATCAATCGTCAGTCGATTGCCGGAGAGGACTGGGTGGCCTCCTTGAGCCGCTTTCCCATTTCGGCCGCCTGTTTTTCGGCTTCGCTGGCCGTGTCCCTGGCCTTCTGAATGGTCTCCATTTTTTCGACTCCTTCGGTGGTTTCCGTGGACATGTTCTTTACGACCAGCACGCCCACCACCAGCAGGGCGATCAGCATGACGATAAAAAGAGCGCCTCTCATGGGCTCCTCCCTATTTTTGTTTTGCAAATTCCTGTTTCAGTCTTATAAGGTATACAGATTTTCAATGCAAAGTGAAAGAGGTTTTTTGCCGCGACCGGCCGGGTGCCTATGGATTTAAACGGAACCATAAGTGAATATATTCAGTCTCTTGTAGCTTCACCGCGCATGGCCGGCGAGGTGGTTTACCACACCGTGCTGGATCCGGTGCCGGCCCGGATGGTTACAAAACCGGACTGGGGAGTGCCGGACGCGGCCCGTCTTTCCGCCATACTGGCCGCGGAAGGGCTGTATGCCCACCAGGCCGAAGCCATCGGCCGGGTGTTGTCAGGAGAGAACGTGGTGGCGGCCACGCCCACGGCCAGCGGCAAGACCCTGATCTATAATGTTCCCGTACTTCAGCGGCTGAAGGAAAATCCGTCGGCCCGGGCCCTTTATCTCTATCCGCTCAAGGCCCTGGCCAGGGACCAGTTGCGGGCTCTGCAGGAAACGGCCGCCGCCGCCGACATGGCGGACGCGGTGTCCGCGGCCATTTACGACGGTGACACCACGGCCTGGCACCGGAAAAAAATCCGTGACAACCCGCCCTCGGTGCTGATGACCAATCCGGACATGCTGCACCTGGGGCTGCTGCCCTATCATGAGAACTGGCATACTTTTTTTGCCAGCCTGGCCTTTGTGGTGATCGATGAGATTCACACCTACCGGGGCGTGATGGGGTCTCACATGGCCCACGTGTTCCGGCGTCTCTATCGTATCTGCACCCACCACGGCGCCGCTCCCCTGTTCGTGGCCGGGTCAGCCACCATTGCCAACCCGGAAGAACTGGCCGGACAGCTCACCGGCCGGCCGACAACGGCGGTTACAAAAAGCGGGGCCCCCAGGGGCAAACGCCACGTGGTGTTCATGAACCCGGTAACCGGTCCGGTGGCCACTACCATTCAACTGCTTCGGGCCGCCCTGCACCGGGAGCTTCGCACCATTGTCTACACCCAGTCCCGCAAGCTGGCCGAGCTGATATCCATCTGGGCGGAAAAGAAAAGCCCCCATGCCGATCAAATCAGCTCATACCGGGCCGGATTTCTGCCGGACGAGCGCCGGGAGATTGAGCGAAAGCTTTCCGCCGGAGAGCTGCTGGCCGTGATATCCACCAGTGCCCTGGAACTGGGCATCGATATTGGAGACCTGGATCTCTGCCTGCTGGTGGGGTATCCGGGTTCGGTCATGGCAACGTGGCAACGGGGGGGCAGGGTGGGGCGGGCCGGCCAGGAGTCGGCCATGATCCTGATTGCCGGGGAAGACGCCCTGGATCAGTACTTCATGCGCAATCCCGGGGCCTTTCTGAGCCTGCCCCCGGAGGCGGCGGTGATTAACCCGGACAACCCGGCCATTGTTGAAAAGCACCTGGTGTGCGCCGCGGCCGAACACCGGTTGCGCGTGGATGAGCCTTTTCTGCAGGGAACGGCCATGCAGCGGGCCGTCGCAATGCTGGAGAAAAAAGGGGAACTGTTGCGCAGCGCCGACGGAATATACCTGTTTGCCTCGCGAAAGCGGCCTCACCGGGAGGTGGACCTGCGGGGCGCGGGCCGGAGCTTCAAGGTGATCTGCGACCAGACCGGGGATCACATCGGCGACATCGATGGCCTGCGGGTGTTCAGGGACGCCCATCCCGGCGCGGTTTATCTGCACATGGGCCAGACCCACGTGGTAAAAAACCTGGACGTCGGGGCCATGCGCGTGATTGTGTCCCGGCAGCCGGTCCATTACTACACCAAGCCCCGGTCCACCAAGGACACCGAGATTCTGGAAACCTTTCAGACAAAAGAGGTGGCCGGCATCACGGTGTGCACGGGCCGCCTTCGCGTCACCGAAACCATCACCGGATACGAGAAATGGCGGCTTTACGGCAAGCGGCGCGTGTCCGTGGAACCGCTGGACCTGCCGCCTCTTGTGTTTGAAACGCAAGGGGTGTGGCTGGCCATTCCCGATCGCATTCAGGACGCGGCAGAGAGTGAATACCGGCACTTCATGGGCGGGATTCACGCCATTGAGCATGCCGTCATCGGCGTGCTGCCCATCTTTGTGATGTGCGACAGGAACGACCTGGGCGGCATCTCCATGACATATCATTCCCAGGTCGGCACCCCGGTCATCTTTATATATGACGCCGTGGCCGGGGGTATCGGCCTGAGCCGCCAGGCCTATGAAAAGGTGGTAGAGATTCTCGGCTTTACCCGGAACCTGATTTCCCAGTGTCCCTGCAAGACCGGGTGCCCCGCCTGTGTCCATTCGCCCAAGTGCGGCTCCGGTAATCGGCCCATTGACAAAGCCTGCGCCCTTTATCTGCTGGAACAGATGGCCAGGCCACCGGCAGCCGGTGCGCGGAGCCGGACACGACGGCCCGTGGCCCCGGTTCCGCAACCGGCTCGCACTATACCACCGCCGGTCCGCTCCGGAGATATTCGTTTCGGGGTGTTCGATATCGAGACCCAGCGTTCGGCCGCCGAGGTAGGCGGGTGGCACCGGGCCGATCGCATGGGCATCAGCTGCGTGGTGCTGTATGATTCGGCCACCGACACCTATGACGCGTTTCTGGAAAACCAGGTGGCGGCGTTTATCCGTCGGCTCTCTGATTTTGATCTGGTGGTGGGGTTTAACAACAAGCGGTTTGACAACCAGGTTCTGGCGGGCTACAGCAGCGCGGATCTTTCCCGGCTGCCCACTCTTGACATTCTGGAGGAGGTGCACAAAACTCTGGGCTACCGGCTTTCCCTCGATTCATTGGCCGAGATCACCCTGGGCGCGAAAAAAAGCGCCAACGGGCTTCAGGCCCTGATCTGGTGGCAACAGGGCGAGATCGACAAGATCATTGAGTATTGCAAAAAGGATGTTCAGATCACAAAAGACCTCTACCTTTACGGCAAAACCAACGGCTACCTGCTGTTTCGCAACAAGGCCAAACAGCAGGTTCGCCTGCCTGTAGACTGGTAATTTTGCTTCGGGCGAGCCGATTTGGCCGCATCTGCGGAAAATCTTTTGGAAAAACTGAAAAAAATGATTGACATTTGTTTTTGCCAAGAGTAATTCAGTTTTCAAATAGAGTGAGTTTTCAGCGAAAGCAGATAATTAAAGAAATGATGGCAACCAACGGTACAGGCAGATTTTATTTTTACTTCTGGTATTTTTATACCGGCCTGCCTGTGGTGTGCTGAACCCTTAATACCCAAAACCAGCAACTCAAAGCCGCGGGCAGACGAAAAAGCCCGCGGCTTTTTTGTTTTTAAAACCCGCGGGACCCGGCAGCGGCGGGCGTTGCAACAGAGGAGAAAAGAGATGACCATCTTAGGCAAGCGGATTCGGATTGAACGGCTGATGAACCGGAACACCGGCAAAACCGTGATTGTGCCCATGGACCATGGCGTGTCTGTCGGACCTATCGACGGGCTTACCGACATGCGCACGGCGGTGCAGCGAGTGGCCGAGGGCGGGGCCAACGCCATCGTGGAGCACAAGGGACTGGTGGGAAAGGGCCACCGGGGCAGCGGCAAGGATATCGGGCTGATTCTTCACCTGTCGGCCTCCACCAGCCTGTCGCCATATCCCCACGCCAAGACCCTGGTGTGCAGCGTGGAGGAGGCGGTGAAGCTGGGCGCGGACGGGGTTTCCATTCACGTGAACCTGGGCAACGGGGATGAAAAACAGATGCTTCATGACTTCGGCAGGGTCAGCGCTGATGCGAGGGAGTGGGGCATGCCGCTGCTGGCCATGATTTATCCCAGGGGCGAGAAGATCAAGGACGAGTTTCATGTGTCGGTGATCAAGCATGCGGCCCGTGTGGGCGATGAACTGGGTGCGGACATTGTCAAGGTTTCCTACACCGGCAGCCCCAAGACCTTTCGCGAGGTGGTGGCGGGATGCTCGGTTCCGGTGGTGATTGCCGGCGGGCCCAAGATGGGTTCGGACCGGGAAATTCTGGAAATGGTCAAAGGCTCTGTCGATGCCGGCGGCGCCGGTGTTTCCATCGGCCGGAACGTGTTTCAGCATGCCAATCCCACCCGCATGGTGGAGGCGATTTCCGCCATTGTTCATGAAGGGGCCGGCGTGGCCAAGGCTTTGAAGATGCTTGAGATAAAAAAGTCCAAATAGAGATGAGGGAAAAGCCGATGCGAAAAATATGGGTAACCATCAACCCGTGGGACAAGAATATGGTCACCACGGCTCTGGAGGGCGGGGCCGACGGCGTGCTGGTGCCGGCCGGGTATTCTGAAAAGGTCAAGCAGCTGGGAAAGATTCTCACCATTGCCGAGGACGGTGATCTGAAGCCGGGGCAGGACGTGGTCCATTTTGAAATCACCCGGTGCGAAGACGAAGAGGAGATCATCCGGCTGGCCAGGGAAAAGACCGTGATCCTTGGGTGCCGGGACTGGACAATAATCCCCCTTGAAAATCTGATCGCCCGGGACGTGCATGTGGTGACCCAGGTCAAAACCGTGCAGGAGGCCAAGACGGCTCTGGGCATTCTGGAAAAGGGAGTGGGCCACCTGCTGGTGAACGCCGACAGTCCCGCCACCCTCAAGCAGATCCTGTCCGCGGTGCGGGAGAAAGGCGACACCACGCCGCTCCAGGAGGCCGAGATAACGGCTATTGTGCCGGTGGGCATGGGGGACCGGGTATGCGTGGACACCTGCACGGCCATGACCGAAGGCCAGGGCATGCTGGTGGGCAACAGCAGCAGCGCCCTGTTCCTGGTCCATTCGGAAAGCGTGGTCAATCCTTATGTGGCGCCGCGACCGTTTCGCATCAACGCCGGTGCCGTGCACGCCTACACCCGGGTACCGGGGGGCAAGACCCGCTACCTGTCGGAGCTGGCCGCCGGGGACTGCGTCTTTATTACCGATTACCATGGCAATACCACCGAGGGGGTGGTGGGCCGGCTGAAGATCGAAAAACGACCCCTGATGCTGGTCAAAGCGGTGGTGGAGGGAAAAGAGATTTCCACCATCGTTCAGAACGCGGAGACCATTCGGCTTACCAGCCCGGAGGGCGCCCCGGTTTCAGTGGTGAGCCTGAAACCCGGTGACAGGGTGCTGGTTTCCATGGAAGCCGGGGGGCGCCATTTCGGGTACAAGATTGAGGAGACCATCACCGAAAAATAGGAGGGGAGGAGACCCCATGGATTTACGGGAAAACGGGCAGGATGAAAAAATAGCGAACCTTCGTCGGTCCATTGATGAGATCGATGATGCCGTTCTGGACCTGCTCAACCGGCGGGTCTCTCTGGCCGAAGCGATCGGGGCGCTGAAGGCGCAGACAGGAAACCGGGTCATGGACAAGGCTAGGGAAGAATCGATCCTTCAGCGGCTGGCCGGGCTCAATCCCGGCCCCCTGTCTCCTGACATGCTGCGGCGGATATTTGCCGACATCATTGCGGCCTCGCGTCAGGCCCAGGAGTCAAAACGCATCTCCTATCTGGGGCCGGAGGCCACCTTTACCCATGTGGCGGCCCTGGCCTTTTTCAATGAGCTGGATACCTTTGTCCCCCATCCGAGTATCCGGGACGTGTTTGATGACGTGGAAAAGGGAACCAGCCGGTACGGCGTGGTGCCGGTGGAAAACTCAATTGAGGGGGCGGTCAACCACACCCTTGATCTTTTCCTGGAGTCCGAGCTCCATATCTGCGCCGAGTCCTACCTGGCCATTTCCCATGACCTGCTTTCAAAAAGCGGCGACCTGGAAAAAATTCGCACCATCTACTCCCACCCTCAGCCCTTTGCCCAGTGCCGGACGTGGCTCAAGACCCATCTGCCCCATGCCGAACTGGTGGAGTGCGGCAGCACCTCCCAGGCGGCCCAGAAGGCCCTGCTGGCCGACGATGCCGCTGCCATTGCCGGCAGCGCCGCGGCCCGGCTGTATGATCTGAAGGTGGCGGCGCCGGCCATTCAGGATGCCGTGCGCAACACCACCCGGTTTCTGGTGATCGGCAGAGACGCTCCCCGGCCCACGGGCAACGACAAGACCTCCATCCTGTTTGTGACGGCCCATATTCCCGGTGCCCTGTTCAAGGCACTGGAGCCCATTGCCGCGTCGGGCCTCAACATGCTCAAGCTGGAGTCCCGGCCGGCCCGGCACAAGAACTGGAGTTACGTATTTTTCGTAGACCTGGAGGGCCATGTCAAAAACGAGAAGGTGAAGCAGTGCCTGGCAAAAATGGAGGCCTTCTGCCAGTTCATCAAAATCCTGGGCGCTTACCCGGTGGCCCTGTCTTAGCCCGGACATTTCATGAAATTTTTCGACATGAATAAATCTTCATATCAAACACAGTGCCCAAGCGAAGCCGTCAAAAAAGGAGAACCATGAAGGAGATACAACAGCAACCGGTCCGGTCCTGTGAGGTAAGCGTTCCCGGCTCCAAAAGCTATACCCACCGGGTTCTGATTGCCGCGGCCCTGTCCGACGGCATCTGCCGGCTGGAAAACTGCCTGGAGAGTGAAGACACCCACCTGACCCGGGAGGCCCTGGTCAAGATGGGGGTGCGCATTGAAAAAGCGGAAGATCGCCTGGTGGTGCACGGTACCGGCGGCCGCCTGCTGCCCTGCGGTGATCCCATCTACCTGGGCAACTCCGGCACCTCCATGCGCCTGCTCACCGGCGTGGCCGCCATCGGCCAGGGGACCTACCTGCTCATCGGAACGGACCGTATGGCCCAGCGGCCGGTGGCCGACCTGCTGGAAGGCCTGGCCCAGGTCGGGGTGCCGGCCCGGTCGGTGAACAACAACGGGTGCCCGCCCCTGGAGATCGTCGCAGGACAGGCTCAAGGCGGTGATGTCCGCCTGCGGTGCGGCATAAGCAGCCAGTATCTCTCTTCGTTGCTGCTGGCGGCCCCCTATATTGACGGCGGCCTGAATATCAAGGTGACGGAAGGACCGGTCTCTAAACCGTATATCGATATGACCGTGGACATCATGGACCGGTTCGGTGTGACAGTGGAGCGGGACGGGTACACCCATTTTCGCGTGGCTGGGGGACAGTGCTACCGGAAAGGGGATTACGCGGTGGAGCCCGATGCCTCCCAGGCCAGTTATTTCTGGGCAGCGGCGGCCGTGACCGGTGTCACGGTCAAGGTGCTGGGAATGGCCCCTGAATCCCGGCAGGGAGATGTCCGGTTTGTAGAAGTGCTGGAGGCAATGGGATGCAAGATTGACAGGGAGAGTGACGGCATTGCCGTGACCGGCGGGCCGCTTTCGGCCGTGGATGTGGACATGGGCGACATGCCCGACCTGGTTCCCACCCTGGCGGTGATAGCGGCATTCGCCCAAGGCATCACCATCATCTCCAACGTGGCTCACCTCAAGGAAAAAGAGAGCGACCGGCTGGCGGCCGTGGCCGCCGAACTTTCAAAAATGGGGGTCGCCGTTGCCCGTACCGAGACGGGCCTTGCGATTACCGGGGGCCGGCCCCATGGCGCGGTTATCGAAACCTACAATGATCACCGCATGGCCATGAGCTTTGCCGTTGCCGGCCTGGTGACCCCTGGGGTGACCATCGTCAATGAGGGGTGCGTGGCCAAATCCTTTCCCGGTTTCTGGCAGGTGTTTGAAGCTCTTTACAGCTCAGGTATTTCATGAAATATTTGACGTAAAACAAATCCCAAAAATTTAAATTCACCGCTTTTAGAGGGTCCCATACGCTGAGGGGACAACAGTCGATGAACCTTTTTATCGTGGGAAATGATCCGGATATACCCGAGGTGAGCCGGCGCGTGGCTGAGCGGGTGGGATTCACACCGGTGGACATGGCGGCCCTGCTGGTCGAAAAGATGGGCCGGACTTCGGCCGCCTTTGCCGCTGAAGAAGGGGACCAGGCCCTGGCGGACATGGAGTCTCATGTGCTTCAGTCCGTGGCCCGGCGTAGCGGGTGCGTGGTAGCCCTGGGCACGGCAATACGGCTGACACCGGAGAACGTGACCCATATGAAGGAACGGGGCCTGATCCTCTGGCTGAGGCGGGACGGTGATATGCAGACCCATCCAGACACAGCGCCGGTTTTCAAACAGGCGGCGGATTACGTGCTGGAGGGTACTGACCTGGCGCCGGACCGGAAGGCGGACGCGGTCCGGGATCTTTTGTGGGGATAGCCCGGATATTTCATGAAATGTCCGGGATAGGAGAATAAATGGCCGGTAATACTTTTGGAGAGCTGTTTCGTGTCACCACGTGGGGAGAGTCCCATGGGCCGGGCATCGGTGTGGTCATTGACGGATGCCCGCCCGGCCTTGCCCTGGAGGAAGCCGTGGTACAAAAAATGCTGGACCGCCGCAAGCCCGGCGGCGGGTCTATTGCCAGCACGGCCAGAAAAGAGGCGGACCGGGCCGTTATCCTGTCCGGTGTGTTTGAAGGCAAAACCACGGGCACCCCGATCCTGATCATGGCCCACAACAGGGATGCCCGATCATCCGCCTACACCGACATTGCCGGCCTGTTCCGGCCCGGGCACGGTGACATTACCTACATGGCCAAGTACGGCATTCGGGACTGGCGGGGCGGAGGCCGGGCATCGGCCCGGGAAACCTTCGGCCGGGTGGCGGCCGGGGCCGTGGCCGCTGAACTGTTAAGACTTTCCGGTGTTTCGGTTATGGCCTACACCCTGGAGCTGGGCGGCATCCGCGCAACAACCATTAATGTCGGACAGGTTGATCAGAACATGTTCGGCTGCCCGGACAGCACCGTTGTCGCGGCCATGACCGACCGTGTGGCCCAGGTAAAGCGGCGGGGCGACTCTGTCGGCGGCATAGTGGAGGTCCGTGCCGACGGCGTTCCCGCCGGCCTGGGAGAGCCGGTATTCGACAAGCTGGATGCCGACATCGCCAAGGCCCTGATGAGTATCGGCGCGGTAAAGGGGGTTGAGATCGGCGCCGGGTTTGAAGCGCCGGGTATGACCGGCTCCCGGAACAACGATGAAATCACGCCCCAGGGGTTTGTCACCAACAATGCGGGCGGCATTCTGGCCGGCATTTCCAACGGGGACCGGATCGTGGCCAGAGCCGCGGTCAAGCCGATTCCCTCCATCGGCATTACCCAGCGGACAGTGGACAAAAACGGTAAACCGGCCGCCATTTCCATCAAGGGCCGGCACGATATTTCCGCCATTCCCCGGATCAACGTGGTGTGCGAGGCCATGGTGTGCCTGGTGCTGGCCGACCATCTTCTTAGACAGAAAGCGATTTCATGGACCCGGTAAAAATCGGTATCGCCGGCGGCACCGGCGGCATGGGCCAGTGGTTTGAAAACTATTTTACACAGGCCGGCCATGCAGTGAAAGTTGCCGGAAGAAAAACGCGGGAGACCTACGAAGACCTGGTCCGCGACTGTGACGTGGTGATTTTAAGCATGCCCCAGAAGGCGGCCATGGAGGTGGCGGGCCGGGTCGGTCCGGCCATGCGCGAAGACCAGCTGCTCATGGATTTCTGTTCCCAGAAGGCGGGTGTTGTGGCGGCCATGGCCGGGGCCACCCGGGCCGACGTGATCGGCACCCACCCCATGTTCGGCCCCAGCATCGCGTCTCTTGCCGGCCAGAACATCATCTTGTGCCCGGCCCGTAACAACCACAACTGGCTCTCCTGGGTGGAAAGCGTGTTTGCCGACGGCGGGGCCGTGGTCACCCGCATGGAACCGGAAGAGCACGACCGCAAGATGGCCCTGGCCCAGAGCCTGAAACATTTCCTTACCGTTTCCCTGGCCCGGATGCTTCAGACACTTGATATTCGTCCGGATGATGCCTTTCTTTACGCCACACCGATCTTTCGGCTCAACATCAACCTGATCGGGCGCCTTCTGGCCCAGGATCTTTCCCTGTATGCCGACCTTGTTTCCGGCAACCCCCAGGCCCCGGTGGTGGTGGATCATTTTCTGGCCGCCATGGAGGAGAGCCGGCAGGTTTTTTTCTCAGGGGATGAACAAGCGGCTGCCGCCTACCTGGCGGAGATTCAGAAGTTCTTCGGCGACGACTTCTGCAAAAAGGCCCTGGAAGAGACCAGCCGGGTCATTGATGCCATGTACCGCTCGTGATAAAAAGCGGCCCATCGGGCCGGAACCAGAATGAGAGGGGGCATGAGGGGGGCAGGGGCGGCTGACTGTTACTTGAGTTTTCGAACGTTTTTGCGGGAAGAAAAATCGGTGAGGGGCCGCAGCCGGGACTTCTGATCTTTTTCGTCCTTTATTTTCAGCCCCTCCATCAGGATGTTCATCAGCGGCTGACGGATCACCCGGTCCTTCTTACGACAGACGGCGGAGACCTCTATTCTGATCTGGTCCCACGAGAGCATCTCAAAAGCGGCCTGCAGTCCCTTGACCTGATTGGTGGCCGCGTTGATCATGGCCCCTTCCCGGAAATAGATGGTGCCGGACTTGTCCACCGTACTGATTTTCAGGGTGCAGGTTTTGCGTTCCATCTCCAGGAGCTGAAGAAACGAGGCAAGGCTGATGCCGGTCATGACCCCTTCGGCGCCGGAGTTGAGCTGCTCGAAAATGGCGTCGGTGAGCACATCCATGTTCAGGGGCTTTTCAAAATACTTGAAGGCTCCCAGGGCATAGGCCTTTTCTTCGGTCTCTTTTGAACTGAAGGCGGTCATCAGGAAGACCGGGGTCCCGGGAAAGTTCTGATCGATGTACTCAAGCAGTTGAAAGCCGTCCATTACCGGCATCTGAAGGTCGCTGATGATCAGGTCAATGGTCTGGCGGGTCATCATGTCCGCCGCTTCAGCACCGTCCTTGGCGGTGAGAATTTCAAAATCCGCGGCATAAGGCTTCATCACCCGGGACAGCAGTCCACGGGACACCGCGTCATCATCTACGATCATTACTTTTTTCAACGGATTTTCGACCTTTTCGTTTTCCGTACAGTCCCTGCCCGGTTGTGTATTGTGTAATAACAATAATTATATAGTGAATATGGCAAACGGTGTCAAGGGATAAACATTTATAATACAAGGCATTTTAATCCGCATATTTTATGAAACCCCGGATTGATGCAGTCCGCTTCATGGGCAGGTCTGGGGGTCAGAATGCCAGCACCCGGCCGGCGCCACCTTCCACGTATGCCCGGGGGGACAGGTTTTGAATGGCGGCGATAAACTGAGTGCAGTGAGTGGGGCAGAGCGTGTGAATATTTTTGACGGCATCAAAGTCGTCAAATCCGTGCAGGCCGCCCACCAGTGCGTGGACCGGCCCGACACGGCGGGCCGCTTCCAGAATCAGGTCCACGCCGGGGTGGGAACATCCGGCCACCACGACCACGCTGCCGTCCGGCCGGACCACCACCAGGGACTGTTCAATGCCGGCAAGGGTGCCGGTGGACCAAATGCCGGAAAAGAGTTCGGTGGCCTTTTCCACGGTAGTGACCTGCATATCCGGTAGGCTCTTAAAGACCGACGGCACATAGATGGCTGTCGGATGGCACATTCGGAGTATGTCGGCAAGGCCGCCCGCATGGTCCCAGTGATCGTGTGATATAACAACGGCATCAATAGTATCGGCTGCGATTCCCAGGATCGCCATGTTGTTTTGAAGCACATCGCTCTTTGCACCGGTGTCAAACAGGATGGTCCTGTCATGGGCTTCCACCAGGCAGGCAAACCCCCAGTCCGGCGTCAGCCGTTTGTCCCACGCGGTGTTGTCGTAAAGAAGGGTCAGTTCCATGGTGTTCTCCGTTGTAATTTACGGGGGCCATGGTATATAGGGGAAACATCAAAGTCAAGCAGCCAAAGCACCGGAAATGAAGAGATGACACCTATATCCACCCTCTACATAGACAGGCGGGCCCTGCGCTATCCCGAAACCGAAAAGGTGAGGGCGGCTCTGAGTTTGCCGGGCACTGTCATCGATGACCCTGCCGTGGTTTACCAGGTCCTTGCCGACGCCGAAGACAGCGTGGCCCGGGGGAAACAGGTGCTGCTGCTGACCCTCAACCGGGGACCTTTTCTTCGAAGGTGTCCCGGCACCCGTTACTACCGATGCTGCGGCTACAGGATCCTTCATATCGGGACCTTCTGCACCATGGACTGTTCCTACTGTATTTTGCAGGCCTATTTTCATCCACCGGTGCTGCAATACTACGTAAACCAGGACAAGATGGAGCGGGAGCTTGACCGGGCCTTTGCCGGTGCCCGGCGGCCCCTGCGCATCGGCACCGGCGAGTTCACAGACAGCCTGATCTGGAACACCTGCACCGACCTGAACATGCGGCTGGTAAACATCTTTGCCGGCCAGCGGAAAGCGGTTCTGGAGTTAAAGACAAAGACCGTGAATGTGACGGACCTGAAACCTCTGGCCCATAACCGGAAAACCATTGTCGCCTGGTCGTTGAACACGGAACGGATCATGGCCAGCGACGAACGGGAGACCACGACCCTGTCCCAGCGGCTGGCCGCAGCCAAAGCCTGCCAGGAACTGGGTTATCCGGTTGCCTTTCATTTTGATCCTATTGTGCTTTACGAGGGGTGTGAAGAGGAGTACCTGAAGGTGGTGGACCGGATGTTTGAAGCCGTGGCGCCGGAACACATCGTCTGGATCAGCCTGGGCACCTTCCGGTTCATGCCCCAGCTGAAACCCGTGATTCAGGACCGGTTTCCGGATTCGCGGATCGTCTATGGCGAGTTTGTTACCGGCATGGACCGCAAGATGCGTTATTTTAAACCCCTTCGCATCGGCCTGTGCCGAAAAATGGTGGAACGGATTCGGCAATGGTCCCCCGGCGTGACAGTCTATTTCTGCATGGAGGACGACGAGGTGTGGCAGCGGTGCATGGGGTTTGTGCCGAAGCAGAAAGGGGGCCTTGCCCGAATGCTGGATGAAAGTGCGGTGGCCCACTGCGACCTGGATAAAAAGCTTTTGGGATGATCATGACAACACCGAGAAACCCGGCCCTTACCGTCGACATTATTATAGAGATTCGTGGCAGTATCGTGCTGATCGAACGGCGCAATCCCCCTCCTGGCTGGGCCCTGCCCGGCGGGTTCGTGGATTACGGCGAGTCCCTGGAGAATGCGGCCCGGCGGGAGGCAAAGGAGGAGACCGGGCTTGACGTGACCCTGATGGAACAGTTTCACGCCTATTCCGACCCTGGCCGCGACCCCCGCCAGCACACGGCCAGTGTGGTATTTCTTGCAACCGCTGACGGAACACCGGCGGCGGGTGACGACGCCGGAAACCTGGGCCTGTTTGCCCGGGACACCCTGCCGCCGGTCCTGGCCTTTGACCATGGCCGCATCCTGGATGATTATTTCCGGTACCGGGCCGGAGAGCCCCTGTCCCGAATATTTCATAAAAATTTTCGACATGGGTGAATGTGCATATCAAGTACGGCCTGTTACAATAAAATTCAGACGGTTTTTAAAGATACAAACTGTTATGAACGGTTTGAGGCATTTTATGTCAATTTTATGTCGAAAAATTTCACCCTTCGGGCGAGCCGCCTTGGCTGCATCTGCTGTGTTGCAGGCCGCTCGCGGTAGACTGGCTACAGCTCCGCGTCCTGCGCCTTGCATCTGCAGCCAAATCAACTCGTGAAACATCCGGGCTGGCCCGAATATTTCATGAAAATTTTCGACGCACCCAAATCAACCCGTGAAACATACGGGCTGACCTGCATATTTCGATTCTGAAAATAAATTATATTTTTTTTGCTTTTGTCTTGCGGTCGGGAAAAGAAGCTGTTATATACAGCGGGTTTTGGCGGCTTTGCACAGGTTTTCCCCATCCCTTGCATTCGATTCTCCGATTTACCGCGCATGTGTCAGGGGTACGTTTATTTGGCGGCCGCCTATATTCTAAAGAGAGGGTAAAGGCAGGAAATGGAAAAAGAAGTTCGAAAATTAAGGAACATCGGCATCAGCGCTCACATTGACTCGGGCAAGACCACGCTGACCGAACGGATCCTCTTTTTCACCCAGCGCATTCATGCCATTCATGATGTCAAGGGCAAAGACGGCGTGGGCGCCACCATGGATTCCATGGAGCTGGAGCGGGAGCGGGGCATCACCATTGCGTCCGCGGCCACCTTCTGCCAGTGGAAGGGGTTTAATGTCAACATCATCGACACGCCGGGTCATGTGGATTTCACTATTGAGGTGGAACGTTCCCTGCGGGTGTTGGACGGCGCCATCCTGGTGCTGTGCGCGGTGGGCGGGGTCCAGTCCCAGTCCATTACCGTGGACCGCCAGATGAAACGGTACAATGTGCCGTGCGTGGCTTTTGTCAACAAGTGCGACAGAAGCGGCGCCGATCCCTTCCGCGTCACCCGGCAGTTGCGGGAAAAACTGGCCCACAATGCCGTGATGATGCAGATGCCCATCGGCCTGGAGGCTGACCTGGAAGGAGTTGTCGACCTGGTTGCCATGCAGGCCCTCTATTTCAAGGGGGAACATGGCGAAACCGTGGAAACCGGCCCGGTGCCTGCTCATCTGGCGGAAAAGGCGGCCGCCATGCGGGAAGACCTGGTGGATACGGCCTCTGCGTTTTCCGATGAACTGACCGACGCCATTCTTGAAGGCAGGGAAATTCCCGAAGCCCTGCTTGTTTCGGCGATACGAACCGGCACCCTTGCACGGGGCATGACCCCGGTGTTTGTGGGCTCGGCTTATAAGAACAAGGGTGTTCAGCCCCTGCTGGACGCGGTCAATGCCTATCTGCCGGCTCCCGAGGAAGTAGGGGTGACGGCCCTGGATGTGGAGAATGAAAACGCACCGGTGTCCCTGGAAAGCGATCCGGCAAAGCCGGTGGTGGCCCTGGCCTTCAAGCTGGAAGACGGACGGTACGGACAGTTGACCTATGTCCGGGTTTACCAGGGCACTCTGGCCAAAGGTGCAACGGTGATTAACTCCCGGACCGGGAAAAAGGTAAGAATCGGCCGGGTAGTGCGCATGCACGCTGATCAGATGGAGGATGTGGACGCCATTTTCGCCGGCGGCATCGGCGCCCTGTTCGGCATTGACTGCGCCTCCGGCGACACGTTCACCGCCGAGGGGGTGCGCCTGGCCATGACCTCCATTTTCGTTCCCGACCCGGTGATCTCCCTGGCCATTCAGCCCGATGGCACCAAGTCGGAAACCGCCATGACCAAGGCGTTGAATCGGTTCTCAAAGGAAGATCCCACCTTTCGGGTGTATGTGGACGACGAGACATCGGAAACCATTATTCAGGGCATGGGGGAACTGCACCTGGATGTTTACATTGAGCGAATGAAACGGGAATACGGGGCCACGGTCACGGCCGGATCTCCCCAGGTGGCCTACCGGGAGACCATCACCCGCAAAGTTGAATTCAATTATACCCACAAGAAGCAGACCGGCGGCGCCGGCCAGTACGGCCGCATCGCCGGATACCTTGAACCGGCGCCGGGGGAAGGGTTTGATTTTGTCAACAAGATCACCGGCGGCGCCATTCCCACCCAGTATATCCCGGCCTGTGAAAAAGGGTTTCGCAAGTGCATTGCCAAGGGGCCGTTCATGGAGTTCCCGGTGGTAGATGTGCGCGTCTGCATCAATGATGGCGCTTCCCACTCAGTGGACTCTTCTGAAATGGCCTTTGACGCCGCTGCCAGGGGCGCCTTTCAGGAGGCCTATCGCAAGGCCGGCCCCGTGATTCACGAGCCGATCATGCGGGTCTCCGTGGAGACCCCCACCGGGTTCCAGGGCGGGGCGCTCAAGCTGCTGAACCAGCGGCGCGGCATGATCGTGGGTACCCAGGAAGAGGACATCAACTGTACCGTGGAGGCCCAGGTGCCCCTGGCCGAGATGTTCGGGTTTTCCAATGTACTGAGATCGGCCACCCAGGGCCAGGCTCAGTTCACCATGGAGTTTCTTACCTACCGGGAGGTCCCCCGGTCGGTGGCCGAAGAACTGGAGAAACAGAAAACAAGAAAGCAGGAGAAGTAGCATGTGCGCAGACCATAAAACCATACCCGACGCGTTATCGCCCGTGATTCATGTAACGACCCATGCATTGCAAGCCGGAGAGATCGGGGCCGTGGTGGCCCGTGCCGGTGTAGGCAAAACCTCGTTCCTGGTGCAGGTGGCCCTGCACGCCATGATGAGCGGGAAAAAGGTGATGCATGTCAATCTCAAGGATTCCATCAAAAAAGTCACCCTGTGGTATGGTGAAATCTTCTCGCTTCTGTGTAAAAAGTATCAGGGGCTGGAAGAGGGCGTGGCCCTTGATTCACTGCTGGTCCGCCGCTTTATCATGACCATGCAGGTCCAGGGGTTTTCCACTGACGCCATTGGAGAGCGGCTGGCCGACCTTCTGGAACAGAACATTTTTACACCTGACATTCTGATCATCGACGGACTTTCCTTTGACGCCTCCCGCCAGGAAACCGTGGATGGGCTTGGCCGCATCAGTCGGGAGTTTTCCCTTTGTACATGGGCGTCGGTGCCGGCCCACAGGGAAGAGCCCAGAGACGATACCGGTATGCCGGCCCGGATCGGAGACATAAAAGACCAGTTCGCCCTGGTATGGGAATTCGTGCCAGAGGGACAGGAAATTCGCCTGAAACAACTGGTTCCGGAAGGGGAGGAAACGCCGGCAGGTACTCCGGCCCTTTGTCTGGACCCCGCCTCCATGCTGCTGGATGTCCGCCCCGCGTAATTTGGGTTCATCGCCCGATTAGTGGCAGCAAACGGATTGTATAATTTTCACTGCAGTCCATTATTGTCCAAAAAAGGTTTTAATCATGGCGGGGCAGCGTCCCGGTTGTTTATCCAAATCGCTATCGCTATCGGTATCGGTATCGGTATCGAAATCGATAACACACCCTTGGACCCTCGACCCTTTGAATCCTTGAATCCTGGGCACCCACTAAATCGGAACAGACTCAATTTTTAAGACAGGATGCTCTGCCGGTTGTCAGGCGGAAGGGGGCTGCTTCCCGCTTTCAAGGACGCGCTCGATAAAATCCGTGATCACCTGGTAGACACGGCGTGTGTCTTCGCCATTGATGATGCCGTGCCGGGGAATGTTGACCAGCAGGTACTCTTTTTCTTTTGCGGCAATCCGTTCGAAAATGGACAGGGAGCCCTTGGAACTGACCACGGGATCGGCCATGGACTGAAGCAGCAGTGTGGGGATCTCTATTCGGGAGAGCCGGGCCGCGGTCCGGTCCATCAGTTTCCCCATTTCCGCCACAGCGGACAGGGGATTGCGCAGGTAGTTGATGTGAGGGTTTTCCGGGTGGTTGTCCACGAACTCTTTTCTGCTTCTGTCCCGGTTCATCCGGTGCATCACCCGGTTCCACATATTGATCATCGGCACCAGCCGCGTGGAAAAGTCCTGAAGCCGCATGGGCGGTGAAATCGCAAATACGCCGTCCAGTCCGTTTACCCGGGAGGCCAGTTCCAGGGCCAGGCCCGCACCCATGGAGAATCCGCCCGCAATCACGGTTTTGCACATGTATTTTAAAATGGCGTACCCTTCATCCACCGAGTCGATCCATTCCAAAAAGTGCCGGCCGGCCAGGTCTTCCGGTGAGGTGCCGTGGCCGCGAAGGCGCGGCGCATAGACATGGCATCCCAGGGTTTCATGCAGGTGTCGGGCCAGTTCCCTGACCTCCATGGGGGCCGCCATATATCCATGGATCAGCAGTACCCCTGTTTCCGCGTTTCCGTTTCGAAGCAGAAAGGGCCGGCCGACATTCTTTTTCTTTGATTCGCCGGTAATAAAAAAACGGGCGTAATCCTTTTCAAAGGCAAAATCCGCATTTTTGATCAGATGGGTCGCCACGTCGGCGTGAACCGCATCCGTCGCTTCCGCGGCGGTTTCACGAACCACCCGCTGGAACTCAATAAGCGGCTCCACCTCGTTGGCAATGACCACCAGCGGGTTTTCGGTGCGTACCGCGTGAAAATCGATGGGGGCCGAGAACAGGGCGCTGTTTTTGACAAGAACGCCGTTGTCCTGCTGAAGGATACCGGTCTGCCGGGCAACGGAGAGAAAGTTGCTGATCTTGGCGTGGCGGTCGTCGGTAAGCAGATGGGTCTGGCTTTTTTCCAGGCTGGTGTGCCGGGAAACAGGATCTGAGAGAGCATCCAGGCGGGTGGCGACAAGATAGGCACGGGCCCTGAGGTCGGCTTCATCAATCCGTTCTTCCGGGCAGTGTTTCAGCAGCGAGGCCAGAATGTGGTCGTGATTGACCGTGGTCATGGCATAGATGGCCGCCATGTAACGCTTCATGATGTGAACCGCCGTGGACCGCATCATCTGCTTGGCGGCAATGGAATCGTTAAAATCGATGCGGGCCGCCAGCTCGATGTTTTCCGTAATTACATCGGCCTTGAGGTAGGTATCCACGGCAATGGGGTCGCCGAACCGGATATCGATGTCGGCGCCGGAGAGCAGCATGGTGCCTTCGGCCATCAACTCTTCCAGGGTCCGGGCCGAGATGTTCTCAAACACGCTTTTGGCCAGGTTGCTTAGAATATTCTCCTTTGCCCGAATGGGATAGTAGGTGACATTTACCGGAACCAGGCAGGTGGGAAGTGCAACCACCCGGTCCATGGTGTCGACCCGGTAGAGGGAGAGCAGTCGACGGGCCTCATCCGGATATATCTCGGCCATTTTGTGAATGCGCTGCCTGTAGAATTCGGTGCGCAGCGCCAGGGTGGCGGCGCCGGTGTGGGGCGGATGTTTTCCCACCGAAGAGGCGATGACAAATTCCCCCTTTTCATCAACCATGTCAAAAATTTTTTTATTTTTTACCATGCGACCTTCGGGAAAAATGACCCATGCCGCCTCGTTGGTGAGCAGGGTTTTGACCATCAGCAGATCCCGGTCCGGGGCCGCGGTGGAAAGGGCGCCCAGTTTTTCAAGAAAGGCGCCGAATCCGCCGGCAAACAGGTCTTTGCTGGCAAGTGCCCATATGGTTTTGCCGGTCAGTTTGTGCAGGTAATAAGGGACGAGAAGGGTTTCGGCCCGGGTAAAATGGTTGATGACAAAAATGGTGGGATTATTCCGTGGAATCTTTTCCGCGTGGTGAATGTTGATGTTCGGGCGGACAAAACCGGACAGCGCGCGAATGGCAAGGGCGGTGGTGCGGTATGCGTATCGGTTCATCCTTGATTCCTTGAAGATGAACGGTCATTGATGCCGAAGATGTCATATAGCCAAGGCATTTACGAAAATTGAATGATGATAATCCATTACTTGTGGATTGGCAAGTCTGAACCGGTAAGAGTGCTGTAAAACAGCGGCTTTACTTGTCCGGCAGACAATGGTATAATAGCCGGAATAAAAAACATTTGTCGACAATAGGCCAAATCAACCCTTCACGGTTGATATATGCCATGACTATTATTGATGATCGGAAATACTGAATGGAAACGTTTCTTGGGTTGTTCCGGTCCCATGCCACACTCGCCAGCACACTGATTCAGTTTGCCGTCTACACCACCAGCACCCTTCTTTTTTTCAACGGGTTGTGGGTCAGCCTGAAAGCCTTTCGATGGCTGCGCCGTGTGGACGATCAGACCATTGAAGAGAGCCTGGCAGAGCCTCTCTATGCCGATGACCCCGTGGTGATGATCGTGGCCAAGACCATCAATGAAGACAGGCGCGACCCGCGGCGCAATGCCGCAGAAAAGCTGTTTCTGGCCGACGCCACCCGTCAGATGACGGAAAACATGTTTGAAAGCAGGTATATGGAATCTCTGACCATGTTTGCCAGCCTGCTGCCGCCCCTGGGCTTTATCGGTACAGTGTTCGGCATGATCCTGATTTTTCTGGTCAAAGTGGACCCCGGCAGCGAACTCAACACCATCGGTCTGGGGGCCGCCCTGTTTACCACCCTGGCGGCCCTCATCCTTTTCGTGGTTCTTGAGATTATAAAGCTCTGGCTGCTGCGCCAGCTTCGTAATCGGGTGGACGAGGGCCTGGCGTTTGTCCCCGGCGGAGAAGATAAATGAGGCAAAGGCGCAATCAGAGCCTGATCTGGCTGTTTTCATTCGCGGATCTTGCTTTTCTACTGCTGATCGCCTTTACCCAGGCCTCCACCATCGGCAAGAAACCCATCTCTATTGGTGAAATGGTTTTGCCCAAGGTGGTGGACAGCCCGAGCGTGGAACTTCTGTCAAGGGAGGTGCGGCTTTACCAGGTGCGGGTGCATAAACCTTTCGAGGAGGGGGTGAAGCCGTTTCAGCTGGTCATCGTTATGGCCGACGGCGTTGAGCAGCCCGGCAGCCGTATCTCGGCAAAAGAACTGGAGTCGGTGCTGGCCGGGCTTCAGGCCGGCGGCGCGGCCAAGCCCGTTCTGGTGCCGGACGAGGCCTCTCTGAGCAAAGACCTGCTGCTGGCCATGTCACTGATAGATGATACATGGGGGGGAAGCCGTACCGTCACCGTGGAACGGATCATCACGCTGGAGGAGGGCCGGCCATGATGGACCGCAGGCTCTCCACTCAGTACGGTTACGGCGCGGCCCGTATTCTTTTGCCTGCCCCCGTGTGTTACCGGGTCCCCCTGAATCCGCGCTGGTATCTGCATCCATCGTTTGTCGGCCTGGTGGGGGCACTGGTAATTCTTTCCCTGCTGCGCTCCTGTGTGACTCCGGTGACCATGCCGGGCCGGACCATCCTGTGGGTCCAGCAGATGCCGGAGACCGCAGTGCCGGAAACCGCTGCACCGACTGTTGCCATGCCCCAGGCCGTAAAGGCGCCTGCAGTGGTGGAGAAAAAACCGGAGCGGGTGGTACTGGAAAAGCCCCGGCCCATCGAAGCAGTGTTGTCCCCGCCTGAGATGATCCTGGAAAAACACCACATCACAACGGACCGCACCATTTACGAAAAACCGGAAACAGCGGTTACTGCGCAGCATCAGGCAACCCGGCCCGATATCTCGCGGCAGGTCCAAACTCCGGAGCGGCAAAAGACTTATATGGCACAGGCAGCACCGGGCATTGCGGTGCCGGATGGTGCTTATCGCTTCGACCGGCAGTCGGATCCCCGGCGATCCGATCCAGACCGGGATTTGCGGCAGATGGCGCCGTCTTCGGCTTTCACGCCGTTGCCGGCTGAAGAGCGTCTGCCTTCGCTTTCCCGGTCCACGGCCGGCGATCGCACCGGAACCGTCACCCTTATGTCAGGACCGGCGATTCCCGGCGATAATGCTGCGGGCAGCGGTGTTGCGCCTCAATTTGAGCGGGCCGCCGGTTCCGGGGGAAGCAGCCGTTTTGCGTCATCGGTTGCACGGCCTTCGGGAGTTACGGTGGCGGTGCCCGATACCGGAATCGGGCCGGCGTTTCCGGCAAGAGAGGAAACTGCACCGGAGGATATGGTGACCATTGCGGGAACCATTGAAGGGGAATCGACCCGTATTGCCACCCTCAAGCAGGACATATTCAGAAAAGTTCAATCCACGGAATTTAAGGCCGGCAGCTACTGTGCCACCATCAGGGGCGTGGTGTGCCGGATTGTTATTACAAAGGAGAAGCGGGTGAGACTGTCGTTTTCCACGGAAAGCATACCATTTGATGTGGTGTCCGGACTTGAGCGGCTCCTGCCGGAAGGGGTGAGACCATGCGCCGACTAAAACTTGTCATGATCGCGGCGATGGCCCTGGTCGCGGGCGGACTCTTTGCTTCCGGCGCTGCCCGGGCCGAACTGGTCAAGATTCAGCTTGAAGAGCCCAGGGCCATGGTGGAGGGCGGCCGGACACAGACCCCTCCCGGTGAGATTCCACAGTGGATCGCCGATGTGGGCCGTCTTTACATGGAACAGGACGGTAAACAGCCTCCCGAATCTCTGCTGGAGATTCTTGAGGCCCACATGGGCATCAAGGCCACCGGCCACCTGGAACTGGTTCAGTCCTGGGAGGCGGCCCAGGACCTGGCTGTGGCCGATATTGCCGCCGGTAACTATTCGGGGGAAGATGCTCCCTGGATCATTTATCTTAAAGAGACCTTTTCGCTTATCGGGTTCAACTATATTTACTTTGAAACCTGCATGCGTCACCGGGCCACCCATGGAGACCGGCTTGTCCGCTATTTTGAAACCGGCTTTTATCCCAACAGTGCCCTTTTCCCCGCCACGGCCCACTACTACAAGTCTCTCTATTATTACCTGCTGATGGTCACTGATGACCTGTTTAAGGATTTCGGCCGGGCCACTGCCCTGTTAAACCGGGACCCCGATGCCGATCCGGATTTTATCTCCGATGAGCAGATCAGGCGGTTTGCAATTGCCACCCATGTGGCCACGGAACTGGACGGGTTTGTTGCCTCCGATTTGGGTGCAGAGATGCCGCTCTCCGGTCAGATTTTTTCAAAAAACGAACTGGCCTGGCTGAGAAAAACAATTGCTTATTATACCAGCATTGATACCCACGGCGCCCTGATGAGTTTTGAATGGTTCCGCACGCGTATGCCCTATGCCATCAGTGCCGATGCCATTTCCCATACCATCGGCCGGACATGGAGGGATCAGGCCGTGGCCTTTCGCACCCGGCTGCCCCTGATGTTCTTCGTGGACCAGGGGGAGGCCAGTGTCAGTATCGAATCGCTTTTCGGTGCCACTGTTGAAAAATTGCGCATCGACAACCGGGCCGTGGACATGATGGTGATGACGGCTCTGGAGACATGGCTTTCCAAGCAGGTGAAACATGGCATCCGGATTGACGACCGGCTGCTTTACAACACCATTCTCGCGGAGCTCAAGGTGTGTCCCACAGGGTGGGTCTTTGCCAATCTTTATGACTGCCGTGCCGACCTTGCCGCACTCAAGGCATACGCCGACGGATGGGACAGGCAGGCCGCTCCCGAAGCGACATTCCAGGCCGGTGTGATGGACAGGTTTTTTGCCGCCAGGGAAAAGATCGACCGGGTTTTCGGTGATCTTGAAAAAATTTTCGGAAAGGCCCATGCCGAGGAGCGGGTCAACTACATCTTTCACAAGTACAGGGGGGAGATTTATTACTATTTTAAATATATTGAGTTTGAAACCTTCAAGGGCAAGGGGCCGCTGATCCCCGCCGCCGGCCCGGAAGACAATTTTCTAAACGATTTTCGCATCGCCCTGGTCAAGGAGCCCGAAAGCCCGCAGAACCACATCAACCTGTTAAACGCCTATCATCTGCTGTTCCGGAAGCTGTTTGCGGCCGGACGCATCAGCGACATGCAGAAACGGGAGGCGGAGATGGAAACGTTTCTCCGCGGCCGGTATCGGCTGGGGGCCATGCTTTCCCACAGGGACAACAACCTGTATGATATCTACCGCGTACTGACATACGCTTATCTGTCCAGCACCAGCCTTGAATCCCGCGCCCTGGAAACGGCCCGGCTGGGGTTTGAGCTGGCACGGGACTATTATGCAAAGGCCGCTCAGCACGCGGGGTTTGTGGTGGCCGGACAGACCGGCGCCATCACTCAGGAAAACACCGAAATGGACGATTACCAGCGTCAGTTTGAACTTTACAGGGACGTGGCCCGGCGGCTGGGCAAGCGGATTCAACTGCTGGTCCCGGAAGCCGATATCCAGCTTTATAATCGAATGCAGGCAATGCGAAGCATGGAGAGCTATACGCCATGAGAATGCGACGGTTGTGGGTTTTAACGGGAATGGCAGCCCTGCTGCTGGCGGCCTTACCCTCTTTTGCGCAGGATGATGGCCGGCAGGCCCGGTGCGACAACATTGTTTCCATGCGAATGATGGAATCGTTTTACCAGAGCCTGCAGACTGAGACCGTCGCGGCAATGGAGGGCAGGGGCAACAACCGGCTGCTGCAAACCCTTTCCAGCATTTCCCTGTTTGATGAAAATCGGATCCTGCCCTTCAAAGACAGTGAGGCAACGGCCCGACAGATTGATGACCTTTCAAGACGGCTGGACAAGACGGAGACGGGCGAGGTTTCCCAGGAGCTCCGGTTTAACATCGCCTATGAATACCTGCTGCTCTATCTTTCCCTGCTGCACGAGCGCAATGTCCTGCAGTTTCACACCGACACGCACACCATGAAGGAGATTGCCGTCCGGCAGTTGATCACCAGCGATGAACTGGTGCAGCATCTGCTTCAGTCCCGGCTCTACCTCAATTCCCTCGGAAGTGGTGCCGGTAATGAGTTGTCAGGCACAGCCGGGCCGCAGCAGGCCGGCGGTACCAGCTACCGGATACGTCGGCCAGGTGCGGACCTCTATCTCAGCATGGAGTTTCTGGGATTGATGATTGAGTGCGAAAAGCTGGCAGGCCAGTTCCTGCTGGGGCTGTCCGGCGAAGCGGGCGGTTATTTTGGCGCCGAAGTGGCCGACATGGAGACGATCCGCTATTATGATCAGCGCACATGGGACTGGTTGAACGAACTGTGGAAACGCCACAGCCTTTCCCGTGGCGCCGCCGCCGGTATGACGGTCGGTGAAAACCGGGAGCCGGTGTCCGGAATCGGTTCTTTCCCTTCCACCGCCATGCTGGAGGCCCTTTACCGGACCTATCTTTCCTACCATTTCTTGTGGCGTTACATTACAGGGGGCCAGGAACAATCGCTTTTTCTGGATACTTTGACACGGGTGCTGTTTGAACGCTTGAGCAGCCTGGGCAAAAGCACGGATCACGCGCACCGTGTGACCTATACCCATTACCGGGAAGAGGCTTCCCGGGACGGGGGCAGCAGCCGGTTTCTGCCGGCCCTGTTTTTTGCCCGGCGCAGTTTTTTTATGGCCCATCACCTGAAGCAAGAGGTGGAACCCCGCCGTCTGTTTGAGCTGTACGCTGATTTTTTCACCACCGCGTCAGACTCGGTTCAGCACAATATCAGCTACCGGGCCAGGATTTACAATGAGTTGATTCTGTTCGGCATATACTTGAACGACCTGCAGCTGATGGAAGAGACCCTTTTCCCCTATGCGCTTTCAGCCATGCGAATTTCAGGGCAGGACGATTATAGGGGTACGGAGCTTGCCCGCTCGTCCCGCCTGACGGCGGCCTACCTGCTGGCCAGGATTCTGGACGGAAAAAACCGGTCCGGGCTCTACCAGGGAACCGTCCGTTACAGTGACCTGGCCGATTCGCTGGCACCGCTTATGCTTTCGAGAGACCATGACAACTGGGTCTATGCCGCCCTGACGCACAAAGCCCTGGCCGATTTTTACTCCAGGCAGGGCAGCTTTTTCAATGAATCCATGGCCATGTATCATGCCCGACAGGCGTTCCTGGTGCCGTGCGAAAAGGTCGAACTGACTTATGGCAAGGAGGGATGGGATCGGTTTTTCACGCTGCCGGACAAGGACCTGGCCCTCTCCTGCCTGAATCTTTTTTTGCATTTTCACGATAAATATCCCACAAATCCGGATGCGGCCATTCCACGGGTGTTTAGCGCCCACCAGATCGTCGCACAGGAACGTGGCGCAAAGGCGGTACGATGAGGATGGTTCATACAAGGACAAGGAGTTATAAAATCATGCGAAGAATTCTGATGGCGGCGGTACTGGTGGTGCTGACGGGCTGGGGGACCGCCGCGATGGGACAGGACGGGACCGGCGCCTGGCTGAAATCATCTTATCTGGCCAGTATTCATGACGACTGCCGTGTGTTTCTTGAAGGCATCGAGCTTTTTACCCAGCGGGACTACCCCGTGTTCCTTCAGAATATGCAGAAAGGGTCCGTGGTAGCCAGGGCCGATGCCGCGGCCTATATCAGCGAACTGAAAAGTTTTGAAAGGCTTTTGGATTCCCTTTACGAAGAGTATATCTCATTTAAAAAGGCGTCACTGACGGCCGCCGGAGAGGTGCAGTCGGCGAAAACCGGTCTCTCCGAGGTGGAACAGCGCCTGTTTCAGATGCTGGCCTATGCCTACCTGCGCACCGGAGATTTTGCCATGGCCCGCATGCTGATCATGAACCACGACATGCTTTCATCCGATTTTACCATCAAGATTCGGAACATTGAGGGCCAGCTGGTCGATTTTCCACTCACGCGGCAGTTGAAGGAGCGGTTCAAGGAGACCAATTCTCTTCTGACTACGCTGACGATTCACTTTAAGAATTTTTTTGCCACGGATATTCCGGAAGACATCAACGCCTACATCAGGGTTTCCGGTTATGATCGAAAGGAGCCGGTCAATATCCTGTTCATGGAGTATTACGGCCGGCTTTTCCCCGGCTTGAATCCAGGAGGGGACAAGGACAACCTGATTCACGTGGGCCAGATCATCAAATTTTTCAACATTCAGAAGTACCGCCACAACCTGCTTTCCAGCGGCGATGCCAGGGACAACCAGGACGGGTATGACACCACCTATACCTTTCCCATGGTCAAGGGAACCTATGAACTGGTGGTGCGAGATCCCACCATTGCTGCCACGGCCACCAGCGACAACACGATTACCCTTGAACGGCTCTGTCTGTTCAAGGGGCTGGCACGGACCGATTTCCGGGCATTGAAGGAAGAACAGCGATTGCAGAAAGAGCAGGAGATGATCGTGGAAGAGGAGATTACCCTGCTGCAGCCGGGACAGCGGTATCTCTCTTATAAGCCGGGCCAGATGGTGCCCTACGGCACCTATGCCCTGTTTGAGAAGAATCGGCACCTGGGCACCCTGGAGCTGATTCCCTGTTACCGGGGCGGCAAATGCAGAGAGCCGCTCAGCCGGGAATCCGGTGTGACGCCGGTGCGCATTTTCGATCATACCTTTGTGCTTTACCGGGATGTGCTGGACCTGGTGCAGCAGTCTCAGGCCACCAAATCGGCTATGGAATTTAAGGCCGCGCAGCAGCAGCGGGACGTCCACCTTTTTCCCGGGTGTGCGCCGGCAGCTCAGCAATAAGGGGTTCTGCGGGAATATTGCCAGGCGTGCGGGAAAGGGGCCGGTTACGCTTTGCCCAGTTCCTGCAGGTGCTCCCTGGCAAACCCGATGGACGGGTCGATTTCAAGGGCCATCATGTAATACTGGACCGCCTTTTCCATGTTGCCCAGGGCCCGGTAGTTGACGCCGATGTTGGCATAATCAATGGCCGACCCGGGATTCAGGGAAATCACCTTTTTGAAGCAGTCAATGGCCTTTTCGTGTTCCTGCCGTTTGAAATGGCAGAACCCCATGAGGTTGTAGATGTCGGTGCGTTCTTCATCCAGGTCCGCGCCCTTTTCAAGTACCTCCAGTGCCTGGTCAAACCGTTCCATCTCCTTTAAGGCTACGCCCATGTAAGAGTAGATGCTGGACCGGTCCTGGTCGGTCGGATTCAAGTCCAGTGCCCGCTCAAAATGGGTGATGGCGGTTTCCGGGTCGCCCGTGGCCAGCCGGCAGTAGCCCAGGTAAAACTGAGTAAAGTATTTTCCGGGCAGTATCCGGTCCATTTCGCTCAGGCGACCAATGGCCTGGTCCGGCGGCGTTCTTTCGGCCACCATTTTGGCGCAGAACATGGCCACGCTGGTGTCCACGGCCCGTTCCCGGAAGTGCGCCCCCGGCACAATGGTGTAAAAGGCCGGGACACCCAGTTGTGGATGGGTGGTTTCCACCAGCAGCACCTCCATTTCCCTCTCCTTCAGGGCGGATACGCACCGCTGGATTTCTACCTTGATGTTGCGGTCAGACAGGTCAGGCAGTTGGGTGATGGGAAGGGTGGGGCCGGGGCCGGTGATGAAGTCGGCATCTTCTATGTTTTTGAACTTGGGCAGGCCGCTGGCCACGTAGTTGGCGCCGGTTTCAAAGTCCCCGGCCAGCTGGGCGGTCTCCGTCAATGCCCGGCTCAAAGCCTTCTGTGGATCAGCCGCCGTTCCCGCCGTCCACACGATTTCGCTTTTGCGGGGGAAGGTGGCCGGATCATAGGCCAGCACCCCTACCGTGGGGATGCCCATGTTCAGGGTAAAATCGGAAAGAAAAACACGAATGCCGGCGGCTTTGTATTTTTTCAGCATGTCAATAACCACCGGATCGGTGACCGATGCCGGATCGATATGCGGTACCCGGAGTCTTTCCCGGCTGATCAGGGAGGAGACATGGCGTTCCACCACTTCGCAAAGTCCTTGAAGAATCGCCTCTTCCGCGCAGTTGCCGGCAGATGGACCGTTGAACTCATTGATCATGAAAAACCAGTCAAAGGGGATCAGCATGTCCCTGTTCCGGGTCAGATTGTAACCTTCTACCCATTGCAGGGAAAGCGATTCAAAAAGGGCGCGGGCCTCAGCCAGCTCGTCGGAGTGATCGTGTACCGACCGGGCGATCAATTCAAAGGGAATCGCACGTTGTGTAAGGTCGGTGTACGTGCCGGCGTGAAAATTTTCAGGGGTGTCGGCAAAGGAAAAAAAACTGAACCGCTCGGCCAGCTCCATGACGGCGCTGGCCTCGGCCTGATGGACCGTGGCGCCTTTGCCCATCTGTTTGGTGGTCCGGGTAATGGCGGTGGCGTCCGGACCGCATACGCTGAAATAGACCGGAATATCCAGCCTTCCGGTATCAATGCGTTTGGTCTCCTTCAGGATACGAAGGCCCAGCTCCCGGGTCTTTTCCCGGAAACGCCGGACCGTCTCTTCCGGGGCAAGGGTTTTGTCCTGGTCGGTGGTGACGGTTTTAAATGCATCTTTTAATATGACAGGCGACATGTGCTATCCTTAAAAAAACCGTCACGGCGTAAAACCGCGGCGGGGAGGGAAAAGAAAAAGGCCGCCGGGCGTTATAATGTTCACGCCGTGCGGTTTTTGTCTTGTGGTCAGATGGTTTTTGGGAAAACTTTATGAGGCGTATGCCGTGGTATTTATATACGGTCACACCGCACATCGGCCAGCCGGTTTTCAAATTCCTCGTCCATCTGCTGGGTATACTGTTCCAGTGTAAAGTTTGCGTTGCAGGACCTGCACCGCAGGTAGACCGCTTTTCAGGTCCGGTGAATTTCCACCGGACCTTTACAGTAAAGGCACTGCATTTCGGTTGTCATGATACAGGTTTCCTCTGGTACCTGTTTTTGCCCTGCTGCGTGGCGCCGGAACCATTTGCCGGTGGTTACGGAAGGCGAATGCCGGAGGCAGGCAGGATGCCGGTACGATGAAAAATAATTATTTGATTTATTTTGGTTTTGCGGTCGTGTCCGTCAGCAGCAGGTGTATCACGTCGGAGAGCACCTGGTCAAAGTCAAACCAGCCGCGGTCAGGCCGGGGTGAAAGGGGCAGAGCAATATAAGAGATTCCCTGTGCCACGGCCCACATGGCGGCGGCAACCCGTTTCGGGGGAATGCCCTTCAGTAATTTCTGGGACGTTGCATCCCGGTTCATCCGTTCCGCAATGCCGTCGAGAATGCGGCCCACGATAGCGCCCAGTTCATTGAGGAGCTCTTTTGAAACCAGCGCGTATCCGTTTTCATCGGTGATCAGCAGGTCCATCACGTTGGCGTAACGGCCGAACCGGGAATAGTAGGCTTTATAATCATTTGCAATGGCCACCAGGGCTTTTATCGGATCATCGATTTTCAGGCTTTTTGCGATTTTTTCTTCCAGAATCTTCATGTTGTGAATCAGCACACAGACAACCAGTTCTTCCTTGCTTTTAAAGTAGGTGTAAATGGTGCCGGGGGACACATCAATGGTCTCCGCCACGCGGCGGATCGTCACTGAATCATATCCCTCTTCATGAAAAAGTTTTTCAGCAACTTCAACGATCAGTTGTTGCCGGGCCAGTTTTTCTCTTTCTTTAAGTTCTTTAAACATAAGCAAAATCTCTTTTTTTGGGGTTGTTTGGCCACCTAAACTGCGTTTAACTTTTATTAGGGTAATATTTCCCGGCCTTTAAGTCAAGAAGAAACTGTATTTATGACAACTTATTGAATGAGCCTGTATTTTTATTGCCTTAAGACCGGGAAACCCGGTTAAATTGTCGACAATTTATTTTGACAAAAAACCTGACACAAGCGATGAAAGCTGCTATTCACACCACAGGAAAATTAAAAGAGGAGACCGGCATTTTTTATGACACTATCTGCTGAGAAGCGGTCCGAACCCAGGACCATCGTGGACGAGTACTACAGCGTACAGTTTTATCTTACGGAGATGGCATCTTTATGTCATTTCGTGCTCTGGGACATGTCTCCTAACGGCATGTGCATTCTGATTGAAAAGGATTCCCGCATTCTGGACCTCCTGTCTGAAGGCAGCGAGTTCCAAATGAAATATTTTCCGCGGGACCTGCTGGGCGCCACCCGGATTGTCAAAACCCGGATATGCCACATCACCGAAGGCGGCACCAGCCGGTTCAGGGACTACTGCATGGTCGGGCTGGCCATTCTGGAGCAGGAGAGCGGAACAGCCGAAGGTGTTCCGCGTTGATTCGCCTCAGGAAATACACACCTTGCGTACCATGATCAGATCGCAGTATCCCTGAAATATCTTCTCAATACCGTCCTGCATCAGGGTCCTCATGCCCTCTTGAATGGCCTTGTCCCGAATCTCTTCCACACGGGCACGGGTCTGAATCAGCCGTTTGATTTCCAGTGTGCCCATAAGGAGCTCGTGAAGGCCCATACGTCCTCTGTACCCGGTGTTGTTGCAGGCGTTGCAGCCGGCGGGGCGGTTAAACTCAAGCTCGTCGGTGAAGGGAATGTTGATTGACTTGTCAAAAAGCTCCTGTCCGCCGTAGAGACGCACCAGCTCGTCATATTCTTCCTGGCTGGGGTGATATTTTTTCTTGCAGTCCTTGCACAGGGTCAAGACGAGACGCTGGGCCAGGATGCAGAGAACGGCGTCGGCAAAGTTGAAGGGGTCCATGCCCATGTCCAGCAGACGGGTGATACTTTCCGGCGCGCTGTTGGTATGCAGGGTGGAGAAGACCAGGTGGCCGGTGAGGGATGCCTCAATGCCGATGTGAGTGGTCTCCTTGTCCCGCATTTCACCGACCATGATCACGTCCGGGTCGGCACGGAGAAAGGCCCGCATGGCCGCGGCAAAGTCAAACCCGATTTTCGGCTTCACCTGGACCTGGCGCAGGCCCCGCTGGGTGATTTCAACGGGATCCTCGGCGGTCCAAATCTTTGTTTCCACCTTGTTGATATATTTCAAGGCCGAATGCAGTGTGGTGGTTTTACCGGAACCTGTGGGGCCGCAGACAAAGATGATGCCGTAGGGCCGCGTAACGCAGGTGATGAAGTTGTCGTAGTTGTGCTTTGAAAAACCCATCTTGGACAATGGAATAGGCTCGCCCGCCGCCAGAATACGCATGACGATGTCTTCCAGACCGCCCTGGGTGGGGACGGTGGCCACACGAAGCTCGATGTCCAGCCCCCCGTACTTTTTGAACTTGATCTTGCCGTCCTGGGGTTTTCGTTTTTCCGCGATATCCAGGTCGGACATGATCTTGATACGGGACGCCACCGCGTTTTTGTAGTGGTAGGGAATGGTCTGGTACAGGGTGCACCGGCCGTCCACTCGAATCCGCACCTCGGTGTTGCCCTTTCCGGGGTAGGGTTCGATGTGAATATCCGAGGCCCCCCGGTTGTAGGCGTCGATAATGATTTTGTTGACCAGCTGGACAATGGCGCTGCTCTCTTCACTGACCCCCATGGAGGTGTCTTCAATCTCTTCTTCCTCCTCTTGCATCTTGGACAGGATATCGTCGATGGAGGAGGTCTCCACTTCGTCGGTGGTGAACAGCTCGATAAAATCGTAAATGTCTTCCCTGAAGGAGACGCAGAACTTGATCCGTTTCCCCGTGAACAGGGCCTTAATTTCATTGACTCGCTGAATGTCGTGGGGATTGTCGATGGCGATCTGCACCTCGCCTTCAGGTGTGGTGCACAGGGGTACCCAGGTGTTGTTTCTCATGAACGGCACCTTCAGGCCGCCCAGCAGTTCACCGGGAATAGGGGTCCCTTTGTCGTAGGGCCGGTATGGCGCGTCATAATATTTGGCAAGGGAGGTGCCCAACTCATCCTTGGGAACATTGAACTCCTTGATCAGTACTTCTTCAACGGTCTGATTGTTCTCCCTGGCCAGGGTAACAGCCCGGGTCAGCTCTTTCTGCGTGAGAATATGGTTTTCCATCAGGTGATCGTACTTGTTGCGCCGGCCCTTCTTGGCGGCCGCCATCTTTTTCTGGTTGTAGAGGCCGATGCCCATGGTCTCGGCCAGCTCGGTAAGGTTCCGTTCATCCTCTTCGGTAAACGGCTTGCCGTCCTTGCGGTTGACCAGTTGAATGGCGCCAATGAGCATCTTTTTGAACAGAATAGGGGCCACCAGTATCTGCTTGGAGGTAAAGCCGCTGCGGCGGTCCCATTTTTCGTCGAAGGAGAGGGCCGGGTCGATCTTGACCAGTTCGCGCTGGTTATATACGTCCTTGATGTTGAGCAGGCGCTGTTTGTAGGCGGAAAAACCGGCAATGCTGTCCGGTGACAGGGGCACCCGGATCTCCTCCACCTCCTCGCCGGACTTGTACCGCGACACCAGCTCCCGTTTGATGCCGTCCACGTAATAGATGGTAATGCGCTGGGCGGCAAAAAGGTCAATGATGTCTTCCTTGATGTCGATAAGGATCTCATCCAGGTTGGCTGCGGAAAAGATGCGCTTGTTGACCTCCTGCACCTTCCTTCTGTATTCGGCGTCGGAAGAGGAGCTGTGTGCCCCTGCACCTGTCTGGACGGTGGAGAGCGTCACTGCCATGGCTGTTTCCTTATGTTGTCTGTTAACAGTTGACGGTTAACCCGAAAGAGAAAATCCCGGACGTCGATCAGGGGGCCGGGTCTGTCTGATCGGCCCGTGGTCGGCTGTAATAGCCCCGAATTTTCTTTATTCCCCCGCCTGCCAGCAGTATTCCCATGATGTATAGACAGATGCGGATGAAAAGGGCCGTGGCCGGGGCGCCGGTGATCTCCTCGATGCGGGGAAGCAACTGATGGGTCCGGTAAAAGACGCCGCACCCCATCAACAGGAGCATGATCCCCCACACCAATCCCCAAATCGGTTGCCTGTTTTCATTTGTCATGGTGAAACAGTGTTTATCCTTAGTTAGCCCATTAACTGTATATTGGGGCCGGACCCATGTCAAGCCCGTATCTTCAAGGGGTTGTCTGAGGGTCGGAACGCGCATGCGGACATAATGAGGTTCGGTAAACCGTGCCGGAACATGCGCATAAATCTGTGTGATGCGATGGTATGTTTTTACCAGAAGCACAAAAAAAATGCAAAGCGGTTTTCCTGGCAGCACGGGACACAGGTCGGCAAGGCCGGTCAAGTGAATAATGCAGTGCTCTCAGCATCGGAGGATCACCGGCGGTACGGCATGGACCGGCCCCCCGTGAATGCTTGACAACAGACAGGGCGCCCATTATGCTGTTTGCTTTTGGGGCGCCGGGCAACGGACTGCCGGAGCGTCTTTTTTGTCAATCAATACGTATTTTCAAGGAACTTGTGATGCAAGAAGCAGGAAAAACGAAAAAGGGCGATGCGGCCCGGCAGGCCCTGTCGGAAAAAGATTCCAAGGCGGTTCTCAAACAGTATGGCATTCCGGTGGTGGAAGAGACGGCGGCCCCGGACGCGGACGCGGCGGTGGCCGCGGCCGAAGCCATGGGGTTTCCGGTGGTGGTCAAGGGGCTGGGCGCAAAACTTCTGCATAAAACCGAGGCCGGTCTGGTTCACCTGAAGCTGGGCAGCGCCGACGCTGTCAGGGCGGCCTGCCGGAAGATTGAGCAGGGGGCCGGGGACCTGCTGGAAGGGTTTCTGGTTCAGCCCCACGTGGAGGGCAAAAGAGAGTTTGTGGCCGGCCTTTTTTATGATCCCGTGTTCGGGCCGGTGGTGATGTTCGGCCTGGGTGGTATTTTGACCGAGGCCCTGTCCGACGTGACCTTTCGGGTGGCCCCCCTGGAAGCGGCGGACGCCCGTGAAATGCTCGACGAGATTCGCGCTACGTCACTGCTGGGTGATTTCCGGGGAGAAAAGGCCGCGGACAGGGACCAGCTGGTATCGGTGCTGATGGGGCTTTCAGACCTCAGCCGAAAAGCGCCGGACGTGGCCGAAGTGGATATCAATCCCCTGATCGTGGACGCTGCGGGCCGGGTCTGCGCGGTGGACGCCCTGGTGATCAGGGGAAGCGTTCGGGAAGAACGCCCCGTGCCGCCGCCGGTGGATCCCCGCCGGCTGGGCAAACTTTTCTATCCGCAGTCCATCGCTTTTGTGGGGGCCTCGGGCCGGCTGGGCAAGTGGGGCCACCTGCTGTTTACCAACGTGCTGAGCAACGGCTACGAAGGTGAGGTCTACCTGGTCAATCCCGTGCGGGAAAGCATCGCGGGCCGCAAAACCTATCCCACGGTCTCGGCCATCCCCGGCGACGTGGACCTGGCGGTGGTGACCATTCCGGCCGCCAAGGTGCTGGACCTGATTCCCGACCTGGAGGCAAAAGGGGTCCGGCACATGCTGCTGATCACCTCCGGCTTCGGTGAAACCGGTGAAGAAGGCAAAAAGCTGGAGGCCCAGGTGGTGGAACGGGCCAGGGCCGCCGATATCCTGATGGTGGGGCCCAACACCATGGGTATTGCCAATCCCCACATCAGGCTTTACTGCACCGGCACCCATGTGTGGCCCGATCCGGGCGGCATCGCCATGGTCTCCCAGTCCGGCAACATGGGAGGCCAGCTCCTGCAGTTTGCCGAACAGCAGGGCATCGAGATTCGGGCCTTCAGTGGATCGGGCAACGAGGCCATGGTGACCATTGAAGACTACCTGCACGCCTTTGAGGTGGATGAACTTTCCGAAATTGTCATGCTCTATATCGAAAGCGTGAAGGACGGCCGCCGGTTCCTGGAATCCGCCCGGCGCCTTTCCGCAAAAAAGCCCATCGTGCTGCTCAAGGGCGGACAGACCAAGGTGGGGGAGAAGGCCGCAGCCAGCCACACCGGGGCCATGGCCTCCGACGCCAGGGTTTTTGACGCCGTCTGCCGCCAGACCGGCATCGTTAAAGTGGACCAGCCCATGGACATGCTGGACCTGTCCGCCGCCTTTTCATCCATTCCGCTGCCCGCGGGCAACCGTATTGGCATCATGACCCTGGGCGGCGGGTGGGGCGTGGTGGCCGCCGACCTGTGCTCCGCTTACAACCTGGAGGTGCCGGAGCTGACCCCGGACATTTTAAAGGAGATGGACGCCCTGTTGCCGCCCTACTGGAGCCGCGCCAACCCCATCGACCTGGTGGGTGAATCCAGCAACACCCTGCCCATGCAGGTGATGGAGGCCCTGCTGAAGTGGGACGGCTGCGACGCGGTGATCAACCTGGGCATCATGGGAAAACGCCTGATCACCCGGCGCATTGTCAAGTCCGCGGCCGTGGACCCCACCTATACGCCGGAGTTTCTAAACGAAGTGATTGATGTGTTGTACAAGTTTGAAGAAGAGTATATCGAGCACGTGGTCACCATGATGGATAAATACAGAAAGCCGGTGATCGGCGTGAGCATCATGACCGATGAAAAAGAGGACAAGACCGTGAACAAGGTGGCGGGCCACAAATACAACGCCCTCTTTTTCCCCACCCCGGAACGGGCGGTCAAGGCCCTGGCCAAGATGTACGACTACCACCGGTTTCTGGCCCGGCGGTAATACGGGTATTCAGCCCCGGGAGACCGATCATGTCCAGACTGTTATGGCAGCCCTCCCCGGAAAGGGTGCGGGGCTCCAACATGTACCGGTTCATGGAGGACGTGAACCGGGTCCATGGCACCCGATTCCAGGTTTACGATGACCTGTACCGCTGGTCGGTGGACCATGTCCCTGAGTTCTGGGCCCATGTGTGGGACTTCACAGAGATTCGTCATTCGGCGCCGTATACCGAAGTGGTGGACGACCCGGCGAAAATGCCGGGGGCAAAGTGGTTTTCCGGGGCCCGTCTCAATTTTGCCGAAAACCTGCTGCGCCACCGGGACGACCGCACGGCCCTGGTGTTTTCCAGTGAAGGGGGAAGAAAGCGCCGGCTCACCCATGCCGGTCTCTACCTTGAGGTGGCAAAGACCGCTGCAGCCCTCAAAACCCTTGGCATTGCGCCCGGCGACCGGGTGGCGGGTTTTATGCCCAACATGCCCGAGGCGGTCATTGCCATGCTGGCCGCCGCCAGTCTGGGCGCGGTGTGGTCCTCCTGCTCTCCGGATTTCGGGGCCAAAAGCGTGCTGGACCGGTTCGGGCAGATTTCCCCCAAAGTGCTGTTTGCCGCGGACGGCTATTTTTTCAAGGGCCGGGCCATCGACAGCCTGCCCCGGATCCGCGAGGTGTGCGGAACGCTTTCCGGCCTTGAACGGGTGGTCATCGTGCCTTACACCCGGCCCCATCCGGACATTCATGATCTTGAAAAGGCGGTGCTGCTTTCCGATTTTCAGGAGCCCGGCGCCGACACCATCGATTTTGTTCAGCTTCCCTTTGACCACCCCCTTTACATCATGTACTCCTCCGGCACCACCGGCCCGCCCAAGTCCCTTGTGCAGGGCACCGGCGGTGTGCTGATCCAGCAGTTAAAGGAGCTGGTGCTGCATACCGGCCTGACCCGAAACGACACGATTTTTTATTTTACCACCTGCGGCTGGATGATGTGGAACTGGCTGGTCTGTGCTCTTGCCACCGGCGCCACCGTGGCCCTGTATGACGGCAGCCCCTTTCATCCGGACCCGGACGTGCTGTGGCGGTATGCCGAAGAAGAGGGGGTTACCGTGTTCGGTACCAGCGCCGGATACCTGGCGGCCCTTCGCGACTCCGGGCTGGTCCCCGGCGACACCCGCGACCTTTCCGCCTTGAAAACCCTGCTCTCCACCGGTTCCCCTTTGAGTCCGGACGGGTTTGACTTTGTCTACGGCAACATCAAGGCCGACCTTCAACTGGCCTCCATTTCCGGCGGCACGGACATCAATAGCTGTTTTGTGCTGGGCAACCCCATGGGGCCGGTCTATGCCGGCGAAATCCAGTGCCGGGGCCTGGGTGTCAGGGTGGCCGCCTATGATGAGCAGGGCAGGGCGGTGATCAACCACCCCGGCGAACTGGTGTGCGAGGCGGCCATTCCCTCCATGCCGCTCTGTTTCTGGAACGATCCCGATGGCGAAAAATACCGGCAGGCCTATTTTGAGCGGTTTCCCGGCGTCTGGACCCATGGCGATTTTATTCAGATCAACGACAACGGCGGGGTGGTGATCTTCGGCCGGTCCGACGCTACCCTGAATCCCGGCGGGGTCCGCATTGGCACCGCTGAAATCTACCGCCAGGTGGAGACCCTGGGCGAGGTGGAAGACGCCCTGGTGGTGGGCCAGAACTGGAAGAACGACGTGCGGGTGGTCCTGTTTGTTAAATTGGGGCTCGGCTATGAGCTGACCGATGCCCTGAAGGAAAAGATTCGGGCCGTGATCCGCGCCAATGCCTCGCCCCGCCATGTGCCGGCAAAGATTATGGCGGCTCCGGACATTCCCTATACGTTAAACATGAAAAAGGTGGAGCTGGCCGTTAAGAAGATTCTTGACGGCAAAGACCCCGGCAATCGTGACGCCCTGAAAAACCCAGAGTCCCTGGATTTTTTCATGGGCCTGAAGGAATTAGAAGGCGACGGTTGACCCCGGCCTTCAACCCGGCTATTTTAGAATTGATTTGGCCGAAAGATGCAAGACGCCGGACATCAGGATGTAGGGGCACCCCCCTGTGGTTGTCCATCAGGCAGGTCGCCCCTGTAGTGTTTACGAGTATCTGAGTGACACACCGGATCCGGAGTAATCCCTTGACCCTTGACAATCGAATCCAATCTCTGTTGGAACGCATTTACGGCCCGGACACGGCAGCGCCGGCCGCTGACCGTCTTAACCGGCTGCTGGCCGCCTTTCCCGCCCGGTCCGCACGGAAACAGTCCTTTTTTTCCGAGACCGACACGGTCCTCATCACCTACGGCAACACCCTGAACAGGCCGGGCCATGCCCCGCTGGCCACCCTTGGCGAATTTGCCCGCACCCGCCTGAAGGATGCCTTTTCCGCCGTTCATGTGCTGCCTTTTTTCCCCTATTCGTCGGATGACGGGTTTTCCGTGATCGACTTTTACGCGGTGGACCCGCAACTGGGCACCTGGGACGACATTGCCCGCCTGTGCCAGGATTTTGAGCTGATGATCGACCTGGTACTCAATCACGTATCGGCCCGGAGTCCCTGGTTTTCCCGCTATCTTGCCGGTGAATCCGGGTATGAGGACCTGGCGATTGAGGTCCGGCCCGGTGTGGACCTGATGTGCGTGACACGGCCCCGTACCACCCCGCTGCTGACTGAATTTAAAAAAGCCGACGGCACAAGCGTTCATGTGTGGACCACCTTTTCCGCCGATCAGGTGGACCTGAACTATGCCAGTGTGAACGTGCTTGAAAAAATGGTGGGTGTACTGCTGTTTTATGTGAAGCAGGGCGCTTCCCTGATCCGGCTGGACGCGGTGGCCTACCTGTGGAAAATGCTCAACACCTGCTGTATACATCTGGACCAGACCCATGAGATGGTCCGGGTTTTGCGGGCCGTTTTAGACATCGCGGCCCCGGACACGGTGCTGATCACCGAGACCAACGTGCCCCATGCCGAAAACATCAGCTACTTTGGCAACGGCAAAAACGAGGCCCAGGTGGTCTATAATTTCACCCTGCCGCCTCTGCTGCTCTACTCTTTTATCACGGAGAACACCGCCGCCTTCACCCGGTGGGCCGCCACCCTGCAACTGCCGTCAGACCGCACCACCTTTTTAAACTTCACCGCCTCCCACGACGGCATCGGGGTCCGGCCACTGGAGGGCATTCTGCCACCCGCGGAGATCGACCTGCTGGTGGGCCACACCCTGGGAAACGGGGGGCAGGTCTCTTTTCGCACCAACCCGGATGGAACCCAGACCCCTTATGAGTTGAACATCAACTATCTTGACGCCCTGAGCCGGCCGGGCGATGATGACACCATCCGGGCCGCGCGCCTGCTGGCCGCCCTGGCTGTTCAACTGGCATTGCCCGGCATACCGGCGGTCTACATTCACACCCTGCTGGGGTCGCGCAACTGGACCGATGGGGTAAAACAGACCGGCCGGGCCCGCACCATCAACCGGCAGCCCCTTGACCTTGACGATGTGGCCCGGGCCATTGATATACCCGGCACGCTTCGTCATACCGTTTTTCATGCCGCTGTTGATCTGCTGCGCATCCGCCGGCGCCAGCCCGCCTTTCACCCCAACGCGCCGTTTGATGTGCTTTTTCTCTCCTCCAAGGCATTTGCCATCAAGCGGGAATGCGCCGATCAGACCCTGTTTGCGGTCACCAATGTTTCAGGCAGCCCCCTGGCCCTTTTACCGCCCACAGAAACGGGGTCACCGCCGATGACCGACCTTGTCACAGGCAGGCCCATACCCGACGGTGCTTTGCACTTAAAACCATGGCAGACGGTGTGGCTGGCCGACAGGGTGTTCTGACGCCTGTTTGCGCCGCAAACCCCGCTTTAATAATCTTGACTTTGCCGGAATGATACGTTTATATATCGGCATTTCATTTTCCTGCCCCAATGCCTGGGTGGCGGAATAGGTAGACGCAAGGGACTTAAAATCCCTCGGTCATTATGGCTGTGCCGGTTCGATTCCGGCCCCAGGCACCATTCCCCCGGATCAACTATCTGTTCTCTTCTATAATTCGCCTGTAAGCATTTGATTCTGTATATATTTCGTCTTTCAGTGGATTGAGCTTGTGTACGCGGATTTTGTTGAACTGATAAACGCATAGCGCAACATTGGCGATCAGGGCCAGCAGGCTGACGACAAAAAAGGCTTTGGGGTTATGTGTGGTGTGGACTGGAGCGATGCGATCCGCAAACGAAGGAATCGTCATGACAAACATAATCCACAATGCAAGTGTTTGCGCGCGGTGCTGCAACCACGCTCCTTTTTTGATAAAGAAAGCAGGGATGGTGCAGGCAAGCAACAACGCCAGGCCGCAGTAAAATGAATGATCGGCAATACAATTATAGGTATAAGCAAAGTTCCACAAATCATAGGCGATTATCCAGGGCCATATCATGTCGGGCCATATCATGTCTTTTGTCCTGTCTTTGGAAACAAAAATACCAAACCAGCCGGAGATGGCGATGATGTTAAGCAGGCCGGCGATGCCATTCATGATGTTCCATGGACCGGATATCAGCCAGAGATTGTCGATATACGCCCCTTCCCATGCACCATATGCATAGCATTGAAAATCACGAAGACAGGCTTCAAAGATATTGAGTGCCAGAATAAGGGGAGGGAAGCATAATGCCCATTTTTTCCGGGCAAGTCCGGGAATGAAGCGGATGGCCATGAATCCAAGGCACCCCGCAAGCGCCGAGTAGGTTTTTACCCAGTTGAACCAGTTACCCGTGCCGTATTCATTGCCCGGGGCCGCGGTCGTGGGCCAGACAAAAATGGTTAGCGCTACAGGAAGAATCAGGAAGAGGACAATCCCACCCCATTTTGTGGTACGGCCCAGTTCATTGAAAGCCATCAAGGCAAATAATACAAAAAGCCAAATCGCCCAACCGTTAAAACTTGTGACTTCATACAAAATTCCCATGGCATTCCAGCTCCTGCAAAATCGAAAGTTCAGAAATCAGGATTCTGTAGACGCAAGGGACTTAAAATCCCTCGGTCACTATGGCTGTGCCGGTTCGATGCCGGCTCCAGGTCCCGGTCGGATACAAAAAAAAACAGAAAGGCCATGCCGCAAAGCCATACGTCATGGATTCAGAAAAGAATCACAGGCCGGCCGGAAGTTTTGATTCCATCATTTTTTTCCGGTCCAGCCTGCGCCCGTCTACTATAAACGTGCCGTCGCCAACGGCATGAACCGTCCGCTTCTCTTTTCGTGTAGTGTCCACGTATGCCGCAAGGCACTGGAGGACCACGATATTGTGCTTCCCGATGATGTCGACAACCTCGCACTCGATATTGGCCAGACACTCTTTTACCAGTGGCGCTTTGACATGCTTTGCCTTGACCGGGGTCAGCCTGAATTTTTCAAATTTGTCCGTGTCCGCGCCGGAACATGTTCCCACGCCGACAACCTTATCCAGCAGGTCAACAGTGGGAATCGCAATAACACACTCCCTGGTTTTTTTAAGGGCGGCAAACGAATAATTCCAGGGGCCGGTGGTGAACGCAAACCGTGGCGTAAAGTCCACCACCATGGTCCACGAGAGGGTCATGATGTTGTTGTTTTTCCCATCATGGGTCGTAACAAGAACAACCGGCCCGGACTCCATCAGCGTGAACGCCTTGCTGATCCGTATTTTTTTCATAAGTGCACACTCACTGGTTTGTTATAAGGTCCAGGTGCCATAATAATATTTATCAAGGATGTCGCCTGCCTCCTCTTTTGCCCATCTTTCAATACCTATATTTTTTATCCGGCAAAGACTAAAGACTTTCGTATTATGCGGTTTCATGGCCTGGTCACTGTAAGGATGAAGATATTCGCACGGGAAATCGTTGCATTCAGCACATGTTTTCATATCCGTTTTCTCAATACATTTGTAGACCCTGCATTCCATGGCAAGATGGCCGCATTTACCATTCTCCGCCCTGCATCCTTTGCATTTAATTTCATCTGCGGAAAGATTGAGGACGCCTGCGATCATTTCGGCCATCTCCCGATCAAACTGTGCCAAATAAAGATAACACTCAAAGCACGGCAATCCACAGGGAGCGGTCATATATTCAAAATTTATTTCTTCATTTTGGCGCTTTCTCTTGATTTCTTTTCCCATTTCCCGGATTTTCAGAAACGTTTCCATGCTCATAATAGTAGCTCCTTAACCTGTATGATTGTATGATGGAAGTTTTCTCGAACGCATCAATCCTTTCGCCAGGCGCAAAACTTCGTCCCGGGAAAAAACATCGGCGTCCGGCTTCTGTACTCGACATAGGGGCGACCCAATCGCCTTTCAAGTTCGGGTTCTTCAATCTGCTTGAGCTCCCAGATATTAAGAAGGACATATATCGGAGTGAAGACCAGAAGAAGAGAAAATGAGTTGATCAGCACGCCGATACCAAAGAGCAACAGGAAGACGCCGGACAGCATTGGATTTCGGGCAAACCGATACGGGCCGGACGTTACCAGTTCAGGCGGTGGATTGAACGGTACCGGCGTTCCCCGGACCTTGAGGAAATGGAAGGCCGACCAACCTGCAAGCGCCGCACCGGCTGAAATCAGCAAAACAGACAGGGGAAACCGCAACGATCCAGGGACTGGAGCGGGCAGCTTCAGCAGGGTATCGACGGCCACCGAAGCGCCAATAAAGGAAACGGTGAAGAGGCCGAATACCATTGCCCCAACTGGGGTGAGTAACGTCCGGGTCTTCTTCGTCCCGGTAGCCACTGCATGGATAAGGTCGATCCACCGTTGCGTAATGGTCACGCTTGATCACCTTTTCGGTAACGCCTCGTGGCTCAGCGTTTAACGGGCGTTTGAACTAACCGTTTTGGCGAGACGCGCCAAAGGCCCAGATTGATAAATACGGCTTAGTCCGTTGTTCGAAGATTCTCCTCATCTGTGTCCAGTCCTATCCCGCAGAAGGGGCAGAACTGGAGCTTTTCAGAAACCCCAAAACTGGATGGCCACTGGATGACGTAGCCCATGTTGCCGTTACAGTTCGGACAGCGGAGAGCGAAGAACATGTAGAGAATGCAACCCATGAAACCGAGAAAGGGGATTATGGTGAGGGCTACCATCGCAGGACCAGCAACGCCAGCCACCCCGAAGACGGCGAATGCCAGCCAGCAAGCAAAGGCCACACCGAAGCCGCGGCGTTTCGATCTGGCGAGTTTTTCCCGTATGGTCATTTTCTTCCTTCGAACGTTTCGGGCGTGAGGCCGCTGTAAGCGGTCCACACCACCCGTTTGTTAGGCGATTATTTTGTGATTCCCGCCTTCACAAGTAGTTCCTGAATCAACCGGCGGTACCTCGCCTTGATGTCGTCAATATCGACCTGCGGTGTGACATACGTCCGATCGTGAGCTGCTGTGTCACCCAATTGTTTTGTGTCTCGCATAGTTTTAGGGCTATTGCGGGATAGAGAGATGTTGGGGTCTGAACTCATGAATGAAATAAGGCGGTCCAGCATGAAGAACACGCCACCAGATTGAACTTCATGATGCCTCTTTTCATGGATATATGTTTCGATGATGAGAGATTCCATCAGTCGTCGCATCATTACGGCACTAGCATCAAACATTCCATATTCGTAGGCCGCATTGATCTGATATACCATCTGTTCAAGATATGGCCTTGTTCCCACGACCCACTCTGGTGGAACAACATGATTGGCAACGGCAACTTTCCTTCGTGACAGTAAGGACTCATAGGAACTGGCTACTTCCTGAAGTTTTCTTAAATCTAGCTTGAAAATTCCAGCCTTCGATCCCCTTGTGGTGTATTTATTTCTTCCCAAGTCCTTGCGAAGGCGTGTGACATTTGGACGTGGGAATCCCTCTTCATGTAGATCTGCTGCAAGGTCTGGTGCCGATCTTTCCTCGAACTCTTGTGTTTCTCGATAGTAGTAGAGAAGTGCTACGGCTCTCTCCACATGGGAAAGGTCGAGTTTCGCAAGATTTTTGGCAAAATCGCTTCTACTTACCATCAGCCCCACCATCTAAAACTTCTTTGAAATACTGAACGCCACGGCGACTTAATTTGTACCGGACCGGTTGCCCTTTCTTCCGCACCGTGTCTCCGATAACGTATTTGGAGGCCGTGCCGGAAAGAGTATGTGAAGCGTTTGGCGTCTGAACAGGAACCCCAAGATCCGTTGTTATTCGACTAATTTGTCCAGAAGTCAGGCCGAAGGCATTATCCAGATGCTCGTGAACAATGAAAAGAGGCAGGAGAATTCGATTCACTTGCCCAGCCTTGTCCAACACTTTAGACTCTATGTCTTCTGCCTGGTCACAGTTTCTGATGGTTTCAATTATGGATATTAGGTTCGCAGACTCGTCTTCTTCTCCTTGCTTAGATTTTGGCGAATTACTCTCGCGTCGAGGCGTCTTCCGGTTTCCAGGTTTTTGTTTTATTTTGGAACTCTGACCTGAGCCATCAGGAGACGATCCGCCATAAAGTGCGAGGAGCTTCGCGACTTCCTCTGGAGTTCCGTCTATGACCACGGATGTTCCATCAGGCAGTGTTATTGATGCTTTCGTCATAATCTTCTCCTTTTGTTTTCTTCGCCTAACGGGCGCCAGCGGATGAGCGACAGGAGGCCCGGAAGCTTGCTTTCGAAAGGCCGAGTGTTCGCTCCATCCGCATGATAGCCAGCACTTCGCGCCGACTCAGTTTATGTTATCGCGTTTGCCTAGGCAACACGGATAGAGTTGTTAGGTCACTCTCAATTATTTACCTGAAAAAGCTGCCTCTTGTGCTTTATACGCCGGTAAACAAGCTCCCGGGCCACCCGCCAGAGAAGCTTCGCCCAGCAGTTAAGCTTTACACCCGCGCGCAAAACGAGTACAACGCATACTTTTGTTCGGTTTTGTAAATCTTTTGTTGATGTGTTTTATCACAGAATTCAAGTGCCGCAACTCTTCTGCTGGAAACGAATCCTGATTCTGGAATTCGGTAAGGTATTTTTTCTTTAATTCGTCTTTTGCTTTACGCCGGTCTTTGTTGTTTTGTGAACCGAGTTGCATCACTAGATCGGTTTCTCGTCCATTGACAGCAGAAAGAACTGAAGATGGTAGCAGCCCCTCAATTGCATCCTTACCTGATTGGCTTAGTCCAAGTGGAATGTGATCTGCTTTCTCTTCGAGAGATAGGCGATCAAGAGCCCCTGAGACTTCTTCCTTACAGTCCAGATCATATGTGATGAAAACATAGTCAAATTTGCTAAGGACAAACTGTACAAGCAATGTATTTTTGAGCGTGTCTTTGCCTCCGTAAGCCACAACTTCTATGTCTTCGCGGAGTTTCTCGACGCCTATGTCATTCTGCTGAAGATATTTGAAATACGCTTGATCAATGCTACCTTCAACAAGAAGTACCTTGGATTCGTGAGACGAGAATAATGGGCGCCAACTAGCAAATTCGCTTGGCTCGATACCAAGATGTTCAGCAAAAGGTGCCATCCAGTTATCAGCAGATGTGTCTACTCGTTCAGTCTGTAATGGTTTCCCGCGCTTAGTAGCTCTGCAGAGAAGTATGTTTGATTTAGGGTCTTCTTGATTAAGCATATAGGGGCTGTGTGTTGTAACAATAATTTGTATGCCATGGTCGCTGGCAAGGGTACGAAGAACTGAACCGAACTCAGACTGCGCAGAAGGATGAAGAAAACTTTCTGGTTCCTCGATCACAACAATAGGTGTAATTTTGTTTTGAGAACTCTCTGTTGTCTTAATTCGGTTAGCTTGTAAGACAGCCATCAAGATATGTGTTTTATTCTGAGTTCCGCTGCCCCAATCATTAAGAGGGACTTCTACCGTCTTGTCTTTCAAATTAATTCCAAAAGGCATATGCCGCGTGGCAAAACCATCTAGTGGCGAGAACTCCACATCGTATTTTTCCGAAAGACGCCCTAGAATACTGTTAAGCTCCTCTCTGTTTTGCTTGGCAAGGCTTTTTAGTTTTCGCTCAGTCTGTTTAGCGGCATCGTCGAGTTGTTTTTTTTCATCTTCGGACAAAATAACTTCATAAAGTGAGCGATATCTTCCTCTTCTTCCATAGTAAAATTCTTCATGCCCCATTGTTGAGTTATAGAGAAACATGAGGTCCGCTTCGCTAATTTTTCCTGCAATTTCTTTAGAGGTTTGTGCGTCAGCTTCAGTCCCATTCACGATCACCTGAACTGAGGTGTCGTCAGAGGCTGTCGCTTTGTAGTTTAAGGTGACACGCGTAGGATCCTGCTTGATCTCAGCACCACGTAATTTGGCAATAAACGTTAAGAGAGCAGGATCATCGGTTTCGCTGAGTTCCAAAATGTAGGAAATTTCGATAGGGTCATCAGCCTTATGCCATTGAGTTCGATCATCCGCATAGACAAGAGAGTATTGGTCACGCGTCCAAGGACGAGAGCCACCCCGGCGAAAAAGCATTATGAGGAGACGAATTAGGCATGATTTGCCTGCATTATTCCTACCAGAAATAGTGCAATAACTTCCATTGAAAGGAAGACTAATGTTTTCGAGAGTGCGATAGTTTTTTGCCATTATGGAAACAATTTTCATGTTGTCCCTTCAAGTCAGAACGCCATATGTGATTGGATCCCCTCTGCCAGGGATGAATGGTGGGCAGATCAGTCTCTAAGCAAAAAAATCCCAAACGACCGGTCTAGCCGTCTGCACACCCTGTCATAGTCGGTTTTATTTTTTAAAATTAAATACTTATATGTAGAACACAAGGAGGAAGGTTTTACGGTGTGAGATACCGGTCGGCGTCACAAAGGATGCGGCCGGTTACGGAAGGGTTATAAAGGCCCATTTAATTACCTGGACGGTGAGCAACCCCTCCGTTGCTCCTCCCTGGTAACTCCCCTGCAAAAAAAATGCGAAAATTCGCGAACTGCAGATAAAAATGGCGCGCCCGGAGGGATTCGAACCCCCGACCTACGGATTCGTAGTCCGGCACTCTATCCAGCTGAGCTACGGGCGCGTGTTGGTTTTAATTAAAAGATTGCGGGGGGAATGTCAATGATTTTCCCGTTCGGGCCGGAAATGTCATTGAGTTGGAGGTGACGCAATCTTGTGCAGATGCGGGGGAGATTGCTTCTGCGCTGTCGCGCCTCGCAATGACGGAAAAATGACGGAGGAGATTGCTTCGTTGTCACGCTGCCGCGTGACGCCTCGCAATGGCGGGATGGTGGCGGAGGGGATTGCTTCGGCGCTGACGCGCCTCGCAATGACGGGGAAAAAGGGCTCCTCGCTTTGACGGCCGGCCGCCTTTCTACAGGCATTGCCAAGGCACCACCGGGATATCACTTTTTTTACCGGCCATCATCTCTCCGCGGTACAAGACAAGGCCGGCTGGAGCCGTATCCGGGGAGAAGCCCGGCCATTTGCTGATGCCGGTTGTCATTTTCGCGTTCCAGGTTTGCGCGGATTTGATCTCAATGGGCAGGGGGGCGCCGGCCCGGTCCACAATCAGGTCGATTTCATTGCCGGTCTGATCCCGCCAGAAATACAGCGGCGGCATCACCCCCACATGGTGCAGTCGCTTGTAAAATTCACTGATAATAAACGTCTCAAAGATGCTGCCGAAAAGCGGGTGGTGCGAAAGCTCACCGGCATTCCGGATTGACAGCAGAAAGCAGAGCAGCCCGGTGTCGGTAAAATAGAGTTTGGGGCTTTTGATGATCCGCTTTTTAAAATTCTTAAAATACGGCGGCAGAACAAATACAATGCCGCTGGTTTCCAGCAGGGAGAGCCATTTTTTGGCCGTTGGCTGGGAAACGCCCACGGCATTGGAAATGGCCGCGTAATTGACCACGGACCCGGACATGGCGGCGCAGAGCTTGAGAAAATTTTCAAACAGCTTCAGGCTCTCCACGTTGACCAGGTGGCGGATATCCCTTTCAACATAGGTGGCCACGTAGTTCTCAATCCACTTGCCCGGGTCCAGGTGCTTGTCGTGAATCCGCGGATACATGCCGGCCAGCAGGACCTGGTGAATATCAAGGTCCTTCAACCGGTCCGTGCCTTTTGACTTTATGGAAAAAATCGAATCCAAATCCCTGTCCGGCGCCGGCCCGTACAACTCGTTGACGGTAAACGGGTAAAGATGAAAATTGACGATCCGGCCGGCCAGGGACTGGGTGATTTTTTCCATCAGCAGAAACTGCTGCGAGCCTGTAACCACGTATGCTCCGGCGGTATCATCCAGGTCAACCCGCTCCTGAAGATAGGAAAAAAGCGCGGGCACACGCTGAATTTCGTCAAGGATAAGGTGTGTGCCATGGTCATCCAGAAATCCGCGAGGGTCGTCCTCGGCCATATGGCGGATATCCAGATTCTCCATGGAAAGGTATTGATAATCGGGGAACAGGTGACGGGCCAGAGTGGTTTTGCCGCTCTGCCGCGGCCCCACCATAGCGATCACGGGATATTCCCGGCGATATTTTTTGATCTGTTTTTCTATGGTGCGTTTTATCATCAGCCGCCTCCCGTTCTCGTCTGGTTTTGACAAATATAAAATTAAACTTTATATCTGTCAATATATTTTGTGGGCGGGCATGGATTGTTTTTCTTCACGGGTAAAGCCGGGATTCGATCGTGGCGGACGGGGATGCAGAGGCTTGCCTGAAGGCGGGCTGAAGGCCGCCCCTACATTGTTTGTGCGTATGCCGCAGACGGGGGTGGTGGCGGAGAAACGGGCGGGTTATCCCTTGTTTTCCCGTTCGGACCAGCGCTGGTCGATTTCCAGTTGCACGGCTTTGATCTGGCGGTCGGGCATGGTTTTGAACCGGGACTGGGCCCTGAAGTATTGCTCCACGGATTTGCGCTGTTTGCCGGCCAGTTTTGCGGTGGCGCCGGTAAAGGTTGTTTTTCCGTTTTCGTACTCGTAAAGCTCGAACAGGCCGGTTTCCACGGCCAGCTTTCCCACCTTGACCGTGTACCGGGGATCAAACCCCCAGCCCGGGGGGCAGGCGGTGTGAACGTGGAAATAGCGGGTGCCGGTTATGGATCTGGCCTTGACCAGCTTGGTGTAAAAGTCCAGGGGATAGGCCGAGGAGCAGGAGGCCACGTAGGCGATGTCGTGGGCCGCCACGATGGATGCCACATCCTTGCGCTGCTGGCGCTTGCCGTGAATGGGCGTGGTGGTGGTCACGGCCCCGGCCGGGGTGGTGCCGGAGCGCTGAATGCCAGTGTTCATGTAGGCCTCGTTGTCGTAGCAGATATAGATCAGGTTTTCGCCACGTTCACAGGCGCCGGACAGGGCCTGGATACCGATGTCGCTGGTGCCGCCGTCGCCGGCCCAGGCCACCACCGTGGTTTTGTCCCGGTTCAGGGCGCGCAGCGCGGCCCGAACCCCGGTGGCTGCCGCGGCGGTTGACGCGAATGTGACGTTGAGGCAGGGAAGCTGGGTGGCGGCAATGGGGTAGAGCCCCTGCATAACGGTAAGGCAACTGGGCGGCACCACCAGAATGGTGTCCCGGCCCAGGGCCTTGAGCCCGATGCGATATATCTGGGAGAGGCCGCAACCGGCGCAGGCCCGGTTGCCCGGGTGAACCAGTTCCTCTTCCGGGAGGTCCAGCAGGTTGACGGTGGTCGTCATATATTTATATTCCTTTCATTTGAATAGGGCAGCGACACGTTTGTTTATCGAAATCGCTATCGCTATCGGGATCGGTATCGAAATCCATGTACCGTCGTACTCCTAAAAATCATTTTTTTATCTTTGTTTATCCGTGTACTTTTCTTTGGCGCAAAGAAAAGTACCAAAAGAAACATGCCCGTGCAGCTTGGCCTTCGGCTTCCCTCGCGCAAACGCTTTTTTCGGCGCGGGCAGGAACTCGCCGCCTGCGGCGGGCTCAGACAGCCTGCCCGCTGTTTCCGAAAAAAGCATTTGCGCTCGGCGGCGCTGCAATGGGCGGGGCCTGCCGTTGATGTCCCTGCGTCGTGTCTGGAAGCTATTGTTTCAACGGCGAAATCATATTGTTATCTTACATTTTAATATCTATCCATGTGGGCTGCGCGTCGGCTTTTGGCGTCTGGCAGAAGTTCTTAAAGGCCGTGTGCAGGTCTTCGGTTTTAATGGTTCTGCCACCCAGGCCCAGAATAAAGTTACCCACCGCCGGCCGGGCGGGCGCGTTGTACAGGGCAGCCTTCAGTTCACTGGCCAGCGGGCCTTCGTACCCGTAGCTGATCGCCTTTTCAAATACGGCGATGCCTTTGACGTTTGCCAGGGCCTGTGCCAGTTGTTCGGCGGGAAAGGGCCGGAAAAGCCGCAGGCCCATGGCGCCGGCGCGAATGTTTTCATCGCGCAGCAGGTCCACCACTTTGCGCATCTGAAGGGAAAGCGAACCCATGCACAGGGCCACGTAATCGGCATCGTCGCACCGGTAGCCTTCAAAAAGGGGATGGCCCCCCCGGCCGAACCGGTCCAGGTAGGCCTTGTCCGTCTCTTCCACCACGGTGATGGCCCGGCGTATGTCCTGGTGCAGGTCATGGCGGATCTCCATGTAGGAGGGGGCCATGTCGCCCCGCACGTCGGGCCGCACATCCGGCAGGGTGACCGTGTTCAGGTTCATGGGGGTTGAGGGATCCAGCAGGGTGTTCGGGGAACAGCCGGCCAGAAAGGCGTCTGCCTGCTCCGGATCGGGCACCTCAAAGGGCATGTGGGTGTGGGAGAGCAGGTAGCCGTCGTAACAGACCATCACCGGCACGCGTACGGTTTCGGCGATGCGGAAGGCCTGGATCACGGTGTCGATGATCTGCTGGTGGTTGGCCGCGTGCAGATGAATCCAGCCGGTGTCCCGCTGGGACATGGTGTCCTGGTGGTCGTTCCAGATGGACCAGGGCGCGCCCACGCCCCGGTTGGCCACGCACATGACCAGGGGAAGGCGGGCTCCGGCGGCCCAGTGGACCTGCTCGTGCATGTAAAGCAGGCCGTTGGCGCTGGTGGCGGTAAAGGCCCGGGCTCCGGTGCTGGAGGCGGCAATGCACACGGCCAGGGCGCTGTGCTCGCTTTCAACGGGAATGTACTCGGCCTTCATCTCGCCGGACTCCACGAACTCGGAGAGCTTTTCCGTCAGCGGGGTCTGGGGCGTGATGGGGTAGGCGGCGATGACCTGCACCCGGGCCAGTTTGACGCCGGTGGCGGCGGCGGTGTTGCCGGAATCGATGATGTGCATTTACAGTTCCTTATCTTACTCTTACTCTTACTCTTACTCTTACTCGTGCTCGTGCCCCAGTGTCAGGCGGTTTTCGATCAAGAGTACGATCACGAGCAAGAGCACGATGAAAAATTTCAACTATCCTCTTTTCGTTCACTTTCGGCCACCATGGTGATGGCGCCGGCCGGGCACTCTTCGGCGCAGATGCCGCACCCCTTGCAGTATTGCAGGTCAATGGACGGCGGAATGGTCTGGGAAATCACGCCGTCCGGGCAGTGGAGCCAGCACAGAAAGCAGCCCCGTGTCTTTTTCTTGGCCGGAATGCAACGGGTTTCGTCGATGACCGGGTATTCTACCCGCCAGGAGCCGGTGTTGCCGCCGTCTCCGGGGCCGGGTTCGCTGTGGGACTTATGGGCCGCAAAGGCCTTTTTTTTCATCTTATACTCCAATTATTGTACGTTCATAGGCCAGTCGGGCCGCCTCTGCATTGCGCCGGGCCCGCTTGCCGTCAAACTCTTTTTCGATGGCCGCAAGCAGGGGCTCGATTTCCACCAGGCCGGTGGCCCTGGCAAAGGCGCCGATAATACCGGTGTTGACAATGGCCCTTGGCATCCCCACTTCCACGGCGATTGCGGAAACGTCGGCAACAGCCGTTGTGGCGTTGTCGAACACATAGGCGCTGACCGGTTTGTGGGTGTTGATGATGATGGTGCCGCCGGGTTTGATGCCGTCGGTGACGTTGGCTTCGGCGATGAGGTGCTCGTCCAGGATCACGATCACGTCGGGCTGTTCAAGGGGGGAGAGGTCGTAGATGTCTTTTGTGGAAAGCTTTAACGAGGTGAAGACCGGTGCTCCCCGCCGCTCGGTGCCAAAGGTGGGGATCATGGCCACGCCCCTGTAACCGGAGGCAAAGGCCACGTTGGCCACGATCTTGGCCGCGGTGATGGCGCCCTGGCCGCCCCGGCCGTGCCACCGGATGTCCATGTCCGAAGGTTTCATGTATGTGTCCTTAATGTATCGCGTATATCTTTGTATCGAGGTGTACCGTATACGAAAAAACGATTTTTTGCGCCTGCGGCATAAGATATGTCAAACCGGGCCAATAAAATCAAGCCGGAAGTTAAAGATTTCATAAAAGTTACGATCGGTCCGCATACTCTGTTATCGCTATCGAAATCGGTATCGGTATCGGTATCGAAACAGCAGGGATGATTAATTTCGATCCCGACCCCGATCCCGATAGCGATCCCGATTTGGATTTTGATGGCAGGAACTCATAGTTCGTGTTCATCTATCTCCTATGAGGATACGAAAAACGTTTCCAAACGGTCGGTCTTCACCTCTCCGCCTTCCAGCCGGCGGCTCGTTTTATCGCCTTGTCCCACTGGGCGCACATTTTGTCCCGAAGGGCGTTGTCCATTTCCGGCTGCCATTGGCCGTTTTCCTTCCAGTGGTGCCGAAGGTCTTCTTTTTTGCTCCAGAAGCCCACGGCCAGGCCGGCGGCATAGGCCGCGCCCAGCACCGTGGATTCCAGGACCGCGGACCGGATCACCGGAACGCGCACCAGGTCGGCCTGGAACTGCATCAGCAGGTTGTTGGCCGCCATGCCGCCGTCCACCTTCAGGGATTTGAAGGGAATGCCGGAATCTTTTTCCATGGCGCCGAAAATCTCGTTGACCTGAAAGGCCGTGGCCTCCAGGGCGGCCCGGGCGATATGGCCTTTGTTGATGTAGTGGGTCATGCCGATGATCAGGCCCCGGGCCGAGCTGTCCCAGTGAGGGGCAAACAGGCCGGAAAAGGCCGGCACAAAATAGATGCCGCCGTTGTCGGTAACGGTTCTGGCCAGGTCTTCCACCTCGGGGGAGGTGCGGATCAGGCCCAGGTTGTCCCGCAGCCACTGCACCAGGGAGCCGGCAACGGCCACCGATCCCTCAAGCGCATACACCGGGGGCTCGTTACCAATTTTGTAGCCCAGGGTGGTCAGCAGGCCGTGGTTTGAGTGAATGATCTTTTGGCCGGTGTTGGACAGCAGAAAACAGCCGGTGCCGTAGGTGTTTTTGGCTTCGCCCGGCTCAAAGCAGACCTGGCCGAACAGGGCTGCCTGCTGGTCCCCCAGGTCCCCGGAAACGGGGGTGCCCGTCGCCAGCCCCCAGTTTGCGGCGGCATGGCCGTAAACCTCGCTGGAGGCCATGATGCGGGGCAGCATGGTTTCGGGAATGTCGAGGATCTTTAACAGTTCGCTGTCCCAGGCCAGGGTTTCAAGGTTCATCATCATGGTGCGGCTGGCATTGGTCACGTCCGTGACATGCACCCCCTTGCCCGGCCCGCCGGTGAGCCACCAGATCAGCCAGGTGTCCATGTTGCCGAACAGGGCATCCCCTTTTTCGGCCGCTGCCCGTGCGCCTGTTACGTTATCGAGAATCCATCGAATCTTGGGTCCGGAAAAATAGGAGGCTGCCGGAAGCCCGGTTTTTTTCCTGAACAGGGGCTCGTGGCCGTCCTGTTGAAGCGCGGTGCACACGTCCGCGGTGCGGGTGTCCTGCCACACAATGGCGTTATAAAGGGGCCGGCCGGTCTGCCGGTTCCACACCACCGTGGTTTCCCGCTGGTTGGTGATGCCCACGGCAGCGATCTGGTCCGGTTCGATCAGCCCTTTTTTCAGGGCCTCGGCAATGATGCCGGCGGTGTTGGCCCGGATTTCCATGGGGTCGTGCTCCACAAACCCCGGTTCCGGGTAAATCTGCCGGTGTTCCACCTGGTGGCTGGCCACCATGGCCCCGGTTGTGTCAAACACCACGAAACGGGTGCTGGTGGTGCCCTGGTCAATGGCGCCCACGTACTGTTTATCCGTCATGAGCAACCTCCTGTTAAGACGTCGATCATGGAAAAGACCGTGCCTTTTTCCCCCTGGGACACCTTCCGGTTCAGAAACACCACCGCGTCCAGGGTGCCGTCGGCATAGATGTCCCGGCCGTTGATGTTGTGTTTGAACTCAAAGGTGACGGTGCGGTCCGGCGATGTCAGGGTGTAGGTGTGCCAGCCGTGGCCGCCCAGGTGCTCTGCCGGAATGCCCCACACACTTTTCTGCACCTCCGGGTCCCGGACCATCTCGATCCGGTCTTCGGGAAAGTCCACGCCCAGCCTGTTAAAGGAACGGACCACGGCCCTGGCCGTGCCGCTGGTGTCGGCCTTGCCCTTCTGGTGGCTCTCTTTTACGGTCATGGTGTAGCCGGCAAACAGGCCGGGAAAGGTGTCGGCGGCATGGGCCAGCATGGCCTGGAACCCCACCACCTGTTTGGCCATGTTCGGGGCGATCACCGCGCAGACGGAAGATGCCCGAACCGTCGGGTCCAGGCGGTCCCGGTCACCGCCGGTGGTGCCCATGACAAAGGGCAGGCCGTGAGTGCAGTAGAATTCGCAATTGCCGTTTACCGCCGTGGGGTGGGTGTAGTCCACGCTGATCAGGCCGGGATACTGCTTTTTGATATCCTCGATTCGTGCCTCCCGGACATCGGGCCGGACCAGTTGAATCGATGTGCCGTCAACGGTGACGGCATCCTCCTGGATCTCCGGGCCGGTAAGGGAGAAGGGGGCCAGGATAAACCGGGAGTCCCGCAATACGTGGGAGACGATCATTTTTGCCACGTTTCCGGGCAGGCCGTTGATCATAATGGGAATGGGCTGCATTTCTGTGCTCCTCATATTTTTTAATCGCAAAATTATAACAGAAAGCAGAGGCGCTTTCCATCATGGAAATGTTTCCGCCTTGCAATCGAAATCGGTATCGGTATCGATATCGAAATCGGGATCGGTATCGGGATCGGTATCGGGATCGAAAAGGATAGCGATTACGATTACGATCACGATCACGAGCACGATTTAAGGGCAGGGGCAGGGCGGTCTGAAATTGACATACCCCGGTTGTGCTGTTATGTTTTTTGCTCCCGCATATCAAAGAAAGGAAAATGCGCATGCAGACCGTTATTCCGGGAAACCTGCTCACCACCGCCATGGCGGTGATGCCCCACACCGACGTGGACCGGGCACTGGAAACGGCCCTCTCCCTGGATGTGCCGTTCTGGCCCCAGTTGCCCAACTACAATTATTATGAAGACATGTATGTGCAGGCGGCCGAACATTTTCCCGGTATCGTTCTGGACCTGGAGGAGCGGACCCTGCGGTTTTCCATGGACAAGTTTGTTGCCGAGTTTGAAGAGACCCTGGCCCGCTTTGACGACCCGGCCACCTTTGACATCAGCGAAACCTATTCCGTGGTCTACCACCGGTTCCTGGGCATGGAGCTTTCCGACCGGCCCGCCATTCGGGGGCAACTGGAAGGCCCCATCAGCTTCGGATTCAATGTGCTGGACCAGGACGAGCGGCCCATTCTGTTTGACGACACGGTGCGGCCCTTTATGCTGGAGTTCATGGCCAAACGGCTCAACGTGCAGCTGGCCCGGTTAAAGGAGAAAAACGCCAATGCCTTCATGTTCGTGGATGAGCCGGGCCTTCAGTTTCTTTTCTCCGCCATGGCCGGGTACAGCGACCTGAAGGCCAAGGGCGAGCTGGACGCATTTTTTGCCCAGGTGGACCGGCCCCGGGGCATTCACCTGTGCGGCAACCCGGACTGGGACTTTTTGCTCAACATGGACCTGGATGTCCTGTCCATGGACCTGTACACCAATGCCGAGGTGTTTGCCTCCTATGCCGGCGCCATCGGCCGGTTCCTGGACCGGGGCGGGGCCATTGTGTGGGGCATCGTGCCCACGGGTTTCGAGGTTTTTGTCAAAGAAGAGATTCCTTCCCTGATCGCGCGCCTGGAACTGGTGTGGAAGGCGCTCTGGTCCAAAGGTATTGACCGGGAACTGCTGGTTTCCCGGTCCATGCTGTCGCCGGCCACCTGCTGCCTGGTCAACCCGGACAGGGAGAAGACCGTGGAACGGGCCTTTGCCACGGTAAAGCAGATGTCCGCCATGCTCAGGGAGACCTACCTGTAGGCCACTCAGCATTAACATGATTCTCTGCTATGTTGTCCGGGCCAGCCAGTTGGCCGCCTTCTTCACAAAAACCGCCTGATCGGCTTCCGTGCTGACGCGGTGGTCCCCGCCTTCAAATATCACCAGTTCTTTAGGATCGGCGCACAGGTCGTATATTTGCCGGGCGTGTTCCACCGGAACCACGGCATCCTCTTCTCCATGAAACAACAGCACGTTTGAAAGGCCGGCAACGGCTTCGGCCAGGTTGAACCGCAGCGCCCGGTCATAAAAAGAAGGGGGCAGGGATCGGGCCGTGGGGTTGTCCGACAGCTGCACCGCGGCAGCCACGGGTTCGCTTTCCAGGGGCGCGGCCACCGTAACAATTCGGATGTCGGGCCATTGCCGGGCAGAGGCCAGCACCACGGCCCCGCCCATGCTGCTGCCGAAAAGACCGACAGGCCCAAGGGTTTGGGAATGGCCGGTCACTGCCTGCACCGCGTCTTCCAGGTCCCGGCACCGGGCCCCAAGAGATGTGGCAGCGGCAAAATCGCCGTCGCTTGTGCCACATCCCCGGTGATCAAAACGAAAAAAGGCCAGCCCTTTTTCGCAGCAGGCCATGGCCAGGGCCTGCTGTTTGGGGGATTCCTTGTCCGCGAACAGCCCGTGGCACCCCACCACAAAAGGGGCGGGCAGGCGATCGGGCAGGTGGAGCACGCCCTGCAGGGTCAGGCCGTCGGATACAAAGGCAAGGGGTTCGATAGTCATGGGTGATGGCGGCTCCGGTTTGATTTTTTGCAGTTTATTATTGGTGAACGCCGATTCGAAAAGAGAGTCTGATTGATGCCATATTTTTTATGAGGAGTAGAATCAATTTTATCTGGATTACCCGGTCAAGCCGGGTAATGACGAAGCGGAACCAGGAACAGTCACCGACGGGAAAAGGGTTGTGTCCGTGTGGGGTAGAAATCTGGCCGCGCTGAACCGGTTCATGAACTCCTGGTTCACGTTGAGTTCCAGGTAGGTGATCCGGTTCCGGATGGCGGCGATCTCCGTGACCGGGTGGCGTGACGACAGAAGCAGGGCCGCGCCTTCAAGAGAGCTGTTGCCCAGCACCCTGAACCGCTCAATGGGCAGGTCGGGCAGCATGCCGATGGTGATGGCCGACCGGGGGTTGATCAAAGAGCCGAAGGTGCCGGCAACGCAAAAGGTCTCGATGTCGGACAGGGCAAGCCCCACTGATGCGGTCAGGGTTTCCAGAATGGTATACATGGCGGCCTTGGACCGAATGATGTTGTCAATGTCCGGCTGGGCAAACACAAGGGCCTGACCCGTGGCTGACTGTTCGGCCGGCACCACCACATAAGCGACAATACCGTCGTCGGTTTCGATTCTGCCCGGCGCCTTTCCCGGCACCAGTTTTCCCCGAATATCCAGGATGCCGCCTGCAAAAAGCTGGGCCACCAGGTCGATAAGGGCCGAGCCGCAGATGGCCTTTGGCGCCAGGTGTTCAATGGTATCAAATGTTACATCGCCGGTAGCGGGATCAATGGAGATGGTGTCGATCACACCGGGCCCGGCCTTGGCCCCGATTTTTGCCACGCCGCCCTCCAGGGCCGGGCCGGCGGCGCCGGCGCAGGCGATGAGCCATTCGCGGTTGCCCAGCACCACCTCGGCATTGGTACCCACGTCCACCAGCAGGGAGGTGTCGTCGGACCGGTGCAGTTGTCCAAACAGGATGCCGGATATCAGGTCTCCGCCGAAGTAGCTTCCCACGCTGGGAAAGCAAAAGACCCGTGCCCGGGGGTTGGCGTCAATGCCCAGTTCGCCGGCCTTGACGATGCCGGGTGTGTTGACTGCCGGGATATAGGGTTCGCGGATGATCCAGCGCGGTGACAGCTTTAAAAAAAGATGGGTCATGGTGGTGTTGCCGGACACAGCCAGCAGGTAGAGATCTGTCGTATTGATGCCGGCCTGGTCGCACAACTCGTCGATGGCGCGGTTCAACCCGTTGATGATCAGGTCGTGGAGATGGTCCAGCCCGCCGGGCCTGTCCGTGTAATGAATGCGGGTAAGAATGTCGTCGCCGATTGTGGTCTGGGGATTTTCAAATGAGGTTTCGGCCAGGACAGCGGCGGTTTCCAGGTTGATCAGCCGGGTCACCACCCGGGTGGTGCCCAGGTCCACGGCCAGGCCGGCACAGGGTGTTTGTGCTTCCGGGTCGGTCACATCAACCAGGTAAAACACATTTCCATCTGAAAAAAGAACGCACCGGGCCTGGTAGCCCCACTGCCGCAGACGGTCCGGCAGGTCCCGCAGCAGGCCGATATCCGCGAGAAGGACGTCGGTTTTCAGCCGGTTCCGCAATGCGGCCAGCAGCCGGTCGGCATCTGCGGTGTTGTCCCGCAGGGAGGGCGGAACCAGAAAGACCTGTTCAACCCATGTCTGGTTTGTGTCGTTCATGATCGGTGGTGGTCGGCCGGGACCGGGTCAGACGGTAAAGGTCATGTCGCAGCTCACCGCGGCACACTCCAAGGGTTTGCCCGCTTTTTTGATGATCTGATGACAGTCCTTGACAATGGCGTCCATCTGGTTGTCGGTGCGGTCCTGGTTGAGGTGAAACAGCCCCAGCTTTTTGACGCCGGCGGCCAGGGCCAGGTCGATGACATCGGTATACACGGAGTGGCCCCAGTCGATCTGGGTACCATACTCATCGGGGGTATATTCGGCGTCGTGAATCAGCAGGTCGGCGCCCTCGGAAAATTTCTGATAGGCCTCCTGGGGAAGACCGCCGTCGTGAATAAAACCCAGCTCATTGTCCGTGAGAAAGACAAAGGTTTTACCGTCTTCGGTGAATTTGTAACCTGAACCGCTTCCCGGATGGCTGAGCTTGATGGGCGTGATGGCCACCGAACCGATTTCAAATCCGTTGGGGCACCCCTTTTCGAAGCTGATATCGGCCTTCAGGTCAGCATAGCGAATGGGAAAGTGGGGCGGGGTCATGACCCGGGAGATCATTTTTTCCGCATAGTCTCCGGGAAAGGGGCACCGGTAGGTGGTGATACGGGTCTGGTGCATGTACAGAGGCTTGAAAAAAGGAAGCCCCATGAGGTGGTCCCAGTGGGCGTGGGTAAAGATAAGGTGGTAGTCAAACCGCTTTTCCGTTACCAGGCTTTTGCCCAGGCGCTTGATACCGGTGCCGGCGTCGATGATGATGATATCATCGCTCTTGGTGCGGATTTCAATACAGGTGGTGTCCCCGCCGTACTTCACATACTCTTTTCCGGAAACCGGAATGGAACCGCGCGATCCCCAGGATTTTACGATCATAGCGCATGCCCTCGTTGTGTGGCGCCGGAAAAAACGCCTGTTTCCCGGACAGCAGATAACGTGCCCGGGTCAGCCTGAAATTACCTCACCCAGCAATGTATACCAAATTCCATCACTATTCCACTGTTTTGTTATGGTAACCGGCATTTTTTCAAGCTGGTCCAGAACCATGCGGGCCGGGGTCCGGAGCAGGCCGGACAGAATAAAACTGCGGCACCGCAAAAAACCGGGCCCGGCAAGAATGTGTTTCATGATGTCGTAGTGGATATTGGCCATCAGCAGATCTGCCGGTGCGCCGGCAAAATCTGTTGCGTCGCCCTTGACAATAAGCACCTGGTCCTGGACCCGGTTCAGTCGCGTGTTCCGCAGGGCCGTCTGGGCGGCCAGAAAGTTCAGGTCCACCCCGACGATGGCCTCTGCCCCCAGCATGGCCGCGGCCACGGCAAGAATGCCGGTGCCGGTGCCCAGGTCAAGGACCGTTTTCGGCTGATGGCCCCGGCGGGACCAGGCCAGGTCAAGGGCTTCCAGACAGTCGCTGGTGGTGGCATGGCATCCGCTGCCGAACACAACGCCAGGGTCCAGAACAAGTGTTCGACCGGCCGGGTCCGGCGTTGCGTCGTCCCATGCCGGGTGGATGGAAAACCCGCCGGCCTGAATGGGAAAGTGGTCCACGGGCTGCCATTCATCATAGGCCATATCAAAATGGTCTGTCAGCGTCAGCTCCGGCCGGCTTTGTACAAAAGCCTCCACTTCCGGCGTGGTATCGGTCGAAAAAAAGAGAAAGGAGGTGTTATCCTCTTCCCAGTTGCCGATAAACCGGCTGTCAAACCCGGCGTTACGGGTATCGGCACGGCCCAGAATATAATAGATATGAAGCCGGTCGCCCGAATGTTTCATGAAATTTTTCGACATGGATGAATGTTCATATCAAACACAGGCGGTCTGGCATCAATGCCCAGGGATCAGCCCGTTTCGGTCATGAGGTTGTCGAAAACGGCGTAGGCCTTTTGAATGGCCGGGTTGGTTTCCGGCAGTTCAATGGTGGGCCGGCCGTTTAGGTCAAACTCATAGACCTGGTCGTCGGCGGGCAGGACCCCGGCCAAGGGAAGTCCGCTCTTTTCAATAATCTCCAGCACCTCTTTTGCCGGCTCTTGTCGGGCCTGATTGATGATCAGCACGCTTTTGCCAACGCCGATATTGAGGTTTTTTGCCAGGTCGTGAATCCGGATGGCCGCCTGAAGCCCCCGGCGGGAAGCGTCGGTGACGATCAGCAGCACGTCCACATCCTTGGTGGTAAGCCGGCTGATGTGCTCCATTCCGGCCTCGTTGTCGATCACGATATAGGGGTAGTTGTCCGTGAGTTTTTCAAGAAAATTGGTGAGCAGGGTGTTGGCCGCGCAGTAACACCCGGTGCCTTCGGGCTGCCCCATGACCAGCAGGTCAAACCCATCGGCCTCGGCAATGGCCTCTTCCATTTTCATGGATATGAAAATATCTTTTGTCATGCCGGGCGGCACCTGGCCTTTTTTCATCTCTTCCCGTGCATTGCCCAGGGTGTCGGGCACGTCCAGGCCCAGCACCTCGTTCAGGTTGGCGTTTGAGTCCGCGTCCACGGCCAGTATGGGGGTTTTCTCCCTGGCCATCAGATACTTGATCAGCATGCCGGCAACCGTTGTTTTTCCGGTGCCGCCTTTTCCTGCCAGTGCAATTGAAAATGCCATGATGAAACAAATCCTTTCATAAAATATTATGGTCCTTACTTACTATAAAGACCCGGCTTTCGCAAGGGTGGAAGCCGCCGTACCTCAAAAGTCTTCACCTTGTTGCGCAACGGGATTGTATCTGAAAATGCTGATTTAACCTCACAATATGGTTTTGCATTCTGCCGTTTTGTGGTATGAATACCTGTTTTTAAAATCAAGGCCATATAAATTGTGCATGGAGGCTTCGTGAAAGCACTTTATCTTTTTCTGACGATTATCGTGTCCGTGCTGGCGGTTTTCCCGGGGCACGCCCAGGAAATTCAACCCGGGCCCGCCTATATTTCAGACACCATCAAGATTACCATGAGAACCGGCCAGGGTATGGACAACAAGATTGTTTCCCTGCTTACCGTGGGGCAGGCGATCGAAGTGCTGGAGCCCGGCGACGAGTGGACCCTCATTCGGGCTGCCAACGGCAAGGAGGGGTGGATTCTCTCCAGCTTTATTTCCACCACCCCGCCCAACAGCATGGTTCTTAAGCAGGTGGAAACCCGCATGGAGACGCTTTCCGAACAGTGCGCGGGCATGGAGGCGGAAAACGCACGGCTGGCATCTGAAAACGCGAAGCTGAAGGAGGGCCTGGCCGCCGGATCAGATGAAACCAGGGAGCAGATCGAGGCCCTGACCCGTGAGAACCGGCTGCTGCGCGACAGCCTGGGCCACCGTTTCATCAAGTGGTTTCTGGCCGGGGCCGGCGTCCTGTTGGCGGGTTTTTTCATGGGCTACCAGTCCAAGCGGGAGAGAAGCCGTCTTTATTAAATCGTTGACACGGGCAATACAGGAAGCAGCATGGAACATCAAACCGATTTTCTGGTGATCGGCAGCGGTATCGCCGGCCTGAAGTTTGCCTTAAAGGCAGTCGAAGCAGGCAGTGTCACCATTGTCACCAAAAAGGCGGTGGCGGACAGCAATACCAACCGTGCCCAGGGCGGCATTGCCGCTGTTGTCGACGGCATCGACTCCTTTGACGCTCATATTCAGGACACCCTCTCTTCAGGGGACGGGCTATGCAAGCGGGATGTGGTGGAGCATGTGGTCAAAAACGGGCCGGCCGCCATTCAGGAGCTGGTGGACCTGGGCATTCGTTTCACCATGGCCGACAATGGTCAACAGCTCGATCTGGGAAGGGAAGGGGGCCACTCCCACAACCGGATCGTCCATGCCCACGACCTGACCGGCAGGGAGATTGAGCAGGCCCTGGTGGCCCTGGTGCGCGAGCATCCCAACATCACCGTGCTGGAAGACCATATTGCCGTTGACCTGATCACCCATGCCACCCGCGTCAAATGGGGGCCGGTGGTCAAGACCCAGAACACTTACTGCTGCGGGGCTTACGTGCTGGACAGGGTCAATGATTACGTCAAGACCTTCCATGCCCGTATCACCTTGCTGGCCACCGGCGGTGCCGGAAAGGTCTATGCCTATACCAGCAATCCGGACATTGCCACAGGCGACGGCATTGCCATGGCCTACCGGGCCGGCTGCACCGTGGCCAACCTGGAGTTTATGCAGTTTCATCCTACCTGCCTGTATCACCCGGCGGCCAAGAACTTTCTCATTTCAGAGGCGGTGCGCGGAGAAGGCGGCGTCCTGGTGGATTCCGCGGGCCATGCGTTTATGGAAAAGTACGATCCGGCAAAAGACCTGGCCTGCCGGGATGTAGTGGCTCGGGCCATTGACACGGAGATGAAGCAGAGCGGCGATGACTGCGTGTTTCTGGACATCTCTCACAAGAATGCCGATGCTGTTCGGAGTCGGTTTCCCAATCTTTACGCCAACTGCCTGAAGTTCGGCATCGACATGACAAAGGAGCCGGTGCCGGTGGTACCGGCGGCCCACTACATGTGCGGCGGCGTGGTCACCGACATGGCGGGGAAAACAGATATCGACCGGCTTTACGCCGTTGGAGAAACCGCCTGCACCGGGCTTCACGGCGCCAACCGGCTGGCCAGCAACTCCCTGCTGGAAGCGGTGGTGTTTGCCGACAGCGCGGCAAAAGACGCCGTCGGACGGTTGAAAAGCCTTTCCGCCACAAAAGAGGGCGAGCTGCCCCTGTGGGACGAGGCCGGCACCATCGACAGTACCGAAGCCATCACCGTGTCGCACAACTGGGACGAAATCCGTCTGTTCATGTGGAACTACGTGGGTATTGTGCGGTCCGACAAATGGCTCAAACGGGCCAGAAATCGCATCGACCTGATTCAGGCGGAGATTAAGGAGTATTACTGGGATTTTCGCGTGACCTCCAACCTGATCGAGCTTCGCAACATCGCCACTGTCGGTGAACTGATCATCCAGTGCGCCATGCTTCGCAAGGAGAGCCGGGGCCTGCATTACAACATCGACTACGATTTCAAGGACGACGCCCGCTGGAATAAGGATACGATCTTAAAGCGCCCCTATTCAGACCAGTAGTCCTATTTTTTATATCCCACATAGAGGGTGGCGATGCCGAAGGTCAGGGGATGCCAGGAGACATCGGCAAACCCGGCGTGTTCCATCATCCTTGCGAACTCAGGGGAGGGGGGAAACCCCATGACCGAGGCCGGCAGGTACTGGTAGGCCCCCATGTTTTTCGAGACCACCCACCCGATCAGCGGCAGGATGCGTTTAAAATAAAAAAGATAGAGGCTTTTTAAAAAACCCTTTTGTGGCGTGGTAAGTTCCAGGACGGCCAGAACGCCCCCTTGTTTCAGGTGGCGATAAAATCCTTCCAGCACGGCCGGCTTGTCCACAATGTTTCGAATACCAAAGGCAATGGTGACGGCATCAAAGCTGCTGTCCCGAAACGGCAGAAAAAAGGCGTCCGCCGCCACCAGGTGAATGCGGTCCTTAAAAGGGGCCACTTTGTTTTTGCCCGCCGCCAGCATGGCATGGGAAAAATCCGCCCCCCACACCGACAACTCGCTGGAGCCTTGCCGAATCGCCTCGATGGCAACGTCGCCGGTGCCGCAGGCCACGTCCAGCAGGGTCCGGACCGGTGCGCCGGGCCGCATCACCGCGGTTATCATCCGTTTCCGCCAGTACACATCCCGCCGCAGGCTTAAGAAGCGATTGAGAAAGTCGTACCGGGGCGCAATGGCGTCAAACATGGTTTGAATGGCCGATGCGTGTTGCGCCTCATTTTGAACAGGGCCGGTCTTTTTCATTGACATCACCGATACAGGTATTACTTTATAGCGTTAAATTACACAGTGCTGCTTATCACAATAGTTCGGTCGGTACAAGCACCACAACGGCATCGGTCCTGAAAGGGAGAAAGATCGCACAAAGGTTATGGCTGTTAAAAGAGATTATTACGAGATTCTGGGTGTGGCGCGCGATGTTTCTGAAACAGAACTGAAAAAGCAGTATCGCAAAATCGCCTTGAAGTGTCATCCCGACAAAAACCCCGGCAACAAGGAAGCGGAAGATCAATTCAAAGAGGCCTCTGAGGCATATGCTGTACTCTGCGATCCGGAAAAACGCCAGATTTACGATCAGTACGGCCATGCCGGCCTGGAAGGTTTAGGAAACGGCCGGGGAGCCGGGTTTGATGATATCTTTTCCAGCTTCGGCGACATTTTCGAGGATTTCTTCGGCTTTGGATCCGGCCGGCGGTCCCGGCGGGGGCCCCGAAAAGGGGAGGACCTGCGCTATGATCTGACCATCGATTTTCTGGAGGCCGCCTTCGGTAAACAGACCGAAATCGAACTGGAAAAGCTGGAGCCCTGCTCGGCCTGTGAAGGCACCGGATGCGCGGAAGGCACCCAACCGGAAACCTGCCGCCACTGCGGTGGCACCGGCCAGGCCACCCGGTCCCAGGGCTTTTTCGTGGTCAAAACCACCTGCCCGGCATGCCGGGGTACCGGCCGGATGATCGCCTCGCCCTGTGCCAAGTGCCGGGGCAACGGCAGGGAGATGGTGCGCAAGACGGTTTCCCTGAAGATTCCGGCCGGAGTGGACACCGGCTCCCGGTTGCGGCTGTCCGGAGAAGGGGAGGCCGGCGATCCGGGGGGGCGGCCCGGCGACCTGTACGTGTTTATCAATGTCAGGCCCCACGAGTTTTTTCAGCGCAACAACAACGACGTGCTGTGCATCATGGAGATCTCCTTTGTTCAGGCGTCCCTGGGCGCCACCATTTCCGTGCCCACCCTGACCGGTGAAAGAGACCTTGAAATTCCCAAGGGCACCCAGTATGGTGATGTCTTCCGGTTCAAGGGCGAGGGCATTGCCTCGCTTCGCAGCGGGAACAGGGGGGACCAGATTATTCAGGTAGAGATAAAGACCCCCACCCGGCTGAACAAAAAACAGGAGGAGCTGCTGACCGAATTTTCACGGCTGGAGTCGGATAAGATCGGCAACAAGCTGAAAAACCTTTTCAAACGCAGGTAACTAGCGCAACGCAGAAATTGGGCTTTTTACGAAGCCGTTTTCAAGGAGAATATATGTTTGAACTGACAGTAACCACCCATTTTGCCGCGGCCCACCAGTTGAAAATGGTGGCCCATAAATGCGAAAACCTTCACGGTCACAACTGGAAGGTGGAGGTGTGCGTGGCCGGCAGCGAGCTGGACCATGCCGGCCTGCTTATCGATTTCGGCGAACTCAAGCGCCATGTGGCCACTGTTATTGACGGCCTGGACCACCGGTTTTTAAACGAGCTTGAGTACTTTAAAAACGGCAACCCCTCTTCGGAACATATTGCCGTCTATATCGCCGACCAACTGACCGGAATGCTCACGGAGACACGGGCGAGAATCTCCCGGGTCAAGGTGTGGGAGTCGGAGAACGCCTGCGCCACCTACATCCCCGATGCCCAGGGGCCGCCGCTGTGATCCTGAGCCGATCCGGAGCCATCGTCCCCGGCCTTCACGTGGTGGGGCCCGCCGAGGTGCCGGTGTTCCTGCTGGACGGGGATCGGCCGGCCCTGGTGGATGCCGGGTTTGCCTGCCTGGCCGACACCTATGTCAATGACATTCAAAAGATTCTAAATGGCCGCCAGCCGGCCTACTCCCTGATCACCCACTCCCATTTTGATCACCTGGGCGCTGTCTCCTGGCTTAAAAAAGCCTTTCCGCAAATGGCATTATGCGGCAGCCCGGGCATTGATCGCGTTATGGCGCGTTCCGGCGCTGTTGACGTTATGCGCATGCTCAGCGACGCGGCTCGGCAGACCATTGCCGCCGAAGGGGTGGACATGGACCATGCCCCGGTGTTTGAGCCCTTTGCCCTGGACCGGCCCCTTGCCGGGGGCGACCGTCTCTCTCTTTCGGACGGTATGGACGTGGTGGTGTATGAAACACCGGGCCACACCCGGGACTGTCTGAGTTACTACATTCCGGCCACCCGCACCCTTCTTGCCTCCGAGGCCGCAGGCATTCCCGATGCCACGGGGTATGTGTTTATCGATTTCCTGGTGGACTACGATATCTACATGGATTCCCTGAAAAAACTCTCCCGCCTGGACGTGGATGTGTTGTGTTTCGGCCACGGATACGTGTATACTGGCGACGATGCCGCCGCCTATTTTCCCAACGCCATGGCCTGCGCCGAGGCATTTTACGATCGCACGAAACAGTGCCTGGCGGAAGAGGCCGGAAACATCGAATCGGTCAAGCAGCGACTCAAGGCGTTTGAGTATGACGGCAAGCCCGAACCCAAGCAGCCGGAACCGGCCTACCTGCTCAACCTGGAGGCCCGGATCCTGGCGGTGCAGCGGCGGGAGGCGGCCCTGGAAGAAGGGGGAAAATCGTGAGTGACCTGCGCGTGAATCTCGGCTCCCTGCCGCTGGCCAATCCGGTGATGACCGCGTCCGGCACCTTCGGCTACGGCCGGGAGTTTTCGGACCTGCTTGATCTGAACCGGCTGGGGGGCATCGTTGTAAAAGGTCTTTCCCTCAAACCGTCTCCCGGCAATCCGCCGCCCCGCATCGTGGAGACCGCCTGCGGCATGCTCAACGCCATCGGCCTGGAAAACCTTGGCATTGACGCCTTTATCACGGAAAAGCTTCCCTTTATACAGACTTTGAAGTGCCCCTGTTTTGTGAACATCTACGGCCAGACCGTGGAGGACTACGCGGGCCTGGCCGAGCGGTTGGATAGCCTGGACGCCATTGCCGGCCTCGAGGTCAATATCTCCTGCCCCAACGTCAAGGCCGGGGGCATGGCCTTTGGCGTGGATCCGGCCAGTGCCGCCGAGGTGGTGCGCGCGGTGCGGGCGAAAACCGGCAAACACCTGATGGTCAAGCTTTCCCCCAACGTGTCCGACATCGTGGCCATTGCCCAAAGCGTGGAAAATGCCGGTGCGGATTCCATCTCCCTGATCAACACCCTTGCCGGCATGGCCGTTGATATTCACACCCGCCGGCCCAGGCTGGCCAACGTCATCGGCGGGCTTTCCGGCCCGGCCATCAAGCCCGTGGCCCTTAAAATGGTATGGGAAACGGCTCGAAAGGTAAAGGTGCCGGTGGTGGGCATGGGCGGTATCATGACTGCCGAAGATGCCCTGGAGTTTCTTATTGCCGGCGCCACTGCCGTTCAGGTGGGCACCGCCAACTTCCTCAATCCCGGCGTGACCATGGAAATTCTCGACGGCATCGATGCCTTTCTTGAGGCCAACCAGATCCCGACGGTGACCGATATCATCGGTACGCTGCAAACATAATCAATGTGAGTCAAGAGCAGAGTTGCCCCCTTTAATGGCGCGGTCCGTATAGGACCGGATGCTGCGCCGGTTTCTGAGCAGATCTATCATGGTGTAACTTCCTTTAATGTCGTTTGAACTATCTGAAGCAATTTTGTCGCTGTCTGTGTTTGGGGATGGTTAGCTCCTAATGCCTCTTGGAATATTTTTAAAGCTGTTTGAAAGTATTCGATAGCTTTTTTAAGGTCCTCGATATCCTCTGCGCGTGAACCTTTTTCACCGTAAGCCCACCCTAAACCAAAATAAGTCTGCCCTAAGTCGGGATGGTTATTCCCTATTGTTTTGAGCTTTACTTTCAGCGCACTTTGGAGATACTCAATAGCCTTGTCATAATTGCCTTTAAAGATATAAACAAGTCCTATGTTATTATGCAACGCCGCTACTTCGGGGTGGGATTCCCCCAACGCTGCAAGATAGATATTCAGACTTTTTTGGAAATACTTTAATGCCTCGTCATATTGACCGTTATTGAGGCAAACAAGTCCTATATTGCAATAAGACCTACCTACGTCAAGATGGTCTTGCCCCAAAGTTTCAAGCTTTATTTTTAGCGCCTTTTGATGGCATTGCATCGCTTCATCATACTCGCCTTTGTTATTATGAAATCCCGCCTTTTGAAAATGAGCGTTACCAATGTTGCTGTAGACCGCCGCCACACGAGGGTGATTTTCGCCGAAGGTGTTAATAAAAATATTTAACGCTTTTTTATAATAATCGATTGCTTCGTCATATTTTCCTTTATTGCGATAGCACTCCCCAAGATTGTTATATGAATCTGCTGTATCTGGGTGGGATGCGCCCAGAGCACTTAAGCGGATATCCAAGCTTTTTTGGAAATACTCTATCGCTTTGTCAAAAGTTCCTTTGCGATAATAGACAAGACCGATATTGCTATAAGACTGCCCAACATCGGGGTGGGTACCACCAAGGGTTTTAAGACGAATATCCAGTCCTTTTTGGATATATTCAAGGGCTCGGTCATATTGGGCATTATCTTCATAGGCCAAGCCAAGATTGTTATAGGCTATTCCTAAGCCAGGATGGTTCTCTCCCAAGGTCTGAAGTTTTATATCCAAGCTTTTTTGATAATATTCAGTAGCTTTTTTATAATCACCTTTGTTGCTATAAGTGTTCCCCAAGCTATTATAGGACATAGCTACATCAGGATCGTTTTCGCCAAATGCCTTGAGTCTAATTTTTAATGCTTTTTGATGATACTCAATCGCCTTGTCATACTCACCCTTTAAATTATAAGCGATTCCCAGACTACCGTAGGAGATAGCCACATCGGGATGATTCTGCCCCAGGTTTTTTAGATCAAGCTCTAAATCCTTCAGGTAGTATTCAATTGCTTTGTCATATTCTCCTTTGTCCGCATAAACCCAGCCCAGCATGTGGTAGGCAGAACTATAATCAGGGTCCAAGCTGATCGCCGTGTACAGATATTGAATGGCTTTTTCACTGACATCTTTTGTGAAGGTTTCATAACTTCTCAGATCAAGCGCTTTCTCATACCATTCAACAGCCGATAGGGATTTGACCGCAGTTTCAAATTCTTTTCGCAGGGCTTCTTTTTCTTCTGAGGGAGCATTTTTTATTTTCTGGTTTTCGGTTTCCAGTGCTGCAATTCTGGCTAACAGCTTAGTTTCCCGTTTTCTGGCATCTTCGTATTTGGTTAACAGGTCTCTGTCTTCCAGTAGTTTGTGGACCCTTGTTTCGAGTATGGCTGTGTCAACCGTTACTTTGGCCGTGACTTCTATGCCGAAAACGTCATCCGTGGCATAATTTTTTTGCGAGACAATTTCGGTTTTTAGGGTTCCAGCGGCCAAAGCCATAATCTCGTCTTTTTCAACGGTACTGTTTTTAACAATGGTCAGGCTTTCCAGGTATGTCCCTGCCTGCTCCAATGCCTCCCGTTTTGCCTTGGCTGTAGCCGCAATGCGCGCGTTATCCGGTGACTGGCTTCCGCCAAAAGGCTGTTTGACTGTTATCAGAATAGTTTGGATATCGGCTCGGCTCGAGGCAGTCATTACGAAGCAATGCAGAAAAAAACAAATGAGCATCGGTACGAGGCGGGAGTATGTCATTGTGTGATGCCTCCTAATATTTTAAGTGTGGTTGTCAATTTGCAAAGTGCTTTCGATTTTGATTTGGGTTTTATTTATCATTGAGAGTTGATTCCAACTTTGAAATCCCTTTTTCCAATGTCAGGGGGATGTCCACGACGTTGCATACTTGTTGTATATCTCCAAACCAATACTTTGAGAGATCGCATTTGGTGGTTTCAGCATTGGGATCAAGCAAGATTAATTGTTTATGAGTATCCGAATTGTTTAAGAAGGTAGTTACAAGTAGCCATAGAAAACTGTCTTCTGGCCTCATGCCACATCCAATAATCACAAAATTCTTGGCCGTTTCTGCGATTTTCAGGGTTTCAATCATCATTGTTGCAATATCAAGATGGGGTATCTTCACAAAGCTTGGGGCAATGATATATGTTTTCGGGTTATCCGCACCTCCGCCTAAATGTGAGTTCGCACCAGATACCGGAAATATGGATTCATTGATTTCATAGCCGATAGCAGTTTGTCCCCTTGCCCCCAAGTCAGCATCGGACTCAACGAAGTTTTCAGAGCCATGGATTTTGAATATCTTTATACTTTTAGGGTTTGAAAGTGTTGAACCGGGCGGGGGAGAAGATACGCATGCATAGCCTCCTTTGGGGGACCATATACTACAGGAGTCGAGGTATCCTTCTAAACAACAGTCATAATTTAAGCTAATAATGGCATCATTGTTCTTTAATATTTGGTTTGCAAATGTGGTTAGCCATTGAGGTGTCTCTTTGTTGTAGTTTGAAAAACGATATTGTTTAAAATAGTTGGCTATTTCTTCGTTAATGGCTAATCTGTCTTTTTTTGCCGTCTCGTCATCACTAAGGTCCATAAAAGTTAATAGTTTTTCGATATCGTCGGTGTAATAGCCTATAGATGCGTATTTTTTTCTGTACTTGGCAAGCACGGGGCAGTTATTGTTAATCAATACATTGAGAAGTTTGTTGTTGAGCGGGGCGTTGAGGTATACAGCCTTGGTAAAACCAGCCCCAAGTAAAAAGATAGTGTTTGGATAAAGTTCCATATTTGTTGTTATTCCCAATTCTAGCCAAAGCGGGTGTGTGACAAGTCCCCCAAGTGATAATCATTCATAAAACGAGCATAATCCGTATGTCCATGACATTAGTGTTGGTCGGGCCGGTGATCAGCAGGTCCCCGACTTTTTTAAAAAATGTGTAAGAATCATTGTCGGTCAGATACGTGTCCGGTTCAAGCCCTAATTTTTGGGCGTCTTTTAAAGAGCGGTGATGCACGACAGCACCGGCGGCATCCGTGGGGCCGTCCGTGCCGTCCGTGCCCCGAGAATTCCGGAGAATTCCGGGTAACGAGAATTCCGGGAGAATTCCAGAATTCCGGGGACAGTATATTTATTTAAAAGCAAGCTTTTTCTGAAATTTGTGCCGTTCTGACGGCTTTCTTGTTTTTCCGCTCCCGCATAACCAGGCCGCAAGGCTCACCGTTGATCTGCAATAAATTATGCTTGACGCTAATCACGTACCGCGTTATCATGTGATGCATGATTATATCATTCAAATGTGAATATACTGAGTCACTATCACAAGGCTGCCCGGTCAAAAGGTTCGCGAACATCGCCAAGGTTGCCCGGCGCAAAATTCGCCAGCTTGAAATCGCGAACCGGCTCGATGATTTGAAGGTACCACCCGGAAATCGTCTCGAAGCACTCAAGGGTGATCGTACCGGGCAATATAGCATCCGCATAAACGATAAATTCCGAATATGCTTTAATTGGACAAATGCGGGGGCAGAAAATGTGGAAATCGTGGATTACCACTGAGGAGAACTTATTATGAGAAAACTCGATCCCGTCACGCCTGGCGAACTTTTGTTGGAAGAATTTCTTAAACCTATGGGGCTTAGCCAGTATCGCCTGGCCAAAGAAATTGATGTTCCCCCCCAACGTATAAGTGAGATTGTTTCCAATAAGCGTTCGATCTCAGCTGATACCGATTTGCGGTTGTGCCGCTTCTTCGGCCTGTCGAACGGGTATTGGTTACGTGCCCAGGCTTCATATGATACGGAAGTCACGGAACGGACGCTTGGCCCATTGCTTGATAAAATAAAACCTTGGGCTGAATCTTTAGCTCAACAGGGGCATTAAGACGGCGTTGATATTCATACCCGCCGGCCGAAACTGGCCAACATCATCGGCGGGCTTTCCGGCCCGGTCATCAAGCCCGTAGCCCTTAAAATGGTGTGGGAAACAGCCCGCAAGGTAAATGTACCGGTGGTGGGCATGGGCGGCATCATGACCGCCCAAGACGCCCTGGATTCTTATTTAATATTATTTTTCGACCCTTACAGGAAGGGCGGAAAAAGCGGCAGTCCCGCTTAAATCCATTCGTTTGTTATCCGTGATATCGTTTATGCTGACACCGGGGTTCTTCGTGGCGACGCGCAAAGCCATGCCCGGCCTGTCATGACCCCAACCATGGGGCATGCTGACAACGCCCGGCATGACGCGATCGGTGACTTCAGCCTCGATGGTGATGCTGTCGATATTTGATGTTACCCGAACCGTATCACCGGATTTGATGGATCGGTTTTCCGCGTCTTTTGTGTTGATCATAAGTGTGCAGCGGTTTGTACGATTTTTCATGGCAGGGTAGTTGTGAAACCAGGAGTTGTTGGACATCAGGTTGCGCCGGCTGATCAGCAACAGGTCCGGTCCTTCTGCCGATGTTTTTACTGAAATCTCTTCCAGATGATCTTCGATGGTTTTCAATTCGTTTGTCAGGAGTTCCGGTGCCAGGTCGATTCTTTTGTTTTTTGTAAACAACCGCTCCGGAAGGCGTGGCACCAAAGGACCCAGGTCAATGCCATGCACGGCGCGTTTGACTTTTGACAGCGTCAAGCCTGACCCCAGAAAGTTTAACCCTGAACCATGGGGGCCGAAGCGTAACATCAGCCCGAGCAGTCTTTCCGGTTTTGCCTGTTTGAGTATAAAACGCAAAAAGGGGTTGGAAACGAATCGCGCGCTCAGCTCGGAAAGAATTTCCCAATTGTGTCGTGTGCCCGGCTGCGGCTGGAACACCGGTTGTGTATAAGCGGCATAATTACGGGCGCCTGCGAGGTTGATCATGGTCATGAAGTTATGGTGTTCCAGGATGCAGGTCGGCGGCAGAATGATATGGGCATGCCGGGAGGATTCATGGATGTACCAGTCTATGGCGACCATGAAGTCCAGGTGCGCTAACGCCCTGTCCATCATGCGGCCGTTGGGCGCGCCAAGAACCGGATTGCCTGCAACGGTAAGTAGTGCCCTGACCCGGCCGTGGCCTTCGGTAAGAATTTCTTCGGCCAAAACCGATGCCGGGAATTCCCCGGCAAAGTCCGGCAATTTGCTGACCCGCGAATGATGCCGGCCCACATAGCCCTTTTCATTCGCCCGGGCCGTAAAGTCAACCAGGTCAAGAGCGGGTGTGGGGAACATAAACCCGCCGGGCTGATCCATCTTGCCGGTAATGATATTAAACACCAGTATCAGCCAGGTGGAAAGGCTGCCGTATTCCTGTACGCTGGTTCCCATTCGACCGTAGCAAACCGCTTTGCCGGCCCGGCAGAAGTTTCTTGCCAGTTGGCGGATATCATCGGCACTGATACCGGTCATGCCGGCAGCTTTTTCCGGTGTAAAATTTTGGACAGCGGTTTTAACCGTATCAATCCCGTCTGAAAAATCGCCCAGTCTGCCCGGCCTGTCCAATCCTTCTTCAAAAACGGTGTTGACCAATGCCGCCAGAAAATAGACATCCGTACCCGGACGGATGAACAGGTGTTGATCCGCCAGGGAGGCAGTTCTGGTGAACACCGGATCCACCACCACCACCTTGCCCTGTCGTTTCTGAATACCCTTGATTCGCCGGGAAGCGCCGGATGCTGTCATGATGCTGCCACCGGACACAGCCGGGTTGGCACCGATAATCAGGAAAAAATCGGTCCGGTCGATATCCGGTACCGGGAACATAAGCTGATGCCCGAACATCAGGTAGCAGCACATCATCAGCGGTAACTGATCAAGGGAGCTGGAAGAGAATCGATTTTTTGTTTTCAGGGTTTTTATAAGCATACCGATATAAAGCATGTTGCCATGATAATGAACATTGGGATTACCCATGAATGTGGCCAGGGCATTGTCGCCGTGCTGGCCGCGGATTTTTTTTATCTGTTGTTCGATTTCATCAAAGGCCTGCTGCCAGCTGATTTGCCGCCATTCGTTTCCGGTTCGCCTGACCGGGTACTTCAGGCGATCAGGGTCATTGTAGAGATCTTTAAGGGCAATGGCTTTGGGGCAGATAAAACCGTTGGAATAGGTATTCTGCCGGTCACCGCGAATAGACCGGATTTCTTTGTCGCGGGTAATGATTTCCAGCCCGCATTCTGCTTCGCAGAGAGGACATGTTATGAAATGTGTTATTGGATCCGGCATCGTTCCTCACGGTTTAAGTTATAGGTTCATCTCCCGATTCGTGGTAGTAAAGACTTGCATAATTTTCAGTGCTGTCGATGGTTTTGAAAGGGGCCACGGGTTCAAGGATTCAAGTGGTCAAGTAAAAAGCTTTAAATAAAGACTTGATGAAGCCCAAACGTTCGGTTTAGAGTTTGAAATCAGGATATTATTAACTAAGGATTCAATTCCCATTGGAATAACAATAAAGCACTAACAAAAACAGGTACAGCGCCTTTATAAATCTTTCAAAACAAACCCTTGGACCCTCGACCCCTTGAATCCTCGAACTCTGCGCACCCACTAAATCGGAGAAGATCCAATTTATATAATAATATAGAGTAATTGCAACCAAGTCAATGGAGGGCGGCGCTCCTCTTGTGTTCACCGTTACCCGTCCGGCGTCTGTAAACCTTTGATAATCATATAGGTGGCCGTCCCTTTGGCGATCAGGTTGCCGGCCTCATTGCGGACATCGACATCGCCCAGTGCCGTCTGCCGTCCCTGGTGAACAATACGGGCTTCGGCGGTCAGGGCACCGTCCGTGAATGTACTGAGGTAATTGATTTTCATCTCTACAGTGACAAACTTGTCTTCCGGCGCCACAACCCCCAGCAGGGCCATGGCCACGGCCGAGTCTGCCAGGGAAAAAATGGCCCCGCCATGGGCGATGCCATAGGGATGGGTCAGTTTTTTATCAAACGGCAGATGGAGCTTGGCCCAGCCTTTTTTGATTTTCAAGAGTTCGATGCCCAGCAGCGACCAATAGGGTGACCGGGTGGCCATGGTTTGCCGGATGGCGGCTTCAAATCCAGGCTCAAGATCGGAATGGGTATTCATGAGAGGCTCTCTCTACTTTGTGATGGCAGCTTTTTTCTTCCGCAATCAGCCCGGATGCCGCGGGCCGCGAAAGTCAAGCCGGGACGGTGGCAGGGCTTTATTCGCCCGGGCGACCATTTTCTGGCGGGTGTTCTTGCCTTCACCTTGGAAAATATGTGACATCCATGTAAAATGGCTATTATCTTTTACTATCAGATATGTTTAGAACAGAAAAGACCTTCCCTGGGAAATAGAGGAAAAATAATCAGGGCGGGGCAGTCTGTGCAAAAAAATATTTCTCTCCGCTGACACATTCAACAGCAATTCAATGTTTTTTAAGCGATCGGAAAAAATCAAAATGGGTGCTGAAATCAGTGAACGATGGGTGTCGAAAAGGATTTCATGTTTTATAAAGGGATTAAGAGTCGGGTTTGAATTTTTGTTTGACATGGTTTATACCCATGGCTCAGCAATGATCCTTTCCATCATAAAAGCGAGTTCTTATCCATCATAAGGAGGAGAACACATGGCAAACCCGTACGAAGAAGCTTTTCAGCGTTCCATTAATGACCCGGAGGGGTTTTGGGAAAAAATTGCAGAGGATGTCCACTGGTATAAAAGGTGGGACAAGGTACTGGATGATTCCAACAAGCCCTTTTACAGGTGGTTCGTGGGCGGCGAGCTTAATGCATGCCATAATGCTTTGGATTTACACATTGAAAATGGCAGGGGGGATCAGCCGGCCCTGATTTACGACAGCCCGGTCACCGACACGATCCAGACCTTCACCTACACCCAGCTTCGGGACGAAGTGGCCAGGTTCGCCGGCGTGTTGGCCGGCATGGGCGTCGTCAAAGGAGATCGCGTCCTCATCTATATGCCGATGATTCCCCAGGCGGTCATCGCCATGCTGGCCACGGTTCGCATCGGTGCCGTTCACTCGGTGGTGTTCGGCGGGTTTGCGGCCAAGGAACTGGCGACCCGGATCAACGACGCCAGGCCGAAAGTCATCGTTTCCGCCTCCTGCGGCATCGAGGTGAAGCGGGTGATCCAGTACAAGCCCCTGCTCGACCAGGCCATTGACATGTCCAACGACGACGCCAGGCCGGGGAAAACCATCATCTTCCAGCGGCCCATGGAGACGGCCTCCATGGTTGCCGGACGCGATGTGGACTGGAACGAGGCCATGGCATCGGCCAAACCGGCAGATTGCGTTCCGGTGGCGGCCACTGACCCCTGTTATATTCTCTATACCTCCGGCACAACGGGGCAACCCAAGGGTGTGGTCAGAGACACCGGCGGACACGTGGTGGCCCTCAAGTGGACCATGAAAGCGATTTACAACGTCGACGCCGGCGACGTCTACTGGGCCGCCTCCGACGTCGGCTGGGTGGTGGGCCACTCCTACATCGTCTATGCGCCCCTGTTCAGGGGCTGCACCACCATCTGCTTTGAAGGAAAACCGGTGGGGACCCCGGATGCCGGTGTATTCTGGCGGGTCATTTCCCAACACAAGGTTCGGGCCATGTTCACCGCGCCGACGGCGTTTCGCGCCATCAAGCGGGAAGATCCAAAGGCCGAGCTGATGAGAAACTACGATCTTTCCAACTTCGAGGCCCTGTTTCTGGCCGGCGAACGGCTCGATCCCAACACCCTGCACTGGGCCCGGGAAGCCCTCAAGGTCCCGGTGATCGACCATTGGTGGCAGACTGAAACCGGATGGGCTATTTGCGCCAACTGCCTCGGCCTTCATGAGTTTCCGGTCAAAGATGGCTCGCCCACCAAGCCGGCCCCGGGCTGGAATCTGAAGGTAGTTGATGACAATAACAAGGAAGTGCCCGCCGGCACGATCGGCGCCCTGGTGGTCAAGCTGCCGCTGCCTCCGGGAGCCCTGTGCACCCTCTGGAAGGCGGACCAGCGATACATCGAATCATACCTGGAAGAGTTTCCGGGTTATTACAAGACCGCAGATGCGGGCTTTGTCGATGAAGACGGTTATGCTTTTGTCATGAGCCGGACCGATGACATCATCAATGTCGCCGGCCATCGGCTGTCGACCGGTGCCATGGAGGAGGTCCTCTCCGACCATCCGGACGTGGCAGAATGTACGGTGCTCGGCGTGGAAGACGACCTTAAGGGCCAGGTGCCGGTGGGCTTCGTCGTCCTGAAGGCCGGTGTAGACCGGGCCCAGGACGAGATTCTCAAAGAGGTGGTCCAGATGGTCAGAGACAGGATCGGGGCGGTGGCTTTTTTTAAGAAGGCCACGGTGGTTAAACGGCTTCCCAAGACCCGAAGCGGCAAGATCCTGCGGGGCACCATTCAGAAAATCGCCGACAACAAAGAGTACAAGGCCCCGGCTACCATCGACGATCCGGCTATCCTCGGGGAGATGGAAGAGGCCCTGAACGCCATCGGTTACGCCAAGAGCCGGGGCAAGTAACGTCGACAACGCCTTTTTCAAAAAATGTCGGTGCGGCCGTCGCTGCACCGACATTTTTTGTAACAAGCCGCAGACCGGACGACCCCCCGTTCCGTCCATCATGCGTCCCAGGGGACGAAGTCCAGGACGGCGATAATGAATACCCGCCCTGGTGCCCCCCACCTCCGGTACTGATCAGACATTCTCCGGAGGAACAAATTTTTTGTAAATTTTATTACCTGATATCTCCTTTATTTGTGCCATGTCCCGCCGGAATCGACATATCTTTTTACAGACTCCAGTGCTTTTTCTGTCCCTCCCTTTTTGAAAAGGGCCTCCACCCAGTCCGGGACTTTTTTCAGGGAGACATCGCTGCCGTATCGGACAAGTGTTCTGTCCCCTTCGTACGGATAGAATTTCCAGAATCCTTTCAGGTCTGCCAGATCGTTCTCGAACGTCGGGTCAAGAGTCCAGTGGAAGTAGAGGTTCTCTTTTTCAAACATATGGTGAACCCTATAAACCAGGGTAAAAAAAAGGACTTTCAGCTTGAATTCATTAATATTATCGTTTTCTCCCTGATTAATGATGTTGAGCTCCTTGATTTCCTTGAGGTATTGGATCTGATCTTCTGTCTTTGCCAGAAGACGCCAGGTCTCTTCAACCGGTGTATCAAAAACAAGAACGGCTTCGATCAGCGCTTCTTTTTTATCTTCCTTTTCTAGGGACTTATCTGTTGTTGAAAAAACAATTTTTCCTTTATCAATGTCTTCAACCTGTTTCTCTGTAAGACCCTTCAGGCCATCTGGCCCAAAGTCGGGAAGCTTGGCATGGACGGTATAAGGAGTGATCAGAAAGACTGTCATAAAAAAAATAAAACGTGTCACAACAAGAACCCCCGGTCGTTTGATGTGAATTTTATACATACTCTTGAGTGAGTACAGATTCATATGTCTCATATAATATATTCACGGCAATGAAAAGCCAGAGTTGTATAACAGGCAAAAAGGGGACTTAAAATCAGGAGCAGGATGTCTTGACTGTATCGCTGTTTTTCTGAGAACGCGGAGTATTTTTACCACAACGGGCACCGGCCATTAATCGGTCCCTGGCCCCTTGAACACGGCCTGGTCTTTGCCGTTTTCTTTGGCTTTATAAAGCGCGGCATCCGCCCTTGCAACCAGCGTATCCGGGGATTCGCCCGGCTGGTAGGCGGCAATACCCATCGATGTGGTGACTTTCAGATCCGGAGAAATATCCGGCAAGCGAATGCTGCGTGTGGCGGCCAGCAGTCGCTGGGCACTACTCGCTCTGCTGTCCAGGCACTGGAAGTTGGAAAACACCACCATAAACTCCTCCCCGCCATACCGGCCCACATAATCCGTGGTCCGTGTATTGTCTTTCAAGGCCCGGGCAAAGGCCTGGAGCACCGCATCGCCGGCCTGATGACCGTAAGTGTCATTCATCCGCTTAAAATCGTCCAGGTCAAGCATGCACAGCGAAAACGGGGTACCCGCCCGGTCTGAAAAGGCCTTTTCCCTGTTCAGCACTTCGAAAATCTCTCTTCTGCTCAACACCCCGGTCAAGGCGTCATGGGTAACAAGACGCGTGATGCGCCGCCGGAGCTTGGAGATGTAGTTGGCCATATAGGAAACCCAGACCAGGGCCATCATCAATATCACCCACCGCATGACCTCCAGCTGCGGATCAACCGTCCCGGGATCTGAAAAATGCAGCAGCGTCATGGCCCCGGCATAAAGCCCGCCGGTTATGCCGGTAAGTACCAGCAAATCCTTCAGCCGGAGCCGGAAGGTGCCGAACATGAACGCCAGGATATAAAGAACCGAGGCGGTCCCGCGGATCCGGTCGACCATGTGGTAGGCAATAAGTGTGATCGTCATAATGCCGCAGAAAATCTGGAACAATGTGAGGCTGGGGTCACGGAACCGTTCATTAATACCTTTATACATCAGCGTCAGGATGATGATGTTGATACCCAGCACCCACGCCGTGATGCTCAGAACAACGCTGAGTTCCGGGTTCCGGGCATATCCGAAATGAACGCCCAGGTAACACCCCGCGCCGATGAACAGATAACCGGCAACAGCCATCAACACCCGGCGTATTCGCAACGCCTGTCTGGTATCACCTTTTGGAAAAATGCTGATCATAATTTTATTTTCGGATTTTGATAAAAGACTGAAAAATTGGCCTGCCTGAAAACCGGTTCCTGTAAAATTATTCTATTTGATAAACATGAAACAATCCAGCAGAAGCCATAAAAAAGACCCATCGGCACCGACCGGTCCCTTCTGGCTTTTGCCGCACTGGGGTGCGGCGCCTCCTTGTTTTATCACACCTTAATGGCAGGTGATTTGATCCTTGGCCAGTGTCGGGTCTTCCAGGATTTGAATCGATTGCAGGCCGAAAGCCTGTTTTAACCGGTTCAAGTTGGTGTTTTTTTGGCCCCGCAGGGTGGAAGTCTGGCTGGGATGAACGGCCAGTGTCAGGTCGGCACCGGGGGAGATGTGCCGGTGGGCGATAAGAGACGAGACCCGGTCAAACAGGATTTCCGAGCGCACCAGGTGGCCAAAGGCCGGATGATAGGGACCAGCCAGCAGGGTGGCACTGTCGGCCAGTTCGTCGGAGGGCTGAAGCCCCATGCGGATCACGGTCACGCCCCGGTTTTCCAGCGCAAGACACATGGATTTGGCCATGGCTACCGCCGCATCCAGGGATTGAGGGGCATACGCTCCCTGCCGGTATTGCCGGGCCAGGGGGCTTCCTGCGATCACCAGGGTGGGGTAGATTCTGGCAGAATCGGGTTTAAGGGCCGCCACCGTTTCCGCGGTTTCGATGGAGGCCCGGCCGTCATCGCCGGGCAGGCCGGTCATGAGCTGGGCTCCGGTTTTGTATCCGGCCTGTTTTAAAAGTGAAAGGGCGGCTGTGGACTGTTCGGCGGTGTGGCCCCGCCTTGCGTTTTCAAGCACCCGGTCATTCATGGACTGGACCCCCACCTCGACCGTGGTCACTGGATAGTCTTTCAGCAGGTCAAGGGTTTCTTCGGTGATGGTGTCAGGCCGGGTGGAAAAACGGATGCCCTGGATCAGACCCTGGCCGACACAAGCAGAAGCCGCCTGGAGCATCTGCGCAAGGAGCTCTCTTTCAAGACCGAGAAAGTTGCCCCCGTAAAACGCGATCTGCGCATGGCCCCGGTTCTCCCCCCTGTATTGCAGATAACGGAAAACATGGTCGCGCAGATCAGCGGCGGTCAGTGATGCTTTTTGCCCGGTAATGGCGGCCTGGTCGCAGAATACGCATCGGTGAGGGCATCCTGCGTGGGGTAAAAAAACCGGCACAATAAAGGGCCGCTGCCCTGTGGTCATGGGAGGGCTTCTCCTTTGATCAGGGCCAGGGCACTGCGGGCCGCGTCCTGCTGAGCCGCCTTCTTGTTTTTGCCGGTACCTTCGGCCTGAATGCCGCCGGCGAAAACCCGGCAACGAAAGGTCTTGTCATGATCCGGCCCGGCTTCTTCAATGATTTCATAAACCGGGGCCTTGCCGTCGGTGGCCTGGGTCAGTTCCTGGAGCAGGCTCTTGTAGTTGCGGTTCATGTCCAGGGCGGCCAGGGCCTCGATATCGTTTTCAAACTTGCGTTTCACCACCGCCATCACCGCTTCAAAACCGCCGTCCAGATAAATGGCGCCCAGCAGGGCCTCGACTGCGTTGGCCAGAATGGAATCCTTGTTCCGGCCATTGGTCTGCTCTTCGCCTTTGCCCAGCAGAACATGTTCCCCCAGGTCCATCGAACGGCCGATATCCGCCAACCACACGGCATTGACCAGACCGGCCCGGGTCTGGGAGAGGTCTCCCTCGGACAGCTCGGGAAACCGGATCATCAGCAGGTGGCCGATGCACAGGGAGAGGGCCGCGTCTCCGAGAAATTCAAGGCGCTCGTTGTCCTCCATGGCGGGGTCAGCCTGTTCGTTCACATAGGAACTGTGCCGAAGGGCTTTTGCCAGCAGGCCGGTATCGGTGAACCGGTACCCCAGGTGTTGTTCGAGCAGAGTGACGTTCATATGGGAAGTGATGGGTTATGGTTGATGCCGGTTAAAGGCGATCAGTTTTTCATAGAGTTCATAATCGACGTAAAAACTTCCCGTGGCCCTGCCAAGGGCGACTTCGCTGTTCAGGTCCCCGTGAAAATCGGTGCCCCCGGTGATCAGTAGATTGTAACGCCGGGCAATATCTTTGTAAAAGGCGGTCTGTTTTTTCGTGTGCTGGGGATAGAGGGCTTCAATTCCTTGCATGCCCATATCCACAAGTGTCTTCACCAAGGCTTCCAGCGCCTTGTCGTCCGGTGTCTCAACAAGAAAGGGGTGGGCCAGCACCGCCACCCCGCCGGCCTGACGAATAAGGGCGATGGCCCTGTCACATGGAATCCGTTCCTTATCCACATAGGCGGGCTTGTCCTTTCCCAGATAACGGTCAAAGGCCTCACGAATGGATCGGACCACACCCCGGGCCTTCATGGCCTGGGCGATATGTGCCCGACCCACCTGACCACCACCGGCAAAGGCGGCTGTATCGGTCATGGAAATATCGATGCCCAGCCCGTCAAGCTGTTTGAGGATTCTGGGGGTCCGCTGGTTTCTGGCTGCCTGTAGCCTTTCCAGGCCATGGTTCAGGGCAGTGTCATGAATGTCGATGTCGTAGCCCAGAATGTGAAGGCTTCCGGAAATGGACGATGACACAGGATAGGCGGCGCTGATCTCCACGCCGGTTAAAAACTTCAGGGAAGCGGGCAGGGCGGTTTCAAGCACCGGCCTGCACCCCGCCACCGTGTCATGGTCGGTGATGGAAAGGGCGGCCAGGCCGGCCTGCTCCGATTTTTTTATAATTTCAAGAGGCGTCAGTGTGCCGTCCGACGCTGTGGAATGAACATGAAGGTCGATTCGCCGTGTTTCTCTACAGGCCAAGAACCTTCTCCATCTCCTCCTCTTTGGTCTTGCACTTGATGCACTGGGTGGTGACGGGCCGTGCCTTCAGCCGATCCACACCGATCTCTTCCTCGCAGGACTCACAGATGCCGAAGGTACCGTTTTCGATTCGCTCCAGAGCCTTCTTGATTTTTTTGATCAGCTTGTGCTCCCTGTCCCGTATCCGCAACGTGAAATTGCGCTCGGATTCGTGCGATGCCCGGTCCGTGGGGTCCGGAAAGGTCTCTTCGTCACTGGTCATGTCGGATACCGTACCATCGGCCTGCTCCAGCAGCTCGTTCAGCCGTTTGGTAAGAAGTTCCTTGAAGTAGTCGACATCTTTTTTCTTCATACGCTGCACCCCTGCACAAAATGGATTTGGATACAAAATGGGTTTTTATACCAGACCCGTTTTTCAATGTAAAGTCTTTTGAAGATGTCTTTTGAAGGGCGAACACCGGCGGCGCCGGGCAATGGGGCGCATGTTCTGTTTTCTTTAGGAAAATCGATATTTATGCGGTAAAATAGCGTGTTATAAAAGGCCGGAGGCTTATGAATAGTTTGAAAAAAGAGAGGGTTGGCGGACAGATCGCCTGTGCCCGGTGCGGCATCTGCTGTGAAAAAGGGGGGCCGGCCTTTCACGGGTGCGACCGGCCGATTCTGGAAAGCGGGCGCATCGCCCTGGCCGATCTTTACACCCTTCGCAAGGGGGAGCCTGTTTTTGACAATGTGGCCAACCGGCTGGACACCGCGCCCACGGACATTCTCAAGATCAGAAGCGTAAACGGGGTGTCGGCCTGTCTTTTCTACCAGCGGGCCGACCGGTCCTGCGGCGTGTATGCCGACCGGCCGCTGGAGTGCCGTGTGCTGGAGTGCTGGAACCCTGAGGGCATGGCCGCTGTTTATCAGGCCGACCGGCTTGAGAGAAAAGACCTGATTTCCGGCCTGCCGGACCTGTGGGAGATGGTGCTGGCCCATGAGGAGGTGTGCGCCTATGCCCGGCTGTCACAAGCGGTAAAAGAAAAAAACTGGGAAACGGTGGCTTACGGCATTCGATACGATTTTCAGGTGCGGCGCCTGATGGTGGAAAAGGGGAACATGGATGACCGCCTTTTTGATTTTCTGTTCGGCATGCCCCTTACCGTCACCCTGCAACGTTATGGCCTTTCACCGCAGCAGATCCATACCATGGCTGTTGGCAAAAACAGTTGAATTCACCGCAGAGACACAAAGAACGCAAAGAAAAACAGGGACGTTGCGCCTAAAACAGTGATCGCCTTGCCGCGAAAGGGAACATAACCCTTTGCGCTCTTTGCGCCTTTGCGGTGTAAAAATAAACAGGATAAGGGAAATATTCTTTGCGGCACTACCGTAAAGACAATTCGATTCCGATCCCGATCCCGATTTCGATTTGGATAAACAACCGGGGATGTCCTGGCATGATTCAAACTGTTTTTGGACAATAATGAGGGGATATGAGAATTAAAACATTTTCCGGGAAACGGGTTTATGTTTTCGGCGGCTCGTCCGGCATCGGCCTGGCTGCTGCCCGGCAGCTGGCCGGTATGGGAGCTGACCTTGCGCTTTTTGCCAGGGACGGCAACAAGCTGGAAAAGGCCGGGCAGGAGGTGCGACATTTCGTAACGGATCCGTCGCGGCAGGTCCATGTTTTTACTGTGGATGTGTCGAACCGGGACCGGGTTCTTGAAGCCGTGGCAAATGCGGCGCGCGTCCTGGGGCCGCCGAATATCCTGATCAACTGCGCCGGCCGGGCCATTCCCCGCTGCTTTGCCGACATCGGTGAGGACCAGCTTTCCCAGACCCTGGCCATCAACTTGTGCGGCACCTGGCATACCATAGCCACGGCCCTTCCTTATATGAGGGAGCGGGGCGGCCATATCGTCAATGTCTCTTCGGTCGCCGGTTTTCTGGGCGTGTACGGATATGCGGACTATGCGGCGTCCAAGTTTGCCGTCATGGGGCTTTCCGAGGTGCTGCGCAGCGAGTTCAAGCCCATGGGCATCGGCGTGTCCGTGCTCTGCCCCCCGGACACCGACACCCCGGCCCTGGCCGCTGAAGCCGCCACAAAGCCCGAAGAGACAAAGGCCATTTCCGCCGGTGCGCGGGTGCTTTCGGCTGATGCCGTAGCAAAGGCCATGATCCGGGGGATTCAAAAAAACCGGGCCGTGATCGTGCCGGGTTTTGACGGCCGGCTGATCTGGCTGGCCAAGCGGCTGTTTCCCGGTGTTGTGGCGTTTTTCATGGACCGGACCATTCGCCGGACCCGGTGCGGGAAGACACCTGCCGACGGTTAAGCCTCTGCTTTCAGCCCCCGCACCAGTTGCCATGCCATGGCTGCCACCACCAATACCCCACCCACCAGCAGACACCAGAGCAGAATGCGGCGCAGGGGAAGCGGCTCGGGGGGCGTCACCAGTTTTTGCGGGCCGCCCAGCTCCACCATGGGGCCCGGAAATACCCACCGTTCCAGGCCGGTCCCGTCCTCCCGGTCGATGCCGTCAAACATGGCCGCTGCGTTGATTTCCGGCGGCCTGGCCACGGCGCTGCCAAAGGCCAGGGTAAAGGGGCCGTTGCCCCGGGCGATAAAGAAAAGCGTATGGGAACGAAACCCCGTCGCCAGGCGCGGGGCGTTTAGGCCCATGGTGCTTTTGCTGTCTTTCACGGTCAGTCGCCAGTAGCGGTCCATGGTGACGGGAACGGGTTTCGGGGCACTGGTCACCTCAATGCCGTCAGCGTCGATGCGGTAAAAAAGACCCTTGAGCCGCCCGGCCCAGGTCGCCCGGGAGTCGTTGCGGGACTCTAAAACCGCATCGGCCATGCTGTTGGCCTGGGCAAAGATCAGGTTGACCCGGTCTACGGGATAGCTGCCTTCCGTGTCATATTCAAACACTCCCGGTTCAACAGGCGGCTTAACGATATCCAGTTCCAGAAAGGGGCGCGCGTTTGAGGTGCCGGAGACGGGCGGGCGGCCATAAATACCGGTGACGGGAATGGGTGGCCCGGTGTCGGTCTGCCGGATTCTCAAATACCGACCGGTGTAGCGGTTTAAAGGAATTTCGTCGTTGCGCAGGCGATGGCCGGCGTATCGAATGTCGGTAACAGCGGTCCGGGAACGGATGGTAGACCAGTGGGCCAGGTCGCTGCCGGCCTCCACGGTCAGCGTTGCGATGCGATTCCCATCCTCCGGTGGCCATTCAAGGCGCAGGGCCGCCAGCTGCTCTTTTTCGTCGCTCAGGTCGATAAGAAACTCACGGGTGGGCCGGGGGACATCGGTTCTGTCGGCCCGTGAATCCAGACGCATAACGGCCCCGTCCGGGCCGGTGCGGACATAGACGCTGTATCCTGTCGCCTGATCGTTGTCCTGAATTTCGGGAAGCGGAAAAAAGGGCAGGGGGTGCCAGGCCGGCGGACCGGCATCGGCTCTGACATGGCGGGTCGTGTGCGGCACCGGTTCACCGGCGGCATTAAAAATCCTCAGGTCCCCCAGATCTTTTCGAAAAATATGCCTGTAAACCTTTTCCGGCAGGGCCAGGGCCACGATGGCCGAGCCTTTTGGCACGTCCACTTTCATGCCGTAGGCAAAATCATTTTCCGTTAAGCCCGTCGTTACCGGAGACGGGCGACATCCCAGCATCAGGACCAGGACCAGCAGGGACAGCCATTTTTTCATGACGTTGCTCCTTTGTCGGCAGCCGGCGGCAGCGGGGTGAAAAACCCGATGATCAGCATCAGGGCTCCCACTGCCAGAAACGAGACGATTCGGGAAACCGTTCCGGTGCCTGACAGGTCGACGATAAACAGCTTGACCAGCACCACGGCCAGGAGACCCGCGCCGGTAAACCAGATGGCCCTTTGTTTGAGACGGTGGGCCGTCACCATGGTGCCAAGGGCCAGAGCACCCCACAGGACGGACAGGGATGCCTGGAAAACTGCGGAATCGCCCAGGGCTTCCACGCTGTAAGGCACATGGCCCCAGTGGTGGACCGTACGGGCCACAATGGCGGTGAGCCATAGAAAAACACCGAAGACCGGCGCGCCCCACAGCATCGCCGCGTCCAGCTTGCCGGCAGGCGGAGTGGGTTCCTGCCGCTGGGAACGGCACCAGTAGAGAATGGTGAGCAGGACAAAGGCCTGGACCACGTCAAGGGGGTTGAGCAGCGGCAGGTAGGGCAGCGACACAAAGGCGCCGTTAAAAGAGGGGGAGAAGAAGGTCCATCCCGTCAGCCCCAGCATGATCAGAAAGGGGAGCCATCCGTTGTAGGCAACTTCCGGTCGAATGCCGGTTTTCCGGAAAAGTCCTTTTAGTACCCAGGCGCCGGCGGCCGGCACCATGCCCCAGGCGATAAACTTTTGAATCCCGGCCAACCCCAGCCGTCGCCGCATCAGGGTTTCGTATGCAGTGGCGGTCAACCTTCCGGGGTGTGCCGGGGAACCCAGCATCAGCCGGTCGATTCCCCAGGCGGCTTCACGGCTCAGTAGAAAAATGATCAGCAGCCCGCCTGTCACATGCCAGGGCACCAGCAGTTTTTTGGGCCATTTGCTTTCCAGTTTCCAGAGCAATAAAAAATGGACCGCCAGAGCCAGGGGCCAGATCGCCAGCCACCAATCCTGGAAAGGATGCATTCTGCGGTAATCATTACTGTAGTGGGCTGTTACGATATAAAGAAAAACCATGAAAGGAAGCAGGCCCACTGCCGGCCACCGTAACCCTTTCCAGTCCAGCCGGTGGCACAGCCATCCCATGATCCCGCAGCTTGTCACAACAAAGGCCGCCAGGCATTCCAACTGGTACCGGTCCGGCCAGTGGTGCTCGATTTCAACAACACCGGCGCCAAACCACCAGACAAGACCCCAGGCCATGATGAGGGCCGACGGAAACTGTTCCAGCGCACGCAACACCGACCGGTAACGGTCCAGGAAAAAGGCTGAGACCATGGCCGCCACGGCGATCATCATCCCGCCCAGAAAACGGCTGTTTAGAATCATCATGCCGCCGCCGTACCGGCCGTCCGCAAGAAAAAGGAACCCGGCGCCGAACTGAAGCAGCAGGCCGAACAGCCGCGCGGTCAGGCGGCGCTGCCGGACCCCCACCCAGACCAGGCCGGCCCCTTCCAGGCTCCATGCCACAGCCGTCCACAGGCCGGAGAGGGCCAGGGGAATGGCCAGGCTGGAAAACACCACGCCCAGGGCCAGAAATGCCTCCACCAGGGGGGCCATCTCTTTTGTGCGGCGACGCCACAGGGAAGTTGCCAGGGTGATATAAACCATGCCCATGACAAGGGCGCTGAAGGCAAGACCGTATTCAAACCGCTGCACCAGAGGCACCTGAAGTCCGAACACCACCACGGGCAGGCCGAACACAAGAGTGCCGTCCACATACCCTTTCAGCTTCGGCGGCAGTTTGAAGGCAAAAAGCACGGAGATGGTCAGGTAGAACGCAAAGGAAATCACCAGAAAGGGCTCGGTGGTGGTAAAGTGGGAGGACCGGTAATATTGAAGCCCCCAGGCGGATCCGATGCCGAAAGTAAAAAAGAACCCCAGCAGGTTGAGCCAGCGCCACGCCTTAAACCACGCGATTCCGAAGATGCCGGCGTTGAGCAGGGCGTAGTAGGAAAAGAGCAGGACATGATTTCCCGACCCCGTGGAAAGCAGCACCGGCGCCAGAAATCCGCCGGCGGCGCCCAGCACGGCCATGGAGGCGGCGTTCTGCAAGACGGCCAGCATGCCGGAGAAAGCGACCAGGGCCACCATGACACCAAAGGTGAGGGGCAGGGGAACCATGTGAAAGAGGCGGGCCGACGCGAACAGGGTCAGATACATGATGCCCAGGCCCCCGCCCTGAAGGGCCATGGCGTAGCCGAACCGTTTGCTTCGCAGCCGCCAGCCAAGGGCCAGCAGCCCGATACCGGCGGCAAAGGCGGCGGCCAGCCGGACTTCCAGGGGTACCATGTTTCGGGCGGCCGCGTACTTGATCAGGAAAGCAAACCCGAACAACAGGATCACCACACCGACGCGCACCATGAGGTTGCCGCCAGAGATCAGGGACCGGATAAACGACTCAAACCCGGTCTGGTCATGGGCGGCAGGGGGAGGTGAGGGGTCTTGTTGTGTTTCAAATGGCGGTTTTTCGTCTGGTGCCGGGGAATCTGGCGTTGCCTGCACATCGCTCTTGGGTGTGGGGGTGTCCGGAACGGATTCCATGTAGAGATCTTCTTCCGGGGCCGGTCTTCGGGCAGGAAAGGGAGTGGCTTTTATTTCCGGAGACACAGAAAAGGTTTCTGCCGTCTCTTTCTCCGGCCGCGGCTGCTGCGGGGCAGGGTCCGCCGGCGTGCGTGCGGCCGTTTGCCGGGCTTCAAGATCGGACATCCGCCGCATGAGCCTGCCCACCTGGTTTTTCAGGGATATGACAGCGGCAGCCAGCACCCCCACCAGCCCGCCGGCCAGAAACGCCCCATCGCCCCGCAGCCAGAAGGCGCCTGCCAGCGCACCGATTACACCCAGAAAGACGTAAAGCATGGCAGTCCTTTTTTCGTTTGAAATGTTTGAAGGAGTAAAATAAAGGATAAGAATATATTGTGTGGATGCTATTGATAACAGCATTTAAAACAGGTGTCAATTGTCTTTCCTGCTGGCAATGCGGCGCTCATGGGTATATAATCGGCCTCCACGGGCCTTTAAGGGTTTTTCGTGCCGGTTAAAAAGTGCCGGCATACGATAGAAACAGCTTATTTTCAGGGAGCAATCATGTCCGTTATTACCATTTCACGAGGATCTTACAGCAGGGGCAAGGAGGTCGCTGAAAGGGTGGCCGAAAAACTGGGGTATGCGTGCATCTCCAGGGATATCCTGCTGGAGGCGTCCGAGGCGTTCAATATCCCGGAGATCAAGCTGGTCCGGGCCATTCATGACGCCCCGTCGGTCCTGGAGCGCTTCACCCACGGCCAGGAGCGGTACATCAGTTATATCCGAAAGGTACTGCTGCATCATGTTCAGAAGGACAACGTGGTCTACCATGGACTGGCCGGCCACTTTTTTCTGTTAAACATTCCCCATGTTTTAAAGATTCGGATCATCGCGGACATGGAGGACCGGGTGGCGGAAGAAATGGCCAGGGAAAAAATTCCGGAAGACAAGGCCCGCTACCTTTTAAAGAAGGATGATGACGAGCGTCGCAAGTGGGGGCTTCAGCTTTACGGCATTGACACCTGGGATAGCCAGCTTTACGACATGGTGCTGCACATCAAGACCCTGACCGTGGACGATGCCGTGAACATCATTGTCCAGACCGCCGGCAAGCCGGTGTTTCAGGCCACGGCCCGATCCCAGGCCCTTGTGGACGACCTGGCCCTGGCCGCCACGGTGCAGGCCGAACTGGTGAAGGTGGCGCCCCGGCTGGAGGTGACGGCCGACAACGGGGTGGTGCGCATCGGTGACATGGAAGGTGCCCTTGCCGTAAAACAGGGCGTTGCCGATGAGATTCGCCGGATCGCCGGCCAGGTGGCCGGTGTAAAAGAGGTACTGCTGCTTGCGCCTGAAAAACCGGAAGGATACGGTTCGGTCAACCCCTTTCATAAGCTGTAACCCCCGGCACGGCTCGGCCCGGTTGGAACCGCCAAAGGAAATTCGCTATGAGATTCGGATGGCTTTACGTGTTTCCGGTTTTTCCACTTTTTTTGCTGTGCCACTGCGCGTCACCCGGTGGTGTGATCTGGGACAGCCATGATACCAGCGGTGCCGATGCCCGGCTGCAAGCCCTGGTGACCCGGGTCAACGCCTGCATGGCCAGAGGCAGAACGCCCCTGAAAACCCTTCTGGTGACCTCTCCCTATGACATGGCCCTGTTTCCTCCGGACATCGCCGCTCCCACGGTGACGTGGCGGGACGGTGATGCCCGAAGCCGGTTCTGGCTGATAAGCGTCGTCTTTGACAACGGTCGCAAGCCGGTTTACGCGTTTGTGCGGGAACCCGAGTGGACCCCGGACAGAACGACATGGAAGACGATTAAGGTCAACTCTGTCTTGGCACCGGTGATTCTCTCTGTTTTCGGTCTTGCGGATGAAAACGCCGATGTCGTGGCATCGGTGGGCAGCGTATCTTTTTCCACCTGTTCGGGTGTCCGGGCCGGAAACAACGGCAAATAGAAAAAAAATTGTAAATTCACCGCAGAGACGCAGAGGACACAAAGGGAAAAAACTGAAATTTATTTTTCATCTGAACCTGCATCAATTAAGAGCGGAGAGAAAATGGGCGGAATCGGTGTTGTCTATAATCCCTACGCAGGCAGAAACAGGAAAAATCCCGGAAGGGAAGAGCGGCTTAAAAAAATTCTTGGCAACCGGGGTACGTGGTTCCGCACCGAGAACAAGGATTCTCTTTTAAGAGCGGCTGCGTATTTCCTCGAGCAGAAAACAGATGTCGTGGCGGTGAGCGGCGGCGACGGCACCCTCCACCAGGTCTTCACCGCCATCATTAACACCTATGGAGACCGGCCCCTGCCGGCCTTTGCCCTGCTGCGCAGCGGCACCATGAACACGGTCACCAAGTCCATCAAGCTCAAAGGCTGCGCGGCTTCAACCCTGCGGGCCATCATTGATCATCACGAGACCGGAAAACCCATCAAGATGTTCAAGCAGCACCTGCTGAGGGTCAATGATGTCTATGGGTTTATGGCAGGGGCCGGGGTGATCGCCTATTTTCTGGAGGTCTACTATTCGGCCAAACATCCAGGCCCGCCCTATGCCGCCGCCATGGTATGCCGCATGATCGGCAGCGCCGTGTTCGGCACCGACTACAACAGCCGGATCTTCAGGCCTATTCGCTGTCGCCTGGAGGTGGACGGCAAGGTGTTGGATCAGACCGAGTATATCTTCATCCTGGGTTGTACCATCCGTGAGCTGGGTCTGGGGTTTACGCCCACGCCCCGGGCCTATGACAAGCCCGGCCATTTTCATCTGTTGGCCGGGTCCATGTCACCGGCCAACCTGGTGCCCAAGGTGCCGGCCCTGTGGCTGGGCCGGGACATCGAGCATCCCAATCTCTATTTTTCCGGTCCCACGGCCCGGGTGATCATGGAACCAACGGAAAAAGAGCCCTGGATGATCGACGGGGATATTTATATCACCGAAGGCCCCCTTTGTTTTTCCGTGGGTCCCACGGTGACGCTTCTGGGTAAATAATCGGAATCGGCCCCGTTGCCATGCCGGAGAGCTGCCGACGCAATTGGCCGGCCGCTTTTAACACGAAGGGATTAAACCGGGGATAACATCAAAAAAACAGGGGCGAAGAATTCCTCGCCCCTGAAGGTTTTGCAAGTGAAGAGTGCACGGCATGCCGTGCGCTCTTTTATTCCATGTTCTCGATATAGGCCTCCGCCGAATGCAGGGCAATGGCGGCATCGCCCACCGAGGTGGCGATCTGGCGCAGTGGCGTGGCCCGCACATCACCGGCGGCAAAAACGCCGGGAACCGATGTCGCCATGGTCTGGTCGGTCACGATAAACCCGCCCTTGTCGGTTTCCACGGCACCGGCCAGAAAGTCGGCGTTGGGATGGATTCCCACCCACATGAAACAGCCGTCCACGGCAAGGTCCCTGGTGTCACCGCTTTTGACGTTTTTAACGGTGACTTTTTCCACATTGGTCAGGCCCCCGCCGATCTCAGTGACCACGCTGTCCCACACAAACTCGATCTTTTCGTTTTCAAAGGCCCGCTCCTGGAGAATCTTGGTGGCCCGCAGGGCGTCCCGGCGATGGATCAGGTAGACCTTTTTGGCAAACTTTGTCAGAAACAGGCTCTCCTGAACCGCTGTGTCGCCGCCGCCCACGGCCGCCACCACTTTGTCCCGGAAGAAGGGGGCGTCGCAGGTGGCGCAGAAGGAGATGCCCCGGCCAATAAACCGCTCCTCGCCCGGTACGTTCAGCCGGTTGGGTGAAGCACCGGTGGCGATGATCACCGCCTTGCAGGTGATGGTTTTATCTCCCAGGGTGAGAATTTTCACCGGGTCGGTCAGGTCAACGGCCGTGATCTCTTCATATTCCAGGGTCACACCCAGGTGAGAGGCCTGGTCACTCATTCGCATCATCAGGTCCGCGCCGCTGATCCCCTCGGGAAAGCCGGGGTAGTTTTCAATCCAGTCCGACATCAGCACCTGCCCGCCGGCGGCCATTTTTTCAACCACCACGGCGTTGAGCCGGGCACGGGCCGCGTAAATGCCGGCGGTCAGGCCGGCCGGGCCGCCGCCGATGATCACCAGGTCGTAATTCGTCTCGCTCATTTTTTTATTCCAGTGCTTTATTCAATGCCGCTTCCAGCTTGGCCTTGGGTACCATGCCGGTGATCCGCTCCACCACTTCGCCGCCCTTGAAAATCATGAGGGTGGGAATGGCCTGAATGCCGAACTTGGTCGGCGTGGAGGGGTTGTCGTCCACGTTGCACTTGGCAAACTTGATTTTTCCGTCATAGGCGGCGGCCAGCTCTTCCACCAGCGGCCCAATGGCCTTGCACGGGCCGCACCAGGGGGCCCAGAAGTCCACAAAGACAGGCATCTCCGCCTTGATCACCTCTGCTTCAAAACTGCTGTCGCTGATGCTTAATACATTTTCCCCCATTGTCGTGCTCTCCTTGTTCCTTGTCGATTGTCCATTACGCCTTTCCGGTTGTTTAAAACCCGGTTCCGGCGGTCCTGGAAACGAGTCAGCGAATGCTGCTTCAAAAGAACCTACCACAGGGTGGTCTCAGATGCAATACTCCCCGCATGCCCGCCTTTTATAACCGATTTAAATTCAATGAACTCATAAAAAGGCTATTTGTGATGGCAAAGTAAAAAGTTCAAGATCAAGGCGTCGCAAACCCCGAGGAATGAGGCGTACTTGTCGTACGCCGCAGTGACGAGGGGTGCAGCGCAACGCAGATATTGGGCTTTTTACGAAGCCATCAATTTTCCTGTCTTGACAGCCGTCCGATCCGGTGGCTATAGTGCCTGATTATAGCCATTTATCCGTCCGGTGGCATGCCGGAAGGGAGATGGGACCGATTCCAGAACAGTAAGGGGAGCCGATGACTGATAAAAAAGAGAAAGCAGGCGAGCACGTTTCCGTCACCATACCCGAGGGCTTTTACTGGGACCGGACCCTTGAGATGCCAACGGTGATCAAGGAGTATGACAGGGTCGAGGCCATATTAAACGAGCTGGGCTACATGGCCTGCATCACCGTTCAGGTGGAGGCCCTCTCCCGCATCGAATACCAGTACGGCAGCACCTCTTACAACTTTTTGCTGGGCCGGATCACCGAGATTTTAAAAGAGCTCAAGGATCGGGAGTTCCGGGGCAAGGATGTGTTCGTTGTGGACCTTTACGATGCCGATACCTTTGTGATTTTTCTTTCGGCTCCGAGGGAGCAGAAGACCCGTCTGGTGGTCCACCTGGAAGACATTGCCGATCGCATTCGCGTGAATATGGAACAGCAGGTGTTCGACCTGCTTTACCCTTTTTTGAAGGAGTGCGCCCGGCCCAATATCGGCTATGCCTTAAGCATTAAAAACCCCATGGTCAGCAGTATGCGCCTGATCCGGCAACTGGTGAGGGACGCCAAGAAGATGGGCGAGTTCATGGCCGCCAAGCGCAGCTATGTTTCCCGGTATGATCTTCAGCGCATCATCATTGAAAAAAAGGTTTACTCCGTGTTCCAGCCCATCGTGGACCTGAACACGCTTGAGGTCATCGGGTACGAGGCCCTTTCCAGGGGGCCGGAGGGAACCGAGTTCGCCAGCCCGTGGCACCTTTTTCTGGTGGCCTCCGAGTTCGGCCTCTCCTTTGAGCTGGACCGGCTGTGCCGTCGCACGGCCCTGGAGGCGGCCCAGCATCTCGACACCGACAGGAAGATTTTTGTCAATACCCTGTCCATGACCATTCACGATCCCGAGTTCCGGGGCCTTTATCTGCAACAGCTGTTTGAAGACCTGGAGATAAAGCCACAGAACGTGGTGTTTGAGATCAGCGAAAAACTGGCCATCGATAACTACGACCTGTTCCGGGGGGCCATGCGCGACTATACCGACGTTGGCATCGTGCATGCCGGCGACGACATCGGCACCGGCTATTCGGACCTGGAGCGTATCATGGAGCTCAACCCCGGCTTCATGAAGGTGGACATCTCCTTTGTCAAGGGCGTGGATAAGAGCTACATGAAACAGGAGATCATTCGTGCCCTTGTGACCCTGTCCAGAAACATCGGCTCCCAGGTGATCGCCGAGGGCGTGGAAACAAAAGAAGAATATGAAACGTTGAAAAAGATCGGCGTTCCCTTTGCCCAGGGGTTTCTGTTTGCCGGCCCCACCCGCACGCTCTCCGATATCAACAGACCGGTCTAGTTTCCATTGCACGGTGTCGCCAAGGAGTCGGGGTGAAAATAAAAATCATTTTTCCCGCCCAGCTGGATTTGCAGGACCGGCCGGTTCACACCCGGTCCCGGGAAGGCAAAATCCTCAATCTCTCCTTTATCTACCTTGCCGGTCTCACACCGCCTGAACATGACGTGCAGGTGATCGATGAGTTTTTCGAGCCCCTTTCTTTTAACGACCCGGTTGACCTGGTGGCCATAACCGCCATGACCAGCCAGGCCCCCCGGGCCTACCAGATCGCCCAGGCCTGTCGGCAAAGGGGGGTGCCCGTTGTAATGGGCGGCTTTCACGCCACCTTTTTCCCGGACGAGGCCGCAGGCCATGTGGATGCCGTGGTCGTCGGCGAGGCTGAAGGGGTGTGGGAGCAACTGCTTAAAGACGCGCAAAAGGGGGCGCTAAAAAAGTTTTATAAAAGAGAGGCGCCTACCACCTCCTTGGAAGGCCTGCCGGTGCCCCGTTACGACCTGATCGACCAGAAACGCTATCGCTACAACTATTACCCGGTATGGGTGGGACGGGGCTGCCCCCATGATTGCAGCTACTGTACGGTCAACCGGTTTTACGGTCGCCATGTGCGCACCCGGCCCGTGGAAGACGTGATCCGGGATGTGGCGGCTGTATCCGCCGAAAGAATATTTTTCATCGACGACAATCTTTTTTCATACAACCGGGAGATGTTAAACGAGCTGCTCTCCGCCCTGGCGCCGCTTCGCCTGCGCTGGCTGGCCCAGATGGACCCGGCGGCGGGAAAAGATCCGGCCCTGCTGGACCTGGCTCAAAAGGCCGGCCTGGAAATCGCGTATATCGGTATGGAAAGCTTTTCTCCCCAGGGCATGAAACAGCTTCGCAAGGGGTGGGCCGATATCGACCGTTACAGCGCCCTGGTCAAAAAGCTTCAGGACCGGGGGATCGTGGTGTTTGCCAGCATGATGCTCGGCATTCACTCGGAAACGCCGGACACCATCTCCGTTATCCTGGAACAGCTGGAACGGCTGAAGGTCAATGAACTGGCCCTTTATATTCTCACCCCGGCCCCTGGCAGCCGCATGTGGGAGGATCTGGAAGCCGCCAGCGCCGATCTGCCCCGCAACTGGTCCATCTATGACGGCACTCATGCCATCACAGCCCCGGACGGCATGACCACCGGAGAGCTGGAAAATCTCTACTGGTCCCTTTACCGGCGGTTTTACAGCCCGCGTTCCGTGATGCGCCGGTTTGCAAGGTTTCCCTACGGACCGCGAAGTTTTCTGCTGTCCGCGCTGCGCAACCTGCTGGTGTTCAGCGCTGATGTGCGGGCCTGCCGCAGCGTTCACAGCAACGATTTTTCCCTGAAAAACCTTTTGCCCGGCTACTCGTCGCGTTATGCCGGAAAACCCTTTCCCGAATCCTGATTTCGGTTTCGGCTTCATACCCTGATCGTGCTCTTGCTCTTACTCTTGATCGAAAAACCCGGAGGGCCGATCACGAGTACGAGCAAGAGCACGATGGTGGAACGGTTATGTTTCTGTTTTACCTTGAATCTTTTACCCCTACCAATTATATTGATCCCATGATACGAATTGGCGCCCTGATTTCAGGCAGTGGAACCAACATGACCGCCGTCATGCGGGCCTGCGACAAAGGCCAAATCGACGGCAGAGTGGTGTTTGTCGGCTCGGACAACCCGGCGGCCGCCGGCCTTGAAAAGGCGGCCAACCAGGATATTCCGACCTTTGTGGTGGATTACAGCCGGATCATCGGGGCCTTCAAGGCAAAACCCGATGCCCAGCGTCTGCCAGAAGATTGTGACCCGCAAAAAATCTCCGCTCTTCTGCCCGGCAAAAGCCCGGCCTTTATAAAAACCCGGATCATTGCCGAGGCGGCCCTGCTGGCCAACATGGCAGACCATTCTTTTGATCTGCTGATTCTGGCCGGATTCATGCGTAACCTCACTCCTTACTTTATTGACCGGGTCAATATTGACCCGGCCCGCCCCCGCATCATGAACATTCATCCGGCCCTCTTGCCCGCTTTTCCCGGTACCGACGGTTATGGCGACACCTTTCGCTACGGCTGCAAGGTTGGGGGCTGCACTGTTCACTTTATCGACTACGGCGAAGACACCGGCCCCATCATCGGCCAGAAAGCCTTTGCCATCCTGCCCAATGACACCATCGACACCATCCGGGAAAAGGGGCTCAAGCTGGAGTGGGAGCTTTACCCCGAATGCATTCGGTTTTTTGCCGAAAACCGGCTCAAGATCGAGAGCCGGGCCATAGGGGAGAAGGATGGAAAGCCGGTTACCCGAAACGTGGTGACAGTGGGCTGAGAGATATGGGTGTTTGACGCATACAACCAGAATAGCCAATTCTATCCTCGTTTGCGCCTCGCCCATTCGAGATGTTAATAAGTAGAAATAATTCTGCCGAATGAGATCATACTATACCTTCAAGCATACAAACCACAGGGAAAACATCAAGCGACAAAAGGAGGGAAGTTATGGGTAACGACAGCAAACGCCCGGTAATGGGCTCCACGGTTCGCGGCGGCATGTCGAACCGGGACTGGTGGCCGAACCAGGTAAACCTGGACATTCTGCACCAGCACTCGAACAAGAGCAACCCCATGGGCGAAGACTTTAATTACGCCCGGGAGTTCAAGAAACTTAACCTGACGGCGGTAAAAAAGGACCTTTACGCCCTGATGACCGACTCCCAGGAGTGGTGGCCCGCCGATTACGGCCATTACGGGGGGCTTTTCATTCGCATGGCGTGGCACAGCGCCGGCACCTACCGCATGGGCGACGGCCGCGGTGGCGCGGGCTCCGGTTCCCAGCGGCTGGCACCGCTTAATAGCTGGCCGGACAATGCCAACCTGGACAAGGCGCGGCGCCTGCTCTGGCCCATCAAAAAGAAATACGGCAAAAAAATATCCTGGGCCGATTTGATGGTGCTGGCCGGCAACTGCGCGCTGGAGTCCATGGGTTTCAAGACCTTCGGCTTTGCCGGCGGGCGTGAGGATGTGTGGGAGCCGGAAGCGGACATCAACTGGGGCACCGAGAGCGAATGGCTGGGTGACAAGCGCTATTCCGGAGACCGGGAACTGGACAATCCGCTGGCCGCCGTGCAGATGGGCCTGATCTACGTGAACCCGGAAGGACCCAACGGTAAACCCGACCCTGTGGCGTCGGGCCGTGATGTGATCGCGACTTTTGAGCGCATGGCCATGGACCCCGAAGAGACCGTGGCCCTTGTGGCCGGTGGCCATACATTCGGCAAGTGCCATGGCGCGGGCCCGGCCTCCCATGTGGGGCCGGAGCCTGAAGCCGCCCCCATCGAGGAACAGGGGCTGGGCTGGAAGAGCGGTTTCGGCACCGGCAAGGGCGGTGACACCATCACCAGCGGTATTGAGGGTGCCTGGAAGCCGTACCCGACCCGGTGGGACATGGGATATCTGAAGGTGCTGTTTAAATACGAGTGGGAACTGGTCAAAAGTCCGGCCGGCGCGCACCAGTGGCTGGCCAAGGACGTGGACGAGGAGGACATGGTGGTCGACGCCCACGATCCGTCAAAGAAGCACCGGCCCATGATGACCACGGCCGACCTGTCACTGCGCTTTGATCCGGTTCTCGGGCCGATTGCAAAACGGTTCAGCAAGAACCCGAAAGCCTTTGCAGATGCCTTTGCCCGGGCGTGGTTCAAGCTGACCCATCGCGACATGGGCCCTCGCTCTCGTTATCTCGGGCCGGAAGTGCCAAAGGAAGACCTGATCTGGCAGGACCCGGTGCCCGCGGTGAATCACAAGCTGATCGGTGCAAGAGACATCGCGGCCCTGAAGCGCGAAATTCTGGCCTCGGGCCTGTCGGTCTCCCAACTGGTTTATACCGCCTGGTCCTCGGCCGCCACGTTCCGCGGTTCGGACAAGCGGGGTGGGGCCAATGGGGCGCGCATTCGGCTGGTGCCCCAAAAAGACTGGGAGGTCAACCAGCCGGCCCAGTTGAAAAAAGTGCTGGCAAAGCTTGATAAAATCCGCAAGGCCTTCAACAGCGCCCAGTCCGGCGGCAAAAAGGTCTCCCTGGCCGACCTGATTGTGCTGGGCGGATGCGCCGCCATCGAGCAGGCGGCCAGAAACGCCGGCTACAAGGGAACCGTTCCTTTTAAGCCCGGCCGCATGGACGCGACGCAGAAGCAGACCGACGCGGCCTCCTTTGCCGTGCTTGAGCCTCTGGCGGACGGTTTCCGGAACTACCTTAAAGCCAAATACAGTGTTACAGCCGAGGAGTTGCTGGTCGACAAAGCCCAGCTGCTGGCCCTGACCGCGCCGGAAATGACAGTGCTGGTGGCCGGCATGCGGGTGTTGAATGCCAACTACGACCAGTCTCCCCATGGCGTGTTTACCAAACAGCCGGAGACCCTGACCAACGATTTTTTTGTCAACCTGCTTGATATGGACACGGTCTGGAAACCGGCCAAGGCTGACGACTGCGTGTTCGAGGGCAGGGACCGGGCCACCGGCAAACTCAAGTGGACCGCCACCCGCGTCGACTTGGTTTTTGGCGCAAACTCCCAGCTTCGGGCCATCGCGGAAGTTTATGCGTGCGCGGACGGCGGCGAAAAATTTGTAAACGATTTTGTGGCCGCCTGGAACAAGGTGATGAACGCGGATCGATTCGATCTTGCCTGATGGCAATGCAGGTAAAGCAAAACAACCACACCGGGCGGTGCCCTGCGCCGCCCGGTGTTTTATGCGATCCCGATTTTCAGGAATCCAATGCCATGAAACATCTGCGATATACCATACTGCCGGTTTTTGTTGCCGGAATATGGGTCAACGCGTCTGAATTTGTAAGAAACGAAATCATTGCCAAGCCATACTGGGTTGAGCATTACACGAAGATGGGGCTGGCGTTCCCGTCCCGGCCGGTCAATGCGGTGGTGTGGATGGCCTGGGGGTTTTCGTTTGCTGTTCTGGCCCCGAACAGCAAGAGCAAGATTAAGAGGGGAAGGTGAGGATGCAGATTGTCATCGGGTTTCTGGGTTTACTGTTGGTGGTGACGGTGATTTTACTGGTGTGGTCTTTTGTCTGGACTGCCGGGGGCAGACGGTATGACCTTTCGTTTTACGAAAAGGACCGGTGCGGCCGACCCGGGGTTGCCGTGCAGCGGCGGTATCGGGGACCGAACCACCTGCTTTACCGGTTGTGGGATACGTTGCGGTACGGTTATCCGCTGGTGCGGGTATATGGCTTCCGGTCTTTGTCCCCGGCTTTCCGTGAAAAAATCATGATCGTCACGGCCAGGGCCAACATCTGCCGACACTGACTGGCCGCTCACCAACGGTTCGGTCGAGCCGCGGGACTTTCCGACAACGAGATGAAAGACCTGGTGGACCTGTCGCCCGACCGGTTTGAACGAAGGGAGTGGGTGGCCCTGCAATGGGTGAAATCTTACCTGCTGTACGAGGGAACACTGCCGGACCCGGTCCTGGCCGCTGAATTTGAAAGCCTGTATGTTTCCACCAGGCGGGTGGAAATTTTTGCCGTTTTCAAGCTGATGCTGTTTTTCAACATGCTGGCAAACACAGTATGGCAGTAGGGCGTAGATGGTGTTCATCCGGCGCTTACCAATCGTTTTCATATTTATTCTCAAACCGCTCCGCAGTTCATGCCTGCCCGGAATCCGGCTTTCATTTAAAACACCGGTACGCATCTGTATGTACTATCAGAGGTGACCATCGATTTTATTGAAAAAACCTTGACAGACCCTTTTTTTTTGTGGGACGGTCAGAGACATCTTCAGGAGGTCACAATTAAAGCCAACCAGAGAAAGGAGGAGTGAAAATGAGGGTAAAACGAAAAGTTTTCAGGAGGGTGTCACGGGTTTTAATTCTCGGTCTGTTTTTTCTGGGTATCTCGGCAGTTGCGTGGTGTGGCCAGTCGGACTATGATGGCGCTTATGCCGGCACCTACTCCGGTTCCGAAGATGGTATCTGGATTGCCGTACTTGATTCAAGTGATGAGAATGTTTTTCTGGCCTATTCCCCGGACACAGAGAATGTTGATGTGGGGAATCTGGATTATTGGGGAGAACCCAGCAGCGGGGTAGGGAGTTTTTATACCGAATATACGAGCATACATGGAAGCGAGATCGATATTTATGTCGATTCGTCTGATGGATCGGTGACCGGAACCTGGGAAAATGTCGACGAAAGCGGTGATATTGAAGGTGAACTATTTACATCGGTAGATTATGACGGTGACTACTCCGGCACGTTTACCGGGGATGATTCGGGAACATGGGTTCTGACAATCGATGAAGACGGTTATGTCTCCGGCACGATGGAGACCGATGACGGTGATTATGATTTCGAGGGGGTCTGCCATCCTGATGGTTATTTAATCGTTGCTGGTGATACGGGTGACGTCGAGTTTCTCGTTTTTGGCTCGATATCCGGTCCAACCGTCACCGGGCACTGGATAACGGAAGACGATGATTCCGGAACCATAAGCGGCACCGCAGATGGTGCGGACGGCGGTACAACTACCAGCACGGCTGGTGGTGGAGGCGGTGGTGGCTGTTTTATCTCCAGTCTGGCAGGCGAGTAAAACTTTAGAGCACCGATCTTTTAATACAAAAAACGATGGGGCATCAGTGAGGTGCCCCATCGTTTTTTATGGAGAAAAACCGCAATCAGGATGCATCTTGATCTGCATGGGCTTTGGCAAAAATGTCAGCCATGCGGCCGGCCAGGCGCCGGGTATGGGCGCGAATCTCATCGTTGCTGCGGCCGGGGTACCGGGCGTAGCTGATCATGATGCCGTTTAACGCGGCAAACAGGGCATGGGCCGAAACCCGCGAATCCTTTCCGGCACCGGCGTCCTGAAGAGCGGTTTCCAGGCGGTCCAGCAGGGTCCGCATGGTGGTGTTGAGTTTTTCCGTGGCGTCGGGGGACAGGTCGCCGCCCAGCATGAAGTGGCTCATGATCTGGTAAAAGGGAATGTGCGTGTAAAGATAATCGACGTAAAGAACGCACAGGTCGTTCAGGCCGGGAGGCTTTTTTTCAGCGCGGCTGGACAGCAGGGGCTCAATCTCCCGTGCGTGTTTTAAAAAAATATCAAAGAAAAGTTCGTCCAGGCTGGTGTAGTAGTTGTAGATAGTGCCCACCCCGACCCCGGCCTGTTTGGCGATCTCCCGCACCGTGACCTGCTTGAAGTCTTTTTTTGCAAAAAGGCTGCAAGCGGCATCCATGATCAGTGTGCGCCGGGCATCCCGTTCGTTTTCCCGCAGGACCGCCAGGCCTCGCAAAGCCGATGGGGTCATGGACATATCCTTCAAGAGTTTGAAAAAAGAAACCACAGAGAACAGAGAGTCTTTTTCAGTTCTCGGTTGTCTCTGTGTCTCGAGAGAGCGAAGCGAACGGGCGGTTTTAACCCATTGGCTTTTTGTTATTTCCCCCGGCCTCATGGACCCGCATCATGTCTTCATCCGAGAAGCACCGCTCGGCCTCGTCCGGGTTGGTGGCGTCGTTTTCCATCATTCGCCGGTCGTAGGCCGGGTCCAGCACCTCGTTGTAGTATTCATGCTGAATCAGCAGGTTCATGATCTCGTTGGTGCCGGTCCAGATCATGGCCAGCCGGCTGTCCCGCAGGGCTCGCTCAATGGGGTAGACATCGGTGTAGCCGATGCCGCCCATGATCTGCATGGCGTTGTTGACGATTTTCCACGCCGATTCCGTGGCAAAGCGTTTGGCTTCGCTCACCAGCCGCCGCACGTTGGGGTAGTTGTTGTCCACCGCTTTTGCAGCGATGTAGCAGAGGCCCCGGGCCGCGTCCAGCTGCATAATGGAGTCGGCCACCAGGAAGTTGACCGCCTGGTATTTGCGAATCTCCTTGCCGAAAGCCCGGCGCCGGTTGGAGTAGCGAACGGCCAGGTCCAGGCCCGCCCAGGCGCAGAGGCTGCCGCCGGCCGAGGTCATGCGTTCGGGAATCATCATCTGGTGAAAGCACAGGGCCCCGCTGTGGAGTTCGCCGATCAGGTTTTCCTTTGGCACCTTGACGTCGCGGAACACCAGCCGGCCGGTGCCGCCGCCCCGGCAGCCCATCAGGCCGTAAAGGTATTCCACCTCGACGCCGGGCCCCTTGTCCACGATCAGCAGGGAGAGGCGGCCATACTTGTGGGCATTGGGGTCAAAGTTGGTGCGGCAGTAGACAATAAAAAAGTCGGCGCCTTCAGCCCCCACCACAAAGCGCTTCTGGCCGTTCAGGATAAAGTGGTCCCCCTCCAGGTCGGCCCGGGTCATGGCGCCGAAAAAGTCGGAGCCGCCCCTGGGCTCGGTCAGGGCTTCCGCCGCGATGAGTTTGCCCTGAAGATAGGGGACCAGGTATTTCTGTTTCTGCTCCTCGGTGCCGAACACGTGAAGGGCCTCGCCCACGATGGAGGGCATGGAGTAGGCGCACCCCAGGGCAATGCCCAGGCAGCCGATTTCCTCAAGCACCGCAATCTCAGCAGTCCATCCCAGGCCCCGGCCCCCGTACTCCTTTGGAAACCTTACCCCGATGAGGTTTCTTTCGGCCAGTTTTTCCACAAACTCCCGGGGGTAGGTGACCTCGTTTTGGTCCATGGCACGGAGAAAATCGCTGGAGATCTCTTCGCGCACAAAGGTCCTGGCCTCTTTTTTGAGTTTCTGTTCTTCCGGGGTCAGCAGAAAGTCGTACATGGCGCCTCCTTCGGGCAGGGTGCCCGGTCAATAAAAAAGGTTGCAACAACGGGATATGAGCTTTGCTCTAGATTATGAACAATGCTCATGTCTGTCAAGAAAAATAGATAGTATCCATCCATCGGTTATGGGGACACGAAAAACGTTTCCAATCCAGAAATGAGAATTTTTTCGCAAGGTCAAGGAAAACAAGGGTTGACGAGGAGGCGTACTGTTGTACGCCGCACAAGGAAGCCCGCAGTTTGACGCAGAAATTGCGGAAAAAGGCCATTTATGGATGGAAACTGGAAAAGGCCCGCACCATGCAGGCCTTTTCCATTTGCAAAAGAGCCTCTCCGGCAAAGAGGCATGGGGAGAACTAAGCCAGTTTAATATGCATATCCAACGCTGGCAAAATATGAGCTGCCCGCGCCGGGATAACGGCCGTACAGGTAGGCGCCGGAAGCATCGGTAAAGGCACCCACATAGGTGTCATAGGCTTCGTCCAGCAGGTTGTCGGCCCGCAGGGTGATAACCCAGTGGTCGGCCAGCCGCTGCTCGGCTTTCAGGTCCACCGTTATATAAGCGTCAAGCCGGTCGGTTGGCAGGCTGTCGAAGCTGCTGCGGTAATAATCGCGGCTTCCCACATACCGGCAGGTCAGGGCTGTGGTCAGGCCGAAGTCAAACCGGTAGGACCCGCCGGCCTTGGCCCGGTGGTTTGCCAGGTACTGGGCCGTCCGCTCCACGAACTGAAGGGTGTCCGTGGCAGAGGTGTAGGTGTAGCTGAGGTCGGCAGCCCAGTGCTCCTCCGGCTGAATCCGAAGGCCCGCCTCCCAGCCGTGTCCCCGGCTGGAGTTCACATTGGTGGGGGTCCACTTGTCACCGTAGGGGCCGGGAAAGGCCGGATTGGGGGCCCAGTCGATCTTGTCGTTAATGTCCCAGGTAAAGGCCGAGGCGGTCACCAACAGGGCGTTTTGGCAAAGGCCCTGCTCAATGGTCACGTCGGTGTGCCAACCGGTCTGGGGCTGGAGGTTGGGGTTGCCCCGGGTGAAATCGTCTTCCGGCCAGAACAGGTCATTGGGCGTGGGGGCCTTGAAATGCTTGCCATGGCTGAACTTGACCACGGTACTGTCGGTGGGGTTGAACACCAGGCCATAGCGGGGCAGGGTTTCACGGCCAAAGGTCGAGTGGTTCTCCTCCCGCACGCCGGCCAGGACCTTGACATATTCGCTGGGCCGGTATTGCACCTCACCGAAACAGCTTTTGGTGAAGAGCTTGGCGTCGTTGACGGCCACGGGAATGGCAGGATCGAACGCGCCGTTGACATCCAGAAAGGACTGCTCGGTCTCCCATTCATAGTCCTTGTAGTCGCCGCCCAGCAGAAGGGTGAGGCCGTCGACCGGATCCAGGGCCATATGGCCGTCAATGCCCTTTACCGTGTTGTAAATCCAGGTTTTGTAACCCTCGCCGGTCAGATGGCCCCAGGAGGTGTCGTTGTACCGGGTGGAGTGGTAGGTTTCCATGTCATTGTAGAAGGGTTTCAGGTTGACGGTCAGCCAGTCGGCCGGCCGGCTTTGAATCTCAAGGGATGCCTGGCAGGTGGTGTCGCTGCCCTCGTCCACAAGACTGGCCGCATCTGCGTTGTAGAGTCCAAGGGTATTCACGTAAGAAGTTCCGGCCGGTGGCCTGATCCCTGGTACGCCGAACTCCCGGTCCACCACGCTGCCGTAAAGTTTGACATTCAGAAGGTCATCCCTGTCTAAAACCAGGGCCAGGGAGGCGTCCTGCTGCTCCATGTCACCGTTGTCCCGCTGGCTGTCGGTCTCCTGCCTGCCGGCTGTGAGGTAATATCCGAAGTCACCGATGTACTGCCCGTGTTCGGCGGAAAGCTGGTAAGTGTTGTCCGTGCCGTAACCGGCCGATGCCTTCAGGTCCATTCTGTCGCGTTGCGGCCGCTTGGTGATAATGTTGACCGCCCCGGCCATGGCGCCGGAACCGTGCAGCATGGAGCCCGAGCCCTTGACGATTTCGATTCTCTCAATACTGCTTAAGGGAATGGTGCTGATGTCCGCCGACCCCAGGGAAGGGGAGTTGGCGGAAACGCCATTGACCATTACCTGGACCTCGGTGTCGCTCATGCCCCGGATGTTAAGGGATTGGGCCGCGCCGCCGTAGTCGCCGAATGTCCGCAAGTCCACGCCCGGCTCATTGGCCAGCAGCTCCCCCACCGTGTCGGCGGTGGAGGCTTCAATGGCGGCCTGGTCGATGACGATCACCGCGTTGGGCACATCCTTGCGGGTCTCCTCGGTCTTGGTGGCCGTCACCACGATCTCGTCCAGCATGGCCGTGGCCTGGGCGTTTTGTTCATCCGCCTGTGCGGCCACGGCGGTCCCAAGATAAATTATACAACCCGTCAAAAGCAGGGTACGAATTACAGGTTTCATTTCTCCTCCTTATTTCCATCCATAAATGGCCTTTTTCCGCAATCTCTGCGTCAAACTGCGGGCTTCCTTGTGCGGCGTACAAAACCGTACGCCTCCGCGTCACCCCTTGTTTTCCTTAATCTTGCGAAAAAATTCTCATTTATGAATTGAAAATTTTTGTTTTGAGTTCATTCTATTTACAGATTCTCAGACATGGCCTGGGTAAAACCTGGGTGGCAGTGGGCTTATCCACAGCCAGCAGGCAGATAAACCGCTGCATGCCCCGGGCGGTCAGTTTCCACCAGGCATCCATCACGTCAAAGTGTTTCTGGCCCTGGGAGACCACCTCCACCTGGTCGGCATTGTGGGATTTTTTCACCGCGGCAATGATGGCCGGCTCTCTGTCCGGGTCTTGGTTTTCTCCCATCAGGTATACAATAACCCCGGTCCTCAAATGACATCACCTCCTTTTCATTTGAAGGTCCGGGTAAAAAAAATCCCGGACCAAAACAAGTTGTTTCGATCCGGGATTTCCCTTTTTTATCCGCGAACGATCGCACGTGCCCCGTTGCCACGCAAGGGCAGGCTGTTGCTCAGGCAGGTCTTCTGACTCTCGGATTGACCTAATCTCCGCGCCTTCCCATTCCCTTATGCCGGAACAGTGACATGTTGCGGATTTCGTACCCGATCACAGCGGCGGGCCCGTCCCCGATTTTCACGGGGTTCCCTTTTCATCTTCACACAAGAACCTGAACAGAACCATTTTGATTTTTAGCCAAGGGGAAATTGCTTGTCAAGGAAAAATCAGGAGGGGGAGGAAGAAAAGTCGTGAAGCCTCAAAATGACTGTTGGAATAGCCGGGTAATGACAAACTCCCCGTCATCGTCGGGCTTGACCCGACGATCCAGACCAGGAATGACCCCATACCGAATGGATAAGGAATCAGGTCAATTTTACACTGGATTACCCGGTCAAGCCGGGTAATGACGGGTGCGTGGGCGGTAAGCCGGACAATGACGGGTGCGTATGCGGCAAACCGGGGAATGACGACTATTTTTGCTGATGAATCACGGCGTCGGGTTTGCGAAGGTAGACCGGTGCAAAAGTGTCCAGGTTTTCGGCCAGGCCCTGTTCCAGCCGCTCCATGCCCAGGCGGGCCACAACGGCCGGGTCAATGGCGTTCCGGTCAGGCGGGGCCAGCCGGGCGTTTTCACCGACCACGGCAGTAATGGCCGGGCCGCAGATATCCACGCCGGTGCCTGCGAAGAGACAGGGCTCGTCTATGCCGGCCACGGCCTGGTCCGGGGGAAGAACCGCCTCAGGGGCCAGGGCCGTGATTCCGCCGTTTTCAAACCGGTACCGGCAGGTGTAGACCTCTCCCTTGCGGGCATCGATCAACGGGCAGACCATCAGCGGGCTTTTGTGAAAATGCCAGGCCAGTGCCTCCAGGCTGGAAATGCCGGCCACGGGCGCGTCTGTGGCGGCGGCAAGTCCCTTGACCGTGCTGATGCCGATGCGCAGGCCGGTAAAACTGCCCGGTCCCCGTGTGACGGCAAACCCGTCCATGTCAGAGACAGCCAGGTGGTTACGCCGAAGAAGATCATCGATGATAGAAAGCAGGTGGCGGGAGTGGGTCACCCGGCTGACCATTGCGTGGCGGTCGACAATGGTCCGACCATCGGCCACGGCAACCCCGCAGCTTGCGGTGGCGGTGTCAACGGCAAGCAGCTTCACTTTTTCCGGGTTCCGGCTGTTTTGCGTGGCGCGGCCTTTTTCTTCGGTGCCTTTTTTCTGGCGGCGGTTTTCTTTTTTACGGCGGCCTGTTTTTTCGGGAGCCGCTCAAAGGCCAGGTCGATCACCTTGTCCATGCTGTCGGTAAACACAAATTCGATTTTGCGCGCGATGTGGTTGGGAATTTCAGAAACCTCTTTTCGGTTTTTTTCCGGCACCAGGATGGTCTTGATGCCGGCCCGCAGGGCGCCTAGGGTCTTTTCCTTGATCCCGCCGATGGGCAGGACCCGGCCCCGCAGGGTGATCTCTCCGGTCATGGCCACGTCATTTTTGATGGGCGCGCCGGTAAGGGCCGATATCAGGGCCGCGGCCATGGCCACGCCCGCTGAAGGCCCGTCCTTGGGAATGGCGCCGGCCGGCACATGAATGTGGACATCCACATTTTCCAGGTCGTTGTGGCGCAGGCCGAACCGTTTCATGTTGGCCTTGGCATAGCTCAGCGCGGCCCGGGCCGACTCCTGCATCACCTCGCCCAGCTGGCCGGTGAGAATCAGTTCGCCCTTGCCGGTGAAAAGGGAGGCCTCCACATACATGGCCTCGCCCCCGCACTGGGTCCAGGCAAGGCCGGTGGCAAGGCCCACCTGGCTCTCCTCCTGGTCCATTTCGGGAATGAACTTGGGCACGCCCAGGTATTTTTCCAGGCTGCTGACCGTGATCATGTGTTTTTTGCGGTTGCCTTCGGCGATTCGGCGGGCCACCTTGCGGCAGAGGGTGCCCAGCTCCCGCTCCAGGTTGCGCAGGCCTGATTCCGAGGTGTACTGGTTGATGATGGCGGAAAGGGCCTGCCGGCTGAAGGAGATATCCGTCTTTTTCAGGCCGTTCTCCTTGACCTGGCGGGGGATCAGGTATTTTTCCGCGATGATCAGCTTCTCATCTTCGCTGTAGCCCGGAATGTTGATGATCTCCATGCGGTCGTACAGGGCCGATGGAATGGTGTCGGGCTGGTTGGCCGTCAGGATAAAGAGCACCTTGGACAGGTCAAAAGAGAGATTCAGGTAGTGGTCGCTGAAGTCGGTGTTCTGCTCCGGGTCCAGGGCTTCCAGCAGGGCCGCGGACGGGTCGCCCCGAAAGTCGCTGCCCATCTTGTCGATCTCATCCATCACGAAAACAGGGTTGGATGTGCCGCACTGCTTAAGACCCTGAATGATGCGGCCCGGCATGGCGCCGATATAGGTGCGGCGGTGGCCTCGGATTTCCGCCTCGTCCCGCACCCCGCCCAGGGAGATGCGGACAAACTTTCGGCCCATGGCCCGTGCAATGGACTTGCCCAGGGATGTTTTGCCCACGCCGGGAGCCCCGATAAAGCAGAGAATCGGCCCCTTCATCTCCGGGTTGAGCTTGCGCACACTCAGGTATTCCAGAATCCGGTCCTTGACCTTTTCCAGGCCGTAGTGGTCGTCGTTCAATACCTTCTGGGCCTTTTTGATGTCCAGCAGGTCCTTGGAAAGGTTGCTCCAGGGCATCTCCACCAGCCAATCCAGGTAGGTGCGGACAATGGAGGCCTCGGAGGAGTCCGGGTGCATCTGGCCCAGCCGCTTGAGCTGCTTGTCCGCTTCTTTTTTCGCCTCCTTGGGCATGCGGGCCTTTTTGATTTTGCGCTCGTATTCGTCCATCTCCTGGGACCGCTCGTCGTTCTCTCCCAATTCCTTGTGAATGGCCCGCATCTGCTCCCGCAGGTAATAGTCCCGCTGGGACTTGGAGATTTCATCCTTTACGTTGGAGTGAATCTTGGCCTGCACCGTGGAAAGGTGAATCTCTTTTGAAAGCACCTCGCTGATTTTCTTCAGCCGCTCTATTGGATCCGCCAGCTCCAGAATCTGCTGGGCCTCATCGGTTTTCAGCTTCAGGTTGGAGGCGATCAGGTCGGCCAGCTTGCCCGGGTCTTCCAGGCTCTCCAGGATGGTGTCGATTTCAGCGGACATCTCGCCGCGCAGCGACAGGATTTTTTCGCACTGCTCCCGGACGCTGCGCATCAGTGCCTCGGTTTCAATGTCGATCGTCTCCGGATAAGTTTCGCTTATAACCTCAAGTTTTACATGATAACCTTTTGGTTTATCTATATAGCTTAGTATGTTCGCTTTTGCGATGCCCTGCACGAGAACCTTGAGGTTGCCCTCGGGCAGCTTGAGCATTCTCAGGATTTTTCCAACGGTGCCCACCCGGTAGATATCCTCCGGTGAGGGCATCTCATCCATGGGGTTTTTCTGTGTGGAGAGCATCAGAAATTTATCCGGGCCGGCCATGGCCTCTTCCACTGCGTGTATTGATTTCTCCCGGCCGATGAACAGGGGCAGTACCATGTCGGTGAAGATCACCACGTCCCGCACGGGCAGAAGCGGCAGTTCTTCGGGTATGTCAGGGGTTTCGTCCTGCTCTTCAATGATGCTGATCAGGTCGTCTCTATCGGTTTCACCCATTGTTTTCTCCTTTTTGGCTTGTGACAAGGGCGTATTATAATGCAGATTTGCCTTTTTACAACGCCATTATTGCTTTTTGGCCGCAAAGACCGTAAGATTCATGGGCAAAACAGGGCAGGATCTATTAGAATTCACCGCAGAGACGCAAAGGCCGCAAAGAAAAACATGGACGCTTTTGCGTAAAACAGCGATCTCTGTATTGCGAAGCAGAGCATAATCCTTTGCGTTCTTTGCGCCTTTGCGGTGCAAAAGCAAGAGGAAAACCTCAACTTTCAGAGGTCTCCATGAGACTCAGGACAGGACGATGATACCGGAAACGCTTATCGGAGCGGTGTTGTTTGTTTTTGGCGCGTGCATCGGCAGTTTCTTAAATGTCTGCATCTACCGGCTTCCCCTCTCCCTGTCCATTGTGTTTCCCCCATCGGCCTGCACCCAGTGCAAACGGCCCATTGCCGTCTGGGACAATATTCCCATTATCAGCTACCTGATTCTGCTGGGCCGTTGCCGGCACTGCCGCATGCCCATCTCCATGCGTTACCCCCTGGTGGAACTGATCACCGGCTTAAGTGCCGCTGCCGTGTACATTAATTTCGGGTTAACGGCAGAAAGCCTTGTTTTTTTTGTTTTTATTGCTGCCCTTATCGTTGTGATCTTTATCGACATTGATTACCAGATCATTCCGGATGTGATCTCCCTTCCCGGAATCCCCATCTTTTTTTTGGCATCCGTTTTTATCGTCCGCACCACGGTGACCGATTCGCTCCTGGGGATCCTGGTGGGCGGCGGCAGCCTGCTGGCCGTGGCCGTGATCTATCGAATGATCACCGGCAAGGAGGGCATGGGCGGGGGTGACATTAAGCTGCTGGCCATGATCGGGGCACTGTGCGGCTGGCAGGGGGTGCTGTTTACCATCTTTACCAGCTCTCTTGCCGGTACCCTGGTGGGCATGGTCATCATGGCGATGCAGAAAAAGAACATGAAACTGGCCCTGCCGTTCGGCCCGTTTCTGTCCATGGGCGCCATTGTCTATCTGTTTTTCGGGCCGGAGCTGGTGGCCTGGTATCTGAATATGTTACGGTCATAGTCGATTCGGAGGAAACATGGAGCAACTGACGGCCCTGTCGGTTTTAGACGGGCGATACGCAAAAATGGTGGGGGAGCTGGGCGATATTTTTTCCGAATACGGCCTGATCCGCCATCGGGTGCATGTGGAAACCTGCTGGCTTGTTTTTCTGGGCCGGGACCTGGGCCTGTTCGATCTGGACGAACAGGGGGCCGGCGCTGTTGCCGGTATATCTTCAGGCTTTGACGTGCAGGGGGCCCGCCGGATCAAGGAGATAGAAAAGACCACCAACCACGATGTCAAGGCCGTGGAGTATTACATCAAGGAGCAGCTGAACCGGGCCGGGCTTTCGGCCATTCGGGAGTGGACCCATTTTGCCTGTACCTCCGAGGATATCAACAACACCGCCTATGCCCTGATGATGCAGGAGGGCAGACAGCAGGCGGCCGAAACTTTTGGCCTGGTCCTGGAAACTATCGAATCCATGGCCCGGCAGTACCGGGCCGTGCCCATGATGTCCCGTACCCATGGACAGCCAGCCACCCCCACCACCGTTGGCAAGGAGCTGGTCAATTACGCCTGGCGGCTGCGACGGGAACAGAACCGGTTTCTCCAGGCCCCTGTTGAGGCCAAGTTCAATGGCGCTTCCGGTAATTTCAACGCCCATGCCTTCGTGTTCCCTGAAATCGACTGGATCGACGCCTCCCGGCGGTTTCTTGCCCAGTCGCTTAAGGTGGAACCACTTCTGTTTACCACCCAGATCAATCCCTACAACTACATTGCCGAGATCCTTCACGCCATGATCCGGATTGCGGCCGTTTTAATCGACCTGGACAGGGACATGTGGGGATACATCTCCCTGGGCTATTTTCGCCAGAAGGTAAAAGAAGGGGAGGTGGGTTCCTCTACCATGCCGCACAAGGTCAACCCCATTGACTTTGAAAACAGCGAGGGCAACATGGGCGTGGCCATCACCATGATGGAACATCTGTCGGTGAAGCTGCTTCAGTCCCGTTTTCAGCGGGATCTGTCGGACAGCACCGTGCTGCGCAATCTGGGGGCCGTTTTCGGCTACTTTATCATCGGTATGAAAAACTGTTTGAAGGGACTGCATAAAATTGATATAAACGAAGAACGGATTTCAGGGGATCTTGCCGGCACGCCGGAGTTGCTGGCAGAACCGCTGCAGACCGTTATGCGGGTTTTCGGGGAGGAGAATCCCTATGAACGGCTCAAGGATCTCACACGGGGGAAAAAGGTTACATCCGAGGACTTTACCGGCATGATCAGTAACCTGTCGAAAGTACCGGATGCCCACAAACAGAGAATGAAACGGCTTTCCTGTGATGCCTATACGGGAATGGCCGAACGACTGGTGGATACTTATTTCAAAACAACCTAAATAATGGATGGGGGCATGGGAACTGTTCTGCTGAGGGCCGGTGCCGGCCTGTTGATTATCGTGATGCTGCACCTGCCTGTCTGGGCCGCGCCGGACGCCGCAAAGGTTCAAAAGGGCAGGATGGCTTTTGACACGGGCGTCTTTCTTTACGAATCAGGGGATTTCGACAAAGCCGGGGAGCGATTCAGCCAGGCCCTTGAGACCGACGGCGCTAACCCGTATTACAACTACTACATGGCCAGGGTGTACATGGAAAAGCAGGAATATGCCAAGGCCGTGGTACATCTGGACCGGGCCCGGTCATCGGACCAGAATATCCCGGGCCTGGATTTTGATTGGGCCATGGTCAACTATCGTCTGGCCGACTATGCCACGGCCGCCCGGCTTTTCGACAGGGTCTCCGAGGCAGAGCCGAATAACGCCCTTTCCCGTTACTACGCTGGAATTTCCCAGTATCAACTGCATGCGTACGAAGAAGCCATAGCACTGCTGCAGGAGGCCAGTGCAATAAACAGTTCGGTCAAACCCAATGCCGCCTTCTATACGGGCATGTGCCACAAGCAGCTGGGCAACACCGATGCCGCCAGGGAGAGCCTGACCTATGCGGAGGCAAACGCCACGGACCGGGAAACCCGAAATGCGGCGTCCATGCAGCTTTCAGCCCTCTCCCGGCAGCAGCGGCAGGCCAGACCTTACAAACTGATGGCAAAGGTGGAAGCTAAATACAACAACAACGTGCTGCTGGAACCGGTGGACAACGAGGCCCTTTTCGACGACGAGTCGGACTGGACCTTTACCGGCATCCTGTCCGGCAGTTATGATATGGTGAGGGTGAACGAGATCACCGTAGGCGCGGGATATACCCATTACCAGTCCTGGTACGCCGACCTGAGCGAGTATGACCTGACCGGCAGCCTTTTTGATATTTATGCCCGTTACCGGAGAGGCAACGTGCTGGCGTCCCTCTCTTACCGGCCCGCCTATTATTGGATGAATGAGGAAAGCTACCTCATGCGTCATGAAATTCGGCCGTCGGTCACGGCGAAGCTGCGCGACAACCTGACGGCCTCTTTTGTCTATGCCTACAAGCGGGACAACAACATGCTGAACAACGGCCGGGACGGCCATGTCAACGAAGGGCTGGTCAAAATGATTTACACCATGCCCGACAACCGGGGAGACCTGATGGCGGGTCTGGGATATTCGGTCAATTCGGCAAGCCATAACGACTATGATTACGACATGATCAAGACTGAGGCGGCGGCGCGGCTCTATCTTCCCTGGCGGTCGCGCCTGATACTGTCCGGTGAGTGCCGGTTCAGGGAACATGACCACATCGATTCCATGTACGGGGTGGTGCGCGACGATACTCGTTACAGAGGGTCCCTGGGCATTGAGAAGGACGTTTACCGGGATATGGTTTCCGTGGGCGCGGGCTACATGTATACGGACAACGATTCCAATATCGCTAATTATGAATACCGAAACCACGAGTTCAGACTGTTCCTGAGCGCGCGGATGTAAATCAATTGGACAAAAGGGGTGTTTCCATGAAAAACGACCGCAAAAACGTTTTTGTCAAAGGAACGGTTTTCATGGCTGTTGTGCTGCTGTTGGGCTGTGTGACTTCAGGTCAGGCAAGCGCTGGCGTCATTCCAGACGGGTTGATGATTCAATCCGGTTATGCACCGGGTACCGGTGTGCCGGTGGGAAAAATCCGCGAGGCGCAGGGGAAGGGTTTTATCATGCATGCGGACCGACAGGCGGTTTATCAGGCCGCGCCGGGGCTTGCCGTTTACGAAGGCGACACACTGGAGACCAGGAAAGATGGGCGGATTACCCTGACGCTTAATGACGAAAGTGTTTTAACTCTGGGACCGGCCACCGATATGGTGCTGAACCAGAGTGTTTTCGACCCCGGCGCGAGTAACAGATCGGTACTGGTCAACCTGCTGGCGGGGAAGGCCCGGTTCTTTGTGAAGAAATTTTCGGCACTTAAAAATTCCACCTTTAAGGTGCGCACCGCCACTTCCGTGGCAGCGGTGCGGGGATCGGATTTTATCATTGCACAGGTGGGAGACAAGACCATCATCACCACCCTTGGCCAGACCGTGCTGGAGGTCTCCAATCTCAATTTTCCGCTGGCCGAACCGGTAGTGGTGAATTCTTTTGAACAACTCATCGTCACGCTCGGTCAGCTGCCGGGCAGCCCGATTCAGATGACATCGGAAGAGATTCAGGCTATTCTGGAGTCCATGGGTATCTCCACGGGTGGCACGGGAACCGGGGTTAACGCCGACGATGATGGCGATGATGATACCGGCATGACCGGTGTGCCACCGGAACCGCCGAAATTCCCCGAGCCCACGCGCCCGGTTTCGCCGTACGCTCCCTGAAATTTTGTAGACTGGCGGTTGCAGTAAAAGACCGCCAGCCTGAACACAACAATGAATCAAAACATGTAGGCACCTTATGAAACAAATGACAGGAAACAGAACAACGGGTTTGTGGCTGGTATTGCTTGGTGGAATGCTGCTCTGCTGCATGAGCGGAACAACAGTTTTTGCCGCCGCTGATATTCCGGACAATCTGATTATTCAGAAAGCCTACCGCCAGGGCATGGGGGAATCCGTGGGCAGCGTTGAAACCGCCAGGGGCCAGGCCTTTATCATGCATACCGACGGAAAGTACGGGTATGAGGCGAAAAAGGGGTTGCTGATTTATAACGGCGACACCCTTTTCACCCGAAGCCCCGGCGCCATGACCATCGTGCTCAACGATAACAGCAAGATGGCCCTGGCCGCAGACACGAGCCTGGTGATCAACAAGAGCATTTACGACCCCGCCGGCAAAAGCAGAATGTCTTTTGTGAGCATGCTGGCCGGAAAGGCCCGGTTTCTGGTGACCAAGCTCTCCGACTACCGGCATTCACGGTTCAATGTCAAGACCGGCTCCTCTGTTGTGGGGGTTCGCGGTTCGGATTTTATCATTGAGCAGATCGGCGACAAGATCGTTATCACCTGCCTGGACAACACCGTGCTGGAAGTGTTCAACCCCGACTTTCCTCTGGAAGAACCGGTGGTCGTTCACTCCTTTCAGCAACTGGTTGCGGCTATCGGCCAGTTGCCGGGAGACCCGGTCAATGTGTCACCGGAAGAACTTAAAAAACTGCTGGAAGACCTCGGCATCTCCAGTGGTGATGACGACGATGATGATGACGGCGGGAATGGTGCGGGGAATGGCAATGGCGGTGAAGACGGGACTGACGACCCGCTTCTGAACCCGGATCTTCTGGAAACCCCGGAAGGCACGGGAGATGGTTTTGGCGATGGAGATCCGCTGGATGATTTTCAGGACCGCCTTGAGGAAATCGATGAAAACGTTGACGAAGTCATTCAGGATGAAGTTATCGAGCCTCTGCCGGACATGCCGGATCATCCGTCACTCTAACCCTGAGACGGTAAAGCATATATAATCAGAATCCCGGTCCCGGGAAAAACCAAAAGGGACCGGGATTTTATTTTCACCCAGGCCTGCCGGCCGGCCAAATCGGGCGGAAAGGTGTAAGCAAAAAACAAAAGGGAGCGGCACAGATGATTAAAACCTTGATTCGCGGTACAGGGCGGTATGTTCCGGAGCGGCTGGTGACCAACGACGATCTTTCAAAAAAAATGGAGACGTCCGATGAATGGATTCGCCAGCGCACTGGCATAGAACAGCGATACTGGGTGCCTGAAGGTGGTGAGACCGGGGCCTCCGACCTGGGCCTGGAAGCCTCAAAAATCGCCCTGGAGCGGGCCGGCTGGAAGCCGGAAGACCTTGACTTTATCATCTTTGCCACGTTGAGCCCGGACATCTTTTTCCCGGGATCAGGGTGTCTTTTGCAGCACAAGCTGGGCCTTTCTTCCACTCCGGCCCTGGACATTCGCCAGCAGTGCACGGGCTTTATATACGGCCTGGCCACCGCCGACGCCTATATCCGCAGCGGCATGGCCCGCCGGGTGCTGCTGGTGGGGTCCGAGGTCCACAGTACAGGACTGGACGTAACCACCCGTGGCAGGGATGTGGCCGTTATTTTCGGCGACGGCGCCGCTGCCGTATGCCTGGAAGCAGTGGAAACCGACGAGCCGGTGGGGGTGCTGGCATCGCTTCTTTTCGCGGAGGGAAAACACGCGGCCAGCCTTATGCTGGAGGCCCCTGCCTCGCGTATTACACCCGAACGCATTACCCACGAGATGTTGGATGAAGGTCGCCACTATCCCAAGATGAACGGCAAGCTGATTTTCAAGCTGGCGGTGACGCGTCTTCCGGAGCTGACCCTTCAGATCATGGAAAAGGCAGGACTTACCTCTCTTGATGAAATCGACCTGATTATTCCGCACCAGGCCAATCTTCGCATCAACCAGTTTTACCAGGAGACGCTGAAGATTCCGGAAGGCAAAATCTACAACAATATTCAGAAATACGGCAACACCACGGCCGCCACTATCCCCCTGGCACTGGACGAAGTGATAGAGCAGGGCCGGTTCAAAAAGGGAGACACTGCCCTGTTCCTGGGCCTTGGCGCGGGCGTGACATGGGGCGCCAACATTTACCGGCACGCAGAGGTACTGCCGTCTCGTTAATAAGATTGGCCCGGCACCGCCGTAGCTGTCATTGCCCAACTTGATTGGGCAATCCAGACCAAGATTGGCCACATTCCCTATACCGTCACCCTCGGGCTTGACCCGAGGGTCCAGACCACGATTGATCCAATACCGCATCAATAAGGAATCAGATCAATTTTACGCTGGATTACCCGGTCAAGCCGGGTAATGACGAACGGGTAAGGAATCAGATCAATTTTACGCTGGATTACCCGGTCAAGCCGGGTAATGACGAACGGGTAAGGAATCAGATCAATTTTACACTGGATTACCCGGTCAAGCCGGGTAATGACGAACGGGTAAGGAATCAGATCAATTTTACGCTGGATTACCCGGTCAAGCCGGGTAATGACGAACGGGTAAGGAATCAGATCAATTTTACGCTGGATTACCCGGTCAAGCCGGGTAATGACGCCTGCGTGTGCGGCCGTGCAGCCAGGGGAGCCAAGCCGAATCAAGCCCGGCAATGACCCCTGCGTATTCATCATTCCGTACTCATCATTCCCCATGCCGTCAAAGATTGACCCAATTCCTTACTCCATCAGCTTTTCAAGATAAAACCTTGATATGGAATCCACATCCTCAAAGGTATGCCCGGCATCCCTGTTTTTTGCGGCCATCTGGCTACGTATCTCCGACGCCAGCTTTTTCCCCAGCTCCACGCCAAACTGATCAAAGGGGTTGATGCCCCAGACAAAGGCCTCGTAAACCGTGCGGGCCTCGTAAAAGGCCAGCAGCTTGCCCACCGACGCCGGGGAGAGGTCTTGGAGCAGAATTGTGGAAGATGGCCGGTTGCCGGAAAAAGACCGGTGCCCGTCTTTGTTTTCCTTGCCTTCGGCAAGGGCCCGAGGCTGGGAGATCAGGTTGGCCCACAGTTCCTGGTGGTTGGTTACGCCTCTGGACAGGACCTGGAACGCATCATATTGAGGCTTTACCACGCCGATAAAGTCAATGGGGAAGGACGCGCCCTGGTGGGCCAGCTGGAAAAAGGAGTGCTGGGCATTGGTACCCGGCTCGCCGAAGATGATGACCCCGGCCCGCACACCCAGAGGCTTTCCTTCGGCTGTCACCGATTTGCCGTTGCTTTCCATGTAAAGCTGTTGCACATGGGGTGCCAGCTTGCTCAGGGGAGAGGCGTAGGGAATGATGGCCTGGGCCGGGTATCCCAGCAAATTGTTGTTCCAGATACCGATCAGGGCCGCTGTCAAAGGCATGTTGGTGGTGGGCGGGGCCGTGGCCGCGTGAACATCCATCTGGTGCGCCCCCTTTAAAAAGGACTCAAACCGGTCGTATCCCAGGTAGAGGCTCAGGGGCACCCCGCCCACGGCAGAAGTGACGCTGTACCGGCCCCCGATAAAATCAAACATGTGAAACGATCGAAGCACCGGAAAGGGCGCGCCCTGGTCCGTCCGGTCTCCGGGGCTTCCCTTGCTGGTGACCGACACAAAATGGCGGGCCGGGTCCAGCCCCCGATCCTTCATGAAAGCAGCGGCCTGGTTGGCATTGGCCATGGTTTCGGCGGTGGTAAAGCTTTTGGAAACAATGATCCACAGCGTGGTTTCCGGGTCAATGGCGCCCGCGATTTCTCCGAAGTTGTGAATGTCCACGTTGGCCAGAAAGTGGAGGCAAATGCCCTTGTCGGCATAGGCGGCCAGGGCGCGGGCCACGAATTCGGTGCCCAGGTAAGAGCCGCCGATACCCACCACCACCACATGGGCAAAGGGTTTGCCGGTGGCGCCGGTGATTCGGCCGGCATGCACCGCGTCGCTGAAATCCCTGATTTCGTCGCGGACCCGGGCCATCTCCGCTGTTACATCGATTTTGTCTACAACGCGCTTTCCCTTTGAAAAATCCCGGCAGGCGGTATGCAGGGCGGCCCGGTTTTCAGTGGTGTTTACAACGGCGCCGGTCGTCATCTCCTGAAACCGCTGGGTCACTTTGCGTTCCCACGCCAGTTCCATCAGCAGGTCAATGACCTGCCGGTCCACCCGTTGCCGGGAAAAGTCATAGACCATATCCAGGGCCTGAATGGAAAACTCGGCAAACCGTTCCGGCGCCACGGTCAGGTGTTTTAAATGGTTTTCCGGAAGCGTCATCTTTTCAGCGTGGGCTTTCAGATGTTTCCAGAGATTAAGATCAGTCAGGCGGGATGTGTGCATGAGAATCCTCCTTGTGGTACAGAGTGACAAACAGGACAAGAGTAACGGGAACAGAATGGTTTTTCAATCGGAAAACGCAGCAGGGACAATAACGGATAAGGTAGTTCATTATCGCCCAACCTCCGCCTCGTCATCGCCGGGCTTGACCCGGCGATCCAGACCAGGATTGACCCAATACCGCCGTAGCCGTCATTGCCCAACATGATTGGGCAATCCAGACCAAGATTGGCCCAATACCGCATTAATAAGGTGGAAAATCAATTTTACGCTGGATTACCCGGTCAAGCCGGGTAATGACGCCTACCTATGCGGCCGGGCAGGGCATGCAATGACAGAGCGGTCGGGCATGACGGGAAAAACAAGCCCGGCAATGACTCCTACGTATTCATCATTCATCATTCATCATTTCCCCGTATCCTTCCGGATTTTTTGACTGCCAGCGCCAGGTGTCGGCCGCCATGTCGTCAAGGGTACGCCGCGCTTTCCAGTCCAGCTCTTTTTCCGCAAGGGAGGGGTCGGCATAGTATTCGGCCACGTCGCCGGGCCGCCGGCCGGTGATGGCGCAGGCAATGGGCCGGCCGCAGGCTCTTTCAAAGGCGGCAACCACCTCCAGCACCGAATGGCCGGTGCCGGTGCCCAGATTGTAGGTCACCAGGCCCGGGTTTTGGGCCAGCTTTTCAAGGGCCTTTACGTGGGCTTCGGCCAGGTCGCACACATGAATGTAGTCCCGCACGCCGGTGCCGTCTTTTGTGGGATAGTCATCACCGTAAATATGAAGCTGCTGCCGTCTGCCCACGGCCACCTGGGCGATATAGGGAGCCAGGTTGTTGGGCACGACCCTGGGGTCTTCGCCGATAAGTCCGCTGGCGTGGGCCCCCACGGGATTGAAGTATCGCAGAACGGCAATGTTCCAGCCCTTGCCCGCCGCGTTAATGTCTTCCAGTATCTGCTCCAGCATACGCTTGGTGCGGCCATAGGGATTGCAGGGATGAATGGCAGCGGCTTCGGTCACCGGCAGGGTTTCCGGGTCGCCATACACCGTGGCCGATGAGCTGAACACAATGTTTCTTACCCCGGCTGCTTCCATGGCTTCAAACAGCACCACTGATCCGGCCACGTTATTGGCATAGTAGATCAGTGGATCGGTGGTGGATTCACCCACGGCCTTGAGGCAGGCAAAATGGATCACCGCATCCGGCGCAAACGTTTTAAACACCCTGTCCAGTTCAGCCCTGTCCCGAATGTCCAGCTTTTCAAGAGTCACATTCCGGCCAGTAATATCCTGTACCCGCTCCAGGGCCGTTTTGCTGCTGTTGCACAGGTTGTCGACCACCAGCACCTCGCAGCCGCTTTCCAGAAGGGATACGCATGTGTGAGACCCGATATAACCGGCTCCGCCCGTCAGAAGCACTTTTTTCATGACGCCCTTTTTTGTGGAGTTTGAACCTCGTCATCGCCGGGCTTGACCCGGCGATCCAGACCAAGGTCGCCCCAGTTCCTTATGCCATCATTCATCATTCCATCTCACCGTCCCTGCCCGGTCACCACCACCCAAACCGTCTTTGCCAGAATTTGAAAATCCAGCCATATTGACCAGTGGTCAATATACTCCAGGTCCATCTTAACCCAGTCCGCAAAACTGATGTCATTGCGCCGGGGCGCGATCTGCCACAGGCAGGTAATGCCAGGCTTCATGGACAGCCGCCGTCGCTGATCCCTGCCGTACTTCTCTATCTCTTCCGGCAGGGGCGGGCGGGGCCCCACCAGGCTCATGTGCCCCACAAACACATTAATCAACTGCGGCAGTTCATCCAGCGAAGTTTTTCGCAAAAAGGCGCCCACCCATGGAATCACCCGGGGATCGTTGCGTATCTTAAATACCGGCCCGTCGCTTTCATTTTTGTTCACCAACGCTTCCTTCATTTTTTCCGCCCCGTCTATCATGGTGCGGAACTTATACAGCGTAAACCGCCGACCGTTCTGCCCCACCCGCTCCTGCCGGTAAAACACCGGCCCGGAAGAAGAAAGTTTAATGAACAGGGCAATAATGCCAAAGGGCAGGGCGCACACCACAAGACCCAGGCCCGAGGCAATAAAATCAAACATGTTTTTTAGGGAAATAAAGGCATTATGATCCGGCGTGGTGTTCAGGGCCATGGTGGGCAGGCCGAAAAGATGCTCAAACCGCAGGGTGCCCACCACCGGCGTAAACCCGATGCGCCGCAGCCCCCACTCCGGCAGGATATGCACAAAAATGCCCATCTGCTCGGCCGTGTGTATGTATTGCCCGGCTTCCGGAATATTCCGCAACGGCTCGGCAAACACCAGTTCATCCACCACATGTTCGGTCAAAAGCCGCCCGATATCCGCAATATCGCCGATAACAGGCACACACACACCACCGTCATCCCCCCCCTCTCCAACCGACAAACACCCCATCACCCGGAACCCGGTTTCCCGCTGTTGCTCAATGGACCGGTAAAGTTCTTCGGCCCTTTGTCCGCACCCCACAATCAAAACGTTGCGGAAGTTGTATCCGCGTTTACGCAAGTTCTGCAAAATAGTGTAAAGCAGCCACTTGCTGCCCACCAGCAGGGCCACGTCCAACCCTACAAACAGACTCAGAAAAATCCGGCTGACGGCCTGCTCTTTTACGAGAAACAGCACCACCACCATCAGCATCACACAAACAGCCACACTTCGTAGCACATTCAGGAAAATTGAGGGAAAAGATCGCCTGCGATAGGGGTGATAAATTTTTGAGAACCGGAACACCGAATACCAGATGATGATGCACAGCAGCAGCAGGGCATAATAGTTGGGCGCCGTGCTCAATCCCCTCCAGGGCTCTGGCAGCAGGTATTTTTTGATATAATAGGCCGACACAAAGGCCGTCACCGTCAGGCTGATATCCCATACCCGATGCATGCCTTGAAGGATTTTGTTATTTTCTCTCAGCATGGTTCTGGCTCCCCTCCAGTTCCGTCATTGCCCATCCCGGATCGGAGTCCGGGATGACGGATTGGGCAATCCAGCGTAAAATTGATCTATTTCCTTACCTCACCCGTCATTACCCGGCGTGCTTTCCGCCTCGTCATTACCCAACTTGACTTCCTTCTCGTCATTGCCCAACGTGATTGGGCAATCCAGTGTAAGATCGATTTACTTCCTTATCCATACGGAACGGGACCATTTTTATTCTGGACCCCCGGGTCAAGCCCGAGGGTGACGGCACACGCAGTCGTCATTGCCGGCCGCCACTTCGTTATTGCCGGCCGCCACTTCGTCATTGTCGGGCTTGACCCGGCAATCCAGAATAAAATTGCCCCAATACCCTATTTACCTATTCCCTTTTTCATCCCCCATCATTTATGATTTCTTTAAAACCTTCTCATACACCCCAATCGTCTGCCTGGCAATTTTATCCCAGTTGTATTGTTCCGCAAGCAGGCTTCTGAAATGATTCTTTTCATCAACCGTCAAATCTTTATTCCAAAGGGCCGCGATCTTTTTTTTCAGGTCCGGCACATCCCCACACCGAAAAAACCGCTCCTCAGGCAGGTCCACCTCCCGGTTGGCCGGAATATCAGACACCAGCACCGGCAGGTCGTAACTCATGGCCTCCAGCAGGGCAATGGGCAGCCCTTCATGAAACGATGGCAACACAAACAGCCCGGCGTGGGAATAGACCTGGTTTAACGCTTCCCCGTTAATGTAACCGGTGCTCACAATCCGGTCATCCCCGGCCATCTCTTCTTTCAGATTCCGGCTATAGACGGCTTCATGGTCGGCGTCTCCGGCAACCACCAGCTTGAAATCTCCTCCAATCTCTTTAAACGCCTTTATCAGCAGGTCCAATCCCTTTTCCGGTACAAACCGGGCCACAGCAAGAATATAGCGGCCCGGCTGAACACCGATGGTTTCCAGGTAATCGGTCTTTTCCGTTTTTTCCGGCAGCCGAACACCATTGAAAATCACAGTGGATGAACGGCGGCATTTTTGCCAGACCAGGGATTCAATTAACCGGGATATAACAATCACTTCATTTGCAAAACACCCGCCCAGCCATTCCCCCAGACGCAATGCCAATCTGGCAGGCCTGTTCCATTTCTGCCGTTCATAATCCGGGCCGTGGTGGGTCATCACCACCCGCATGCCCAGCAGGCGGGCCAGCGGCACCATCAGGCAAGGCCCCACGGCATGCACATGCACAATATCCGGTTTTACCCGCCACGCCTTTAAAACCGCCAGAAAGGTATGTACAGCCGCTTCCAGACTCTTCTTGCGGGGCGCATAGAGATGTATCAGCCGGACCCCACGCCACTTATGGACAACGGGATCTTTCACATAGCTTTTGCGCGTGGCCACAAACACCTCGTGGCCCTGTGCAGCGATCAGGGGGTACAGCTCCTGGCAATGTTTTTCAACACCCCCCGATATATCCGGAATGCCACGCGTGCCTGTTACAAAAATTTTCATTCCACCGTCGATTATTTAACCTTTAACCGCTTTCTCTCAAATCCCCCTGCTGCGGAGCCTGGCCCACGTCAAAAAACGGGGCATGCGCGTTAATCGGCCTGCCCAGCAGGCACTTTACCTTGTTTCTCAATATCCAGGGCGCGATCTTTTTTACATACTTGTGCATCACCGGAGATGCCGTTCCCACCATCCAGCAGTTCTTGGGGCAGGTGTGTACCCTGGCCCGCACCTGCTCGGCCTTTTCACTGAGCCATATCCTGTCAAATGATTCGGCCTGCCGAATATTGCCCATGCTCTCTTTCCAGTATTTTTCCTCCAGGCCGTTGCAGGGATAAACCTCTCCATAGGGATCAATAAAAAAGTTCATGGTGCCGGCCTCGCAGGGCAGCATCCGTTTTTCCCGGTTGATATACCGGATAAGGCCCAGGTTGAACAAGGCCCGGAACCAGGACTTGGGGCTGTTTTCCCGCATCTGCATATTGGCCAGCTTTCGAAAATTTTCACACACCTCCTTCACATTGGTGATCGCGTTGTCATCTTTATGAAAATAATAGGAGTTGTGAAAGGCGGCCGTGGCAAACTCCAGCCCCATGGATTTGCCCAGTTCATAAAGCCAGAGCATATCTTCAGAGTTGTGGTTGGATACCGTAATACCAAACCCGATGTCTTTTACACCGGTCCGCTTCAACCCCAGCAGGGTTTTCACCCCCCGGTCAAATCCGCCTTCCCGGCCTCTCAGCTCATCGTTTTTCTGGGAAAGTCCCTCAATACTGACCCGCACCCCCACATTCTTAAATCGTGGCACAATATCCAATATCCGCTCACAATGCCACCCGGACGTGGACACCACGATCCGTTTTGTCTTGGGCGACAGCACGCTGATAATCTCTTCCAGGTCATCCCGCAGAAACGGCTCCCCCCCGGTCAGGTTGATAAATTCAAATCCACGGGGCAGAATCTCAAGCTCTCCCGCCTGGATTTCCTTTTCCCCGTCCGACGGATTTTTCCAGATATTGCACATTTGACACCGCATCTGACACCGATAGGTCAAAATGATACAGGCATCTGTCGGCATTTCAGGCTTTGACATGTTTATATCGCCTTTTTTATTGTTCTTGCATCGTATTTTTTCTCATTTCCTTATCTGGTTTTTTCCCATAATATACTCTCCAGCTTCTTGGCCCGACTTCTGAGAGCTTAGCAAAAGCAAAAAAACGCCCTGGTTTTAGACGTCAGAATGAATGCGATTGGATTGGGCGACAGTGTTGTTGCTGGTTGAGATGCATTGAGCACAGAAAATAGTTTCTTTAAAATTCGATAATGACAGATTATTCAATCCACACTGGGGAAACCTATTTATTATTCCTTCCAATATAGAGTATCCCACCGATCTTTGTAAAATTAAATAGCGGATCAATCACAAGACCTATTATTTTCAAGTAGCCAGAGTATTTGTACTGCCATCGACCGGTAACTAACTCTTCTTTTTTAAAACCGCATTTTTGGGTTAATGCCAATAGAGATTTTGGATTATAGTACCCAAAATGTGGATAGATGACACCACGTGGTGGCTTAACGAATTTTTTAATTCTTGTTAGTCTATAAGCAAGAAAATGTGGTGAATGGATAGATGGTATCTCTATGACCAATATACCGTTTGGGCGCAAATGATATCTTGCAGTTTTTAAAGCACTTATTGGTGTTGGAATATGCTCAAGAACCTGAATAAGAGAAATAACGTCAAAAGAATTTTCTGGAAACATTTCTTTATTGTATAAACCTTGAATGACTTTTGCCCCACTTTTAGAAGCTGCATATGATGACAACCTTTCACTACCCTCCACTCCATAGCAATTAAAGCCTTTTGAAGATAGGTAGAGAAAATGACCATCTCCACATCCAACATCAAGAATATCACCGGTTGCTTGATATTTCGTAATATGGTCAACAATATCTTGTAAAACACGCCTCCGCTTGGGGTGCATAAACTCTTGCCCCTTTTTCAGGAAGTCTAAACTGCCTCTGTCCTTATATTCTGTTACTATAGTGTAGCTGCCTGGCCCGGGGAACTGAGCGACAAACCCACATCTTTTACAACGATACAATTTTAAATAGTCATCAAACCATATTCTAAACCTATGAGGGTGGTTTTCACCGCAAACTGCGCATGGTTGACATAATTTGTTGTTTTCTTCAGTCATAGATATTCTCTGCCTTTAGCTTTGCATTTCTTGTAGCATTACGTTTTTTTGTGCCGTCTTATAGCCTTTTTCGAGGTCATTGCGTAAATGGTCATCAGATTGTGATAATAAACCTCAGCATTCAGGTCCTGCTCAACAAGTGAGCGGGCATTTTTACCCATTTCAACAATCTTTGCTTTGTTTTCCAGCATCAGCCTGATTTTTTCCCGCAAATCATTCACATCCCCGGAAGTGTGTGTCAATCCTGTTTCCCAGTCCCTTACCAGTTCCGGAATACCCCCCATCCTGGCGCCCACCACAGGCTTGCCCAGGGCAAACGCTTCGATCACGACCCGTGGGCTATTTTCATACCACTTCGAAGGAATGGCCAGGAACATTGAGTTCCGAATTTCATTGTGCAAATCCTGGCCGGAGCGGTGTCCGAGAAAAACCACGTTGCCGATGTTTTCGTTTTTAACCTTTTCTTCAAGATCCCCTTTCAGCGGCCCGTCACCGATAATCTTCAGTCGTACACCATCAATATTTTTTATCGCATCAATCAGGGTTTCAACGCCTTTTTCATGGGAAAGCCGACCCACATACACAATGCTTTTTTCCTGCCACTCAAAACCAGCGTCAAACCCAGCCACATCCACGCAGTTGGGAAGATAGGCCACCTCGCCTTTCAGGCCCATTTCTTCCACTTTGTTTTTTAAAAACCGGCTGGGCGAGATATAAAGATCGATTTTGTCATAAATATGCAGCATTCGGTGGTGAAGGTACATCTCGGCCACGTTTACCATGCTTTTAAACAGGCTGCCCTTGGTGCAGCGATTGATTCCGCAATGGTAAAACCGGCCATTTTTACATTTTTCACAAACCCGGCCATTGCAAAGCATAGTGTAAACAGGGCAGACCATCTTGTAGTCGTGCATGGTCATCACAGTGGGAATGCCGTGTTTCTTGATTACATCCAGAACACTGGGGCCGATCTGGTGTGCGAAGTTGTTCAAGTGCACCAGGTCCGGCTTTGTTTTTTCCAGCAGGGCCGCCATTTTTTCTCTGGCCTCAAATGAGTACAGAATGTTCATGGCGGTTCTGGCTTTACCACCAGGGCCGCCCGCGTTTTCATAATTCACATGAGAAACAAAAAGGTCTGCAAAAGGCCAGGGCGGGTTGTCCGGATGGTCCATACCCCAGAAAACCACCTCATGCCCATGGGCCTCAAGAATCCGGCCTGTGGTCAGGGTGCTGATGGCATCGCCACCTCTGACAAAGAGAAATTTATTAACCAGAAGTACTTTCATGTTTGAGACAGCGGCCTTTCGGAAACTGGCGAATCCACTTATTTTAATCTTTTCTTTATGAAAGCCCAGGCATTTCCCATCCGGTTAAGATTCAAAAAGTAAATGATGATGACCTGAAACGGTAGTACAATCAGGAATTGTGTGATTTTTAACGGGTCCGGCTTTACACGGGACAATGGATACCCCAGGCGGGCCATCAGATCTTTGTTTATTTTCTCCCCGATGTATGTATCGGTGGGAGAGAGTTTATCCATCCATGCTTTTGACACATTCCGGGATATTCCGGCTTTACCCTCATCGGTCCCAGTGGATGACATGCCGACCGTTACATCAAGCATTTTATCACTGTACGATATCCCCAGAAAGTTGCAAACAGCGCTCATCGTTGCTTCCGGATGTTCGGTCAGTTCTTCAAACTTTACATTCAGCATCGAGGACCGTTTGATGGCTTCATCAACGAAGAGTGCGTTTTTTATCCCTTTGCGCCACATGATGGAAATGAGGGCGGGATGGTAGTTAAAAAAGGTCCTGATCGTTTCAAAGCGCGGTACTCTTTGTCTGACACCGGCTTTCCATTTGTATTTCTGGGACAGCAACACGCCGCGCGGATCACGGATCATATTAATAAAAAGCGCATCAGGGAACATTCTTTTTATTTCCGATATGTAAAACACATGACGGGGCGTCTGATCGCCCGGTATTTTTTTGTTGCGTTTTTGTACTTCAAAAGCAAACAGGTGCTGCGCAATGTCATTGAAGGACAAGTCACCGTTTTTCAAAAGTGCATCCACAATGCCAACGGTTTCCGGGTATGTTTCAACCCGGTTTTTTCTGTAATACCCCTTTTTTTGAATGGTCAGCATGCGGTTGACGGTCTGCGTGAGTGTTGCCCGGTCAAAGTGCGTCAGTTGCCGAATCGCGGCAAACTCTTCCATCAGATGGGTCTCTTTGAGAATGTAAACATCCGGATGGCGGTTTAAAATCCGTGCCATCAATGTGGTGCCGCTTCTTGAGTTGCCGACAATAAAAACGATGGGGGATCGATCCATGTCTTATGCTATCTCCTTCAAAAGACCGGTGTAAGCTTCCACCATTTGCTCCAGTGTAAAATTGCCGCAAACCCGGGCCCGGGCATTGGCCCCCATTGTCCCGTGGCTTTGGTTTTCCGCCAGGTCGCATAAAAGCCCGGCCAGGGTTGTGATATCACCTTTTTCATAGACAAAGCCGGATACGCCATGTTCAACCTGTTCCCTGGCGCCGCCCAGGTCGGTCATTACCATTGGCCGGGCCATGGCCATGGCCTCCAGAGCCGCCATGGAAAAAGTCTCCACTTCATGAGATGTGAGGGTCATGCAGTCGCAGACGGCAATATAAGGCCGCACGTCGCGCTGAAGGCCCGCCATTTTAACCGATGTGTCCATTCCATTAGTACGGATATACCGCTGAATATCATTTTTCAGCGGCCCGTCCCCGATGACAAGTCCTTTAACGTCTGGGTTTCGCGTCCGTGCCAGCTTGATGGCGTCAATAAAATCGGTGTGTTTTTTCTCCGGTCGCAGAGCGGCGCAAATGCCGGCGATAAAATCATTGGCATGAAAGCCAAGAGACTGTCTGAGGCGCAGTTTTTCTTCCGCGGAAAAGGTGTCAGAAAAGTATGCCGTATCAATGCCGTTGTATATATATGTCGACACAGCGGGCTGTATGGAAAATTTTTCTATCCAGTAATGCATCTGGCGTTTGCAGACAAATATCATTTTTTGACACCGGTTCATCAGGTGGCGATATAAATAGATATTTTTTATTCGGGTCCACTCATCCGGCCTGGGTATGGTGGAGTGCAATACCTGGACAATCGCCGGCCGGTGGCGGCCGGTCAGACGGCAGATAAAGGCATAGAGCATGGGATAAGAGTCTACGCAGACAACAGCATCATATCGGTGCGCATGTATCAGTTGGCGAAGGTTTTTTACAACCCGCAGGTCCAGTCGGTGTTTACGGTAAAGACACTTCAGCACAGTCAGTTGCGATGCATCGACCTGGGGCAACAGGCTGCTTTCGTTATCGAGATATACCAGACCTGTTTCAAAAATATTTTTATCCAAGCTGTTGACCAGGGCAATGGTCTGTTTTTCCGCGCCGCCCATGGCCAGTGAATTCAGGATAAAGAGGATTTTTTTACGCATGTCAGATCAGCCGGTTGATGATGGCTTCATATTGCGGAACCACTGCATTCGGAGAAAAGTGGTCCAGGTAGTATTGCCGGTACTGTTCCCCTGATGTTTGTCGTTCGCCCGGTGTATTCATCAGGTGGGTCACGTTTCGGGCCAGTTCTTCCGGCGTGTTGACATAAATGCCGGGTCTGTCGTCATTGCTGCTGCCTGTAAACGGTGAAAAGAAGGAGACCGTGGGCACACCCCTGGCCCAGGCCTGCAAAAATGTGTTGGGAAACCCTTCCTGCAAGGATGTGTTCACAAACAGGGCGGCCCGGTCAAACGCCTTTTCCGTTTCACCCAGGGGCTGAAAACCGAGAAAGTCCAGGTTGTCGCGTTTTTCCGCCTGTTGCCTGATCGCCCGATAATAGTCTGGTCGGGACGGATCGGCCCCGCCAATCATTATGAAACGGTGCTCCGGCAGGGCGCCGGCAAGATCGAGAAACAGTTCCGGACGTTTGAAAGGCCGCATGGCGCCGACCCATAAAATTGTATCGCCTTTTTTTTCAACCTGTTGTTTCGGCATGGGATAAAAATTCGGCACCAGGAAGGGGGCCGCGGAGTAGCTGCTGGTGCAGTCTTTTTTCTGCTGCCCGTTCTGTACAATCACCGCATCCGCTCTTTGTAAGCCATACCGAAAAAGCCACCTGTCCCTGGCATGCACCAGCAGTTCACTTCCTTTTACAAAGTCTGAATTATGCGCCCCGGCATAGACAAATTTTTTTTTGTGCCGCCGGGCAAACAGGCAGACAATACCGGTCAGGTAGGCGGCAGTACGCTGGTAATAGATATCGGCATCCGCCTTTTGCATGGCTTTCCACAGAGACGAGAGGTTGGGATGGAAAAAACGGACAAACGGGATGCCCTGTGCGGGTTTAAATGTTTTCAGAACGCGAATTCCGTCCATGGTCGTATTTTCTGTCTGTCCAAAATCAAAGGTGATCATGGTAACCAGGTAACCCCGATGCGCCAGTTCCCTGGCCAGCAGCACCTGCTGGAGCTCGGCCCCTCCAATGGCCTGCGCACCCGGCACCTCGCAAAGCACGGGCCAGGCCATGGGCGCCACAAAACAGATATGGGGGTTAGCCGCCATTTGGAACCGAGACCTCTTTATGTCTACTGGTAGAAAGGTGTAACCGAAAATAATTAATCAGCAGAGCGATGATGGGAAACATGTACATGTTATGACGTGAAGGGAAAAAGTCTCTTCCGGATATAGTGCCCACCAGGTAGGTGATTAAACAGGAGAAAAGCGCCCATCCCAGCGGTGTGCCGGCCTTTTTTGCCAGGGACCACGCCTTTTTTAAAAACACAGCAAGATAAAAGACGAATATGGAAAAAACGATCAGCCCGCAGTCGAGGAAGAGCGACAGGAAGGCATTGTGAGCTGTGTTCACCTGAAATATCTCCCTTTGCAGATAGGCGTCGCTTGTGAGTATTGAATAGAGTCCACGGCCAAACAGTAACGCATAGGGGTCGCGAAGCCGCTCCAATATCAATGGCAGCCAGATTTTATCAATCCTGCCCGTGAAGATGGCGTTCGCATCGCCTGAATCAAAACCGATTAAAAAGACGCGCTCAAGAAATTCCGGCAGCCAGAATAAAAAAAGCACAACCAAAACAAAGGTAAAAAAGGTCATGGCTTTCCATTTTTTTAAACAATAAAGCAGCAAAATGGTGCCGCTCAGGAAAACAGCAATGGTGCTTCTGGACTGAAGCAGCAACACGGCGATTCCTGCCAAAGCATAACTTATCAAAGGGAAGGGCCGCTTTGTCAGAGCTCGTAACACAAGAAGCGGGGTGCATGTGATGTAAATACTGCCGATAGCGTTACGGTGCATGTGAAAAAATGAGCTGATGACGTCGTTGGTATCTGTTCGACTGAAAATAATTTTATCAAGGTTAAGAAAACCAAGGGTGACAACAGTAACGGACAACAGAAACATGGAGAGACACAGAATATTAACACATTGATTAATCTCCTGGGCTGTTTTAATATGCTTGAGCACATAGATAAAGGACAGCATAAAAAGGGCCGGACGGATAAAAAAGGATAGCAGGTGGTTCGCAGGCGACCGGTGAAAATTTTCAGGAGAGATCATATTCAGCAAGGGAAGATAGTCAATCGACCGTATTACCGTAAATGCAAACAGAGAGAGATAGACACAGAAAAACCATACGGCTTTTTTATCGAACGCGTCTTCAGTGCGCAACAGTGTGCCGCGATGGAAGAAAAGCAGCACCAGCATAAACGCGGCCAAAAGGTTAAAGGGCTTGGCACCGGTTATGCCCATTATGTTTTCTGTAAACAGTGCCGTTGCATGATAGGGCAGAATCAATAGGAATAAAAACAGCATGTTTTTTTTGTCGGTGATACCGAACCATAAAATAAACGGCAGGATACCAATTGCCATTCCCAGGCCGGGCTTTAAAACCAGCAGAAGACCGATCAAGCATGCCGCTCCCACGTGGGCGACGTAGCGTATTGACGATTCGCTCAGGCGATGGATGCTTTGGATGGTCATTGATGGGTTTCCAATCGTGAAATTACCGGTCGATATTTACCCGTTGGATTTACGATAAAATCCTGTTCCGTGTTGATCGTCACAGTCAGCTCGTCTTTACTGATATCGATAATTTTTCGAATCAGCGGCTCTATGTCTCCCACTCTGGCACCTGCCTGAAGCTTTAAACGGATTTCGATGTGATCCAACCGGTCCTGAACCACCTGGCCCAAGAGAATCTGCGGATAGTCTTTGAAAAAATGAGGAAACAGTTCGCCTGAAATCAATCTGCCGGAAGGTGTTTGAATAATATCCAGGGTTCTGCCGACAATGTCTTTAAGCATCAACGAGTTTCTGCCGCAGGCGCATTTTGGGGTTGAAAATTTGCCTCTGTCTCCGATTCTGTAGCGGATAAACGGAAAGGCAAGGTTTCCCAAGTCTGTCACTAGAATATCCCCGATACCATTTTCATCGGGATTGATGATTTCGATAATGTAACGCTCCATGTGAATATGAAGGCCGGAATGGTTGGTACATTCGTGAGCCATATTGCCCATTTCCCGGCATCCGTAGCGGTTGAAAAGATTCCGGGAAACCGCATCCTGGACAACAGCCCGCTGAAAATCATAAAGCACGCCGGCGGATGATATCGCAGCCGGAAGGTTCAACGGGGCTTTCCCGCTGTTTTTTAAGTAATTTGCAAATTCATAAAGAATGTTGGAATAAGATTCCAGCAGGAAAGGTGGGTTGCTTAAAAACAGGCCATGCGCTCTTTCAAAAAGGGCCGGGTTGGCATCAAATGCATTGAGGGTTCTCTGATTATACAGATAACCCCATATTTTTGCCCTTATTCCTGCGGTTGCGGATTGAACATCCGTGGGTGCACCCCACAATTTTACATGGGGGTATCCCGGTTTCATGCCGCACCATGTCATCTCCTGTAGAAGAATCGCAGCAGCGAAACACAAGTCTTTTTGTGAACGATAGAATAATAAAGGTTCTCCACTGGAACCGCCCGTAGCATTCTGAACGATTTTACTTTTCGGATATGATTGGACCAGAATATTTTCGCGATTGCTGCGTACTGTACTTCTTTCCAGTGTCGGCAACTTTGAAAGCATGTCAAGGGTGATTTGCCGGGGATCAACACCGGCTTGCGCAAAAATTTTTTTGTAATAGGGAGAACCGTTGGCGGCATTGTTACAGAGATGACGCAGCTTTCGTTCCTGAAGGCTGTAAAGTCGGTCAAGAGGGGCAAATTCAGTTTGTCTCAGTCTTTTGGCAATCTGGTCCACCTCCCTGTGCCACCGGTTTAAACGGCATCTGAGCGGATGGATAAGCCGGCTAGTGATCAACGGTGGGAACATATTAGCTTTCCGGGTGTTTTAAAATAGTATAAACAGCCGCTCTGCGATAAGGGATATTGAATTGATCAACGATTTTTTCGTTTCGATAGTCTATTTTAAGCAGGGAAGAGGGCATGAGTTGGTTTTCTCTGCCTTTTATAATTCCCTTTGCATATTCCTTGAACCTGGAATGCCGTAATGCCGATATGCCCAGGTACGCATAGCCGCCATGGATTTCCAGGCCTCGAGTCCAGCCGATACCTCTGTTTGTATACGTATTGATATTGTAACCTTTTTTCAGTCGTAAGGTATGGGTATCAAATTCAAGTATATGGCCGTTTACCGTGGTGAAAAATACGGACTCACCCATCACCTTGCCATCATGGCACCCGGCATCCACAGGCATCGATATTTTTTGGGATTTATCCAAAAGGGCCACAGCGTCTCTTTTCTGGAACCGTGTTACCCATAGTTTTTTATTGAACGCACAGATATGGTTGATGTGCGCTTCATGGGGTTTTGTGTTTGGAACCGTTCGATAGTCTTTCTTTTCTGAAAACCGTTCCCCGGTGGGGGTGTCTGCCATATTAATCGCCTGGATTATACGGCCGTTTTTCAAGAGCTGAACCACTTCCAGGCCGGTATTGCACAGGTAAGTATAGTTAGCGTCAACAAACACGCCATGCAAATCGTTGAAGGATGGATGGGAAACAACCCGTTGCAGTCTCCAGTTGTTGAGGTCATATTCCAGGAGTTCTGTATTGGTGACCACGTAATAGCGGTTTTTAAAAATGCAGGCGCCTTTGAACATCCTGCTGATGCCGGCTCCCAAGTGTCCCGGTGGCGGCTCGTAGGCGATCTCTTTGATGACTTTTTTTCTCTTCCAGTCAATCACCAGGATGATCGCTTTTATAAAACGCCGCCCCTCCTCCAGGTTATCGATATTTTTGTGCGGGATACCCATGGAAAGGATCAGCATTTATTTTTTCCCTTCTACCGTTCGCTGCGACTGCTCCTTTTGCGCTTCACCAAATAGATAAAAATCGTCTACGGCTTGTCCGAAGGCAACGGTTTTCCCTCTCATAAAGTTTGAATACACCAGTTTTCGATTTAAAAACATGAAAGGGAAAAGCAGGACGCTATAAAAAATAATGGGTAAAGAGGTCATCCATCGGGCATCATATGAAATGGTTTTACGTTTTTCATTGTCTCCCCTGGCCACATTCCCCTTAACAACATGGCTATGCGTGTTCCCTGGAACAAGCATGTCCGGTTGATACGCGCCCCCAATGAATCGACAGACCTCCTTCAACATGGCTTCAGGGTACAGGGCATATTCTTCGTAACCCATTGATTTATATTCCAACTTGTTTTGTTTCAAAAATCTTAATATCCCCCAATTGGTTCTTGTCCACTGAAGGCCCAGCTTGAAAATATTTTTTTTCAGCCGGCTGTGCCGGGAGTAACACCATGACCGGATATCCCTTACCAGAAAAATCACTTTTACATCATGATGTTTGGCAAGTACTGTCAAGTGATCAGCAACAATTTTGGATGAATCCAACAGGATCATATCAGGCCCGTATTTGGCCTTAAAATAATCGATGAGTGTTCTGTACTTTTCCTCCAGGGAGCGGTGACTGTTCCCCCTTAGAATCTTTTTTGCGTCTTTCCAGAAGTCGCATTGATTGAATGTTTGGCCACACGCGCATCGCAGGGAATCATAGTTCGTTTCAAGTTCATCAGCGGTGGCCTTAATCACCTGAAGCACCTCACCCAGTCCGACAATCTGTTTATTGCAACCCAGCGCCATGTCGAGGATGGTCGACCCGGAATGGCCAAGACCGGCGATATAAACAATTCTCATTTTTTCTCCCATGGCCACAGCGCTTTCAATTGTCGGGCCATCTGCCTGCTGCCTTCTTTTGACGGTATTTTCGGGTTATCAAGATAGTTTAAAATATGCTCAAACACTTTTTTGTAATCGGAACTCTTCAGTGACAGCATGTCGGCTTTTTTATAGATGTTGTTGATGTTGATATCCAGGTATTGATGGAAAAAGGACCGGCCGTATTTAACAGCATCACCGCACCTTAAAAAACATTTTATTTCCCAGGTTATGTTCGGGATATCAACCAGAATGCCGGCGCCACTGTTGTGCCATTTTCTTTGTTTAATGATTCTTCTGCGAGTCGGCTGCCCCGTGTCTGTATAGTGAGTCGGCAGATCGATATCCGGGAAAATGAAATTTCCTATATTATAAGCGATCAGGCCGTTTTTGTAGGTTTCAACAGGCTGGAGAGTGTGGGCATGGTGGCCAATCAGGACATTGGCGCCGGCATCAATAAGCTTTCTGGCCAGTTCGATCTCATCTCTGCGGGGGTAGTTACTGTATAGTTTACCCCAGTGCAGATTCACAATAATACGATCACATTTTCCCCTGATAGCCGTGATGTCACGTTTAATACAGTCGGCATCTAATGGTGCGGGAGTATGCTCCATTTTTAAGCTGGGACCAACCTGATTAAAATATGCATTGTAGCAGTACCCCAGCAATGCCGTGCGATGGCCGGCGATGTCCAGGACCAGGGGATTATTATGGTTATTTTTTGGCGTGCCGGCACCGAAATAACCAATCTGGTTGCTTTCTAAAAATTTTATCGTATCTTGAAAACCCTTCACCCCGTAGTCCATGATATGGTTGTTGGCAAGACAGACTGCCATCGGCAATGGATCAAAAGTTTTTTTTAAAAAATCGCCGGATGATTTTAAGACGATTTTATCTGGAACTGGTTTATCATGTTCTGTCAGCGGGGCTTCCAGGTTAAAAACAAGGGGCGGATCAATAGCAGGGATCTGATACGGGCGATCCAGATAAACGTCCCCGAGAAAAAGAATGGCGCTGCTTATTGTCATTTTTTGAATGCCTGACCTTTAGTCCGGATCTCTCATGAAATATCAGGGTTAGCATAAAAAGGTATGTATGCGGTGGTTTTCCCAAATTTTATTTTATAGAAAAAGAGCACGGCGAAATTCCAGAACAGTATGCCGGTGATTGTTGAAGCGGCCGCTCCGACCATTCCAAAAACCGGAATAAAAATAAAATTCAGCACAACACAGAGGAGAGCGGCACATGCAATGATATTTCTCAATGTTTTCTGATGTCCGGTCATGTTCATGAGAATACCGGTGGAGCCACATGCGCCATTGATGAACTGGCCGGCGACCAGGATAACCAGGACCCAATAGGCTGCCACAAAATCATTACCATACAGAAGAGACAGCACAGGTCTGCCCAGCACAATCAGAAAAATCAGTATGGGGGTGGTTGTCCAGAAGATAAGTTTGGCCGATTTCTGCGCCACATAAAAAAGTTCATCGGTTTTTCCGGTATGGAAAAGTTCGGCAAATCGCGGTGCCGCCATGGAATTGACAGCCTGATATACAAATGCTGTTAATGTGGCCAGCTTGCCGGCTGCGGAATAGTAGCCCACATCTGCTTCCGGTCGGTATATACCCAGCATGATAACCCCAATCTCTTTTAGAAAAAAAAACATGCCGGCGGTCATAAGCATGGGCAGGGAGATGCTCAGAATCTCTTTCATGGGCATGGGGTGAAGAAGATCCGAGGGGGATGTTTTTTGTTTAAACGCCCGGTCCATGATCCAGACCCCCGCAAGAGCGGTAATGGCAATGGAAGCAAACATGGCGTAGACAGGGTTGTCTGGATGAAAGCAGAAAATGGTGATGGGGATCAGAATCGCCAGTTTGCAAAGGGACGGCAAAACCTGCATGAACGCAAACACCCGGATCAGACGGACCCCTCGAATGGCCTGTGTGTTCAGATCCATCAGGGATTTAAAGAAAATAAACAGTGCGGCCAGGGCAAAATAAAATTGAAGGTGGGGTTTGGAAAAGACCCGGTCCGCGATGACGCCTGAACCCAGAAAGAGCAGGGCACTGGTGACAAGCGACACGCCGGCCACGAAATACTGGGTTTTGCGGTAGACCCTGAAAGCGGCGGTGGGAGAGTACCGGACCATGTATTCTGGAATCAGGCGCAGGATGGAGGTGCCGGTGCCAAGGACGGTGAAAAGGGTAGCCAGCATGAGAAAGGAGTTGAGCACCGCCACGATGCCCATGACCTCGGCCCCGTAAAACCGGGCGACGATGATGCTGGTCACCAGGCCAATGGCAGTGGCCAGTACGCGGGCCGACAGTGCCCAGGCCGACCCGGTCAGAATTTCGGAGAACCGGGTATCGGAGAGCAATCTGGTATATTTTTGTTTAAAATAAAAACGCATGCGTTAAAAATTCTGAAAGGTATTCTTCTACATATATCCAAAGGCGCTTAATTCGGCGCCGGCATAGCGCGAAATCGTCTTTCTGGCTGCGGCGCCTAACCGTTGATTTTGGTTTTCATTAGCAGCGGCCACAAAATGGTTTTCCATTTTATAATAGTTATGATTTTTGCCCCTGGCTTTGAGTTTCTCTTCATTCGGTTTCAGGTTTAGCATTATTACTCCTGATCGGCTTTGGTAAATAGTGTGTTCCACCCTTCCCGATTCCCTTGTGCAATAATTTTTTCAGCCTCTTTATACCACTCCTCACAGTAACCACCAAAACGGTTCGCCAGTTGTTTTAGTTGCGGCAGGTGCTTGACGGCCAGATAAAAACGAATTGCAGGGTCAAATGGCTGGGCGGGACTTTTGTTGATTTTTTCAGTAATGAGATCTCCGGCACAGGGTGCAATGTTTAGGAAGAGACAAAGTCGTTTATAGAATTCATGAGGAGTTTTCACCAGCTCCTCAAAAAACGCAATAAAAATTTGCTCTGCCGAAAAAGCGTTTGAATAGTTTGCTATGGTTCGAAGATAGTCTCCTCGTAATCTCATCTCTTCCCTGTCAAAATATTTAAGTGAATCTACATTGTGCCCATGTTGGATAACATTATAACGGCAGGCCGACCAGTCTCTATAGATTGGGTTGCGCATGATAAAGACGATTTTCATTGCCGGGTTCAGCGCCTTTATCTTTTGTACGTCTTCACTTTTCAAGATGGAATAGGAAGGGGTGATATCTCCTTTGATTTTGTAGTCCCGTTTAGTTTCAAACAGGCGGGGGTACCATTGTTCATTGACGGTGAAAAGAAAATTTAAAAAAAAGCGGAATCGTTCCGCATCACAGGTGATGATACTTTTTCCCAGTGCCTTGGCGATTGTAGTATTCCGGGTCCGGTTCCCCTTTTTCATCAACCGTGTTAAGGGGTTAGGCTCTGCTAGGTAGCTGCTTGAAGGATAATATGGGCTTCTGTCAAAAAAATGGATCTCCTTCATAGGCAGAAAAACATCAGGATGGGTTTCCAGTACTTTTTGCAGCCAGGTAGTGCCGGCTTTATGGGCGCCGATGCAAAGAAAATTGGGACCGTTCATGGATTGAACCGTCTTACGGGTTATGTGAATTCGGTATTCCCGCGGCACTCAGGTTAGAAAGGCGTGGGAAACTTTTGGGGCTCATCATGGGGAGACCACTGCTGGGTTTCCCCTTCACCGGGCCATTCGCTTCTGGGCGGGGGTGTCTCCTTGTTGGGGTCCCAGGTGGGCCGGCCTTCATCGGGCCACTCTTCCCTGGGCGGCGGGGTTTCTGCATTGGGATCCCATGTGGGTTCTCCGGTATCCGGGGGTTCCACGTTGGGCTGTTCGCTGTTCATCAGCCGTTCCATCAACTGGCGCTCAAATTCAGCCTCTGCCGCGGATTGGGCATTTTCCGGAACAGTGTAGGGGGGCCAGGCCATGGCAGACACTTCCCGGCTGGCCGGGCTTTCCCCGTGAGCGTTGACGGCGGTGACAACATAATAGTAAGTGGTATCGCCGGCCAGGCCGGTATGAATATAGCGGGCGTCGATACAGGTGATTTTGTTTTTGTCCGCCTGCGTTACCGGGCTTTGCGTGGACCAGTAAATATTGTAGGCGGCCGCCTCAGCCACGGGTTGCCAGGTCAGGGTGATCTGTTGAGCCCCAGGAGAGGCGGTAACCATGGTCGGGGCTGCAGGCCGGGATGCCGGGCTTTTTTTAGCCTCTTTATTCCCCAGTGGTGGAAAGATCAGAACGCCGACGACAATAACCGCGAGTACGATGCCGAGGATGGTGATTTTTTTCATGCCTTTCCTCTGTTTGTATGGTTGCAGATCAAAATAAAACCGGTAGTTTGTTAGTTATAACGAACTGCAGGGGAAGTGTCAATTGTTTCAGGGATAAGGGGGCACTGTACCGTTTTTTGCCGGGTAGAGGAGGGCAGGGCAAAAAAAATGCCGGACCCGGGCTTATTCGCGGCCCAGGTCCGGCATGGGATAGAATGATTTAGCGATTAGTCCGCGGTGCTCCAGGATTTCATGAAGTTCCAGGAACCGTTGTAGTTATAGACGCCCACGCCGGAGCCGAAGTCCACGGCCAGACAATCGTTCCAGGCCACCATTTCCGGCACGTTGTTGGCGTTTTTGATCCAGCTCAAGGCACCGTTATAGTTGTACAGATTCCGGCCATTGCCGAAATCCACGGCCAACTGATCACCGATGCCGTTGTTCCAGGGCACCATGTGTGCCGTGTCGTCCTTGTTCGACATCCAGTTCCAGGAACCGTTGTTGTTATAAAGTCCACGGCCGGCCCCAAAATCAACCACCAGTCTGTTGTTCCACACGGCCATGTCATTGACGTCGTCTTTATTGGTGAGCCAGCTCCAGGTCCCGTTGTAAGTGTAGACGCGGCGGCCGCTGCCAAAGTCCACCACCAGCCGTTCGGTGGAACCGTTGTTCCAGACCACTGCCGTGGCCACGTCGTCCTTGTTGGACATCCAGTGCCAGGAGGTGTCATAATTGTACACACCCCGGCCGGCGCCAAAATCAACAACCAGCTTGTTATTCCAGACGATCATGCCGCTTACGTCGTCCTTGTTGTTAAACCAGTTCCAGGCGTCAGTGTACGTGTAGATACGGCGGCCGCCGCCGAAGTCCACCACCAGTCGTTCCGTTGAGCCGTTGTCCCAGACAGCCAGGAAGTTTACGCCGCCCTTGTTGGACATCCAGGTCCAGGAAGTGCCGTCATAACAGTGCAGGCCGTAGTCCGGGCCGAAATCCACCACCAGCTTACCGTCCCACACCACCATCTGTCCCACATGGCCCCGGTTGGTCATCCAATTCCATTGAGTACCGTCGTGGAACCACAGACCCCGATCTCCGAAATCGGCCACCAGATTGCCGTTCCAGCTTATCAGGTTGGGGGTGGCCTCTTCGCCTAAATAAAGCTCGAACCAGAGCCAGTCAGATTCATTAAGTGTAAACACCTCGCTCCAGGTGATTTCATCCGGGTAGTCGGGGTGAATAACAGCGATGCGATAATCCCCTGCGGGGACGTTAGAAAAAGAGAAATCGCCCCATCCGTTGGATACGGCAAATCCGGCGAAAACATCACCGGGCTGCCTGTACAGCATGGCATTTGCGCGGCAGATGGATGTCATGGGATCGCTACGGTCCGCGATAATACCGTTGATGTACCCCCCTTCATTGGTGTATGCCAGATTTTGCCCTGTGAGGATCTGGCCGGCAGTTGGCGTAGCGGTGTTTGTCCGTGAATCAAGAAACACCACAGACTCGGCGCCCTCGCAATCACTTTCCCAACCCGTTACCAGATAGAGATCAATTGTCTCGGAAGGAGGCGCGAGTAGGGCATAATTACCACTTTCATCAGGCATCCCAAAACCCAGGGGAACCACGCCACCTGCTTTATCGGGCGTAAATTCCTGGCCATGTGCAAAGGCCACAACCTGAAGTTCGCCTTCATGATAAAGGGCGTTGTCGGATACCGTCCCGGTAATGGTAGCACCGGCAGCGGGATCATAGAGAGTCACGTTTCCCAAATTCTGCGGCACAGAGGTGTCTTCCACCGTGATTTCACGTGGCAGCATGCTGTATACACCATCATCTTGATCATGTTCCACAGTCAAAGAATGGGTACCCAGTGGCAGACGGATTTCAAAATAGCCGGTCTCGGTTTCCGATTCACCGCCTTCAAACTTTCCACCCCATTCAAATTCGATATCAGGTATGGGGGTGCCGGTAGTGTCAGTAAACGTGCCGGTAATCAAAGCGCCATCTTCCAGTGTGAGGGTGCCGACATTGCGGTCCTCGCCGTGGAACAGAAAATAGTCTCTTATTAATTGAACATGCCCGGAGGTAACATCGGGTTGAACATGCACAAACCAGATTCCCGGCGCCAGGCCGGTAAATTCAAAGCTGCCGTCCGGACCGGTCTGAATCCAATTATAACCTATTTCCAGGCCATCACTGCCGATGTTTACGGGAACATTGGCAATGGGGGCGCCGGAGCTGTCCTTGATCACACCGGAAATCGAACCGCCATCCGCCAGGTAAAAATTGGCCCCCGAAATATCAGCGTCAATAATGTTTATCGCTTCCGCATAATCGCAACAGAATTCGCCGAACATCCCCGGTCCAATCGAAGAGCTGTACCATGCCTGGGCATAGTCCATTCCTTGTGGCGCTGCCGAAACAAAATAGGGACCGCCGACAGGCACCGTAAAGCAGTATTGGCCGTTTTCATCAGCCTGGAGACCTGTAAGCCAATAACCATCGCAGGCATCACCGAAATGCAAGGCCACAAAAACACCTGGGACCGGGGTGGTGCCATCCGGTGCATAAAGGGTGCCTGAAATCTGATAGCCCGGCTGAAGGGAAAAATCCACATCCGTCCTGGTGGTGCTGACCGGTGTGGCGTTATCGCAGGTATGGGGCTCCATGTCAGTGTCGTTCCAGTATTCAGCCACATAATTCCGCATGCAGGGATCAGGATTGTCGGTGACGGCGACAAAATAGGTGCCGTCTGGTATGTCCGTAAGACTGTAATCGCCATTGGCGTCGGTCATGGTCCCGACAGAGTAAGTGCCGAAGCAGCCAGCGTATAAGCCGACATACGCGCCTGCAATCGGAGTGGGAGTGTCTCCACTGTCGGTGACGGTGCCGCTGATCGTGATCGCCGCCAGCAGAGGAGATGCCGTAGCCACCAGCATGAAAAGCAGCGTGGATGTCATGACAAACGCACTGATAAAGTTAAAACCTCTTTTTTTCATGAAGACCTCCGGTTCAAAAGTTGAAAAAATTTCCGCCTAAAGGCAACCTATAAAAAACGGCCCACCTTTCCGCGAAAGACAGGCCGATTGTAACGACGTTTTAAAAACATGCTTTTTTTATGGCAGCGCAACCGTCTTTTATTGAAAGAGGGTTACTTTCCGCCTCCATATAATACAACTCGTCCCCAAGGTGGGAAAACCGCCGGCATCTTGGACAAGTTGAGGAATAACAATTGTCCACAATTTTAAGGTAGAGCCAGGGAAATGTCAATATTTTTAGATTAGGAGATTCGGCCCCGGCTCTTTGAGAACAGGGCAGGAGGGATAAAAAAAGCCGGATCACGGGCCGGTTTGAAGCCCGTGAGCCGGCTCTGGTGTGCGGCGGTGTGGAAGATCAGTCCGCCGTACTCCAGGATTTCATAAAGTTCCAGGCACCGTTGTAATTGTGGATGCCAACGCCGGGACCAAAATCCACAGCCAGGCGGGTGCCCCAGGCGATCATCTCCGGCACGGTGTCGACGTTCTTCATCCAGCTCCACGAGCCATCATAATAGTACATCCCCCGGCCCCCGCCGAAGTCAACAGCCAGCTTGTCAGTGCCGTCGTTCCAGGTCACCATTCGTGCCGTGTCATCCTTGTTTGACATCCAGTGCCAGGAGGAGTCGTAGTTGTACAGGCAGCGGTCGCCACCGAAGTCGACTACCAGCCTGTTGTTCCACACAGCCATGTCATTGACATCATCCTTGTTGGTGAGCCAGGCCCAGGCGCCGTTGTAGGTGTACATGCGGCGGCCGTCACCGAAGTCCACCACCAGGCGCTCCGTGGTGCCATTGTCCCAGACCACCATCCTGGCGATGTCGTCTTTGTTGGACATCCAGTGCCAGGTGCCGTCATTGTTATACACGCCCCGGCCGGCCCCGAAGTCGACCACCAGCCGGTTATCCCACACAGTCATGTTCGCCACGGCATCCTTGTTATTAAACCAGTGCCATGCGCCGTCATAGGTGTAGACCCGTTTGCCGGCACCAAAGTCGACCACCAGTTTTTCTACGGTGCCATTGTTCCAGGCGATCATCTTTGCCACATCACCTTTGTTAGACATCCAGGTCCAGCCGGTGCCGTCATAGCAGTGCAGGCCGTAGTCGGAACCAAAATCCACCACCAGCTTGCCGTCCCAGACCACCATCTGATTGACATGGCCCCGGTTGGTCATCCAGTGCCAGGAAGCCCCGTCATGATACCAGAGGCCGTTGTCACCAAAATCCGCCACCAGGTTGCCGTTCCAGTTGATGAGGTTGGGGTGGATAAGATCTGTCCCAAGATTCCAGTCAAAAAGATTGCATTGGCCATCGTTATTATCTCCCACGGCGAAAATCGTGCCGTCGGACTTCAAACTAACAGTGTGGTTTGCTCCAGCTGCTACTTGTATAATACCAGCCCAGGAGGATACATCGCATTGGCCATGGGAATTTGATCCCACGGCGACTACGGTACCGTCTGTTTTCAGACTGACGGTATGGTATTGCCCGGCAGTCACTTGGGTAATATCAGTCCATGTAGATACATCGCATTGGCCATAGGAATTTGATCCCACGGCGACTACGGTACCGTCTGTCTTCAGACCGACGGTATGGTATTGCCCGGCAGTCACTTGGGTAATGTCAGCCCAGGAAGATACATCGCACTGACCAAATGTATTACTCCCCACAGCCACCATCGTACCATCAGTTCTTACGCCAACTGTATGACTATATCCGACGGCTACTTGGGCAATATTAGTCCAGGATGACACGTCGCACTGGCCAGAAAAATTAGACCCCACAGCCACCACCGTGCCGTCACTTTTCAGGCCAACTGTATGATAGCCATCGGCAGATATTTGGGTAATGCCAGCCCAGGAAGATACATCGCACTGGCCATAGGAATTTAATCCTACAGCCGTTACCGTTCCGTCTGCTTCCAAACCGACTGTATGAGCCGGTCCGGCAGACACGTGGATAATGTCGGTCCACTCAGAGACTTCACATTGACCATAATAATTATCCCCCACAGCGATTACCATGCCGTTGGATTCCAAGCCGACTGTATGATAACCACCAGCGGCCACCCGAGTGATATCATTCCATGCAGAGACCATGCACTCGCCATAGAAATTGCGTCCCACGGCCACCACCATGCCGTCGGACTTCAGACCGACAGTATGACATTCTCCGGCCGCCACGTAGGTAATATCTGTCCAAGAAGATACATCGCATTGGCCGTCGCTATTATCCCCCACGGCGACTACAGTTCCGTCGGACCTCAAGCCAACTGTATGGTAATAGTCGCCGGCCGCCACTTGGACGATATCGGTCCATGTGGAGACTTCGCATTGACCAAAATAATTATTCCCTACAGCAAGCACTGTGCCGTCTGTTTTCAGGCCGACGGTCCAATCCTCTCCGGCAGACACTTGAGTAATATCAGTCCAAGAAGACACATCAGACTCACCGTACCAGTTACTTCCCACAGCAACCACCGTATTGTCTGTTGTCAGACCGACTGTATGAGCATCTCCGGCAGACACTTGGGTAATCCCGTTCCAAGAGGAGACATCGCATTGGCCATTATAATTACCGCCCACGGCGACTACAGTACCGTCGGACTTCAGACCGACAGTATGGCAATATCCCGCACTCACTTGGGTAATGCCGGTCCAAGAAGAGACATCACATCGGCCGTCACTACTGTTGCCTATGGCGACAACAGTGCCATCGGACTTCAGGCCGACAGTATAAGCACTCCCGGCCGACACTTGGATGATATCGTCCCAGGAAGAGACATCACATCCACCATCGTAATTATACCCTACGGCGACTACCGTGCCATCGGGCTTCAGGCCGACAGTATGGTCTTGTCCGGCAGCTACCATCGGTGTTGCGGCATGGGCGGTCATGGTGATTGTTCCCAGACAAAAAAACAGTGTTGCCACGATTAAAACTGTTTTTTTCATTTTTATCCCTTCCCTCTTCAAATTTTTTTGATGCCCTTATTGGTTTGGCGTATCATATCCTGAGTGGTTGCGTTTTCAATCCGCCGTGCTCCAGGTTCTCATGAGGTGCCAGGCACCGTTGTAATTGTAGATGCCGACGCCGGAACCGAAGTCCACGGCCAGGCGGGTGCCCCAGGCGATCATCTCGGGCACGTCATCGGCATTCTTCATCCAGTGCCAACTGCCGTCATAGTAGTACATACCCCGGCCTGAGCCGAAGTCTACGGCCAGTTTGTCGATACCGTCTTTCCAGGTCACCATTTTCGCCACATCGTCTTTATTGGAAATCCAGCTCCAGGCCCCGTCATAGGTGTACATGCGGCGGCCGGAACCAAAGTCGACCACCAGCTTGTTGTTCCACACGGCCATGTCATTGACATCGTCCTTGTTGGTGAGCCAGGTCCAGGCCCCGTTGTAGGTGTACACCCGGCGGCCCCCGCCAAAATCCACCACCAGGCGCTTTGTGGAACCGTTGTTCCAGACCACCATTCTGGTGATATCGTCCTTGTTGGACATCCAGTGCCAGGCGCCGTCATTGTTATACA